>Ga0210386_10004795_pt1 | contig 11108 bp, 7 predicted proteins | sample IncBWH32OmetaG_FD_160091 | JGI IMG/M metagenome (GOLD analysis project Ga0210386, IMG submission 160091) | Forest soil microbial communities from Barre Woods Harvard Forest LTER site, Petersham, Massachusetts, United States - Inc-BW-H-32-O ... | reverse complement strand
CGGCGGATCGCGTGACTGCGCAGTCGCTGGAGAACCGTTGTCCGCGGCTCGGTCAATCGGGGCTCGGCCGTCCCTATGATGTCTGTCTCAGCTGCCATACGTATCGCCTGGAGGGGTGGCGTTCGCGGCGACGCGATGTCGCGCGCAAGCGGGGTACCAAGGTCCTCGTGACCGGGCGTCAGGTCGCCCGCATGCCAGCCGCAAGCGAATCCATCGACCCCGTGCCCGGACGCGCGCAGGAAGGATAATAGAAAAACCTCCGTGTAGCTCTGCTCGCCCGCCACAAGAACCCTCAGCCTACCTTGGTGAAGGACACGAGCCCGGACGGACGAAGCGAGAGAACCACCTGTAGCTAGGAGAACTCCGACGATCCGCTCCTGATACTTCTCTGCCCAATTCTCTGCAGGCCGGCCGCGGGCCGCAGGATCAGGGAAGCTGTCGCCGTATCACGCTCATCTGGCGTGCGCTCTTGTAGAGGTGCGACGCGTCCTCATCATCGTCCAGAACCTTCCCGTACCCTTCGACCGGCGGGTGTGGCTCGAGTGCCAGGCCCTCGTCTCGACTGGCTACCGGGTCGCCGTCGTGTGCCCGAAGGCCAGCGGCGATCCGGCATATGAGGTTGTCGACGGGGTAGAGCTGTACAAGTACCGGCCTTACGCGCCGGGGAGGAACAAACTTGGCTTCGTCACCGAGTACGCCTACTCGTTCCTCGCCACCGGCTGGCTCACGCTCAAGGCGAGACGATCCGGGCGCTTCGCGGTGCTCCAGGCCTGCAACCCACCGGACATCTTCTGGCCGATCGCCGCATTCCTCCGTGCCGTCGACGGCACTAGGTTCGTTTTTGACCATCACGACCTGTGTCCCGAGCTTTACCAATCCCGCTTTCCCGGCGGTCCGAGGCTGCCCTACAAAATGCTGCGCGCTCTAGAGCGCAGGACTCATCGGGCCGCAGATCACGTGATCTCGACCAACGAGTCCTATCGCGACATCGCCATCATGCGGAGTGGCAAGCTAGCCACCGATGTCACAGTCGTTCGCACCGGCCCGGATCCGCAGCGTCTGCGGCGTGGCACCGCCGATCCCGCGCAGCGCCGGGGCCGCCGATATCTCGCGGCCTATATCGGCGTCATGGGACCGCAGGATGGAGTGGATTACGTGGTGCGGGCCGCCGATATCGTGGTGCATCAACTCGGCCGTGACGACATTGCCTTCACCTTGATCGGTTCGGGGGATTGCTTCGCCGAACTGGTGGCGCTGCGGGACGAACTAGGCCTGGCGGGCCACGTCGAGTTCACCGGGCGGGCGCCCGATGAACTGGTCGCGCGCGTTCTGTCCACCGCGGATGCGGGGCTCTCGCCGGATCCTAAGAACGCGCTCAATGACCTGTCGACGATGAACAAGTCGATGGAATACATGGCCTTCGAGCTACCTGTGGTCGCTTTCGACCTCTGGGAGACGCGTGTCTCGGCCGGCGACGCCGCCGTCTACGTCAAGCCCAACGACGTGCGTGAATACGCCGAGGCAATCGCGGACCTCATGGACGACGAGCCGACGCGGGCCCGCATGGGCAGTCTGGGGCGCACACGCGTTGAGCAGGAGCTGGCCTGGTCTCATCAGGAGCGTGCGTACCTCAGCGTCTATCAGCGCCTGACTGACTAGATAACTGATGAAGGACACGATGAAGCAGATAGCGCAGAACTACAAGTCCGGAGAGCTCACCGTCCTGGACGTGCCGGTCCCGGCGTGCCGCACGGGGGGCGTCCTAGTGCAGTCGCTGTTCTCGCTCATCTCCACCGGCACCGAGATGATGAAGGTGCACGAGGCCAACCTGTCCCTGGTGGGCAAGGCCCGGGCCCGGCCGGACCAGGTGCGCAAGGTGCTGGACACGGTGGCGCAGCAGGGTGCGATGGCCACCTACAAGAAGGTGATGAACAAGCTCGACTCCTACACCCCACTGGGCTACTCGTTGTGCGGCGTGATCATCGAGGTGGGCGCGGGGGCCGAGGAGTTCAAGGTCGGCCAGCTGGTCGCGGCAGCAGGCAACGAGTTCGCGCTGCACGCCGAGTACAACTGGATCCCGGTCAATCTGTGCGCCGCGGTGCCCCGGGGCGTAGCCCCCGAATACGCCGCGTTCGCCACCGTGGGCGCCATCGCCATGCAGGGAGTGCGTCGCGCCGAGCCACAGCTCGGCGAGACCTCCCTGGTCATCGGCCTCGGCCTGATCGGCCAGCTGGTGGTCCGGCTGCTGGTCGCGGCCGGGATCCGGGTCGTCGGGCTGGACATGATCGAGGCGCGCTGCCGGCTGGCCGAGCAGGCGGGCGCGGTGGCCTGCGCGGCCCCGGACGACGAGGGCCTGGCCGCCGTGGCGGTGGCGCTGAACCAGCTGACCAGCGGCCGCGGCGCCGACCACGTGTTCCTGGCCGCAGGCAGCTCCTCCAACGCGCCGGTCGAGACCGCGGCCAAGCTGGCCCGCGACCGGGGCCGGGTGGTCGACATCGGTAAGACCAAGCTCGACCTGCCCTGGAACGCCTACTACGACAAGGAACTCGACGTCCGGTTCTCCCGGTCCTACGGGCCGGGCCGGTACGACGACCGGTACGAACTGGAGGGCGTCGACTACCCGGCCGGTTACGTCCGCTGGACCGAGCGCCGTAACCTGGAGTGCTTCCTGGACCTGCTGGCCGGCAAGGACCTCGAGGTCGGGACGCTGGTCTCCGGCACGTTTCCGATGCACGAGGCGGTCCAGGTCTATGCCGACCTGTCCTCCGGCACGCTGAAGGCGGTCGGGGTCCTGCTCTCCTACCCGGCGCTGGACCCGGAGACCCTGCACCGACCCGCCGCCAGCCTGCTCCGCCAAGTGTCGGCTGGCACCGCCCCGGCCGGGATCTCCAGGGCACCGAACGGGCCCAGCTCCAAGCGTCTGGCCATCGGCTTTATCGGCGCCGGCAACTATGCCTCGTCGATGCTGCTTCCGCATCTGATCCAGCTGCCGGACGCCGAACTTGTCCATGTTACGACGACCAAATCGCTGTCGGCGGTGAACGCCCAGCGGCGGTTCGGCTTCACCACCGCGTCGACCAGTGCGTCGGCCGTGCTGGAGGACGAATCGCTGGACGCGATCTTCGTGGTGACCCGGCACGCCACCCACGCGGACCTGGTCTGCCGGGCGCTGGAGACCGGCAAGGCGGTGTTCGTGGAGAAGCCGCTCGCGCTGACCGCCGAGGAGCTGGACCGGATCACCGAGATGATCGCCAAGACCGGGAACGACCGGCTGATGGTGGGCTTCAACCGGCGGTTCGCCCCGATGCTGGCCAAGATGAAGGCTTCCTTCGGCCCGGCGAGTTCCGGCTCAGTCACCCGCTATCTGGTCAACGCGGGCCCGCTAGCGGCGGACAGCTGGTACCGCAACGAGGGCGAGGGGTCCCGGTTCACCGGTGAGGGCGGCCACTTCCTGGACACGCTGAGTTGGTGGGCGGACAGCCTGCCCGAGGAGGTGTACGCGGCCGACCGCCCGGACTCCGACGACGTTCAGGTCACGGTGCGGTTCGGCAACGGCGCGAGCGGCGTGGTCAGCTACCTCACCGGCGGCAACGTGCGCTTTCCCAAGGAGACACTAGACGCCGCTGGCGGCGGCCGCAGCGCGCGGCTGGACAATTTCCGCAAGGCCACGGTCTGGGCCGGGCGCGGCCACGAGACAATCCGGGCCCGAGGCGGCCAGGACAAGGGGCAGCGCGCCGAGCTGACCCGTTTCGTCGGGGCCTGTCTGGCCGGTGCGGACATGCCGATTTCTCTGGAATCCCTCATGGCGACGACCAGGGCCACCATCGCGGTGGGCGACAGCCTGCTGAGCGGCAAGCCGGAGCAGGTGTGAGCACGGCCGCGACCTCACGGCTCGGCTGGTACGCCCGCCGGGTGGCTCGGATGTCCCCGGCCGAGATGGCCTGGCGGGCCCGGGATGAGCTGGTTCGCGCGGCCTGGTCACCACGGCAGGTGACCCGCGAGCAGCTGGCCCAGGTGATAACGGCGCCCACTCGCGAGCTGGCATTCACCGCGGTGCTTCCCCTCGGGACCGCCACACGAGCGCCAGAGGAGGCCAGGAAGCCGGTGCTGGAGGCGGCGGACCGGCTGCTGCGCGGGGAGTGGGAGACCCTGGGGGTGCTCCGTACCGACCTGGAGCGGCCGGACTGGTTCCGTGACCCGGTTACGGGGAGGCGGTCCAACCCGGACCGTCTCTCGTTCCGCGTCGACCACCGCTCGGAAGAGCAGACCGGCAACGTCAAGCAGGTCTGGGAGGTCGCCCGGCTCCAGCATCTCACACTACTGGCCAGCGCCTGGGCGCTGAGCCACGACGACCGTTACGCGCAGCGGGTCGACGAGCAGCTCCGCTCCTTCTGGCAAGAAAACCCGTTCCTGTCCGGAATCCACTGGACCAATGGCATCGAGCTGGGCCTCCGTCTGATCAGCCTGGCCTGGATCCGGCGGATGCTGAACGACTGGCCCGGGGTTACAGGCCTGTTCGAGCACAACGGCCTGGCCGTCCAACAGATCAGGTGGCACCAGCAGTACCTGGCCGGCTTCCGCAGCCGTGGGTCCTCGGCCAACAACCACGTGATCGCCGAGGCGGCCGGCCAGCTGGTGGCCAGCTGCGCCTTCCCATGGTTCCCTCGTAGCGACCGGTGGCGGCGCGCGTCGGCGCGGCTGTTGGAGCGCGAGCTGCTGCGCAACACGTTCCCGTCCGGTGTTAACCGCGAGCTGGCTTCGGACTACCACCCGTTCGTGGCCGAGCTCGGCTTCCTAGCCGCGGTCGAGGCCCAAGTGAGCAGGCATCCGTTGAGCCCGCTGGTATGGCAGCGGCTGACCGCGATGGCGGACAGCGCCGCGGCCCTGCTGGACGAGCGGATGCGGCCACCCCGCCAGGGCGACTCCGACGAGGGCCGGGCGCTGTTGCTCGACCCGCCCACGCCGAACACCTGGCCCACGCTGCTGGCCCTGGCCGGCGCGCTGGTCGGCCCGCTCGACTGGTGGCCGCGACCGCCGGCCGATGTGGGCAGTGCAATGGTCGGAGCGTTGGCCGGCGCCAAGCGTCAGGTCGGGGACAGGCCCGAACAGAGGCCATCACGGTTCGCCGACGCGGGAGTGACGCTACTGCGCACCCACGGGGAGAATGAGATCTGGTGCCGGTGCGACGGTGGCCCGCACGGGTACCTCAGCATCGCGGCGCATGCCCACGCCGACGCCCTGTCCGTCGAAGTGCGTTACTCGGGTATCGACATCCTGGCCGATCCCGGCACCTACTGCTACCACGGTGAGCGCGCGTGGCGCTCATATTTCCGGTCGACGATCGCGCACAACACCGCTGAGCTCGGCGGCCGGAGCCAGTCCAGCGAACGTGGCCCGTTCATGTGGGCGCGTCACGCGCAAGCACGCGAGATCGAGGTCATCGATGATGGCGACATCGCGAGATGGATTGCCGAACATGACGGCTACGCCTCGCTCGACCCGCCCGTGCGACACCGCCGCTCGGTGCTGTTGGACCGCGCGTCGCGCAGCATCGACATTATTGACGAGTTCGAGGGCGGCAGCCACGATATTTGTCTCGCCTTCCACTTCGGCCCCGAAGTGCAGGTGCAGCTCTCCGCGTCATGCGCCTTCCTCGGCTGGCGCACCGTCACTGCGCAGGAAGCCGCGCGCCTGGAATTGCCGCCCGAGCTCCGGTGGAGCCTGCATAGAGGTGAGACTGACCCGATCCTCGGCTGGTATTCGCCCGGCCTGGGCCGCCGCGTCCCCGCCTTCAGCCTCGTCGGTCGCGGACGCTACGTAGCTGGAGTTCCGCTGGCTATGCGGCTGGAATTCACCGGAGCCGACAGATCAGGCCAGGCGGCTCTATCCCGGCGACCCGTATCATGGGGAGCATCCAGCGCTCAGCTAGGTAAGACGCCAGAGATCCAAGCGGAGGCCAGATGAGCCAGCAGGCGCTAGACCTGCGGAGGTCCATCCAGATCGTGCGGCGGCGCAAGGTTCTTGTAGCCCTGGCGGTAACCTTGGGAATCCTTGCTGGTGGCGCCTACGCGGTCCTCAAGCCGCCGACGCTCACGAGTACGGCGCTGGTCGTGCTCCCGCAGGCAGTCCAGAACCAGGCGGGGGCAGCAGCCACTGCCACCGGGCCCGATAGTTACATGGCTACCCAAGAGGTGGTAGCGGGCAGCACCCCCGTTCTGTCGCTAGCGCTGAAAAATGTCCGTCCCGGTATGTCGCTCGACCAGCTGCGTGACGATATTCAAGTCGGGAGCCCGACTTCCTACACCCTCTCGATTACCGCAGAAGGCAGGCTCGCCGGCGAAGCAGAGGCAACCGCCAACGCCGTCGCCCAGAGCTATATCGCCTTCGTCGGTACGAAGGGTAATCCGTTCGGGTACGTGCCGGCCCGCATGCTACAGGCAGCAACCAGCGCGACCGGGAGCGGGCTGCTGAAGGAGCTGATTATCACCTGTCTGGTTGGTGCGCTGATCGGCGGGCTCATCGGGGTTATCGTGTCCCTTGCGATCAGCCGCAAAGACGGGCGGCTAAGGGAGCGCGACGAGATAGCGAATTCAGTCGGGATTCCGGTCCTCGCGTCGCTCCCGGTCGCTCACCTATCAGACGCGGCAGGCTGGACGAAACTTCTGCAGAATTACAACCCCGGGCCAGTGTATGCCTGGCGGCTGCGCAAGCTCCTGCAGCATGCGGGAGTCGCCGGTTACATTACAGGCAGCGGCAGAGACGGCGGCATATCGTCAATCGCCGTCCTTTCCCTGTCCTCTGACCGCAGAGCGCTGGCCCTTGGCCCTCAGCTGGCGTGCTTCGCCTCGTCGCTCGGTATTCCGACCGCACTCGTCATCGGCCCGCAGGGGGACGCGGACGTTACCGCCCCGCTGCGCACAGCCTGCTCCGTGCAGATACCCACTTCAGGCAGCCGGGAAACCCGTTTGCGAGTCTCCGTCTGCGACAATGGCCATCCCGATGTGGAATCGGGCACCGCCCTGATCGTGGTTGTTATCGTCGTAGACGAACGGGCCCCACGAGTCCCTGACACGATGCGCACCACTTTGACCGCACTTGGGGTCTCGGCGGGCGCTGCGACGGCCGAGCAACTGGCCAGAGCGGCCGTGAGTGCGGCCAACGACGGCCGTGAAATAGCAGGAATCCTCGTCGCGGATCCAGAGCCGACTGACAACACCACAGGTCAGGTACCACAGCTAGCACAGCCGATACGACGCGGTCCGACGCGTCTGCACAGGGTGACAACGGAGATCAGACGGTGAACGATCCAGACCCCACGATGACGTTTTCCATTCCCGGCCGCGGGGTTCTGTCCGAACGCTCATGGACCGATGACGCAAGCATGGCTGAACCGGAACGCCGGACAACCGATCATGCTGCGGCTTTCGCCAGCGTCGGATTCATCGGAGCGGCGCTGAAGCGCGGCGCGCGGATATGGTGCGCTACTGCCGTGCTCGGGCTGCTGATCGGCTACGGACTGTACATCAAGTTCCCGCCCTCCTACCAGGCCACCACCTCGGTCCTGCTCACGAACAACCCGAACCTGGATGCTTCACAAATTCAGACTAACGCGTCCCTGGTCCAGAGCACGCCTGTGGCCGGGCGCGTCGTGAATCAATTGGGCTTGCACCAGACCGCTAATAGCTTCATCGGTTCGTATACAGTCACGGCTGTAGGCGAACAAGTACTCATCATTACAGTCGGCGCTGCGTCGAGCGCCCAGGCGGTACTACGAGCATCCGCTCTGGCAACGGCTTTCCTGCAGTTCCGCGCGCAAATGCTCACGGACCAGGAGCAACTCGAGTTGATATTGCTCGACCATCAGATAAGCCAGGCCCAGCAACAGCTCGGTTCCATTAACTCTCAGCTCGCCCAGGTATCGGCACAACCGGCATCACCCCAGCAGCAGGCGACGGTGAACAAGCTCCGAGCGCAGGTCAGCGCGGCAAGCAACACGCTGACCACGGCTCAGACCCAAGAGTCGGATACCCGACTTAATACAGCGGCCATGGTGAAGGGCAGCCAAGTAATCAATGCGGCCGTCGTCACCCCCCATAGGCTCCGGCAGAGCAAGGAATTCTATTTGCTACTGGCACTTATCGCCGGCCTTGCTATAGGAATGCTTATTGTGATCGTCAGAGCGCTCGTCACCGATCGCGTGCGAACACGTGGTGATGTCGCAGAAGCAATCGGGGCCCCTGTCAGGCTCAGCGTCGGCCGCATAGGCGGCAATACTCGACTACCCGGTCTGGGCACACGTGCAGCCAGCCAGACCCTTGATATGAGGCGCGTAGTCACGCACCTGAGTGGTGCGGTAAGGCAGAACTCTCGGGGCAAGGAAGGTCTGGCCATCGTTGCCGTGGATAACGAAGAGGTCGCGGCACAGACGGTCGCATCACTGGCCTCGTCCTATACGAGTCAGGGGAAGCGAGTTATTATAGCCGATCTTTCCAGCGGCACTTACGCAGCGCGGTTGCTGGGCGTAAAGGGTCCTGGGGTGCATACGGTCAACGCCAATGGCGGGAATCTTGTCGTGGTAGTTCCCAATGGCGATGACGCCGCGCCTACTGGTCCTCTCCTCAGCAGTCCATCTCAATATGACTCGGCCAAAATCAGCCCGCAGCTCGCGGCGGCCTATGCTTCCGCGGATCTCCTGCTGACCGTCGCCACCCTCGATCCCGCGTCTGGCGGTGATCACCTAGCGACGTGGGCGACCGACGTAGCCGTTATGGTGACCGCTGGGCGGTCATCAATGACGAGTATCGGAGCAGTGGGTGAGCTGATACGCCTTGCCGGTATGCGTCTGGTTTCTGTCGTGCTGATCGGGGCGGACAAGAGCGATAAGACTATCGGCGTCGGGGTGACGAATACGCCAGACCGGCTAGCCCTGTAATTCTGGTCTAAGGTCGCAGGCTGGTGAGGTCTCATTCGTTATGAGTTTTAGGGTTTGCCGCGGTGTCGCGGATGGACGCAGATCTTTCCGCCGCTGGCGGCGAGTAGCTGTGGTGGGTGTGGTCCTATTCATCGTATTTGGCTTGGTTACCGCGCGGCTGATCCTGTGGCCGGCACAAGGAATGCCCGCCCGTGTCAGTGCTATCGTGGTGCTCGCGGGTCGGGGTGATCGTCTGGACGTGGCGCTGCAACTTGCCCGGGAGCATCGGGCGCCGGTGCTGGTTGTATCTCTGGGCTGGGAGGGTTACGGCGGCGCATGCCCGTCGGCGATGCCAGATGTGAAAGTCATCTGTTTTGATCCGAATCCGGGTGACACACGCGGAGAGGCGGAGGTCGTTGGCCGTCTCGCTGCGCGATACCGCTGGAGCTCGGTGGGTTTGGTGACTTCAGCAGGACAAGATACCCGTGCCCGCATCATTATTGGGCGCTGCTTCGGCGGGTCCGTTTACGTGATCACGGCATCGCTGCCCTTGAGCCAGTGGCCCTACGAGGTCGTCTACGGGTGGGGAGCGTTGATTAAGGCACTGACCCTGGAACGAGACTGCTAACCTAGAGTGCCCACGGTGGCTGATAACTCCAACCGCCTCATGCTCAAAGGAAGACCTCCGCAGGCGTATCACGGCCATCGGTTCGACGCTCACATGTGAGTGTGTCCTCTGCGCGCATCCGAACCAAGCACGACTGCTCGGCGAACGCGATGGAGGCTTGCCGTGATCGATCTTGGCTGCGAAGCCGGATAATCAGGGGAATGCTGTGGAACCTACAAGCATCGCTGGACTCAAGATTTCGCCGATAGGCCTTGGCACCGGGAGACTTGCCTCGCTCGGTGCTGGGCACTCCTTTCGCGAAGTGGCACGTCTGTTGGATAGCGCCTTCGATCTTGGCATCACCTTTATCGACACTGCCGACACTTACGGATCGACGGCATCCGAGCGCTGGCTCGGTAAAGCGATGCACCGCCGACCAGATCGGTTCGTAGTCGCAACGAAATGCGGGTTGCCTACGGCTCACCTTCGCGGACCGCTGAGTCCCCTCAACCAGCCAGCCAAGAAGATCCTTCAGCGTACCGGCCGCCGCGGTCACTACCTGGAGGCGGGCTATGTCCGCCGGAGTATCGACGGCAGCCTCAGACGGCTGAGCCGCGAGAGAATCGAGTTCTTCTTCCTCCACGAACCGCCACTTGGGGTGGAGCGAATGGACGCCCTGTTCGAGGTGCTTGAAGAGGCGAAGGCAAACGGCAAGATAGCCGCATACGGGGTATGCAGCCCCGATCTCCGGGTCATCGATGCTGTAACGCGAGTGCGTAAATGTACAATCGCCCAAACGGCAGTGGATCCGCAGCGAACGCCAGCATTGACGACGTTCCTGGATTCGGCGCATAGGCTAAAGGATCTAGAACTCATAGCCCACGGCGCGATCCGAGGCGGGCGGCTGCTCGACCTAAAGGCCGGCGGTCAAGCACGCGGAACCGGTTCGCAGCTACCCGAGCATCATGAACGCGGTCCAGCCCTTGGCTTCAATAAGGCGCAACGGCTGGTCCGGCATGCTGCCGCGGTGAAACAGGTGCGGGCCGTACTGATAGGAACCGCCAATCCAGCTCATCTGGCCGAGAGCGTAGCCGCCTTGGCGACTCCCACTACATATAGGGATATTCTTGCATGATTATCGATGCTGACCGCGTGGAACCTGGCACCCGTATTACGGCGGATGTCTGTGTCATAGGGGCCGGCGCCGCTGGCATTACGCTTGCGCTCGAATTGGGCCGCAGCGGTATCACTACCGTACTGCTGACGGGTGGTCAGAAGCGGGAACGACCCCACGACCGCGAGCTCTACCGCGGCGTAGCGGAACCCTCCTCCCCGCACGAGCCGCTCGAGGAGGGCCGTCGAAGGGCGTTCGGTGGCACCACGATCGCATGGGGAGGCGGATGCATACCGTTCGATCCGATTGACTTCCAGAAGAGGCCATGGATATCGGCTGGCGGCTGGCCGGTGACCTATGCAGACCTGTTGCCGCACTATCGGCGCGCCATGGACCTGTGCCAGGCGGGTGCATTCTCGTTCGACGCGGCGGAGACATTCTCCCCTGACCGGGCACCGATGATCCACGGATTCGAC
>Ga0210386_10004793_pt1 | contig 11111 bp, 8 predicted proteins | sample IncBWH32OmetaG_FD_160091 | JGI IMG/M metagenome (GOLD analysis project Ga0210386, IMG submission 160091) | Forest soil microbial communities from Barre Woods Harvard Forest LTER site, Petersham, Massachusetts, United States - Inc-BW-H-32-O ... | reverse complement strand
TGCTGGTGCTGCTGGTGCTGGTGCTGGTGCTGGTGCTGCTGGTGCTGCGCCGGCCCGGGGCTGCGTAGCGGTCCAGCCAGGTCAGGCTCTCCACCACCGCGGGGCCGCCCTTGGACGCGGTCTCCAGGTGGGTCCACGGACCGACAAGCAGCCGAACCGGAACTCCGCGGCCGGCCAGCACCTGGTACTGCTCGAGAGTCTGCTCGATGAACAGGTCATGCCAGCCGCCCACGAGCAGGGTAGGAACGGTGATCCGCTGCAGGGCCGCGGCGCACTGCAGCGGCTCCCAGAACGGATCAGTCTGCTGCGGGTGGTCAAGCCAGCTCTCGAAGGCGGCGGCCTGGACGCTGAGCAGGTCGCGCGCTCCGGCTCTGACGGGCGCCCGGCTGAGCGTGGGATCGAGCCGCCGGTCGGCGGTGGCCGAGCGGAACGCGGCGGCCAGGGTACTCGCGCTCTCCTGGTGCTCGATCATGTCGTTCCAGCTCAGGAAGCTGTACAAGCCGAAAGCGCCGTGCTGGTAGGCGGACCGGCTGAAATCATGCGGACCGACGAACACGACCGCCGCGGCGAGTTCGGGCGGCGGGTCCATGGCCAGCGCCCACTGGGTAAACCCGAGATAGCTAGCGCCGTAGGTCACCACCCGCCCGTCGAACCAGCTCTGCTCGCGCAGCCACGCCATGGTGTCCTGGCCGTCGCTGATCTCGTGGCGCATCGGCTCGAAGTCGCCGCCGGAACCGAAGGTGCCCCGGCAGCTCTGCAGCAGGACGTGGTAGCCGCGCTCGGCCAGCAGCAGTCCGTTCAGCACGCCGAACGCGCCGGCCCGGCCGTACGGGCAGCGCACCAGCACGGTCGCCGCCGCCGCGACGCTGACCGGCAGGAAATGGTCGGCCAGCAAGATCGTGCCGTCCGACATCGGCACCCGCAGGTCACGCTCCACCGTCACCCGGTTGCGGGCCCGGGGCAGCGACCAGCTCCGGGTCAGGACCTTGCTGAAAGCCGTGGCCGCGGCCCGTGGCCGCTGCGGCATTGCGGGCCGGTGACCGATGGCCGGCTTGGTCAGGCTGTGCTGCGGCATAACGCTGTCCTTTCCGCGACGATGACGCCCTCGGCGGCCGGCTGCGCGTAGAGCAAGTCAACCAGCGCGGTGCGGTTGGCCAGTACCCGCCGCTGGTTGACGTATCCCTTGTCGGTGATCTCGCCGGCGTCCAGGTCGGCCGGGCGCGCCATGACCAGCAGCCGCTCTATCCGGCCCGCGGATCCCGCGGTGGCATTGTGCCGGGCCAGCGCCTCGGCGAGCGCCTGGCCGACTCGCTCATCGGTGATCAGCTCGCCGTCGGCGTCCGGCTGCTCGCCCACGAGCTTGCCCGCCTCGGCTCCGTTCAGCCAGGCCAGCGCGCACACCTGCGAGCGGTCCTGGCCCGCTATCACCGCGTCGGCCAGCAGCGGCGAGGCGGACAGCAAAGCCGTGCGGACCAGGCCGACCCGGACGAACGTGCCGGTATCGAGCTTGAAATCCTCCGCGATCCGGCCGCGGAACACTAGCCCCGCGTTCGGGTCAGCCGGGTCCGCGAGGCCGACGGCGTCGCCGGATCGGTAGAAGCCCTCGGCGTCGAAGGCGGCCGCGGTCAGATCCGGCCGAGCGAAATATCCTGGCGTGACCGCCGGGCCTTTCACCCGGATCTCGTAGGCCCCTTCGGTGGGTACGAGCTTGACCTGCAGTCCCGGCAGCGGCACGCCGATGCACCGGGCGTCCGCGTAGTCGAAATGCGCGGACGTGGCGGCCGGGGCGGTCTCGGTCGCGCCCCAGGAGCCGGTCACCGGGACCTGATGGCCGGCGGTCCGGGCCGCTATCTCGCCGAGCCGGCGCCGGAGCGCGTCCGGCAGTGCCGCCGCCGCGTTGAACATCAGCCGCAGCCGGGAGAAAAAGCGGCTGGCGAACGCCTCATCCGCTTCCAGGGCGGTGGCGAGCTGCGCGTACCCGGCCGGGACGTTGAAGTAGATGGTCGGCGGGACGTCGGTGAGGTTGGCGATGCTCGGAGCGAACATCCCGGGGGCCGGGCGGCCGGCATCGACGTAGAGGGTGCCGCCCGCGGTGAGCACCATGTCCACGTTGTGGTTCCCGCCGAAGGTATGGCTCCACGGCAGCCAGTCCACGATGACCGGGCGCTCGGCCGAAAGGAACGGCCATACCTGCCGCATCATCTGCTGGTTGGCGGCGAGCATCCGGTGGCTGTTGAGCACGCCCTTGGGCGTGCCGGTCGAGCCGGAGGTGAACAGGATCTTCGCGATCGCGTCCGGGTCGACTCCGGCGGTCGCCGCGGCGACCGCCGGACCGGGCACGGTGATCATTAGCCGTTCGAGCCGGTCAGCTCCCGGCCTGTCCCCCGCGCTCACGATGGCCGGCACCGAGCCGATCGCGTCCAGGGCTGCCGCGAAGCGGCCCGCGTCGTCGGCGTACACCGCTCCGGGCCGGATCAGCTCGGTAATGGCCCGGATCCGGGCGTGGTCCCGGCTTTGCAGGGAGTAGGCCACGCTGACCGGCGCGACGGGTACGCCGACGGTCATGGCGGCCATGGTGACCAGCAGGTGGTCCACGCTGTTACCCGACAGCACGAGCAGCGGCCGGGCGGCCCCGAGGCCCCGGTCGAGCAGCGCCTGGCCGATCGCGTCGGCTGCGGCCACCGCCTGGCCGTAGCCGCAGACACGCCATCGCCCGCCGGTCATCCGCTCGGCCACGAGCGGATGACCGGGATCGGCCGCGGCCCACGCCCGCACGCTGTGCATGACGGTCGCGGGATAGTCGCCGAGCGGCTCGGCTGAGCGAAGCAGCAGGGTGCCGTCGGCGTCCGGTGGTTCCGCGACGATGCTGGGCGCCGCGAAGAGTGCCGTCGTGATGTCGGTGTCCATCACCAGCCTCCGGCCCTTCGACAGCACTTCCCGGCTCCAGGGGCTAGTACCTGGCCGGCGAGCTTCCCAACAAGAACATCTGTAGCGCTTGCCCCGGGCCGGGCGCAAGCGCTACAGATGGTGGCCGCTTAGCTGGCTAGGTCGCGGCCGGACGGGTATCGGTGCCGGCCGGGGAATAGCTGCCCGCCGGTACCGGCGATCCAGCGCTGATCGCCGCGGCGCCGCCTGGCGCAGCGGGATTCCAGGTCCCGTAGCCGTCATCGCGGGCCGGGTACCGTGGCGCCGAACCGATGGACGCAGGCGGCGTGAAGAGCATCCAGGCGCACGAGACGACGAGCGCGACGAGGAACCCGCAGTAGATCCAGAAGGCCGGCGTGACACCGGAGTGGATGGTGAGGCCAAGCTGCGTGGCCTGTCCCGAGGAGATCCCGAACTGGGTGGATGCCGCGGGTTCGGCGACCTGGATGACCGCCGAGATGGCCTGGGCCACCATCGGGATAGCGGCGCCGGCGAGCAGCACTGCCCCGTGGCGGGCCGGCCGCCAGAAGGCAGCCACGATGACCGCGACGGCGAGGGCGATCATCACCGCGACGTTCCCGGCGATCACCGGGCCGGGGTTGGAGAACGCGTTGCCTGCCGTGTAGGCCGCTGACTGCCCGGCGGCGGTCTGCAGCGTGTAACTGTCCCACGAAGGGGCGAAGGCCGCCGCGACGCCGAGTCCGGCCAGCACCAGCATCACGACCGGACCAAGCTCGGCGCCGCGGGGCCGCCGCCAGGAGAACCTGCCGCGGGCCGCGGGCTGGGCGTAAGCCGGCGGCGGGCTGGCGGGACGGCGCAGGAACGCCAGCACGGATCCGGCCGCACAGGCGAGCCAGCCCGCGAGGGACAGCCACAGTCCCCAGCCGGACAGATGCGCACCGTCGGCGATGACCGTGCCGGCATCGGAGAAGAACAGGCCGAAGGTGACCAGGCTCAGGCCCATTCCGAGCAGGGCACCGAGCCGGAAGCGGGTGCCGCCGGCCACGATGAGCACCGCGCTCGCCGTCCAGGCGGCCAGGTACATGGCATGCGGGACGAGTTCGGTGCTGGACTGGGCCAGGCTCGATCCGCCGAGATAGCCGGGGAAAAGCCCTGCGATCCCGAGGATGACCCCCACGCCGAGCAGGGACGCCGCGACCAGCGCGCCACCCGTCCGGACGGCGCCCAGCGGGCCGGTCATCGCCGGGGTGCCCGGCATGTCCGCCGTGTTGCCGCTCCAGGCAGTACCGCCGACGGAGCCAGTGTCGTCATCTCGCACCACGCTGCCGACGACGTAGCCGGGCACCGCGGCCGGGCGTTCCGCCGCGGTGGCCGGGCTTTCGCCTGCCCCGGGGCTCCCGGCGGCCTGAGCGGTGCTCTCGCTGGCCGGCGCCGGGCTCTCGGCGGCCGGCGCCGGGCTTTCGCTGGCCGGCGCCGGGCTCTCGGCGATCCGAGCCTGGCTCCCGGCGGCCTGAGCCGGGTTCCAGACCCCGGAGGCCGCATTCCCGGCCGCAAGGTCCGGCGCCGCCCTGCTGGCGGCGGCCTCGGCCGAGCCTAGGCCGGCCTCGCCAGACTGGAGCGGGACCTGGGGAACCGGCGGGGTACGGCGGCCGACCGGGACAATCGTGCCTGGCGCCTCGATCTCGGTGAACCTGGCCCACGCGGCGGACCAGCCTTCCGAGGTCTCCGGCCACCATTGCAAAGGCTGCGACCGGGATCCGCCGACCATCCAGATTCCGTAGAAGTCCCGCGCTCGCCCGACCTCGTACCGCGATCCGCGGTAGGTGATCATCACCTTGTCAAACACAATCAAGTCCTCCTGCTTCGCGCCGCCCGTGGTCTCCCCAGCGAACCTGATCAGAAGGTATGGAACCGGGCTGCATACCGGCTGAATGATCTCTGAAGCATTCCTGACTCTTCAGGGCGTCACGGGCCGGCACGCACTTCCCGCCCCCGGCCGCAGCCCCTGGCCGCGTCGGCGCGACGGCGGGCCAGGCCGCGTTTCACGGCGCCGACCAAACTCGGCTATACATCGAAAGGCGCGAAAGCGCGGGCCGCTAAGCCCGCGTGCAATGCCTGCCGCTATGCACGTCGCTTCGCGGGCAAAACACCTTTTATGGTCTCTTGCTCCCGTTTTCCATCGCGGCCCGGCTGACGACTTCGTGCGTGTGTCGCTTTGCTTGCGAAGAGCTGCCATGAGTTACGCTCTTGTCATAGTCATAATGGCCTGGCTGGGAAATGCGAGGTCTATATGCCGGGAGCAAATCACCGGGCACTGCTCTCTGGCGGCGTGCGCATCGGGTGCGTCATGCAGCCAGGACACTCGCCGATCTCGGCCCGAGGGCCCGGGCGAGCCGCGTGACCGCCGCATATCACCGCACCGCATAGCACCGTCTGCGCAATAGCTAGGGCCTCGCCGCGACGCGATAAAGCGGAGCGGCGATCCCGGCGGATCACGACAGACTGATGGAGAGAACACGACATGTCCGCCGGCCGCAGAATGGCCCGGAAATTCAATACAGGGACACCAATCCGGGTGGCCGTTAGCTTCGAAGACAACTCGTAGCGGGAAGGGGAGTTCCGGTGCGGCAAGACCGGAATTGAGCCTGCGATGGGCGTCTTGCCCGGCGCTTAAGCCGGGCAGGGCGCCGAGCGTAGGGCGCTCGGCCAGGAGGTACCTGGCAGCTAAAAGGGGGCATAGACCATGAGGACTCGCAAGGCCGTCATCACCCTGGCGCTTGCCGGTGCCGCGCTCGCGGCAACCGCAGCGTCGTCGTCGGCATTTGCCGCCACGCCGTTCGTCGGGCACGACGTCGGCGGCGGCCTGGTGACCCAGCAGCCGCTGACGGTCGGCCAGCGGATCAATCTGCTCGGCAGTGGCGGCCGCAACACGAATTACATGGTGACCGCGGTGTCGCGCACCGGGGACTCGTACTACGACACGGTCTGGCCGCGGATCCAGACGAACACCAGCAAGACCAACGGCGACACGCCGGACGTCTCGACAAAGAACGCCCGGGTGCTTTTCACCACTTCGTTCAACGGCTAAACGCCAGGCAGGTGCCGAGGCCCCCATGGTCATCACGATCATGGGGGCCTCGGCGTACTGCCGGAAAATACTTCTGCCGACCGTGAAAGTGCTAGCCGGCATCGTGGCGTGAGTGCTGGGGTGGGAGCCATGGACGTTCTGATACTTGGCGGCACGGCGTGGCTGGGACGGGAGATATCGGGCCAGGCGATCGGCCGCGGGCACAGCGTGACCTGCCTGGCACGCGGCGAGAGCGGCGACGTCGCTGCGGGCGCGGTGCTGGCCGCGGCGGACCGGCGCGAAGCACAGGCCTATGACCAGGTAAGCGACCGTGACTGGGACGCAGTGATCGAGGTCTCGTGGCAGCCCGGCCTGGTCAGGTCCGCGCTCGCGGCGCTGGCCGCGAGGACCGCGCACTGGACCTACGTATCGTCGGGCAGCGTCTACGCCTCACACGCGGCGATGGGCGCGGATGAGACCGCGACGCTGCTCCCCGCCGTCACGGCCGACGAGGTCGATGCCGAGCAGTATGGCGAGGCGAAGGTGGCGTGCGAACAGGCGTCCGCCGAGATGGCGGCCGACCGGCTGCTGATCGCGCGAGCCGGGCTGATCGGCGGCCCGGGCGATCACAGCGGACGCTCGGGCTACTGGGTCGCCCGCGCGGCGCGTGACCCGCTGGAGCCGATGCTCGTGCCGGCCGGCCCGGACGTGCCCACCCAGGTGGTCGATGCCCGTGACATGGCCGGATGGCTCCTGGACTGCGCGGAGGCCAGGACCACGGGCACCTACGACGTGGTCGGCCCTGTCATCCCGTTCGGCACCTGGCTTGAGCAGTCCCGGACCATCGGCGGTCATACCGGACCGGTCGTCGAAGCGGACGCAGCATGGCTCGCCGAGCAGGGTATCGCTCAGTTCATGGGCCCGGAGTCGGTGGCCATGTGGATCGCCGAGCCCGGCTGGGAGGGTTTCTCCGCGCGCAGCGGCGCCGCCGCGCAGGCCAAGGGCCTGCGGCACCGGCCGCGCAGCGAACTGCTCACCGACCTGCTGGCCTGGGAACGCGAGCAGGGCCTGAGCCGGCCGCGCCGTACGGGCCTGAGCGCCGACCGCGAGCGCGAGCTGCTAGCCGCCCTAGCGCGGGCATCCGCCTGAGGCGGCATCCCGCCCCGCCATGTCGTGCGGCCGTGTCATGCCGCCGCTGCCCGTGACCTGCTACCCGTGACATGCTGCCCGTGACGTGCCGCACGTCCCGTCAGCATTTGTTGACGGCAGAGTATGCGTCAGCATAAGCTGACGGACATGGAACCTGGACAAGAAACCGGCGAGGGCGCCACCGGCGGCGAGCCGGATGCCGGGCTGCGGGCGAGGGCAACCCTCATGGCACCCGCGCTGGGCATCGCCGAGGGTGCGGCCAGCAACGACCCGGATATCGGGCTACGGGCTATTGCCGCCCTGCGCGCCCTCACGGAGCGGCTCGAGATCCTCCAGGTGCAGAGCGCGCGAGAACGCGGCTGGTCCTGGCAGGACATCGCGCAGCGGCTGGGCGTGACCAAGCAGACGGTGCACCGCAAATACGGGCGGCGGATCGGGGGGCGATGATGTACGAGCGCTTTACCCCGGACGCCCGGTCCGTGGTCGCCGGTGCCACCGAGCACGCCCGCAGGCTCGGGCACCGGTACGTCGGCGGCGAGCACCTCCTGCTGGCCGTCGCCGGGGCCGGCCAGCCGGCCGGCGCGGTGCTGTCGGCGCACGGCGTCACCCCCGAACGGGTCGAAGAGGAGATCATCCGGCGGGTGGGGACCGGGGCGGGAGCCGGCCTGTTCGCCGGCGTGGACGCGGAGGCCCTGGCCGCCATCGGAATCGATCTCGACGCCGTACGGGCCAGGATCGAGGCGTCCTTCGGGCCGCGGGCCCTGACCCGGGCAGCACGGACGCTGGACCGCCGGACCGCGGGAGCAGGACGATCTCGCCGCGGCTGGCTGCCCGGCTGGGCCCGGCGCACCATGCGGCGCCGCGCCCGGCGAAACCGGGGCCTGGGCAACGAGCTGGCGGCGATGGCGGACCTCAGGCAGCCTGACGGGCGGTTCCCCGCCGCCGTGCTGCCCTACACGGCGGTCGCGAAGAAGATCCTGGAGATCGCCTTCCGGGAGGCCCTCGCCCTGAAGGACTCCCGCATCGGAACCGAGCACGTTGCCCTGGCCATCATTTCCGCCAAGCGCGGGCTAGTGCCTGACATCTTGTCCGCGGTCGGCGCGTCCCGGCCTGCGCTGCGTACCGGAGTCCTGAACCGCTACCGGCAGGCGAGCTGACCGGCGGTGCCGCGTCACCGGCCGCGGTAGAGCTCGGTCAGCAGCCCGGCGGCGGCCGCGACGGCGGGATGGGCGTCATCGCGCCACCACGCGAGGCGGACCGGGACGGGCGGGGCGTCGCGCATCGGCCGGTAGACCACTCCGGGCCTGGGGTACTGCGTCACGGTGGACTCGGGCGTGAGGCCGACGTAGCGGCCGGTGGCGATAGCCGTGAGCCAGTCATCGATGTCACTGGTGTACTCGATCACCGGGCGCGCTCCGGCCGGCCAGAGTTCCGGGGTGGTCGTACCGGTGCGCCGGTCGATGACCAGCGTGCGGGCACTGATCTCGGCTAGCCGCAGGGACCGCCGCGCGGCCCACGGGTCGTCGGCGGCCATGGCGCAGTAGCGCCGTTCCAGGCCGACGATCGCCTCATCGAAACGCTGCAGGTCCAGCCGGTGCCCGTCGGGCCCGGTACGGATGATGGCGACATCGCAAGTGCCTTCGGCCAGGCCAGCCGTCGCGGAGTTGGTCCGCACGAGCTGCAGGCCGATGTCGGGATGGGCCGCGGCCCAGCGGCGCTGGAAGGGGGTCGTATGGCGGCCGATAGCGGACCAGGCGTATCCGACGCGCAGCCGGGTATGGCCGGCCGTCGCCTCGCGGACCACGTCCTGGACCTCGGCCAGGGCTCGTCGTGCGTGCGGCAGTACCCGGCTGCCCGCCGCGGTGAGTGTCGTCTGCCTGGTAGTGCGGCGCAGCAGCCTGACGCCGAGCGAGGCTTCGAGCGAGGCCAGCGCGCGCGAGACGGCTGCCTGGGAGATGCCCAGGTCAATGGCGGCGTCGGTAAAACTGCCCGCGTCCACGATGGCGACCAGGCAGCGCAGCTGACGCAGTTCTACATTCATAACTGAATCGTATAGATGAATCGCTTCATGCATTTTACGCAACCGGCGGACGGTACCAGGCTGGTCCTATGCAGACCGCACTCGAACGCGAAGACCTGTCCCGGCCGCCCGCCGGGACGCGGCAGATCCGCCAGGCAGGGGCTCGCGCGTGGACCGGGCCGGCCCTGATGCTCGGCAGCGCGCTATCCAACCAGGTGGGCGCGGCGGCCGGCGCCATGGCGTTTCCGGTACTCGGTCCCGTCGGAGTCGTCGCGGTCCGGCAGTGGATCGCCGGGATCGTGCTGCTGGCCGCGGGCCGGCCCCGGTTCCGCTCGTTCAGCTGGGCGCAGTGGTGGCCGGTCCTGCTGCTCGCGGCGGTGTACGGCACGATGAACCTCTCGCTGTACTGCGCGATCGACCGGCTCGGCCTGGGCCTGGCGGTCACCCTGGAGTTCCTCGGCCCGCTCGCGGTGGCCATGGCCAGCTCGCGCCGCCGTTCGGACCTGGCGTGCGCGCTGGTGGCCGGCGCGGGCGTGGTCGCACTGACCCGCCCGCGCCCGGCCACCGATTACGCCGGCATCGCTCTCGGCCTGCTGGCGGCCGCATGCTGGGCCAGCTACATCCTGCTCAACCGGCAGATCGGACTCCGGATACCGGGCACCCAGGGGTCAGCGGCGGCCGCCAGCTTGTCCGCGCTGGTCTTCGTGCCGATAGGCATCACGACCCTGATCCTGCACCCGCCCACGGCCGCCGCGCTCGGCTGCGCGGCCGCCGCGGGCATCCTGGCTTCGGCCGTGCCGCTCATCGTCGACCTAACCGCGCTGCGCCGGGTGCCGGCCCGTTACTTCGGGCTCTTCATGAGCGTGAACCCGGTCCTGGCCGCCGTTATCGGCCTGGTGATCCTGGGCCAGTCGCTGTCGTGGACCGCCTGGCTCAGCATCGCCGCCATCGTCACCGCCAACGCGGTCAACGCCGTCACGTCCGCGATCCGCGCGGACGGCGAGGATGACGGCGGCCGCCAGGATGACCGCGCCCGCGATACCGGTCGCGCTGAGCCGCTCACCCAGGATGAAGGCGGCCAGGACGGCCCCGGTGAGCGGTTCAAGCAGGCTCAGCAGGGCGGCGGTGCTGGCGGCGGCGGTCCGCAGGCCGCGGAAGTACAGCGTGTAGGCCACGGCGGTCGGACCGGTGCCCAGCGCGAGGAGCAGCCCGAAGGCCGCCAGGCCCGGCCGGAAGCTCAGCCCGCCGGTGCATGCTGCTAGCGGGATCAGGGCGCCTCCGCCGAGGGTGAAGCCGAACCCGGTCACGGTCAGGTCGTCCAGGCCGGGCACCGGCCGGGAACAGGTCAGCGTGATCGCGGCAAAGCCGCCTGCCGCGAGCACCGCCAGGCCGGCGCTGGCCAGGACCGCGCTCTCGCCGAATCCGGCGGGCAGGCCCACGAGCAAACCGAGGCCGGCCAGCGCCAGGCCGGCCGCGGCGAGCGCGAGGCGGCCGGCCTTGCGCCCGGTCGCGCGTTCGGCGGCGAGCACGATGACCGGCGCGGCGCCGATGGTGACCAAGGTGGCCAAAGGCACCGAGGTCAGCGACACCGCGGTGAAGTAGCAGCCCTGATAGCACGCGGCCAGCAGGGCCACCGTGCTGATCCTGGTCCAGGCCGCCCGGCCCGCAGGCCAGCGCCTGCCGGTCACCGTGAGGAAAGCGACGATGAGCAATCCGCCGACGGTCAGCCGGCCGGCGGCTACCGAGATCCCCGATAGGCCCGCGGCGCGGCCGAGCAGGGTGCCGGTCAGCCCGCCGGTCCCCCACAGCAGCCCGGAAGCCACCAGGCACAGCAAGCCAGTAGCGGGCCGACGCCGGGCGGCGGGCCGCTGCCGGGAGGTGAGCTGGCGGCGGGCAGCCGAGGGCACCGAGATGAAGATACGCATAGTGGAATCGCTCCTGCGACGAGAAGGGAAGGGTCGCGGAAGCGGGGCGCACCACACCCGCCCG
>Ga0210386_10004791_pt1 | contig 11116 bp, 7 predicted proteins | sample IncBWH32OmetaG_FD_160091 | JGI IMG/M metagenome (GOLD analysis project Ga0210386, IMG submission 160091) | Forest soil microbial communities from Barre Woods Harvard Forest LTER site, Petersham, Massachusetts, United States - Inc-BW-H-32-O ... | reverse complement strand
TCAGAGCGGTCGTCGTCGATGATGCTTTCGTAAACAATGAGCGACCCGCCGTTCGGCAGCGCTTCGTAGGCTTTGCGCACCAGCATTCGCTTCGTCTCCAGGCTCCAGTCGTGCAGGATGTGGCCCATCATGATTACGTCAGCTGCGGGTAATGCCTGCTCCATGAAACTGCCGGGCGAAAATTTTACCCGCCCTGAAATCCGGTTCGCGTCCACGTACTCTTCAAAGATAGGCGCTACCTGCGGTAAATCAAAACCAGTTCCTTCGATATGGGGATTCGCCAACGCCACCTGCGTAATTAGGTCGCCCTGGGCAGTTCCCACATCCACGGCGGTGCGATATTTGTTCCACGGGAATTTGTGAGCGATTACAAGGTTGGCACTATGGCTCACGCCGGTCATGGCTTTCAGGAACTGCTTGAGCCGTGCCGGTTCGGCGTAAAGAGCTGCGAAAGGATTGGGGCTGCCGTCTCTCGTCTCGTTTTGCGGAAGTCCCGTTCGGAGTGCCGTGGTGAGACGGCTCCAAAACGGATACAGCCGGCTGTTGGCCATCTCGAGAATGCCACCGATATAGGATGGCTTGCGCCTGTCGAGAAAAAAATCCGTGCTGGGCGCGTTGTAGTAGCGACCATTGCGTCGTTCGAGAAATTTCAGCGATACGAGCGCATCGAGAAAATCGCGGGCCGATCTTGGATGCAGGTTGAGCCGCGCCTGCAAAGTTTCAAGATCCTCCGGGTGTTTGGCAAGTTCTGTAAAGAGTTCCATCTCGACGGCGCTCAAAAGCGCCTTGGAAGCCCAGAATCCCAAGCCCACTTGCAAGATGCGATCGGGCTGCGGCTCGTTCATTGCGTTTCAATCTCCGGATGATCGCGCAGTATAGCAAGTCTGAATGGGCGGGTGGTCGGCAACTCAGGAGTAATCGTCGGTCCACCGGCAGAACCAATCTCACCCTGAGATGGGTGATAATCCCTGTGGCTGTTGATCTACTTCAAAGATGAAGGTCCCCTGGGCAAGCGCATCAACTTCGGCTGGGGTCGTGGTGGCTGGGCCCAGATCATCGGGGTGGTGGGCGCCGTCAGAGAAATGTCACTGGCGGCAGAAGCGCAGCCGACAGTGTACGCACCGATGGCCCAGCGCGGCAGTGCGGCGGTTCATTCGAACATTTTTATGGCCGTGCGAAGCAGCGGCGATCCCAAGATGCAGGCCCAGGCCGCGAAAGATGTGATCCACCGACTCAATGGTGGGCAGATCGTCGAGCATGTACGCACCATGAACGAAGTAATTAATGAGTCGGTGGCACCACGAGGTTGAGTGCGATCTTCCGGCCCACAACCAACTGTTTTTGGGCCTCAGCTTTATAAACAACAAAAAGATCTAACCGGCAGGGCAAGCCACGCTTTTTCGAGACTTCGACGCAAACCGCGGAAAACTTTAGACAGAAATTGATTTGATGTCCGGTTACAGCGCGTAACCGTTCCATGTGTGGTTTTGGGTGGTTTCATTCCCCGATCGGTTGTAAACGTCAGTAATTAGAAGAAACGGGCAGAGTCGTTGGATTCGCGGGTCGCCTCTCGGACTGTGAGCGGATATTCCTTTCTTTTGGGTTTGAAACCTCTGCACCACCTCGGCTTGTGGCCCGGCTCGCGGTACAGTACAGTTTTTATTGTTTCGAAAGGCGCGTGTAATGAAAGTTCCTCTCCTCGATCTAAAAGCCGAGTATGCGGAGTTGCGTGATGAAATTCTTCCGGCGCTCGACCGGGTTTGCCAGAATTCCGCGTTCGTGCAGGGCGAGGAGGTGGAAGCCTTCGAGCGCGAATTCGCCGATTTCTGCGGCACGCGGCATTGCGTTGCGCTGAGCACCGGGACGGCGGCGCTCCATTTGGGTCTGCTCGCGCTCGGGGTTCAGCCGGGGGACGAAGTAATTACTACGCCGAACACGTTTCTGGCTACGGCCGAAGCAATTACGTACTGTGGCGCGCGTCCCGTGTTCGTGGATATTGATCCGGCCACCGCCAATATCGATGCGAAGCTGATCGAGCGCGCCATCACGCCGTGCAGCCGCGCCATTATTCCGGTACATCTTTATGGGCGTCCCGCGGATATGGATGCGATCCGCGAAATCGCCGCGCGACGCAGCTTGCGAATTCTGGAAGATGCCGCGCAAGCGCATGCCGCACGTTACCACAAGCAGCGCGTGGGATCGCTGGGCCATGCGGCCGCGTTCAGTTTCTACCCAACCAAAAATCTGGGCGCGTACGGAGAAGGCGGCGCGCTGACGACCAACGACGACGCAGCCGCAAAATTCGCCCGTGCCGCGCGTTCCCACGGGCAAACCGCGCGCTACGAACACGAATTCCCCGGCTACAACTACCGGATGCAAGGATTCCAGGGCGCCGTGCTGCGCATCAAGCTGCGCCGCCTGCATGGTTGGACGGAAAGGCGCCGGGAAATTGCGCGCGAATATCGCCGCATGCTCGAAGGCGCACGGCTCACGATTCCTGTCGATGATCCTCATGACGAGTGTGTGTACCACCAGTTCGCAATTTACGTCAGTAACCGCAATGCAGTGATCGCGCAGCTCGCCGAGCGCGGCATTGAAACGTCGGTGCACTATCCCAAGCCCGTGCATCTCCAGCCGGCTTATTCCTCGCTCGGCTATCCGGCCGGAACATTTCCGAATGCGGAACGCGCCTGCGAACGCGTGCTCAGTCTGCCGCTGTTTCCGGGAATGACGACGGAACAGGTCAATTACGTGGCCGCTTCCGTGCTGGAAGTTGTTGGAAAGAAGTAGGCGCGAGTAGGCGTGCCCAATTCCGATCCGAATCTTTGCCCGCACAGCGGACGGTTTCCGGGGAACCTCTTGACCCTGTGAAATTGTCGCCCGCCAAAACCGCGCAACCGATTTGCCGCCAACCGCTAAACGCTGACTGCTTCTACATTAATTGGCGGATAAGATCCGGAGAATCGATGTTCCAATCGTTGGCCAAAACGTGAGCCTTACGGAGGACCATTTCCGTGCGGTGATCAAGTTCAATTGGAAATGCCGAGAACTCTATGGGAACGCTTTCAAGCAGCTTTTGCGGGATGCTGAGGCGACGCACTCCCGTGTCAGTCAGCCGCAAGACGATATCTAAAGATATGTTGACGCGATACGTTCCCAACTTTCCTTGGACTGCCAGCCATCCTTTTTCGATTTTGCAATGCGGCGCGATGGCCGTAAAAGGCAGGACGCGGGATAACATTTCAATGCGAAGCGCGAGCAATGCGGAGAACTCGTCGCGGTCCGTTCCCGGATACAGGATACCTGTTCCCCGATCGCCTTGATCGGCCCAGGATTCGTCGCTTCCGACCGCACTGATGCTGGTGAACAGGTCCACATCACGCATGACTTCGGAATAGACAATTCCAGGTACATCCTCAATCGCGATTTCGCGCCGATCACGATAGAAGCGAACTTGGTCGGAACAGATAAAGACATTGATGCCTAATTCGGAGTGCTCGCCAAGAGCGGACCGAGAGAGCGAAGGCTCGCGGTCGGAAGGCAGATCAACGTAAAACTCAACATGCATATTCCACGAGGCAAGGAGTTTGGTGGGCGCGTTGAAACCGTCAAAAGCGGATCCCATTAGGCGATAGTTCCAGCCTCTGGCGCGGCACAGGCTGGAAAACTGATGCTGAAGCATGACGATCCCGGCAAAGCGGTTCGAATACATTTTTGTTCGACGCTCGTCATCGGTGACCTGATAGAACTCGCGAAACGCTTGGCGGAAAGGCTGTCGCACGCCTGCGGTGAAAATACGCTCTCGCCACTGTCGTAGCTCGGACGCTTCCGAAGAGAGCGGATGCCAAAGCCGGACCTTTGTCGCAGGCGAAAGATCAAGGACTTCTCCGCAAGAATCGCACACTTGCCCATCGCAATAGAGGCCGGAATGTTCCCAGCCTTGCTCGTTGCTGAACACCCAGATTAGCCTCCGTCCCAACAGACCGAGCAGAGGATGATCAATGAAGTGGGGGCGCCAATGCCCGAGCGTCATGGTGCGTAAGCGGGTCAATGAAAATTCCAGACGATAGCGTTGCGCGGAATAAACCTGTTCCATCTCATTGACCGAGCCAGAAACTGCCTTCCATTCTCTCGCAAACGCCTTTCTGACGCGGGATGGGGCAGACTTTATGACCTTGCCATCGGCGTCTTTCCAGGTCACACCGAAACGGCCTTCTTGTGACAACCAAGTGGTAGCCGAGACGTCTCCGACTGCCGTTTCTGTTTTGCCTTCGAAGTCGAGGGGATAGGACGCAACAGCAAAGTCTTCGAGTTCGTCCACAGTCAATCCGTTGCGCTCCGCAGCTTCCTGAAGGCATTTCGCGATAAGACGTTGAGCAACGGTGTACTTAACCTTTGCGCGCAAGCGCGCGAGCTGCAAGACAGCTTCACTGCACTCCATGGAGCCGAGCGCCTGCACGCAGGCGAAGCCGACTTTTTGGGACACGGCTCCCAACATGCGAATTTTGCGAAGGCAAGCAACGCCAAAGTCGCCAATCGCGGAAGCCATTTCCGGTCTCTGGCTCAGCGAAAGAAGCCACACGACCCCCTTTTGGTATGCGGAATCCTCTATAGGTGAAGTCGCTTCTGCGGGCTGCCCTGGTGTGGGCCCGAGAGCGAGCCATCGTTGAAGTGCTTGCCAGACCTCGGATTCACCTAGAGCGCGAATAACGTCAAGCGAGCCTTTTTTCCATTTTGTTCCGGGGATAGTCTGCTCCAAAGCGCGACAGTGGTCGAGAAGCCCTCGCCATGCCGAGGCGGTGATCTCGTCCTTAGCGGCGATTTCGTCAAACACAATTTGGGACCATGGCCCCCGGCCGGGATCGCACTGCTTCTCACCTTCGACGTGCATCAGCTCGGCAAGGCGGTTTCTGGTTTGAAGCATGCGTTCGTCGATTTTTCCTCTCGCGCTGGGGGCATATTGCAAATGAAGCTTGCGGAGCTCGGCGCGGGTTTCGTCGGTGATTTGATCGCGGGTCAGAACCAACAGGAACTGATGGAACGGAAAGTAGTGGCGAGTCAGCACATTCTCGCGAAGTTCGGTCAGTAGCTTGAGGACTAAACCGCTGGGCAGCGGTTTTGGAGCGGCCTGGAGCGCATAGAGTATCGCGTCAACGAGAGTTGAAGTCACCCGAAAGTTGGAATGTTCCCGTGATTCGGCTTTCAGCCATTCCACGGACTGGCTCAGAAACGCTGTCTGCACGTCTTGAGAGGCTTCCCTCAGATCAGTGAGCGCACGATTGTGTGCCTGCCAAGCCGCGAGATCTCGGTGCATTTGCTCGACGGTGGAAAACGCGAACGGGCGGTCAGCGCTGGTCGCGCAGATTGTTTCGTAAATCGTTAATGCCTCCCTGTTCGCGTCCATCATGGGCGGCAAGAGTTTACGATGCGAAAAGCTTTAGAGCAGCAGGGATTTTGGCAGCCGGCTCCATCCACGAAACAGGGCGAGGTCGCCGCCTCTCGCACATTCCATGGCGATGCCACTTCAACGGCCATGCAGTCGTTGGACATATTGGATGAGGGGTGTGAATTCTATTCGATTGTAGGCGAGAGCCGAAACCTGTTTAAGATAGTTGCTGCAACTAACCCGAGAGCTTAGGCGGGCTTATGAATCCGAAAGAATTCCGCGAAATTGGGCACCAAGTGGTGGACCTGCTGGCCGAGTACCTGGAGCATATCGAAGAGAAGCCGGTGTTCCCGAACGTCGAACCCGGCACGTTAACGAAGTTTTTTGCCGAGCCGTTGCCCCAGGAATCCAGTTCCCCGGAAAAGGTGCTGGCAGAATTGCAAGAAAAGCTTCTTCCGTATTGCACGCACGTAGGGCATCCGGGGTACATGGGGCTGATCACTCCCTCGCCGAATCCCGTCGGCATCATCGCGGATTTCATCTGCTCGGCACTCAATCAAAACATCGGGGCGTATACGATCGGACCAGCGGCTGTCGCCATGGAGCGACGGACCGTGCGCTGGCTCACCGACCTGGTCGGCTACGACGCCTCCGCCGGAGGCAATCTTACTAGCGGCGGCATGATGGCGAACTTCATCGGACTCAAGTTAGCGCGCGACTCCGTTTCGGACGACCGGATACAACACGACGGGGTTCGGGACCAGTGGGCGGTGTACGCGTCGGAGGAACGGCACGTTTCGGTGGACAAGGCTGTTGACGCCGTTGGCCTGGGCCGCGCAGCGCTGCGTGCGCTGCCAACCGACGCTGAATTTCAAGTAAGGCTGGATGCGCTTGAAGAGGCCATCGCAGCCGACCGTAAACGCGGGGTACGGCCCATGTGCATTGTGGGCATTTTCGGCACCACCAACACCGGCGCAGTCGATCCCGTGCGCGAGCTCCGCAAGGTCGCGGACCGCGAGGGGATGTGGCTTCACGCCGATGCGGCCTACGGCGGAGGCATGTTGCTCTCCCACGCGTGGCCCATGCGCGATCGCAGGTTGGAGCTCGCGGATTCCATTACCATTGATCCGCACAAATGGTTCTACGCGCCACTCGACGCCGGAGCAATCCTGGTGAAGGATGACCGCAGATTGACCGCGTCGTTTGGGATGAAGCCGTCGTACCTTACCGACGAGCTCGATCGTGCGAACGAGCGATATCAGTATTACGTCCACAGCTTCGAACAATCGCGGCGTTTTCGCGGACTGAAAGTGTGGATGAGTTTCAAGCGTTACGGCGCGAATCAGATCGGGGAGTGGATTGACAACAATGTGCGCCAGGCAAGGCACTTGTATTCCATGGTTGCAAAAAATCCTGAGTTCGAAGCCGCCAGTGAGCCGCCTATGTCGGCCATCTGTATTCGATACCGCAGCGCGGATCTCGATGAGGCGCAATCGAAGGAGTTACATGCCGAGGTCGCGAGACGAGTCGAGGAGAGCGGGAAATTCTGGATCTCGACCACCGAACTGAAAGGCAAAACATGGTTTCGGATTAACCCGGTGAACTTCCGCACGCGCACCGAGCACATGGATCAGCTCTTTAGTTTACTCGAGCAGGAGTGCCATGCCGTACTGCAGAGCGGAAGATTTAGAATACAGTCTGCTTAGGCGAGAGTACGCTAACCCGAAACGCGTCGCGTTAGCATTTTTCCATTTTTGGAAAAGTATTTCGCAGTTATATCTCCGTTCATCACGCAGCCTCGAGACTACTTTGGGCTCACGAGATGTATAATCCGATGACTGTGAGGTGCCATGACGAAACCGACGAGCTTTCAAGCGGACATTCGCCCTCTTTTTACCGAGCGAGACATTCAAGGCATGAGCAAGGCGTTCAACCTGGGAAGCTACGATGACGTCAAAAAGCACGCTGCCGCCATCTACGACCGCATTCGAGGAATCGGCGGCGCGGTAATGCCGCCACCACCGCCGAGAGGAGAAGGTCCCTGGCCTCAATCTCGCATTGAACTATTCGCTAAATGGATGGCGGACGGGTTCCCACCTTAGGCGGCCCCAAAACTGGAGTGCGGGAAGTTACGCCGAAGGGAGAGCCGCTTATTGATTCGACCCTAAAGCGTCTCGTCAAATCCAAAGAGGACCTCGGCAATTGATTTGGTGAGAGATGTTGCGAGGAACTTAAATGAAGGCGGCGTGGTTGTAATCGCCTTCTTGCTGTTAAATACGACCGCCATCTGACGGCGCGCCTCGAAAACCTTCCAAAGATTCCAGGGGAGCGTTCCAACTAGTCTGGCCCTAGCGCTCGATTTTAGCTTTTGTTTTCAATGCAGGGTTGGTTCGAGCTTAGTGTTGCGTCGACCGATTGAGACCACCACGTTTATCGGGCGTTGTTATGAGATCACTTGGAACCGATCTGCTTCAGGAGCGGGCCCCTAGGTATCATATTGATCAACTCACCAGAGCGACCGAGACGCGTCCGCGCCATTGGTAGTAATGACGATATGCTGCAACACATTTCGCGCGTAATCTTCGCCAATGGTGTCTTTGACCGGGCTAAAACGGCGGGGGCAAGCCCGTTCGACGGGGGTCGCTCGACGCCCGATTGCATGATTTGGTAGGGCGCACCGGTTCCCACACATTTCGCTGTCGGAGCGCATTCCGATGGGCTTTTTTACGAATTTGAGGCTGCGGCGGAAACTGCTGATTGCTATGGTTCCGCTCGTCTTGATGGTAGTGGTGGCGGGGGTCTATTCATCGTTTGAAAGCAACATGATCGACAACTGGTACAGCGTGTTGATCGACACCCAGGTCAAAGCACTCAGAAGCGTCGGGGAGGCGCGAGCGCATACCAATCGATTCGGTCTGTTTCTGTTTGAACTGGCTGACGAGACCGATCCCAATCGCAGACAAGTGCTCGACGGACAATTGGAAAAGGTTGGCGCCGACTACCACACGGCGATGACAACAGCACTCCGAGAGAGTCCCGAGCGCGCGGACAAGATCGATGCAGCATCCGCTCTCTTCGAACAGGTGGAAGCTGACGCTCGTCCCGTTCGCGCGGCAGCCCTGGCCGGCAACAATGGGAGAGCGTTAGATCTGTTACGTGGAGGCGTAAACCAGGAGCTGCAGCGGTCGCGCGAGGCCACCATCGCGATCATGTCGGATTTGCAAACGTATATTGATCAGCGCTCGGATGTTTTGACGAGGAATACGCATCACGCGATTCTGATCACCTGGCTCGTGATTGGCTTCGGCCTACTGGCATCGTGGGCCGCCGCCTTCTACATCGTGCAAACAGAAGTCGTGAACGAACTGCTGTCTCTGCAGGGCAGTATCCAGGATTTGGCCGACGGCCGGCTGGATCAGAATATCCCTTACCTCGATCGCAAGAATGAAATCGGTGAGATCGGACGCGCGCTGCGGACCCTGCAACTGGGCGCGCGCGAGCGCGAAACGCAAGCATGGGTGAAGGCAGAAGTGGGAGCTACGCTGGGGGCGTTGCAATCGGTTCAAGACTGTTCTGGATTTGGGAAAGCTTTGTTGTCACGGTTGTCGCAATCCATTCCGCTGATTTACGGAGCGTTCTACGTCGCAGACGAAAGTCGCACGCGTTTCTCTCGCGCGTATTCGTTCGCAAATGCGGATGCCGGCAGTGCCAACGAATTTGCCCTTGGCGAGGGACTTGCCGGGCAAGCCGCAGTAGAGCGGCGCATGCTGGAAGCTACGGCCGGGGATCAGCTTCGAATCTCCGCAGGCATGGGAACTTTGACGGTCGGGAAAATCCACTTCGTTCCAGTGCTGAATAGGGACGAAGTGACCGCCGTCATCGAATTGGCGACGAATTCGTCACTGTCGGAGCGCCAACGCGCTTTGCTCGACTCGTTGTTGCCCTCCATCGCTCTCAGCGCTGAAATATTGTCTGGCAACATCGCCACTCGAGAGCTTCTCGACCGTACGAAGGCCCAGGCTGAATCTTTGGCAGTGTCGGAACGTCAGCTTGGCGCTCGCAAACAAGAACTGGAGAGCATCAACCAGGCGCTGGAGGCGTCTGGAGAAGAATTGCGGCGAGCCAAAGAGGTGGCGGAGGAAGCCACCAAGATCAAGTCCGATTTTCTGGCCAACATGAGCCACGAAATCCGCACTCCGATGAACGCGATTATCGGCATGTCGCATCTGACGCTACGGACGGATCTGAATCCCAGGCAACGTGACTACGTAAGGAAAATTCAACTTGCCGGCCAGCACCTACTCGGCATCATCAACGACATTTTGGATTTCTCGAAAATCGAAGCGGGCAAACTATCGGTGGAAAACATCGACTTCGATCTGGAGAGAGTGCTCGAAAACGTCAGCAATCTGATATCCGAGAAGGCCTCTGCGAAAGGCTTGGAATTGATCTTTGACATCGATCCTGCACTCCCCACGCAACTCAAGGGCGACCCGCTGCGCCTCGGTCAAATCTTGATCAACTTCTGCAACAACGCCGTAAAGTTTACCGAACACGGTGAAATTGTCGTTCATGCGCGGATTCAGGAGAAAGATTATGACGGTCAGTTGATTTACTTCTCAGTGCGCGACACCGGCATCGGACTCACCAAAGAACAAATGGGAAGGCTGTTCCGGGCGTTCGAGCAGGCGGATGCATCCACTACTCGCCAACACGGCGGGACCGGACTGGGACTGGCGATCTCCAAGCGGCTTGCGCAGCTGATGGGAGGAGATGTTGGCGTAGATAGCGAGGAGGGTAAAGGCAGCACGTTTTGGTTCACCGCACGGCTTGGCAATGGCGCGACGACTCGACGGCAGACCGTCCCACCCGACCTCAGGGGTCGCAGGGTTCTGATTATTGACGATAATCCCCAAGCCCGTGCGGTACTTTCCAGCATGCTGATCAGCTTGACGTTCGAGGCGGATGAAGCTCCCTCCGGATTGGAAGGAATTGAAATGGTGCGCCATGCCGCGGAAGCCAACAAACCATACGAAATCGTTTTTGTGGACTGGCAGATGCCAGGTCTCGATGGCTTCGAAACGGGCAAACAAATTCGAGCTCTACCAAATCTGCTCGTTCATCCGCATCTCGTGATGGTAACCGCCTACGGCCGTGAAGAGGTTTTGAAACAGGCTGAAGAGAACTCGTTTGCAAATGTTCTAATCAAGCCGGTTACGGCCTCCATGCTATTCGATTCAGCCGTCGAGGTCCTCGGTGCAAGTAGTTCCAAGAATTACGCAGCCGCGGCGGCTCCGGACGTTGAACTCGGGCAAATACGCGGCGCGCGTGTCTTGCTCGTCGAAGACAACGAACTCAATCGCGAGGTAGCGACCGGCCTGTTACAGGACGCGCGCTTGGTGATTGACACAGCCGAAAACGGACAGGTTGCCGTACAGATGGTTGCTGAACACAACTACGATCTGGTGCTGATGGACATGCAAATGCCAGTGATGGACGGCCTCGCCGCTACACGAGCGATCCGCTTGAAACCGGAATTCCAGTCGCTTCCAATCATCGCCATGACCGCGAACGTGATGGAAAGCGATCGCGATAAATGCACCGAGGCGGGAATGAACGACCATCTCGCCAAGCCTATCGACCCGCAGGCCCTTTTCGCCGCGTTGTTGCGCTGGATAAAGCCGCGTGGGGATCTCGGCGCAGACGCACCACGAGGCACCATCGCAGCTG
>Ga0210386_10004790_pt1 | contig 11116 bp, 10 predicted proteins | sample IncBWH32OmetaG_FD_160091 | JGI IMG/M metagenome (GOLD analysis project Ga0210386, IMG submission 160091) | Forest soil microbial communities from Barre Woods Harvard Forest LTER site, Petersham, Massachusetts, United States - Inc-BW-H-32-O ... | reverse complement strand
AGGGTCCTTTGGCGGCTACCCGGTTGCGTTCCCCGTCACCAGGGAACCTGGCGGCACGGCACGGCACCGGGTGGAGGTCACCGGCCTGGGTCCCTGGCTGACCTCGCATCTCGGGTTCGACCCGCGATACGCCGTCACGCTGCTGGACTGGCTGGCCACCCCGGCGCAGCGGCTGGCGGAGTTCACCACGGGAGAGGTCTTTCACGACGGGCCCGGCGAGCTGAGCCGCGCCCGCGACACCATGGCCTGGTATCCCCACGACGTGTGGCTGCACCTGCTGGCCTGCCAGTGGCAGCGTATCGGGCAGGAAGAAGCCTTTCCCGGCCGGTGCGCGGAGGCCGGTGATGACCTCGGCTCGGCCATCGTCACCGCCCGCCTGGCCCGCGACCTGATGCGGTTGTGCCTGCTGATGCACCGGCGCTACCCGCCTTACAGCAAATGGCTGGGAACCGCCTTCACGCGGCTTCCAGGCACCGCTGGGCTCGCCGCATCCCTGGCGGCCGCGCTATCCGCTGGCCGCTGGCCCGCACGCGAGCAGCACCTGTGCGAGGCCTACCAGATCGTCGCCGCGCTGCACAGCCAGCTGGGACTCACCCCGCCGCTGGACACCCGCACGCGCGGCTTCTATGACCGGCCCTATCAGGTCATCGGCGCGGACCGGTTCGCTGCCGCGCTCCGGGAGGCGATCACGGATCCGCAGATCAGACGGCTGCCGTCGGCCGGCGCCATCGACCAGTTCGTCGACAGCACTGACGCGGCCGGCGACCTCCGCTTCCTGCGCGCCTGCGCGGCAGCAGGCTGGGTGGGGGAAACCCCAGGACACGACGGGGGCTAACCGCATTCCGGTCGTCCGCCTGAGGTCCGTAGCGTTTCTGCAGGGGTCAACGGAACGTTCGGAGGGCGTAATGGCCATAGATAGCCAGTCTGAGATCGCCGCCTCGGTAGCCGCCCTGCAGGACCTTGGCCCCGGCTATGACCAGGCACTGGCCGAGGGTCTGGTGGAACGCATCGGCGCGGACATCGACAAGCGGATCGCCGCCGAGCTCGACAACCGGGTCACGGCGGAGGTGGACAGCCGCATCCTGATCCAGCTGGACCAGTACGCCGGGTGCAGGCACCAGCGCCGCCGGGCCAAACGCATGATCCGGGCCGAACGGCGCATGACCCGCGCCGCTCAGGCCGACCGCCCCGGCCGGCAATCCCTCATGCTGGCCCTCGGGTCCATGCTCGTCACCCTGCCGGTGACCGCGATCGTGCTCAAGGGGTCCCCGGGCTTCGCCGCCATCATGCTCATGGCCCTGATCTGGGTCATCATCGGCATCATCAATGTGGCCTACGCCGTGCGCAAGTCCCCGCAGCAGTAGCAGCCAGCTAGCGTCCTGGGGTCGACCGCGGGTACCCGGCCGGGATGGGTACCCGCAGCAGCGCAAGGTTGGCCGGGGTGGCGGGCAGGTAGCTGAAGTCCTCGACGGTCATCCCCGTGCTCGCCGCTCCGCTGACCAGGCGCATGGGCAGATAGGTCTGCGCGCTGATCCACATCAGGGTCGGCATCGGCTCGATAATGGCCGTCCCGCGCCCGGTCTCGCTCAGCTCAATGGCCTGCTGACCGTCCAGGCGGGTGCGGGCCACGACCCGCCACGCCCCATCTGCGATGCCGCGGACCAGCGCGGCCGGGTTGAACAGGCCGCGGGCACCGACGTCGCTCGTGCTCGAGACCAGGGCGGTGAATCGCGACCAGGTTCCCGCCAGGGTGTTCGCAGGGCCCCATCCGCACCCGGTCTGGCCCGATCCCCGGAAGCAGACCATGGTGACCTGGCCGCGCGCGGCGCCTGCGTCGGGCGGGGTAACGAAGGCGACCTGCCTGTCTTCGATCAGCTTCACCATCGAGTCGGCCGGCGATGTCCCGCTGAAGAGCGTGCGGCCTACCTGTCGCTGGCCCGGCACCGGCTGGGCCGGCCAGGACCAGGTCCGGTACACGTCCACGGCGGCGCCGTGGACCATCCCCGTCTGCGTCTCGTATTCCACGTCGCTGCTGACCGAGTCGAAGGCGGTCAGCATGGCCTTGCCTACGGAGGTGGCTGTGGGCAGCCCGGACGATACCGCGCGCGTGATCCGGCCCGGCCCCACGCCAGGGAGCAAGGGGAGCAAGGCTATGGCCAGCGCCGCGGTGGCGGCTGCGGCGCCGATCGACAGGATCAGTCGCGGCCCGCGCAGCCAGGGTGCCAGGCGGCTCCGCTGGGCCCGGCGCGGCCCAGCCCGCACCGCGCGCAACACCGCGTCCGTGTCCGGGGCGTGCCGCTCCAGCGCCGCCAGGGCTTCCATCAGATCGCGTTCGGTGCGCGTTTCCCCCATCATGTCTCCTCCCTGACCACGTTCACCGCGGGCTGCCGCGCCGCGGACAGGTCGATCCGGAGCGCGGCGAGCGCCCTCGAGGCGTAGCCGCGGACCGTGCCCGGCGCGCAGCCGAGCACGTCGGCGATCTCGGCGTCGGAGAGCGCTTCGTAGTAGCGCAGCACCAGCACCGCCCGCTGCCGCCGGGGCAGCCTGGCCAGCTCGGCGAGGAGAGCATCCCGTTCGGCGTGATCGACGGCCGGATCTGGTGCGAGCCTGGCGTCTACGTCGGTGCCGGCCCCGGACGGCACCAGGCGCCATGACCGGCGGCGCCAGGACAGGTACTCGTTGACGATCATCTTGCGCACGTATGCTTCCGGCCGGTCCAGGCGTGCGATCACCTCCCATCGCCCGTACGCGCGGATCAGCACCTCCTGCACCACGTCCTCGGCGAGAGCGCGGTCGCCGGTCAGCACGGCGGCGAAGCGCAGCACCGCGCCGAGCCGGGCCGCCGCGAATTCCTCGAACGTCATCTCGCCTCCGCGTCGCGTCTCCAGGTATTACACGCACGCCGGGCCTCGTTCTGCTGCGCCAGAACCGCCAGCAGCCCCTAATGAACCTTTCCATCCTGCTTATGAGGCGTGAATCTCCAGGGCGTGGATGGCCTTGGCGAGTTGCTCGGCGCGTCAGGGACAGCAGTGGAGCGTGCGCGGCTTCGCCGTCGGCGGGGTGGCAGCGATCGAGGCATGGTCAGCGCTGCCCCCGGTGCTGGCAGGTCCGGGTGCCGGGCTGCTGGCTCGGATCGTAGCGCGGCGCGAGCCTTCTTGAGACGCCCGGAGCAAGGTGGCTCAGTTCTGGCGGGAGAAGGTGAGGGTGATCACCACGCTGTTCCCGTCGTCCAGATGCTCGGTCATCGTGTCTTCGTGGACTGTCTCGGTGAGGCTGCTGGTGTCCCTCCGCATGCCGTTCCAGTTGGGGAAGGATGACCGCAGGACCTGCTCGTCCTTGAACACTCCGACGTCGTCGACGGTGTAGGTGCCGAACACCACGAGGGTGTCTTGCACGGTATGCGCGTTCTCTTCGCTGGTGCCTGCGAGCCGGTCGCCGGAGATGAAGGCGGGCAGGTCGGGGCGGTGCAGCACGTCGGTGAAGTACCCGCTGTCGGTGAAGATCAGGTAGCCGCTGGGTGCGGGTCCGAAGGGCTGCACGGTTCCGCCGGGAGTGTCGGCGCGGGCGGAGGTGAGCCGCCATGCCGCGGCGACCTGGTTGCCGTTCGCCGGTGTGCCAGCGGTACCGGCGTATTCCCAGGTGAGTTCGGCGATGTCATCGGTACTGAGGCTGAGGGTTTGCCGGAGACGGCCGTCGCGCACGGTGACGCGGACGTCGCCGCGCTTGGTGTTGTTCCAGTCCGGGAAGGTCGAGCCCAGGATGTCCTGGCTGGCCAGGCTTCCGTCGTCGCTGGTCGCGTACGTCCCGTAGGAACCCAGGGTGCCCTGTGCGAGCGCGCGGTTCTCCTCTGGCGTGGTAGACAGCCGGTCGCCGGAGGCGGCCAGCGGGAGGTCGGTCCGTGTGATGGCTTCGGTGAAGTGCAGGTCGTCGGTGAAGATCAGCAATCCGTCCGGGCGCGCGCCGAACCAGTCCGACGTGTTCCCGTGTGCGGTGCGCTCGGCACTACGCAGGCGCCACACGCCCGCGACTTGGTTGGTCATGATTGGTTCTCCTGGTCTGTTGCTGAAGCCGCTGGCGAGGTTGGGCTGTTCGCCGGCGGCGGCGCTGGCCGTGCTGTGCTCCTGTGTGTGTCAACTCCCGGCAGCCACAGGAAAATCCATGTGCGAAATGAGACCATCGCATCGATGTCATGCAAGATGCGCATGGCTAGACTCGTCGTATGAGCGAGCTGACCGTGTCTGGCCTGCGGGTGGTCCGCGAGATAGCGCTGTCCGGGTCGTTCACCGCCGCGGCACGGCTGCTCGGCTATTCCCAGTCGGCCATCTCGCGGCAGGTCGGGGCCGTCGAGGCGGCAGCCGGGCATCCGCTGTTCGTCCGTGAGGCGCGCGGCGCGCGCGTGACCCCGGCGGGCGCCATCGTGGTGGAACACGCGGGGCGGATACTGGCCAGTGTCGACGCCCTGGGGCAGGACCTGGCCGGCCTCGGCGACCGGCTGGCAGGACGGGTCAAGCTGGGCGCGTTCCCGGCTGCGATGGCGGTACTGGCGCCCCGGGCGGTGGCCCTGCTGCGCAGCGAGCATCCCGGGCTTGAGGTGAGCCTGAGCGAGGCGGCAACGCCGAGCCTGCTCCGGCAACTGAGGGCCGGCCGGCTGGGCGTCGCCGTCATCGGCGTCGGCGCTGGCCTGCCCGATTACGACCTCGCCGGACTCGAGCACGAGGTCGTGCTCGCCGGCGGCCTGCGCGTCGCTGTCCGGCACGGCCACCGGCTGGCCCAGGCGGGCCTCGTGGCGGTAGCCGAACTGGCTGGCGAGCCGTGGATCGCCGGTGACGACTCCGGTGGCGACCCCCAGTTCCGGGCCTGGCCCACCCTTGCCGATCCGGTCATCAGATACACCGTCCGCGGATGGCCGGCGCGATTCGGGCTGGTCGCCGCGGGGCTGGGTATATGCCTGGTGCCCGAGATCGCCGCACTGTCGGTGCCGGCCGGCGTCACCACGATCGGCGTCGACGATCCAGGATGGCTGGGACGGATGACAGTGGCGGTAACCCCGCGTGAGCGCGCCGCGGAGACCGCGGCCATCGTGGACGCGCTCCGCAGAACCGGCGATGACATCCACGCTGACATCCAACTGCGACGACCCGATGTCCTGGCGCAGGCGACTGGCGACCGCTGACCGGCCGCCACCCGTTCCAGGTCGCCGCACCGGCCTGATGTCCTCGGTCGCATGAGGGGTATGAGGGGCTGGCCACACCCTACGCGGCTCGGGAACGATAGGGGAGAAAGGAGGTGGCTATGCGTCTCGGGATGGTGCACACCCCGGCCGGCGAGCCGAGCGTGGCGGTGCGGCGCGGCGATGACTGGGTGCCCCTGCTGACGGTGCCCGGCGCCGACCAGCTGGGACCGGCCGGCACCGACCTGCTGGCCTTCCTGGCCGCGGGCGAGCAGGTCCGCCAGCACGCCGAGGAGCTCATCTCGCAAGTACCCTCGGTCGAGTCAGCCCTGCAGCTGCTCGGCCCGCCATTCCGTCCGGTGGCGTTCCGCGACTGCTCGCTGTGGGCCGAGCACATGGTCGGTGTGGCCCGCGGGTTGCTGCGGTTGCGTGGGTCGGTCGCCGGGACGGTAAGCGACGGCTACGAGCGGCTGACCGGGCGCCCGTTCCCGCGGCTGCGTCCCAGCCCGCTGTGGTACGAGCAGCCGCTGTACTACAAGGGCAACCCGGCCACGTTCATCGGCGACGGCGACACCGTCCGCTGGCCGGCCTACGCCCAGGCGCTGGACTATGAGCTCGAGGTCGGCGTCGTCATCGCCCGGGACTGCGCCGACCTGACCCGCGAGGAGGCCCTCGCCGCGGTCGGCGGCTTCGTGCTGCTCAACGACTTCAGCGCCCGCGACGTGCAGTTCCGCGAGATGGTCGAGGGCCTCATGGGGCCGGCCAAGTCCAAGGACTTCGGCACCGCGCTCGGCTCCGTCGTGGTCACCGCGGATGAGTTCCTGGGCACCCTGGACGAGCTGACCGTAGAGGTCCGCGTCAACGGCGAGCGGTGGGGCGCCGGCCGCACCGCCGGGATGCAGCACTCCGTGGCGCACGTCATCGCCTACGCCAGCGCCGGCGAGCGGCTGGAAGCGGGCACGGTGATCGGGCTCGGCACCGTCCCGGGGTGCAGCGGGATCGAGACCGGCCGGTGGCTCTCGCCCGGCGACGTGGTCGAGCTATCGGCGGGCCCGCTGGGCCGGCTGCGCAACACGGTGGGGGAGCCGGAGCCGTGGCGGCAGCCGGGAACCGCGTCCCGCGCCCGGTGGAGCATCGTGAACCGGGCCGGCGAGCAGGCCGACCCCTTGGCCCACCCGGCACCCTGGACTCCGCCGCCGCGGCCGGCCCTGACCGGCGTTCTCGCCCCCAACCAGGTGCTTGACCAGGTCGACCGGTGGGAGGTGCCCGGCGGGACCCGGCCCGAGGACATCGTCTTCGACGGCGCCGGCCGACTCTATGCCGGCGTTGAGGACGGGCGTATCTGGCGCTGGCCGGTCGGCTTCCCCAAGGCCGGCGGAGCCGAGCTGTTCGCCGACACCCACGCCCGCCCCCTGGGCCTGGAAATCGACCCGCTCGACGGAAGCCTCGTCGTGTGCGACGCGTACCGAGGGCTGCTCCGAATCGACCAGAAAGGTCACGCCAAGGTCCTGGCCGACACCTACCAGGGCCGTAAGCTCAAGTTCACCAACAACGCGGCCGTCGCGGCCGATGGCACCGTGTACTTCTCCGACAGCTCGACCCGGTTCCGGATCGAGCATTACAAGCAGGACCTGCTCGAGCACCGGCCCAACGGCCGGGTCTTCCGCTATCACCCGTCCGCCGCCGGCCTTGAGCTCGTCGCGGACGGCCTGTACTTCCCGAACGGGGTCGCCCTGGCCCCGGACGAGTCGTTCCTGCTCGTCGCGCAGACCGCGGGGTACGACATCGTGCGCATCCCGCTGACCGGTCCTGCCGCTGGCCGTCCCGAGCCGTTCGTCTCCAACCTGCCGGGCCTACCCGACAACATGTCGCCGGCCCCGGACGGCAGCTACTGGGTCGCGTTCCCGTCGCCGCGGTTGCCGCTGGTCGACCGGATGATGCCGCACCCGGCCGCGCGTCGCGTCGCCGCGCGGCTCCCGGAGCGGTTGCAGCCCGCCGCGCAGCGCTACGGCCTCGTCGCCCGGATCGGTGCCGACGGAGCGATCCTCCAGACCCTCCACGGCCCGGCCGGCTCCTACCGCGAGATTGTCGGCGTCCGCCAGCACGACGGCTGGCTCTACCTCGGCAGCCTGGCCGAGACCGCCGTCGGCCGCGTCCGGCTGACCCCATCCTAGTAAACAAATATTCGCATCTAATCGTCATTATACCGTAGATAAGATTTACTGTTCGTAAGGGGTATTTCTGGATTCTTCCGAACGGACCGTGGTTCGTGCCCCAGGACCTGTTCTCCATGCGGCGCCGGGTTATTCCTCGATGGCCCCGCCCACGGCTCGCAGGTGATCGCGGAAACTCAGGGAAGGTGTCCGCTGGCGCTGGGCAAGGTAGCTGTCGAACTGCACTTGAGTGCGCAGGGAGGTACCTGCGTGGAGCTGTTCGGCTTGGCGCCGCTCGGTGTCGCGGATTGTCTCGGCCAGCGTGAAGACTTCCCCGGCGCGGCTGGCCGGCACGAACAGCACGCCATCGTCATCGCCCAGGACCAGGTCCTGCCGGTCCACGGCCCAATCTCCTACCGTGGCGGACGCCAGCGCATCGGGAGCCCGGGCCTCGAGACGCTGTGGGCCGGCCGGGATCGTTCCCAGGCTGAAGACCGGCAACCCGATCGCCTGGATGTCGGCGGTGTCGCGATGCAGCCCCCAGATCACGATTCCGTCGAGGCCCGCAGCCTGAGCCTCCAGAACCACCAGGTCGCCGACGCAACTCTCATCGAGGCGCCCGTCGTTGTCGGCCACCAGCACCTCGCCAGGTGCGGCCCCTTCGAGCGCCTCGAGGAAAATATCGACGCTGCCCGCATGCCGGGCAGGACACACCCGCCCAGCCAGCCGGCTACCGGGCACGACCGCGTGCACACCCGCAGGCGTACAGCGCACCGGGAGCTGAGCGCGAATGCATGCATCCGCCAGATGGGCAGTGGTCAGCGCCGCAAACCGCCGCCGGAGCTCTTGGTCATCCATCCTGGACCTTCCTGCCTTCATCGTCACGGTGAGGGTTAACCTGACCATCCTCAGCACGCTCGGGTGGCGATCCCAGAGCCAATGCGGCAGAATTGGTTTGCAGATGAAGCCAATCGAGCTGGGCGGCCGTTTGGGCCGCTGGTCATCCGGCCGCGGGCCGCTGCCTGTGCTTCTTGCCGCACGGCTGCGGCGGCTGATCGACGAGGGGGAGCTACCGCCAGGTGAGCCGTTGCCACCTGACCGGGCTCTGGCTTCGGCGCTGGCGGTCGGGCGCAGCACCGTTGTGGCCGCCTATGACCTGCTGCGTCGTGACGGGCGGATCGTCCGGCGCCAGGGCAGCGGCACGCAAGTGGCCGGGGCCGCGCGTGCCGCAGGGCGGCCAACGACCGGCGCGCCGCTGTTCTTGCATCTGCTGGAGCCACGGGATGGTGTGATCCAGCTCACCTGTGCCGCCCCCAGCACGCCGCCACCGGAACTGGCCGAGGCCTACTCGAGCATCGTGCCCACGCTGGCCGGGATCTGTGGTGATATCGGCTACCACCCGATGGGCCACCCGGTGCTGCGCGCCGCGATCGCCGAGCGCTACACCCGGCACGGGATCCGCACCGGCCCTGACCGCATTCTGGTTACCAACGGTGCCCAGCAAGCCCTGTCACTGCTCGCCCGCGCCTTTGTCACCCCCGGTGCCGCGGTACTGGTGGAGGCACCCACCTACCACGGCGCGCTGGAGGCTTTCCGCGACGCTGCAGCTGTGCTGCGCGCGCTGCCGGTCGGGCTCAGCGGGCTGGAGATGGCCGCCCGCCAGCACCGCCCCGCCCTCGCCTACGTGATCTCGACCTTCCACAACCCGACCGGCTCGGTGCTGTCCCCGCTGGCCCGGCGGATGCTGGCGGAGACCGCCGTAGCCACCGGTGTTCCGCTGATCGACGACGAGGTGCTGGCCGATCTTGGTTTTCCCGGCGAGCAGGCCCCGCCGCCGCTGGCCGCCTACGCAGACACCGTGATCTCGGTCGGCTCGCTGTCCAAGACCGTCTGGGCTGGGCTGCGCATCGGATGGGTGCGCGCCCCCGAGCCGGTGATCGCCCGGCTCGCGCGGCTGCTGGCCGTGCACGACCTCGGCGGGAACATCCCCGGTCAGCTGGCCGCCGCCGGCCTGCTGCCCCGGCTGGAGCCGTTGTCGCAGCGCCGGGCAACAGAGCTGAAAGCCCGCCATGACCACCTGCGCGCAGAACTGGCCCGCCATCTTCCCGACTGGCACGCACCCCCAGTGCATGGCGGGCAAACCCTGTGGGTACGCCTGCCACACGGCGACGCGACCTCGTTCGCGCAGGCGGCCTTGCGCTACCGCGTCGCGGTACTGCCAGGAAACGGGCTCGACGCATCGGGCCGAAGCGGGGGATACCTGCGCCTCCACTTTCTCGCCTCCCCCAGCGACCTGACCGAGGCCACCCGCCGCCTCGCCAAGGCATGGCACACCTACCACCCGCAGGCCCGCATTACCTCACCAGCCGCACTGACGGTATGAGGGTGCACGCAAAAGTGCGTCATAACTACACAGGTCGTTGTCCGCCGGACTCGGGAAGAGGAGCCGGGGCAGGTTCGCGGGCAGGGAGGCGCAACTGGCGGATCTCTGCGGTTTTTAGCTCTGGAAGACTTCGGTGCTGGGACGGGTTCATCCGCAGGAAGCCCGCCCGCAGGATCTGCAGCGTGTCCCCGTGGGAGACCAGGAGGATGTCGCGGCCCGAGTACCGCCGTTCCAGATCCAATATGAAGGCGGTCGTCCGGTCAAGCACGGCGGCCGTCGGCTCGACGTCGCCGTCGGAACAGCAGGGGTTCGCCTCATCGGTCGCCCAGACCCGCGCATAGTTGCTGGTCGCTGACCCTTCCCAGTCCCCGAAGCACCGCTCGCGGAGAGCCTCCGCGATGACAATCTCCAGCGCGCCAAGCTGCGCGCGCACGATCTCCGCCGTTTGCCAAGCGCGCGAGAAGTCCGATGAGTAAATCACCGTGTTCCCGGGCAGGGCACAGCCCCGCGCCGCCGCTAGCACCTGCTGGCGGCCAAGCTCCGATAGCCCGTGGTCGCCGCGCCGGTCGTTCTCGATGCGGCTTACGATGATGCCGCGCGCGTTCGCCTTGCTCTTGCCGTGGCGCATGATGCTGAATCGATTCGCCAGGCGATCCACGCCGGACAGGTGGTTCATGACGCGCCGAAACCATCGCTGAAGCTCAAAACGACCTCACATCGCTCACTGCGCAGTGCCGGATCATCTTCGGGTGGACCGGGTAAGGGCCCGTCGAAGGCCGCATACGTCATAGACATATACTTTAATCATGGCTATGACGACGATACGTGTGGAAACCGAGGTCCGCGACCGGCTCGCAGCCCTGGCTGCGGCGCACGGTCGGAGTCTCGGCGCAGAACTGCAGGCAATGCTCGACGAAGTGATGTGGCAGGGTATCGAAGCGGGTTACCGGAAACTGGCGGCTGACCGGGAGGAGATGGCGGCCTACCAGGCCGAGATCGCTGAATGGACATCGGCCGACATTGGCGACCTTGCCGCGACCGCCGCAGAGGAATACCCGGAGTACAACTCTTGACCAGCGGAGATGTCCTGCTGTGTGACCTCAACCCGGTAGCCGGCCGCGAGCAGGGCGGCACACGGCCGGTTCTCGTCGTGTCACGCCGCCGGTACTCGGTGATCCCAGGACTATTCCTCGCGGTGCCGCTTACTACCCGTGATCGCGGCCTTGAGCATCACATTCGAGTTCCCGCCGATGACCACACCGGGCTAAGGCAGGTCTCATTCGCCATGACCGAGCAAGTCCGTGCCATGTCCGATCAGCGAGCCGGACGTCAACTGGGCAGCGTCAGCACCGAGACGCTGACCGCCGTAAGCCGGTACCTGCACCTGTTCATCGTCTGAGCTACCGGGTC
>Ga0210386_10004789_pt1 | contig 11117 bp, 7 predicted proteins | sample IncBWH32OmetaG_FD_160091 | JGI IMG/M metagenome (GOLD analysis project Ga0210386, IMG submission 160091) | Forest soil microbial communities from Barre Woods Harvard Forest LTER site, Petersham, Massachusetts, United States - Inc-BW-H-32-O ... | reverse complement strand
CCCAACTTTAAGGCCAAGGTATACAGAAGCTGCGCCGAATATGACTCCGAAGATAGCCCCCATAATTATAGCACGCAGAGAAAACTCAGGAATAAAATCCTTAGCTGCTACAAAAGGTTTGAATTTTTTATCGTCGGCCATGGTATTAAAAAAGTATCTGAACGCGGTAAATATACAATTAGTTAGAAAACTTTATATTTGACAGCAACTAAAACACAATTTATGTCAAATACTGCTGCTGTCAGGAAGGGCCACCCGAGGTCTTTATATATTCTGTTTCTTACAGAAATGTTCGAACGGTTTGGTTATTACCTCATGGTGGGTATTTTCTTCCTTTACCTTGTTGGTTCTAAGGCACATGGAGGAAAAGGGTTTGACACGTTAATAGCAGCCGATATTGTTGGCTCATATATTGCGTTGGTTTACCTGACACCTTTTATTGGTGGATTGATTGCCGATCGTTTTATGGGCTACAGGCGTGCTATCATTTTCGGTGGCGTTTTAATGGCTTGTGGTTATTTCGGGCTTGCATTGCCAGGACTCCCTGCAATGTTTATTTCACTGCTTTGTATAATAGTGGGTAATGGTTTCTTTAAACCAAACATTAGTACCTTACTGGGTAACATATATAATGCCGATGATCTGAAGGCTAAGAAAGATGTGGCATATAATATCTTTTACATGGGTATTAATATCGGGGCATTTGTCTGCAATTTTGTGGCTGATATATTACGCCATAAAATAGGTTGGGGTGCAGCCTTCTCTGCTGCGGGCTTTGGTATGATACTTGGGCTGATTATATTTATTTCCGGTTCAAAACATGTGAAAGTAGGCGATGTTATTAAGCCTGCCACAAAAGAAGATATGCCACTTAGCAAAATATTCCTGTATGTATTCGGCCCTGCTATTTTGGTTGGAACATTAGGATGGAATTTCCATAAAATTATCGGACATCCGCTTTTTGCAACGGTGTCTAACGATGCCTTCTTCTTTGCTTGCGTGCCAATCATTATATTTTATATAGGTATTTTGTTGCGTGCTTCGCATGAAGATAAAAGAGGGTTGGGTGCATTGCTTGCATTCTTTGCTGCATCAACCGTATTTTGGGTTATTTATAATCAAAACAGTACTGCTTTAACCATTTGGGCCGATCAGTATACCAACAGGTCGGTATCTAAACCGGTTGAAAAGATTGCGAAACCCTTGTATCTGTTACAGGAGGTTACACTTGATTCATCTACCCAGGCAAGGGTTGACAGCCGTTTTGTACAGGAAAGTATTACAGCCGATATGCAACGAAAGCTCGATTCGACCATGAAAACTGATCCTTCAACAAAGGCTCTCTATCCTGTGTATACAGTTACATTTCATTCCAAAAAAGATGGTTCGTATATAGGACGAGGAATTTTTGATGCGGTAGCTGATGAAAAAGGGGTAAAGGAAGAAAGACGTAATGCTATTTCTGATACAACAACAGGCGAAGCGCTAACGGTTTTGTGCCAGGATCCTTATTTGCAAAACCTTCCTAAAGACCAATGGCCAAAGCAAGGGGAAACACTTGGAGCAGGCTCCACTGAATTATTTCAATCGGCGAATCCTTTTTATATAGTAATACTTACCCCACTTATTCTGGGCTTATTTGGATTTATGAAGAGAAAGAATATGCCATTAAGTACACCTTTGAAAGTAGGAATTGGAATGGTAATTGCAGGCCTTTCTTCACTTGCCATGGTTTTTGCAGTGAAGAGCTGTAATATTTACCTTGATAAGACAAGCATGATATGGATAATGAGCACCTATGGAATTTTCTCTGTTGGTGAATTACTCATAAGCCCTATAGGTTTATCTATGGTGTCTAAATTATCACCTCCTCGTTTAACTGCACTTATGATGGGGGCCTGGTTCCTTGTAAATGCTATTGCCGGAAAAATATCAGGTATGATGGCTAGTTACTGGGACAAGTTTGATGATAAGAGTAATTACTTTATGTTACTATTTGTCTTAGCGCTCTTTTCTGCGGCCATCATATTCTTTATGGTGAAATGGTTAAGCGCAGTTGTAAAAGAAAAGACGGGAAGTAATTAATGCTTCAATATTGGTAATAAAAAAAGCCCTAAAGCATTTGCTTCAGGGCTTTTCTGTTTAGGCTTTACTACTTATACAGATTCCTCACTGCGTTCGGAATGACAATGGGTTCTTTAAAAAGTAATAGAGGTTGAAGGCGCTGGCAAAGCCCGCGCCTTCAACCTCTCCAAAACCAACAATACTGTCATTCCGAATGGAGTGAAGCGAAATGAGGAATCTCCCATGCAATGGCGAGGAACTAAAAAGGCGGCTTGCATTAATGCAGGCCGCCTTTTTAATCATTGAGTTTTTTACTAAAGAACTGAGAACTTACCATTGTCAAGTACGTTGCCTGACTTATCTGTTACATGGTAAAAGTACATACCGCTTGAAAGAGAGGTAGTATTTAAGTTTGCCATTCCATTCATAATTTCAGTTTGACCAATTTGTCTTCCTGTAATATCATACACAAAAATGTTTTGTGCATTTTGTGCTGAATAACGGAAATTGATCTGGCTGGTTGCAGGGTTAGGATACGCTATTGTATTGTGCGCCTGGCTTATTTCATTAACACCATCAGGGAGGCCATAATACCATTGCATTGCTGTCACCTTAGCGTCAGATGAGTCCATAGTCATAGTAGCAACCATATCGCCAATGCCATTTGCATACCATCTGTATTGATATGTCTTACTCATTTGAGCCTGGAACAATTGCCATGATTTACTGGTAGAGTTATGTACAAATAAACTATCATGATCAACTTCATAATGTTTTTGGCGTAATGCCTTGAAGGTATTATTCCATGCAGATGTTGTTATTGAACCCCATGCATCAATAGTATCAGCATAGGTAGTATGAATAACACCTTTTACTGAGTCAAAAATAAGATAGCTGTAGGCAAATGCAGGAACATTAGCAACTGTTACTCCACCATCTACATTTCCATACGTTGCAGGAAGATTAAGTTCAGTGACATTTGGATTAAATGCTACTGCTACCATTACACCCTGAATACTTTGTTCGCTACCTACAACATTAAAAGCTGTACTCGAACTGTTAACATAGTTATATCCTGCTGTTCCAAAAACGGTATCAGCTAAATTTGAGCCTGAAAATGCTGCTGCATAACTTGTTGTGCTAGGACTAACAAACAAAGTAGTATCCCTGTAACTTACTGGTAAAGAGCCGAAGTTCCAGGTAACACTTGCACCCTTTGGGCCAGGAGCTAGTTTAGAGATAGAACTTTGGATTGTATCGTAACCTGTTACAAAAGTTGTGCCAATTGAAGGCATGTCTGCAGTGGTTATTGTTATCTGAGCATCAGCCTTACTGCTGAATGCCAGAGAGCCTATAATTGAAAGGCCAATTAATGTGTAAATTTTTTTCATGAAAGAGTTTTGTTTTGGTTATTATTTTGCAAATATAGGAAAGGCATTCCAATTAAGCTGTTTGCTGAAGTTTTGCCTACTTTTGTAGCATGACAGAAAGGGTACACGCCAAAAAAAGACTTGGGCAGCATTTCCTTAAGGATGAAGTTATTGCAGAAAAGATTGCCGATTCAATTACGGCTAAGGAGGGTAATTTATTGGAAATTGGCCCGGGTATGGGCGCGCTAACAAAACATTTGACCCATAAATGGGGCGAGAAACTTTGGGTGGTTGAAATTGATGATGAGTCTATTCCCTATATTACTTCTCATTTCCCTGAATTAAAGGAGCGTATAATTCATGCCGATTTCCTTACGCTTGATATTGGCTCAGTGTTTAAAGATGAAAAGTTTTCAATTATTGGGAATTTCCCATATAATATTTCTACCCAAATATTATTTAAAGCTATCGACTATCGCAGCCACGTAGTTGAAGTAGTTGGTATGTTTCAAAAGGAGGTAGCGAAAAGAATTTGTTCACCGGAAGGCAACAGAGATTATGGAATTTTGAGTGTATTGGTGCAGGCGTACTTTAATGCAATTTATTTATTTGATGTACCACCGACAGTTTTTATTCCGCCTCCTGCAGTTAATTCAGGTGTGATAAAGCTCGTAAAAAAACAAAACTTCTCACTTGGCTGCAACGATGAATTGTTTAAGAAAGTAATTAAAATGGCCTTCAACCAACGCAGAAAGAAGTTATCGAATGCACTTTCGGCTATGCTGACGGATAAACCAATAAAAAGTGACTTGCTTGATAAGCGTGCCGAACAATTATCGTGGAAAGACTTTGTTAAACTTACCTTGTTATTTGAAAATGCTTAAACCAGTTTTGAGACAAACTGCAGTTTAATACCAATTACTTTTTCAAAAGCCTCGCCAATTTCTTTTATATCAGCATCGGTAGGGTCATAGTGCCATAGTACTTCAATATCAGCGCCATGTTCGTTCTGCTCTTTTATTTTAGTCAGCAATTGTTTTATACTTATAACCGATGAAGAGCTAATATAGTCAAGTATTATAGAAAGTCTTATTTTTTCCTGTGAAGGAGTTGGCAGGTCTTTTAACCAATCCATTACGGGTTGGTAAAAGGCTTTAGTGTTTTCAGGAAATGACTTTCCGGATATTTCATATCTCTTTTTAAAGGGATCGAGAATGACCCTTGGATTATTTAGCGTTTCCTTTATAATTAGTTTTTCCATAAGGGCCTATTTATCAGGAATTATTGCTGTTAGCTCAAAAAGGGAAACATTATCATCAAGGGTAATGCAATTAAACGTAAAATTATTATCGCATTTTAATGCTACAGTAATAAGTCCCAACCCTGCACCACCCTTGCTTGAATATTGGTCATTGCTTAACACTTCCATATAATGAGACTTCAATTGTTTCTCATTCATTTTCTTTATTTGCTCAAGCGTGGTCTTTATTTTTTTTGCCGATTCATTGCTTACTATGTTAGCACAAATTGCTACGTAGTCTTCCATATTCTTAGCCAGCACAAAATAGAAAGGTTTACCATACTCAGGAGAGGCGCTATGCAACAAAACATTTTGCAATAACTCTATTAGAATATTAAATATTTTTTTGATACTGCCACGTCTTGCACCTTCTGTATCAAGTTGATGTTCAGCAGTATATGACAGCATGCTGACCCGGTCCTGATCCATTTCACCATGGTAAGACACAATGATCTTTTTAGCCGGGCCGGTATAACGGTTCAGCAGGTCAGAATATCGGTCTTGAAGTAAGGTGAATTGCATTACAGGGGATAAATTTACACTAACTAGACTAGTTCAACAACAAAAATATTTCATTATCAATACAAATGTAAAAATTCTTCTTAAATAAAGGTCATTTGGTCTTTCTGTGTTTTTTCGTTTTATCTTCGCAGACTTATGAAATCGTTTAAGCGATATACAATTACTGCTGCATTGCCTTATGCTAACGGGCCTTTGCACATCGGGCACATTGCAGGATGCTATTTGCCTGCCGATATTTATGTGCGTTATTTACGCTCCAGGGGCAGAGATGTGGTTTTTATATGTGGTTCTGATGAACATGGCGTACCTATTACCATACGAGCCAGGAAAGAGAACATAACGCCTCAGCAGGTGGTAGATAAGTATCATAACCTGATGAAAAAGACCTTTGAGGAATTTGGTATAGCTTTTAGTATTTATTCACGTACTTCATCCGAGGTGCACCATAAAACAGCATCTGATATTTTTAAGAACCTTTACGATAAAGGTATTTTTAAAGAATCGGTTACCGAACAATATTACGATGAAAAAGCCGGCCAGTTTTTAGCTGACAGATATATAACAGGCACCTGCCCGAATTGTGGTAACCCTAATGCATATGGAGACCAGTGCGAAAAGTGCGGTACTTCTTTAAGCCCTATGGATCTGAAAAATCCGGTTTCTGCCCTATCGGGTGAAAAACCTGTATTAAAGGAAACAAAAAACTGGTTCCTGCCGCTTGATGAGCTGCAACCTAAAATTGAAGAATATATAAATTCACATAGCGATTGGAAACCTAATGTTTTTGGACAATGCAAGTCATGGCTAAGCCAGGGGTTGCACCCAAGGGCAATGACCCGTGATTTAGATTGGGGAGTAAAAGTTCCGATCAAGGGCGCTGAAAATAAAGTTCTGTATGTATGGTTTGATGCGCCTATAGGTTATATATCCGCTACTAAAGAATTAACAAAAGACTGGGAGAAATACTGGAAAGATAAAGATACCCGCTTAATTCATTTTATTGGAAAGGACAATATAGTATTTCATTGCATTATATTTCCTTCTGTATTAATGTGCGATGGAGAATTTATTTTACCTGATAATGTTCCTGCCAATGAATTCCTGAATCTGGAAGGAGAAAAAATTTCAACCTCGCGTAATTGGGCGGTATGGTTGCATGAATACCTGGAAGACTTTCCCGGTAAGCAGGATGTGTTGCGGTATACCTTGTGTGCCAATGCTCCTGAATCGAAAGACAATGACTTTACCTGGAAGGATTTTCAGGCGCGGAACAATAATGAGTTAGTTGCCATACTTGGCAATTTTGTTCACAGAACAAATGTGCTTACATGGAAATATTTTGAAGGAAAAGTACCCCATGCTGAAACGTATGAGAAGAGTGACCTGATAATAATGGAGGAACTGGCCCGTTTTCCGCAAAAAATTGCTGATGCAATAGAAGCCTTCCGGTTTCGTGAGGCTTTGAGTGAATTGATGAATCTTGCACGGATGGGAAATAAGTACCTGGCCGATAATGAGCCCTGGAAGGTTATTACTCATAACCCGAAGAGAGTGCAAGCCGTATTAAATATTTCCTTGCAGATATGTGCTAATCTGTCGGTGTTAATGAGGCCTTTTTTGCCACATACTGCAGATAAGTTAAATAAACTGTTAGGTATGTCTCAACTGAATTGGGATTCTGCCGGCAAGGCTAACATGCTTGCCGAAGGGCATCAGTTAACTGAAGCAGTTATGCTTTTTGATAGAGTGGAGGATGAGACAATTCAAAAACAAGTTGAAAAACTACACCAAAGTAAAACCATATTACCTGTGACAGCACCAAGCATTGCACCGCAAAAAGCTACTGTTGGCTTTGAAGATTTTGAAAAGATGGATATGCGCGTTGGTACTATTGTTGCTGCTGAGAAAGTTTCCGGAGCCGATAAACTTTTGAAACTAACAGTAAATACGGGTATTGATACCAGAACGGTTGTATCAGGTATAGCAAAATTTTATGCCCCGGAACAAATTGTCGGCAAACAAGTATGTTTATTAGTAAATTTGGCGCCCCGCAAACTAAAAGGTATAGAGTCTCAGGGCATGATATTAATGGCAGAGAACGCAAATGGCGAACTGGTTTTTGTATCTCCAGTTAAAACTGATACCGACAATGGGGCAATTGTAAAGTGATTGGCGCTGTAGTTCAATGGATAGAATAGAAGTTTCCTAAACTTTTGATGCAGGTTCGATTCCTGCCAGAGCCACTTTCCCGGTTTCACCCACTTTCATAAATCTTCAAACTCAATTGGCTTGGAAGTAAAAAATAACACGAACATGTTTGGGAATTAACTTTTCTTTTTTAGCTTTGAAAAAGATAATCAATCAACCACTTGCTTTTTAAAGCTTGATTAGCATGCTCCTACTCACTAAAGAAAAACAAATCAGTAAATGGCTATTTGCTATTTGTGTGTGTGTATTTTTGATGATTATAAACTCCAATTATTCTTTTGCGCAATCCAATAATCTGCCACCGTCATCCTATACTATACCAGCTCCAACTCAGCCACCGTCTGCGTCTACATCACCTTCTCCAGTGAAATCAGACAGCGTTCGTTTGGCAAAAAAAGAAAGCGGCTTCACACAATCGATAAAGAAAATATTTCACAATCCTTTTAAGAAGAAACCTTCAGACACTTCTGCTTCAGCAAAAAAACAAGCACATGCAGCAGATAGTGCAAAGGCTGCGAATTATGCTCATAAAGCAAAGCAAAGTTTTATTAGCTCATTGATGAAGGCTATTGGCTTTGATAAAACAAGTGCTGCTGTCAAGTCACAGGAAAAAAATATTCCCAAAGCCGATACAAGTAAATCAGGTCGGGCTAAAAGCGATAGTATAGCAAAAGTGAAGAATGACAGCGCAACTAAAGCTGCTACTGAAAACAAATCAAAATCATTTATATCAAAACTTGATAAGATGGCAGCGCACGGAAGCATAAGTGCTGGGTATGACTATGGCGTGCTTCCTTTTGCAAGTGAAATGCAAGTTCCAATGGGATACTTTCATAGTGAAGGCCAGGGCCAGTTCAGTTTAGGTGCATTACCATTCCTGGGAAGTTATTACTATTCTGACCTGCCAACTATATCAGGCTTGAATAATTATTTCAGGGTTGCTTTTGACGCGCAGAAGTTCAAGGAGCAATATTTGGGAAAGATTGCACAGGAAGAAGAAGTAGTGCGGAATAAACTAATGCAAGCTTATAAAGGAAGGCAATTAGCGCAGCAGAAATTACTATATCTGACCTCCATGCCAAGTATAGGACAAGTTAAGCCATCGGGAGTACAGGACCCATTATCAAACCCTGCTTTGCCCGGTAATAGCGTATTACAGAATGGGGAATCAGCTGTTAAGAAAGCTGGGGCTGATTCATTGGTCAAAGATGAAAAGGGCTTAAGATCGGATACTATAAATGGGCCGAAATTAAACGGTAATGGGGTAAAGTCAGATTCAGCTGCGCTTGCTAAGTCTGTAAAGACCGGATTAGCAAAAGATACAGCAGGCCTGATGAAAAATGATACTACTAAAGCAGCAGTAGCGCGATACACAAAATTGATCGAACAATATGATAAGGATATTGATAAGTTTAACAAAGAATTAAATACGCTAAAAAATACAGCTAAGGCATGGGAAAGGACAAATCCTTACCTGAGTAAGTTGTACAATGTAATGGGAGGGGTGAAAAAGTTCGAGATCGGTTTATGCTACCCTGACTATAGCACCTTTTTGGCAAGTGGGATGGCAGTTAAAGGAATTAATATAGAATATTACCGTGATGAGATCTTCTGGGCAGTTACAGAGGGCACTACCGTAAATACATTATTATTTACCAATAATACATTGCAGAATAAACTGGTGAACACGCCCAATCCGTTTAATATGTTCGATTTTAATAATGTGCAGAATGGGCGTAAGATAGTAACCGGAATGGTTGGTTTCGGGGCACCAGACGGAACCCATCTATATGCGGGTCTACTTTTTGGAAGTGGATTGCCATCCTATATTACTTCAACCAATACTACAATTATCAATACATCACTTCCAGACGGATTAAGTAAGAATGTTGTTTTGGAAATTAACGGGATGTGGAAGATTTCCAAGAATAGTACATTATCATTAGTATATGGAAAATCATCAACAACAACATCCGCGAACGGATATTATACAACAGATGGAGGGCTTTTTAATTCACTTCAAAGCAAAGCCCTGCTGGGTAAATATCAATTTAAAATACCTATAACTAATACTGCACTGACATTTACCGGCAGGTATGTTGATCCATACTTTAACAGTTTTGGGCTCGGGTATTTGCGTGCAGATAATCTAAGATATGAAGCCAAGGTTGAGCAAACACTTACAAAAAAAATAAAGGTCAGTGTTTTTTATCGTAAAGACGAAGATGATGTATTGCAGTTGTACCAATATCATACTATACTCAAGACTATAGGAGCGAATACTACTCTTAAACTAATGCGAAGCCTTAATTTACGATTAAGTTATACACCTGTAGTGGATGAGATGTATGATATTCCGAATCCTTCCGAAAATATTGTAACACATAATAGTATATGTAATGCTGTACTTACATATACTCCGATTATTCATGGCCTGACGACAAATTTTACAGTATCGTATAATTACTATAAGCTGACCTCAGATACACAGACAATAGTGTTCCAGAATTTCAGCTTTAGTAACATGACCCGTTTTAAAAACTCGTTAACAAATACTGTAACACTTGCATGGTTTAAAACAAGCCCGGCAGATAGTCTTAATAATGATGTTTGGATGCTAACCGATGAAATAGATTACATGTTCAAACACGGACTGAAAATTGGAATTGGTGGAACAGGAGCATACAGCCCGATGAGTGATACATGGCAATATGGATACCTTGTCAAGTTGAACATACCATTGATAAAACATTTCAGCTGCGAGTTTATGGCGGAAAAGCTTGTGTTAGGAAGTTTCTATGATAGCTTTGATATTGCAGAGATCGAGAGGTTCCCTTATTTCGGGCAGGCTAAGGTTATTATGACCTGGTGATAAATAATATTCAATCTAATAATATGTAGAGAAAGTTGAATGGAGGATAATTTGAACAAACGTTTTATAAATTTATCTACGTATTTATACGTAAGTATAAATACGTATTTACAATACTTCTTAAAAAAATTAACAATAATTTGTTTGTGAAATAATTTTTCTTTTCTATAATTGTAAAATCAAATCCATTTGATAAGCCACTTTACTAAATGAATAAACACCACTCACATTCAAGGTATACCCTTTCGGCGTTGTTGCTTTTATTTGTATTAGTAGTTAAAGGGCAACAAGTGACTATTGTTAGTGCTGATGTGAATTCATATAATGTTACACCACGTGGATTGTGTCAGGTTGTATTGATGAGCCCGGCTGCAAACGTACAGGTAATACTTCAGGCAGAATTAATGGATGCGGCCAATGAGCCTTTGCTAACTGTTCGGACAAACCCATTCATGTTACATACTGGTATGAATATGGCGGCAGGAACCAGTTTCACTATTTCTTCTGTTGAATATAGTGGTTCAAGCATTGCTTCCTATATGCGCACGTCAAACATTTTGCCAACGGGAAAGTATAACTATTGTGTGAAGGTTATTGTTGTTACTGGAGTAGAAGAAGGTGACCAGTATTGTGACAATATAGAGTCAGATATTAATTCATTTTTATATTTGGTGAGTCCTGGGGATAAAGACACTATCAATACTCTTTATCCCGTTTTGATATGGAACCACAGTGATCCTTTTAATGCGCTTAGCCCCGGAGAGTTTTATCGTATGTTGCT
>Ga0210386_10004788_pt1 | contig 11118 bp, 9 predicted proteins | sample IncBWH32OmetaG_FD_160091 | JGI IMG/M metagenome (GOLD analysis project Ga0210386, IMG submission 160091) | Forest soil microbial communities from Barre Woods Harvard Forest LTER site, Petersham, Massachusetts, United States - Inc-BW-H-32-O ... | reverse complement strand
TCAAGGAAGTCGAGGTCAAGAACGTGCCGGGCAGCCAGCCCGACCGCACCAACCTGACGGTCAATGTCACCGAACAGTCCACCGCCGCGCTGTCGGTGGGGTTGGGCTATTCGTCAACCACCTCGCTGCTTGGCGAAGTCAGCTATACGGATTCCAACTGGTTCGGCCGCGGCCAGAATTTGCGCGTGTCGCTGCAGGCCTCCTACATCACCAAGCAGGCGGTATTCTCCTTCACCGAGCCTTATTTCCTGGGCCGCGACCTGGCGGCGGGCTTCGATCTTTATGAGACCCAGACCAATTTCGACCAGGCGGCCTTCCAGAGCAATTCCACGGCCGCGGTCCTGCGCGTGGCCTATCCGATCTCCGAATACAGCACGGTGGCGCTCAACTACACCTACAAGATCGAGAATGTGAGGCCTTACGCCGGCGCGCCGCTGAACGTCCAGCTGGCCGCCGGTTCGCTGAACGGTTCGCAGATAGGCTTCACCTATGCCTATAACGACCTGGACGATATCCGCAAACCCACCAACGGCTCGACCTTCGCCATTTCGCAGCAATTTGCCGGCTTCGGCGGCAACCTGAAATTCCTCAAGACCAGCGCCACCGCCGCCACCTATAAGCCCATGTTCGACGGCGCGATCATCGCCACCCTCCAGGGGCGCGCCAACTATATCGCCGGCTATGGCGGCTCTTTCGTGCCCTTCGAGGAGCGTCTGTTCGACGGCGGCGACACCTTCCGCGGCTTTGCCCTGGCCGGCGTGGGCCCGCGCGATATCGTCGCCCCCAACAATACCGGGGCGTTGGGCGGCACGGTGGATGCCGTCGGTACCGCCCAGGTGCGTTTCCCCTCGCTGGTGCCGGAAAGCTATGGCATCAATATGGGCCTGTTCACCGATTTCGGCACCTTGGGGCGGCTGGACAATCTCACCCCCGCCACCCGCATCTGTACCGGGGCGCAGTTTTCCGGCATTGGCACCTGCGTGAAGGACAATCTGGCCTTCCGTGCCTCCGCCGGCATCAGCGTCCAGTGGAAGTCACCCTTCGGCCCGGTCCAAATCGACCTCGGCCTGCCTTATGTCAAAACGCCCTATGACAGACCTCAGATCATCCACTTCAGTACAGCCACAGGATACTAGACGATGAAACGATCCCTTCCTCTCGCGCTCGCCTTCGCGGGCCTTATGTCTTCAGGTTTGGCCACCAGCGCTTTCGCCGATCCGCCGCAGCCCAAGATCGTGGTGCTCGACCGCGCCGCCATCATGCAGTTCTCCAAGGCCGGCCAGGACATTGCCAAGCAGATGCAGACCTATTCCGCTCAGGCCAAGGCCGATCTTCAGGCCCGCGGCCGCTCGCTCGAGGCCGAGGAAAAGAACCTGCAACAGCAGGTGGCCATCCTGGCGCCCGACGTGAAGGCCAAGAAGATCGCCGACTTCACCGCCAGGCAGCAGGCGCTGCAGGGCGAGGTGGCCAAGAAGGACGAGCAAATGCGTTACGCCTACGCCCTGGCGCGCCAGCAGATGGAGGCCAAGCTCGGTCCGATCCTCCAGGGTCTGGTGAAGTCGCATGGCGCCAACATGGTGCTCGACAAGCAGGCCGTGGTGTTTGCCACCCAGGGCGGATTCGACATTACCGGTGACGCCATCAACCAGTTGAACCAGCAGCTGTCGACGGTGAAGGTCAACTTCAATGTGACACCTCCGACCGCGCCCGGGCCCAAAAAATAGGCCCAGAAGGCAGGTCATGGCCGATCCCCGCTTTTTCGAAAATCTCGGGCCTTTCACCCTGGCGCAGATTTGCGAAAAAGCGGGGATCCCCGTTCCGGCGGGCTTGGACGCCGAGCGGGCGTTTTTCGATCTGGCGGACCTTGCGGGTTCAGACAGCCGGCACCTGACTTTTTTTTCCGGCAATTTCGCCCAGCGGGACGCATTTTCCGCCAGCCGCGCCGGCGCCTGCCTGGTGCCGGACAAGGGCAAGCGCCCCGACGCCCCGCGAGGCATGATCGTGCTGGAGGCGGCGTCGGTTGGCCGCGCCTTTGCCGATATCGCCGCCATGTTCTATCCCGAGCATTCTCAGCCGGCTTGGCCATTTCCAGCGCCCGCGATTTCGCCTTTGGCGCGGATCGGCCGCAATGTGGTGCTGGCGTCCGGTGTGACCTTGGGGGCCGGTGCGGAAATCGGCGACGGGACCAGGCTCGGCCCCGGTGCCTGCATCGGTCCGGGCGTTGCAATCGGGCGCAATTGCGAAATCGGAGCGAATGTTTCCGTCAGCCACGCCTATGTCGGCGACCGGGTGATCATCCTGCCGGGCGCGCGTATCGGCCAACCGGGCTTCGGTTTCGTTTCCACCGGCGCGGATTATCTCAAGATCCCGCAGCTGGGACGGGTGATCGTGCAGGACAATGTCGAAATTGGCGCCAATACGACCATCGATCGTGGCGCGCTGTCCGACACGGTGATCGGTGAAGGCTCCAAGCTCGATAACCTGATCATGATCGCGCACAATTGCCGCATCGGCAGGCATTGCGTGATTGCGGGTCAGACAGGGCTCGCCGGCAGCGTGGTGCTGGAGGACGGCGTGGTATTGGCGGGGCAGGTAGGCCTGGGCGATCATAGCCGCGTTGGCGCCGGCGCTCGCATGGGCGCGCGCTCGGGCACCGGCTCAGCCATCCATCTGGAAGGCGGGGTCGATTATGGCGGGGCACCCGCGAAACCTGTAAGAGAATGGGCGCGGGAAATTCATGCCCTGGCCCGGCTGGGCAAGCAGCGCAGGCAGGACAAGAATGAGTGACATTGGCGTGATGACTGAAGCAGCGGTGCTGGACGTCGAGCAGATCAAGAAGCTGCTGCCGCATCGCGCTCCGATGCTGTTCGTGGAGAGGATCGCCGACATCGTGCCCGGCGAAAGCGCTACCGGCTACAAGGCCGTGAGTTTCAACGAACCCTATTTCATCGGCCATTTCCCCGAACGCGCGGTGATGCCCGGGGTATTGATCGTTGAAGCCATGGCCCAAACGGCGGGCGCACTGGTGGTGCACAGCCAGGGCGAGGCGGCGGCCAGCGTGGTCTATTTCATGACCATCGACAATGCGCGGTTCCGCAAGCCTGTGGTCCCCGGACATTTGCTGCGCATGCCGGTCAAGAAGCTGCGCCAGCGCGGGCCGGTGTGGAAATTCGAAGGCAAGGCCTTTGTCGGCGACGATCTTTGCGCGGAAGCCGAGTTCAGCGCCATGATCCATAGCGGCTCTGCGGGATGAGCGTGCATCCCTCGTCGGTGGTGGAAGACGGCGCGAGTTTGGGCGCAGGCGTCGAGATAGGACCGTTCTGCCATGTCGGTCCGCGTGTGGTCCTGGAAGAGGGGGTGCGCCTCAGGTCGCATGTCTCGGTCACCGGCATCACCAGGATCGGCGCGCGGGCGGATCTTTATCCCGGTGTGGCACTGGGCGGCGACGGCCAGATCCGGGGCAATGACTTCACAGAAGGCCGGCTGGAGATCGGGCCTGACTGCGTGTTGCGCGAGATGGTCTCCATGCATGCGGGAAGCCGCAAGGGCGGCGGCCTGACGAGGATCGGGGCAAAAGGCTATTTCATGGCCAATTCCCATGTCGGCCATGACTGCCATGTTGGCGAAGGCGTCACCTTCGCCAATTCGGTGGCGCTGGGCGGCCATGTGGACATCGGTGACGGCGTGATTTTCGGCGGGTTGGCGGCGGTGCAGCAGTTCTGCCGGGTCGGCAAGGGCGCGATGGTGGGCGGCCTTACCGGGGTCAATCGCGACGTGATCCCCTATGCCATGGCGTTCGGCGACCATGTCGAGCTGGCGGGGCTGAACTTGATCGGGCTGAAGCGCCGGGGTCTCACGCGCGATGCCATCAATGCGATGCGCGCCACCTTCCGCGCCATATTCCAGGCGGCGGAAGGCGGACCGGTTGCCGTTCGGGCGCGGGCCACTCAGGCGCGCTATCCGAATGTGCCCGAAGTGGTCGAGATCGTGGATTTCATCCTGGCCGACGCCAAACAGGAATTGTGCCTGGCGCGCCGCCGCGGGGACAGAGCGTGACGATTCTTGGACTGATTGCCGGCGGCGGTGAACTGCCGCGCGCGGTGGCCGAAGCCGCCCGGGCAGGGGGACGCGGCGTTTTCGTGGTCCCGCTGGTGGGAAGCCTGGACGACGATTGGGTCAAGGAATTCCCGCACGCATTTCTCTCGCCCGGAGAGCCGGGACGCATCATCAAGGCGTTGAAAGCCGCGGGTGCCGGCGAGGTTCTGCTGGCGGGGCGGGTGGACCGGCCGAAATTCTCCGAATTGAAACTGGACGCCAAGGGCATGATACTTTTGCCCAAGGCCGTGGCAGCGGCAAAAAAAGGCGATGATGCGCTGCTGCGCTTCATTGTCGGAATCTGCGAAGACGAGGGCCTGAAGACAATCAGCGTGGCCGACGCCGCGCCTTCGCTGGTGGCAGGCGAAGGCGTTTTGGGCGCTATCCAGCCGAAGGACCAACACCGGGCCGATATCGAACAGGCTTTCCGCGTCGTGCACGCGCTGGGGCGGCTGGACGTCGGCCAGGCGGCGGTGGTGTGCGAAGGCCTGGCGCTGGCGGTGGAGGCGCAGGAAGGCACCGACGCCATGCTGGCGCGTGTGGGCAGCTTGCGGGAAAATCTCCGTGGCATCCCGGGCAAAAATCGTGGCGTGCTGGTCAAGGCGTTGAAGCCCACCCAGGATGCCAAGACCGACATGCCGGTGGTGGGTGTTCAGACGGTGAAGAACGCCGGCGCCGCGCATCTGGCAGGCATCGCGGTGGAAGCGGGTGCCGCCCTGATCCTGGACAAGCAGGCGGTCGCGGCGGAAGCCGACCGGCTGGGCCTGTTTGTCGCCGGCGTCAAGCGGTGAGCGCCGCAGACGCGCCCGCGGACGCGCAAACACAGGGACAGCTGAACATCATGATCGTCTGCGGCGAGCCATCGGGCGATGCCCTGGGCGCGCAGTTGATGGCGGGCCTCAAGCAGTTGGCGGCCGGTCGCATCCGCTTTTCCGGTGTGGGCGGGCTGGCTATGGCGCGGGAAGGATTTCAGAGCCTTTATCCCCTGGATGCGACGGCAGTGATGGGCCTGCGTGAGGTGGTACCGGCAATTCCCGCAATTCTGCGCCGCGTGAGGCAGGCGGTGGACTTCGCGGTTGAAACACGCCCCGATGTGGTCGTGGTGATCGACAGCCCGGATTTCACCCACCGGGTGGCGCAAGGAATCAAGAAGCGCGACCCCTCCATCCGCACCGTGGACTATGTCGCCCCACAGGTCTGGGCATCCCGCGCCTATCGCGCCAGGAAAATGGCCGGCTATTTCGACCTGGTGCTGGCGCTTCTCCCCTTCGAAGTGCCGTTCTTCGAGAAATTTGGATTGAAGGCCCGGTTTGTCGGCCATCCGGTGATCGAGCGGGCGGGGAAGATCGGCGGCGGCCCGGCGTTGCGCGCGCGGTTGGGCATCGTGCCTGACGCACCGCTGCTGGCGGTATTGCCCGGCAGCCGGACCAGCGAGATCCGCTTCATCCTGCCCGAATTTCGCAGCGCGGTGGAGATTCTGTTCCGGAAAATCCCTGGCTTGGTGACTGTGCTGCCGACCGTACCGCATGTGGCGGACAGGGTGCGCGCGGCGACGGCCGGCTGGCCCACACCGCTTCACATTACCGAAGGGGAGGCCGACAAATATGCCGCTTTCGATGCCGCCGATGTGGCGCTGGCGGCGTCGGGCACGGTGACGGCGGAACTGGCGCTGGCGCACGCGCCCATGGTGGTGGGTTACAAGGTCGGGGGGCTGACTTTCTTTCTGTCAAAATTCCTGATGACGGTGACGCATATCACCCTGATCAATATTCTTCTGGGGCGCGAGGCGGTGCCGGAATTCCTGCAATCCAAGTGCACGCCGGAAAAACTCGCCGGCGCGGCGGCGTCCCTCTTTGCCGATGAGGACGCGCGCGCGGCGCAGGTACGGGCGATGAGGGAGTTCGGGCAGCTTCTGGGTGAACATGATGAGGCGCCCAGCTTGCGTGCCAGCCGCGCGCTGCTGGATTTTGTCCATGGCCGGCCTTGAGCCGGCCATCCATGCCGTCAATGATCGTGTTTCAACAGCTTTGCAAACAAAGCGGTGACCAGCACACCGGCCACGCCCAAAGCCACGCCGACGGCCACAAAGGCCAGGCCTTCGAGATTCACCTCTGGCCAGGATCTCTGCTCGATCTCCCGCAATCCATTGTCAGGCTTTCGCCGGATCAACCGGGTTGAGGGCAGCTCCAGGCGCATGAACTAGCTGCGCTGTGCCATCGGCACATAGCTGCGCTCGGTCGGGCCGGTATAGATCTGGCGCGGCCGGCCGATCTTCTGGTGCGGATCCTCCAGCATCTCCTTCCATTGCGCGATCCAGCCCACCGTGCGCGCCAGCGCGAACAAGGCGGTGAACATGGAGGTGGGAAAGCCCAGCGCCTTCAGCGTGATGCCGGAATAGAAATCGATATTGGGATAGAGCTTCTTTTCGATGAAATATTCGTCCTGCAGCGCGATACGCTCCAGCTCGATCGCCACCTTGAGCAGCGGATCGTCATGCAGGCCAAGCTCGTCCAGCACGGCATGGGCCTGGACCTGCATCGCCTTGGCGCGCGGGTCGTAATTCTTGTAGACGCGATGGCCAAAGCCCATCAGGCGGATGCCTTGGGACTTGTCCTTCACCTTCCTCACATATTCCGGCACCTTGTCGACGGTACCGATCTCCATCAGCATTTTCAGCGCCGCTTCGTTGGCGCCGCCATGCGCCGGCCCCCAGAGACAGGCGATGCCGGCTGCGATGCAGGCAAAGGGGTTGGCGCCCGAGGAACCGGCCAGACGCACGGTCGAGGTCGAGGCGTTCTGCTCGTGATCGGCATGCAGGATGAAGATGGTGTCCAGCGCCTTGGCCAGCACGGGATTGACGACATACTCCTCGGCCGGAACCGAGAAAGTCATGCGCAGGAAATTCTCGGTATAGCCGAGCTTGTTCAGCGGATACACGAAAGGCTGGCCCATGGTGTATTTGAAGGCCATGGCCGCGATGGTCGGCAGCTTGGCGACCAGCCGGTGGCTGGCGATCTCCCGCTGCACCGGATCGTTGATGTCGGTGCTGTCGTGATAGAAGGCCGACAGCGCGCCCACCACGCCGCACATCACCGCCATGGGATGGGCGTCGCGGCGGAAGCCCGACAGAAAGCTCGCCAGCTGTTCATGCACCATGGTGTGGTGGGTGATGGAGTGGGTAAACCAGTCCATCTGCGTCTCGGTGGGCAGATCGCCATAGAGCAGCAGGTAGCAGGTTTCCAGGAAGCTGGAATGTTCGGCAAGGTCGGCAATGGGATAGCCGCGATACTGCAGCACGCCCTTGTCGCCATCGATGAAGGTGATGCTGGACTCTGTCGACGCGGTGGAGGTGAAGCCGGGATCGTAGGTGAAGATGTCGGCCTGGTCATAGAGCTTGCGAATGTCGACCACATTGGGGCCTTGCGTGCCGGCATAGACCGGGAATTGGTAATCCTTTCCCTGGTAATTGAGGTTCGCCTTGCCGTCCGGCCTGATTTTGCTCTCGCGCATGTGAGTCTCCCTTGCCCAACGACTATCTTGCGCTGCAATATGACGGGGATTTGACGGTCCGTCACGGGGGGAACGAATGGAACCGCCGACTATTTCAGCTGACAGCGTAAGCCCTTAATCGGATAAGGGATTCTTCGCGCCCCAACAATGCCAGCATGGCGAAGAGCGGTGGCGAGTTTGTCTTGCCCGTCAGGCTCGCGCGCAAGGGCTGCGCCACCTGGCCAAGCTTGAGACCGGACTGTTCAGCGAAACTGCGCGCCGCCAATTCCAGTTCTTCCGCGCTCCAATTTGTCGCCTCCAGCGCGGGCAGGATTTTCGCCAGGGTGGCGCGGGCTTCCGCCGTCAGCAATTTGGCGGCGGCCTCGTCGAGCGCACGCGGGCCGTCGCTGAACAAAAATTCCGCACCCTGAATCAGTTCGACCAGGGTCTTGGCGCGTTCTTTCAGCGCCCCCATGGCGTCTTCCAGACGCCGGCGCGCCACGACCGACAGGATCCGCGGCGGCACTTCGCGCGCCAGAAAGGCGGTGACTTCCGCCACCAGCACGGCATCGTCCGTCTCGCGAATGTAATGTCCGTTGAGATTGTCGAGCTTCTTGAAATCCATCCGCGCGGCGCTCTTGCCGATGGACTCCAGGTTGAACCATGCGATGGCCTGCTCCGTGGAGATGATCTCGTCATCGCCATGGCTCCAGCCCAGCCGGAGCAGATAGTTGCGCATGGTCTCGGGCAGATAGCCCATGTCGCGATAGGCCTCCACCGCCAAGGCTCCATGGCGCTTGGAAAGCTTGGCGCCGTCCGGCCCGTTGATCAGCGGCAGATGGCCATAAACCGGGATGGGCCAGTTCAGGGCCTCGATCAACTGGAGCTGGCGGGCGGCATTGTTGAGATGGTCGGCGCCACGGATCACATGGGTCACGCCCATGTCATGATCGTCCACAACAACCGCCAGCATATAGGTTGGAGTGCCGTCACTTCTCAGCAACACCATGTCATCGAGCTGATGATTGTCGAAGCGCACGTCGCCCAGCACCGCGTCGTGCACAATGGTCTCGCCCTCCTGGCGGGCTTTCAGCCGCACCACAAAAGGCTTGCCGTCCTGTTCGGGGCCGGGCGCACGGTCGCGCCAGCGGCCGTCATAGCGCATGGGCTGGCCTTTGGCCTTCTGCTCCTCGCGCATCGCCGCCAGCTCTTCGGCGGTGGCGTAACAACGATAGGCGCTTGCTTGCGCCAGAAGCTGCTCGGCCATGTCGCGGTGCCGCCCGGCGCGGGCAAATTGATAGACGACATCGCCGTCCCAATTCAGTCCCATCCAGGTCATGCCGCCCAGGATGGCGTTGACAGCTTCGGGAGTGGAGCGTTCGCGGTCGGTGTCCTCGATGCGCAGCAGGAAGGTGCCGCCGGTATGGCGGGCATAGAGCCAATTGAACAAGGCCGTGCGGGCGCCGCCGATATGCAGCATGCCTGTGGGCGAGGGCGCGAAGCGCAGGACGGGTTTGGCGTTTTGCGGCATGGTGCAAGGAATTAGAGCAGGGTGAGGCGCGACCGCAAGGGCGGATCGGTCCAGTGGACCGATCCGAGCGCCGAACGCGCCGAGTTTGGGCGAGGCGCATGGGGACAATTGGTGTTTTTGGCAAGGAAATTCGCCGCGGAGCGCGACCGCTGGCCATTGTGGCTTCCCGTCTTTCTTGGCACCGGCAGCGCGTTTTATTTTGCGTTGCCCCGTGAACCCGAGCCCGCTTTGGGCTGGGGCGTGCTGGCCGCGGGTCTTGTGGCAGCCGCCTTGGCGGTCCGGGGCCGGGCGCGGTGGCCGCTGGCGCTTTTGGCAGCGGTTTTGTTGGGGTTTGGCGCGGCCAAGCTGAACGAAATGCGGCTGGCCACACCCGTCCTGGATGGGCCGGTGGTGACCCATATGACGGCACGGGTGGTAAGCCTGGAGCCGCGCGGACCCCTCACGCGCGCGGTGCTGGACCAGGTGCGTTCAGGCGGTCTTGAACCCCTGCCGCGGAGAATCCGGGTGAGTTTTCGGGGCGACGAAAACATTCATCCCGGCGCGTGGTTGAGCCTGACGGCCAAGCTCGATACGCCGCCTGCGCCCAGCGAACCCGGCGGCAGCGATCTGGGACGCAGCCTGTTCTTCCAGTCCATCGGCGCGGTGGGTTTCGCTTATGGACGCGTGCACGTGGTTCTGGCAGCCGATCCGCCCGGCCTGGGCGAGAGGCTTGGCGCAGGCGTGGAAGCGCTACGCCAGAAGATGACAAACCGCATTCAGCGCGTCCTGCCGGGCAGCACCGGCGGTATCGCCAGCGCCCTTATCACCGGGGAGCGGGGCGGAATTTCCGAGGAAGACGAAGCGGCCTTGCGCGACGCCGGTCTCGCGCATGTCCTGGCGATCGCGGGCCTGCACATGGCGCTGGTGGGAGGCGGGTTGTTCTGGCTGCTGCGCGCCGGATTGGCAGCCATGCCGGCGCTGGCGCTGCAGTATCCGATCAAGAAATGGGCTGCGGCGGGGGCGCTGGCGGCGTCCTCATTCTATCTGGTGATCAGCGGCGCCTCGCCGTCGGGCGCGCGCGCCTTTGTGATGCTGGCCATGGTGATGGTGGCGATCATGCTGGACCGGCCGGCGCTTTCCATGCGTTCGCTGGCGCTGGCGGCGGCCATCCTGCTTCTGGCGCGGCCGCAGGACGTCGTCGAGCCCGGCTTTCAGATGTCTTTTGCAGCGGTCGCAGCGCTGATCGCGGTGGCGGAATGGGAGCAGGGCCGCGCACGGATCAAGCCGCGGGGCGTGCTCGCCGCCTATTTGCGCGGCATTGTATTGACCAGCCTGGTCGGCAGCCTGGCGACCTTGCCTTTCGCGTTGTTTTATTTTGGCCGCGCCACCCATTACGCGGTTCTGGGCAACCTGCTCGCCATGCCGGTGATGGGACTTTGGGTGATGCCGGCTGCCGCGCTGTCGGTGACGCTGATGCCCTTCGGACTGGAACGCCTGCCGCTGAACCTGTTGGGAGCGGGTATTCAAGTGATGGTGGCGATGGGAAAATGGGTGGCCCATCTGCCGGGCGCGGTCACCCTGGTGCCGGCTATGCCGATGTCCGCGCTGGTGTTCATGACGGCAGGCGGATTGTGGCTGGTGATCTGGCGGAAGAGCTGGCGCTGGTGGGGTCTTTTGCTGGTGCTGTCGGGGATTGGCGTCGCCTGGCGCGCGCCTTTGCCCGACATCCTGGTTGCGCCCGATGCGCGCACTGTCGCACTTCGCGGATCCGACGGCCTGCTGCATTTCGTGCGCAAGCCGGCAAACAAATACATCGCGCGCGACTGGCTCAGGCGCGACGGCGATGTGCGCGACGTGGATGACGCGCTCGGCATGCCGGCGATGGGTTGTGACGGCTTGGGCTGTGTGATCCAAGGCAAGGCGCAGATCGCCGTGTCGTTCCGGCCGGAATCGCTGGGTGAAGACTGTGATCGCGCGCGGGTGCTTGTCAGCGCGGCCGATGCAAGCGGCTGCAAGGGACCTGC
>Ga0210386_10004787_pt1 | contig 11118 bp, 10 predicted proteins | sample IncBWH32OmetaG_FD_160091 | JGI IMG/M metagenome (GOLD analysis project Ga0210386, IMG submission 160091) | Forest soil microbial communities from Barre Woods Harvard Forest LTER site, Petersham, Massachusetts, United States - Inc-BW-H-32-O ... | reverse complement strand
ACAAAAAATGAAAAATCTTGTACCGGAATTTCTGAGCAATAATTCAGTATTTGAAAAACTTGATGCAGCTACTTCGCCAGTGAAGAGGTAGTATGTGTGACAGATAGTAAATTGATATTGTAAATTACTATTGCCCCAGGAGGAATTTTATCCTTATCACCAACCAGGCCGTTTGCTAAGTTAGATGGAATAATAAATGTAGCCTCATCACCCACATGCATAAGCTGAACTGCTTCATGCACACCTGACTCTACTTCATCCTCACCTACCTTAAATTGCTTTGGCCCTTCATTTTTAGTATCGTAACATACGGTACCATCCAGCAAACTTATCGTATAACTTACTGAAGCAAACTCACCTACTTTAGCTAGTTCGCCTTTACCATGTTCATTTATTTTATAATAAATACCCGATGCAGTTTTTTGCATATCATAATTATGCCTTGCCACGTACTGCTTTATTTCATCTTCCTGCTGCAGTAAATATTCCTTATGAGAATTAATAAGCCCGTTATTAACCTCTTTCTGAGTTATTTCAGGATGCGTTTTCCTTTGCTCATCGGTATTACATCCCATAAGAGCCGAAGCAGAAATACACAAAATAAAAATGTTATTTATTGAACGGGGTTTCATTTCCCTTTTAACTCAGCTTTATAAGTAGACAATAGTCCCAGAAATTTAATAATGGTTTCATCCATTGAAAGATCACTGATTCCACCGGCTGCATTCACGTGCCCACCGCCTCCAAAATGAGCGCGGGCAAATTTGTTCACGTCGAATTTATGCTTTGAACGGAATGAAATTCGGATCATTCCATCTTCCTTTTCGGTAAACAATGCTGAAAAACCCACTCCCTTAACAGATAAGGGCTGGTTTACCAATCCTTCTGTATCGCCATCTTTATAATCAAAGCGTTCCAGTTCACTCAGGGTTAATGCTATAAACCCGGTAGAATATTCCGGGAAAATTTTCATTTTCTCAAGTAATGCAAAACCGGTGAGCCTTAACCTGATCTCTCTGTTAGCATCGTTCACAAGCTCATACACTTTCGTTATTTCAGCCCCTTTCTCCATCAATTCCGCCACTACATAATGGGTATGTGTACTGGTTGATGAGAACCTGAATCCCCCTGTATCGGTCATTATTCCTGCATACAGGCAATTGGCTATCGCCTTATTTATCTTTTTCTTCTCGCCCAATTTCTCGATCAGGTCAAATACTAATTCACCTGTTGATGATGCACTCACACTATGAAACATCAGGTCAGCAAACTGTTCAGGTTGCGGGTGATGGTCAACCATAAGCTTAACAGCCTTTGATTTTGCCACCGCGGGCCCCAATTCATCAATGCGCTTAAGTCCGTTAAAATCGAGGCAGGCAATCAGGTCAGCCGACTTAATGGCTGCCAATGCTTCAGCCGGTTTCTTATCGTAAGTAATAATATCTTTTGCACCCGGCATCCACTTCAAAAAATCAGGATACACGTTTGGAGAAAGCACCGTTACCGTATGGCCAAACCTTTTCAGGAAATGAAATAGGCCAAGTGATGAACCAATAGCATCTCCGTCAGGAGATTTATGCATAATAATGGTAACCTTTTGAGGTTCACCAATTATTTCCTTCAATTTTAAAAGCTCTTGTTCAGTCACAAAATTTAATTTACAGGTTGCAAAGTTAATTTATATTTGCGGACACTTTAAAAAAACAGATATTATGGCTACGAACAGAACATTTACAATGGTTAAGCCACTTGCAGTTACTGAAAACAATGCAGGTGCTATATTACAAATGATACAAAAGGCTGGTTTTAAGATAGTTGCAATGAAGCAATGCCGTCTTAGCAAAGAGGCTGCAGGTGCTTTTTATGCAGTACATAAGGAGCGTCCTTTTTACGGAGAATTAGTTGATTCTATGTCATCAGGGCCTATTGTAGCAGCTATTTTAGAAAAGGCTGATGCAGTCAACGATTTTCGTAAGTTAATTGGAGCTACTGACCCGGCTAAGGCTGATGCAGGTACTATCCGCAAGTTATATGCACGTTCTATATCAGATAATGCTGTTCATGGTTCTGATAGCGATGAAAATGCAAAGATCGAAGGAGATTTCTTCTTCTCGATGCTGGAAAGGTTCTAAAAATTTAATTGGTACTGTATAAGGTAGGGTGGAGCAATCTATCCTATCTTTTTCTTTTCTGCCTCTATCAATTTCATAAGCTTAGCCGAAATTTCCTTTAACGCAGGCAACATATTCTTTAGTTGTACAATTGCAATATCAGATTCGTTCTTATTCTCCATTGCTGATAAAAGCTCAGACATCTCAATGTCGTCAATATACTGAATGGACGATTTCATATGATGGGCATCTCTTTTTACCTGTTTCAAATCATTGGCTGAAATAGCTTCCTCAATCGCAATTATATCAGCAGGTATATTTTTATACATCAGGTCTAATATCTCATTTACAAAAACCATATCGCCTTCGGCCAAAGCATAGAGGTAGCTTAAGGAATTTTTTTCAGTCATGGAGATATTATAATTTATTCAATGCGTTCATAACCGGATCTTTCATGTTTCTGCTTATAGGTATATGCTGATCGGCTATTGAAATTATCTGGTCATCTATCTCTTTTATTTTATCAATACGCACAATGTATGAACGGTGCACACGTATAAAATCTTTCTTTGGCAATTTATCTTCAATAGCTTTCATGGTAGACAATACTGTGTATCGTTGTTTGTCTACATAAATATTCACGTAATCGGCTAATGCCTCAATAACAAGTATATCATTAAGATTAAGGTGCACAAACTTATTTGTTACTTTAATAAATAGCTCATTACTTTCGGGCGTTTCCTTTCGTAAACTTTCCTGCATTTCCTTTGCTTTGGTAACTGCTTTAAGGAACCTTGGATATTCAACAGGCTTCAATATGTAATCGGTAACATTAAAATCAAATGCTTCAGCAGCATATTCCTTTTTAGATGTTATGAGTATTACCTGGGGTATATCGTGAAACGTTTTAATAAAGTCAATACCGCTCATTTCAGGCATCTCCACATCAAGCAATAACAGGTCAGGTTTTTCACTCTTTATCGCTTCAAGGGCCTCAATAGGGTTAGTATAAACACCAGTCAACGTAAGGAACGGGGTTTTCTCCACACAATGTTTAACAGCAGCTCTGGCCACTTCATTATCATCTATTATAATACAATTCATGGGTGAGGTTTCATAACCAAAAGTAGCATTTTCCATGAATCATGTCATAGATTACTACCAATCATCGAATGAAGTATTCCATTCGTCGGTTTTGATAAGCATAAGGGTATATACCCCCGTAATATTGCTCTATAAAACAAAATCAAACATCATGAAAACACAAGACATATACACCAGCGACAAAAAAGAAACCGGAGTAGCTTTAAGCTTTATTGCAATCCTTTTTCTTCTGCTTCTAGCAGTAACTAATTTAACAGCAGCACCAATATCGACTGATAGATTTGGCTCATATAGAGCAGAATGCACTAATAATGAAGCCATTATTAAGTGGAACATAACCGATGATGATGCTGACCATTATACAATAGAACGCACACAGGATGGTGTACATTATGAGTTAATAGGTGATGTACAGGCCATTCACGGTCTTTCAACCCATCAATACTCTATTATTGATAATAATCCTTTAAATGGAGTATCATATTACCGTATCTCTCAATTCTCTGATGAAGGAAAACAGACCTATTTAAATACAGTAGTATATACCCCTTGTGAGAATAATGAGGACATTGAAGGTTTCAATACATCAACCAATGTATTTATACAAATAAATGCAAAAAGTGATGATACCTGTTCTATTACTATTACCAGTGTAGATGGAAAAACTGTTCTGTCTCAAAAACGTAAAGTTTCAATGGGCTTAAATAACTATAAGGTTGAACCAAGGGTTGAAAAAGGTATTTATGTGTTGTATGTAAGCTACCACAACCTTAAGTTCAATAAAGTATTGCAGCTGGAATCGAGCATGACAAAATAATACATTGAGGGGACCAAGGGGAAGGGGGGGGCTATTTAGCTCCCCTTTTATTTTACGGCAAAAGGTAACACGTCATACCCGAAAACCACAGCCGGCAAACGATATACCAATCGTCGAGTGAAACCTGCCAGTCGTCGGTTTGGCTGAACATAGGCCCTGTAAGCACCGTAAACTTGCATATATAAAGCCAACCAATATGAAAACAGCGAAGAACAAATACAACGACGGAAGCCTGGAAGCAGTAACCATTATTACTTTTTTTATAATTCTTTTTTTAGTTACCGTTTTTGCAGGCTCTGCAGCAGCCCAACCGGTAAACGGTAACTCAGGGCATTGCCTTGAGTTTAATGGAACCACATCAGGAGTAACATTCAACAATAATAATCTGGGGCTCACCGGCAATACTATGTCAGTAACTGCATGGGTAAAATGTAACAGCACTACTAATGAAGGTAACTGGGGAGGCATTGTATCTGTTGACAATGCTAGCAGCAGCGCAAGCGGAGACGACGGACAGTTCTGGTTACAACATAGCCAACTTAACACTCAATTTGAGTTTGCAGTAGAAACTACTAATGGCAGACAATATGTACAAAGCGTAACAAGCCCTGTTACAGGCCAATGGTATCATGTAGCCGGTGTTTACGATGGAAGCTATGTTAATATTTACGTAAATGGCGTTCTTGAATCAAGATATTCTCAAACCGGAAATATAAACAACTTCAATGGGCAGTATAATCTTGTTTTGGGTCAGTGGGCTAACCCTGGAAATGCGTACCGCAGGTTTAATGGCGATATTGATGAGGTTACAATCTGGAATGTGGCCCTTACACAAACACAAATTCGTGCGTATATGTGCAAAAAATTGCAAGGAACCGAATCGGGCCTTGTAGCATATTTTAGAATGAATGAAACATCGGGCACTCGTGTGAATGATGTTACATCAAATGGCCGCAAAGGAACCTCTTCGAATACCACAATTGTTTGGTCGGGTGCACCAATAGGCGATGCAAGTGTTAACACATATGGAGGTACACGTTTATCTATAAATAATCCAACCTATGATGATTCATTGTCTATAACTAATTTCAGCTCAACTCCTACCGGCATACAATTGTATCGTATTGATACTATGCCGAATACCACAACAGCCCCAGCAGGCTACACATCACTTGCTACCGGTTATTATTATGGCGTATTCGTAATAGGTTCAAGCTCAGCTACGTATAAGGTAAATTACTACTATACAGGGAACCCAATGGTAACGGCAAAGAACCTAGGCGGGCTGGCAAATCGTTCCGATAACTCTGTTATGACCTGGACTGATCTTGCAACCAGCGCCATTTCTTCAACATCGGTATTACAAAAAGCAGGACAAAGTGGTAGGAATGAGTTTATTCCTGAGCTTACCATAAGCCCAATGCCAATTAGCCTATTGAATTTTAGTGCAACACCTGATGGTACTGTGGTAGATATTAAATGGTCAACAGCCAGCGAAGTAAATAATCACTTCTTCACAATAGAAAGAACAACAGATGGCACACATTATGAAACCGTAGCTATCATAAATGGTGCAGGCAATTCAGACAATAGCCTGAGTTATTCGGCAAAAGATGAAAATCCGGTTGAAGGTTTATCATATTACCGCTTAAAACAAACCGATTTCGATGGAGAATCTAAAACATTTGAAAACGTGGCCGTTAATTATACCGAAGGCATTTCAACTTCTTTAACCGCGCAACACACCTACCCTAACCCGTTTAAAACCAGTTTCTTTATTAATTTCGAAAGCGATAAAGCAACCCAATTATCAGTAGAAATACTTAGTTCAACAGGCTCTATGATAGATGCAGAAACTATTAACTGTACAAAAGGAAACACCCAATATGAATACCAGAAAGGGTATATGTTAACAAGCGGAATTTATTTTATACATATTACTGACCTTGCCAATGGCCAAGGCACAGTACAGAAAATAATCAAACTATAGATACATGAGGTGAGGATAGGCCTTAAATGGCCAATGTGCAGGAAGGGTGGTGAATGGGGGTTCACCGCCCTTTCCTGTTTTTATGATATTAGTCAGTATAAATACTGATTTTCATCATATCGAACCCTTATTCACTGGAATACCTTGCACAATAAATTGATATTGTATTATAATTGTATCATACCCCCGGGAGTTTGAAAATCCATAAAAAAATAATTTACGTTTTTTGCCTCGCTTTCAGTGCGCTGGTGTCGGTTGCCATATATTCATATTACAACACACGCCTGGGTGCCCATTCTGCCGAAATGACAAGTCATACACAAGATGTTCTCTATAACATTGAGCAGGTGCTTGCAGTGAATACAGATATGGAAGATGCAACACGTGGTTATTTACTTACCCGCGAGAATAAATTTATTGATGCCTGCTATAAAGCATCGATTTTGAATAATGAGTATTTGCATAAGCTCGAACAATCAGTGAAAGATAATGCAGCACAGGAAAAGAGAGCAGGGGATCTGTCACTTCTTATAAATGCACGCATAAGTTATTTCTATGATGCTATTGATGCAAGAAGCAAATCATTAACAGAAGCGCAAAAAATGATGGAGAGCGCTGCCGAAAATTCTCTTGAGATAAAGATACAAGCCATAGTAAATCAAATGCAAAATGAAGAAAACAGGTTATTGAAGATCAGGGTTGCGAATAACCAGGTTGCTATTCACCGTTCGGTTATTACCATTTTACTTGGTTGTGGAATTTCTTTCATGTTTGGTGTGTGGGTGCTTTACAGCCTGAATAATGATATGAACAGGACGGTACAGGCTGAGAAAAAATTAAAAGAAAGTGAAAAGAAATACCGGGCTATGGTGGAAGATGCAGGTGATGTTGTATTTACTAATAACTATAAAGGCATGTTCACTTTTGTTAACCACAGGGCAAAGGCCATGACCGGCTATGAGCCTGATGAATTGATCGGGAAAGATTTTACATTCCTTATTGCGCCTGAGATGGTGAACGGAGTTAAAGCGTTTTATGCAGAACAATTTAAAGACAGAGTGCATGAAACTATTTTAGAATTTCAGATAGTTCAGAAAAATGGAAAGAAAAAATGGGTAGAGCAAACTGTTGCCCTCATCACCGATGGGGATCGTATAAGCGACTTTCAGTGCATCGTGCGCGATATAAGTGCAAGGAAAGAGTTGGAATTACAATTATTTGAAAGCACTAAAAAATTTCAGACCCTTTTTGATTTCAGCCCGGTTGGCATAGCAGTTTTTGAGCTAAGCCCAGGCAGAATACTTGATGCCAATGCCGCTTATCTTAATATGGTGGGCTATACACGTGAAGAAGCAATAGGGTATACTCCCATGGAATTAGGGATAATAGGAGCAGCTGAAAGAGCAGCAATTATTGAACGGGTTAAGAAAGTCGGGTCATCAAAAAACCTTGAACAAATAATGTATCATCGTTCGGGCAGGCCTATAATGTGTCTCTATTCAAATCAGCTGATCGAGTTAAACGGAGAAAAATTCAGCCTTGTACTATTTACTGATATTACAGAAAGAAAGAAACTTGAACAACAACTTGTTGCAGCAAAAGAAGAAGCAGAGGCCGCAACAAAAGCCAAAGAAATGTTTCTGGCAAGTATGAGCCATGAAATAAGAACTCCGATGAATGGCGTTATGGGTATGGCCAACCTGCTTAATGATACAAAGCTTACGGAAGAACAGGATGAATATGTAAATGGAATCAAAGATTCTGCCAATCGTTTGTTATCAATCATTAATGATATACTCGACTTGTCGAAAATAAACGCTGGCCGTATTACATTTGAAAATGAACCATTCAATATAAAAGAGCTTATAAAAGGAATGGACCTTACCCTTGGCATACGTGCAAAGGAGAAAAACATAAAATTCGCTACACATATAGATACGGCATTACCTGATTATATAGTGGGTGATTCTGTAAGGCTTTCACAAATACTCTGGAACCTTGGTGGCAATGCAATTAAGTTCACTGAAAAAGGTGAAGTAACGCTTGATGTTGCGGTGAAGAATGAAAGTGCCGAAAAAATGAACTTAGAATTTACAATAAAAGATACCGGCATTGGCATACCAAAAGAAAGGCTGGCTGTGGTTTTTGAACCCTTTGTTCAGGCTGACGTAAACACAACCCGAAAGTATGGCGGAACAGGCCTGGGTTTAAATATTACACAGAAGCTGGTTGAACTGCAAGGCGGAAAAATGGATGTAGAAAGTGAACTAGGAAAAGGCTCGACATTTTCGTTCTGCATTGAATATTCAAAATACCATGATCTGCATGAAGAATTAACTTCAACTGAACAAAACAAGGCAAAGAACCTCAATGGAATGAGCATTCTGTTCGTTGAAGACAATAAAGTAAATCAGCGCGTGGGAGAAAGAACACTTACAAAGTGGAATGCAACTGTTACAATTGCGGACAATGGTGCAACAGCTATTACTCTGCTGAACAACAAAACATACGATCTTATATTAATGGACCTTCAAATGCCTGAAAAAGATGGTATTGAAACTACCGCATTTATACGTACGCAAATGCAGCCCCCGCTTTCTACCATACCTATAATTGCTATGACAGCTTCGGCTTACCGCGGTGAGTATGAAAAATGTATTGAAGCAGGTATGAACGATTATATATCAAAGCCATTTAAGCCAGATGAGTTGTATAGTATTATTGTACAGGTAATGAAAAAAAGCAGATTGCTTTCTTAACGCAATACCAACTCGTCTACCACTTTTGCCCCGACTAATTCGTTCAGGTCTTTAATGATTCTAGTGCGCACGTATAAGACTTCATTCCGTACTACGGCTGAGTCAATGGTTACTACCAGTTTGCGGTCAGCAATGTAAATGGCTTTGGTGTGCCTTGCAACCAATGCGCCAACAGCTTTTTCCCATGAGCGTATCAGTTTATGCTCATCTATCTTATCATCCAGGCGATACAATTTCAGCATCTCCTTAATGGCGTCACCTAATTTCTGGTCGTTACTGCTTCTCATTATTGTGCAAAATCAGGTTCCTGAACTTCACTCATACTACCTTCACTTATCGGGAATATTCTGTAGTCTTTCTCTTTCTTTTCCAGCAATTTCTTCATTCGTGTATGGCTGGTGTCGGTAATAAAAACCTGTTCAAAGTCATTACCTGTTACCATATCAATAAGGTAGCTTACACGTGCTTCATCAAGCTTATCAAATATATCATCAAGCAAAACTATAGGAGGAAATCCAACAAGTTTTTTCAGGAAATGGAACTGGGCAATTTTCAACGCTATTATAAATGATTTCTGCTGGCCCTGCGATGCAAACTTCTTCAGCGGATGGCCATCTTTTAAAAATGCCCAATCATCTTTATGTATGCCCATGGTAGTATACTGCACCATTCTGTCCTTATCAAGCGCTTTAGCAAAAAGTGTGGCATAGTCGCCTTCTGTTAGTTGCGATGAATAGGCTAGGTTTGCTACCTCACGTGAGCCCGATATTTCGGCATATACCTTTTCAAAAAGTCCCGTGAACGCTTCAGTAAACTCTTTTCGTTTTATAAATATGGCAGTACCTTTTTCAATTAACTGTTCATCCCATATTGCCATAAGGGTATCGTCCCACTTACCGGTTTCATAAAAACGTTTGAGCATAGCATTCCGCTGCAACAATGCTTTATTGTATTCAATAAGGCTGGTTAAATAAGCAGGATCTATTTGTGAAAGTATACTATCAACAAATTTTCTTCGCACTTCGCTGCCTTCGTGTATCAGTTCAATATCGGTTGGCGATATCATAACTACCGGCAATAATCCTATATGTTCTGAAAGGCGGTCATAATCTTTTTTATTTCGTTTGAATTGTTTGCGGTCATTCTTTTTTTGTGCACAGTAAATTTCTTCCTGCTCGTTATTTTTATAGAACATGCCCTGTATAACAAACATATCCTCATCATGAAATATATTCTGGTTATCGAAGGAATTGAAATAGCTTTTGCAGAATGACAAGTAATGGATTGCATCGAGCATATTGGTTTTGCCTGCTCCGTTGTGCCCTACAAAACAATTAATGCCTTGCGAAAATTCAAAGTTCGCCTGGCGGTAATTCTTAAAATTTATTACAGAAATATTATTGAGATACATATGCCAAATTTAGGCTTAAAAACTGTAATTTGAAGAAGAGATGTGTATAATTTATAAGCCCCGCATTACTGCAGGGCTTATACATATTATTCTTATAATTTCTTTATCAGTTACCCGAGATCAGCTGCAGGTATCCATGTGTGCTCCAGTCCTGACCTGAGTATGATGTTGCAGTAAGAATATAGTAATAGTCTCCGTCAGAAGCCTTCAGACCTGCAGAAGTTCTTCCATCCCATGAAATTTCCGGAGCAGTTGAGGTGAATACCTTTTCACCCCAACGATTAAATATCTCAATAGAGAATACCTTTACACCTACAGCAGATATCAGGAACACATCATTCTGTCCGTCGCCATTTGGTGTAAATACGTTTGGAACAAATATGCCTTCTTTTACAGTAATTGTTTCGGTTTTGCTTGCCTTACATCCCTGTGCATTGCTTACGGTTTCAGTTACCTGGTAAGTACCGGCTTCAAATGTATAGCCCGGATCAGCAATATTGGCTGTATCTCCATCTCCAAAGGTCCAGTGCCATGCTGTTATAGGAGCAGGCTTACTGGTATCGGTAAACTGGTATGTATTATTAAATATGCCGCTGGAAGTTACCATAGAAGTTGTGTCAAAACCTGCAACCGGCGAAGGAATTAAGGTAATAGCCGCTGATGACAATGAAGAAGAACAACCGGTAAGTTGATTATATACAGTTATGTTACCCGGCACACTTCCGCTAACTACAACAGAGCCTGTTCCATTGCCCGATAAAATTGTATCACCTGCAGGAACTGTCCATATATATGAACCACTATCACCTGTCGCAGTAAATGTTCCTGTTCCGCTGGCACAATAAGGGTTACCTGTAAGGCTTGGAGCAGTAGGTTTATGTTCGCCAAGTATGTATGGGTCATTTGAAAAATCGCCCCAATTAGGT
>Ga0210386_10004785_pt1 | contig 11120 bp, 13 predicted proteins | sample IncBWH32OmetaG_FD_160091 | JGI IMG/M metagenome (GOLD analysis project Ga0210386, IMG submission 160091) | Forest soil microbial communities from Barre Woods Harvard Forest LTER site, Petersham, Massachusetts, United States - Inc-BW-H-32-O ... | reverse complement strand
TCACGGCACAGACGAGCCCCCGGGACCGCCTGCGGGCTCGAGCTGATCCGGATCGCGCTGGTTACTGTGCGCTGCTCCCGGGGAGGGCCCGGGCGCCTACGAAAGCGCCCGGCGCCGGTTGCGAGAAAAATATTGCTGCAACTTGCAGTGAGAGACATCGGTCAGCTGACCGATCTTGTTAGCCGAGCCGCGCCTCAAAAGCGCTTCCCGCGCTGCGAGGCCGGGGGCCCACGCAACAAAACGGCCGGGCCGGAGACATTCTCCGGCCCGGCCGCGGTAAGGAGCGGGCTACGCGATGCTCAGAACGAGGTTTCCTGCGGGGCGTCGTTCAGGCTGGCCTGGGTGGCCGCGCCGGCCCCGTTGTTCACCACCATGACGGTCTGATGCAGGCCAAAGTTCGCGCAGTTGAGGTTGTCGAAGGACGAGGCCAGCCGGTTGGCCAGGAAGGTGTACAGGGTATCGCCCACCGTGGGCACCGGCGAGGGCCAGGTGGCGAAGACCTTCTCGTTGGCCGCGATGAACGCCGTCTGGATGTTGACCATGTTCTGGCAGAACATGGCCGGGCTGCTGCTCGCGTTGGTCTGGCTGTCCACCGGCGCCTGCCCGATCTGCGCCCGGTACAGGTCGGTCTTGGCGACATCCCAGCTACCGCCGTTGTCCAGCACCATCTCGTCGTTCTCGGGGATCAGGGCCGCGGCCTTGGGCTGGTTCTTGGCCGCGAGGAGTTCGTCGAGCGCCTGGGAGGTCGCCATCGCGCCCTTGTTCCCCAGGTCGGGCGCCATCAGCGGGGTGCAGCCGAGCGCCGGGTCCAGGAAGTCGTCGATGAGGGCGTTGTCGCTCCCGTTGACCAGCACCTGGGCGCCCTTCATGCGAGCCGCGTTGGTCGTATTGTCCTGCGCGGTCTGGCCGGTGGCCGGGTTGATCAGGTACTTGGTGGTCACGTTGTCGCTCGGGTCCTGGTCGATCATGTCGTAGTTGCGCGTCGTCGGGCACTCGCGGCCCGTGCCCAGCGCGCCCGCGCTCGGCACGATGTTCCTCGCCCTTCCCACCGACGGGATGGTCAGCCGCCCGGTCCGCTCCATGCGGAAGGCCGCGTTGAAGAAGTTCGCGCCGTTGCAGAACGAGACCTGCCCGAAGGGCGATCCCGGCATGCCGTCGAGGCAGTTGCCCTCGCTGAGCGCGCCAGGGGTCGCGCCCTTCTGGATCAGGAACGTGCCGTTGAACCCGAAGTCGATGGTCACGATCGCGTTCTTCGGCAGTTTCGGCACCACCGGCTTGACGGCCGGCTTGGTGCCCGCGGTGATGACCAGGGGGTTGTACACGTACAGCGCCCCGGTGCGCGGGTCCAGGATGGTGGCCTGGACGAACGCGCCCAGGTTGAGCGAATTGATCATCTGGCACCCGGTGGCCGCGGGTGACCCGCCGGCCGCCCCGGTGAGCTGGTACGGCGTAGCCAGGCCCTTCGCGGTGAGCGGGTGGGCCGGAACGACGATGTCGCAGGTGTCCTCGACCGCCGTGGACGAGACGCCCGCCGAGCCCGAGGACGCCGCCGAGTGGAGCTTCGGGGTGTTATGCCCCGACGCTCCGACCACGATTCCGACCGTCACGCCCAGCGCCATTACGGCGGCGACCGGGATGGCGATACGCGCCGCGCGATTGTTTCTGCCGCGCCGCCGTCGCGCCGATCGATGACCGCTGAGCACTCAGCCCACCTCCATTGGTCCACCCTGGAATGCTCTCCGGCGCAAACGCTAGACCAGCGACGATGCCAAGATCGGCAACTTTAGAAGATTCGCTTTTTATCCGTTTTTAAGCGCAGAGCGGGGCCAAATTCGCGGCAATTCATTGCGAAGTTCTTACGTCGCAGGTTACGGGGCTGAATCCGGCCCGGGATCACCTCGTGACCAGGTCAGCCAGCGTCGGCCGGGCGCCGCCGCGGCCAACTGCGAACGGAGAGTATTTATAACGATTCTCTCCGTAGGAAGATGTTCTTACGGCGCGGTTACAGGCCAGGCCCCAGTCTGCCGGGCGCCGTCCGGACCCTGGTCCGCGGTCTCCGGCTCAGCACCCTCTTTTTGGCCGAACGGAGCGTGGTGCCCGCACCCGGCCCCCTTGACGCAGACTCGTTGCTAGGCCGATACCGCCGACGAGCCGGCGCCCGCCCCTGGCGCCGGGCTCGTCGTCGGGGTCCCCGTCGCGTAGGACGTCACCACTAACTACGCGAAGACGAGGACAGCCACCCGGGCGAGAGATGACGGAGTGGTGATGCGTCGCATCGTGACCACCTCTCACCCGGGGTGCGTCGCCAGCTAACCGCGCGGGCGTGCAGGACAGTTGTCACTGGTGTGGTGAACTGATGAAGAACTGCGATCGGCCTCGGCCGTTCCGGCCGGGTGCCGGCCTGAAGTGGCGGCGCCCCGTCTGCGGGACACGATCCGCCGGATCAGCTCGACCAGCACGCTGACCGCGATCGTGACGCCGAACGCCACCGCGAATCCCGCCCACGGCGCGTCCTGGAACGCCTTTCCGCCCAGGCGGCCGATGAAGAACGAGTAGCTGGCCCAGATGACGGCGGCGACGGCGGTCGCGACTACGAAGCGGCGGCGCGGGTAGCCGACGATGCCGCAGCACAGCGTGACCGCCGTCCGGCCGCCGGGGAAGAACCGGCACACCACGATGAGCTGCATCCCGAACCGCTGCAAAGACCGTTCGGCCCAGGCGCGCCGCCGCGCGCCTTTCTCACCCCGGAAGAAGCGCTTTTCGACCTGGGGCCCGAAGCGCCGGCCGAGCAGGTAGGACAGGTTGTCACCGAGGAACGCGCCCAGTGCCGCACAGGCCACCAGCAGCGCGATGCGCGGATCGGCACTGCCCGCGGTCGCGACGCCCAGCGCGATGATCACGCTCTCGCTGGGGAGCACCGGGATGACCGCGTCCAGGGCCGGGATGACGATCGCGATGACGTAGGAGAGAACGGAGCCGACCTGCAGGATCGTGAGCGCGCTCACCGCCGCGCCGGCGTCGTCACCACGGGCCGCCCGCCTCAGCGTCACATCGAGGGCAGTACCGCGCTTCGGGGATCAGAGCGAGCAGCCCGGCCGGGATCGAAGATTCGCACTGCTCACAGCGCCCGTACCGGCCGGCCGACAGCCGACCGAGAGCCTCCTCGACATCCTCCAGCTTCCGGCGGGCCGCTACCGCCCGGCGCATCAGCAGCTGGGCCTGGCGCTGGGCCGGTTCGTCCACCCGGGCGTCCACGAATTCCTCGGCGGTGGCGTGGTACGCCAGCGACAGTTCGGTGAGTTCGGTCAGCCGGGCCTGCCAGCGCGCCTCCAGCAGCGCCCGCCAGTGCGGGCCGTCGAGGACCGGCGTCGTCGTTGCCGTGCTTCGCTCTTGGTTGGGCATCATGCTCCTGCGGGTCGAGGTGCTGTCCATCAGTGCAGCCGGCGGCCGTGCCGGCCCGGTGAAGCCGTTGTGGTGACGGCGTGGAAGCCGGTATCTCCACACAATCTCCACATCCCGTCCATCCGCCCTGCGCAGGCTCTTCCTCGGACCGGTACGACACGCCGGGTTGCCATTGCGTTAAATCCCGTAACCATGCCCGCGGTTCCGCGATAATCGAACGCGCGTACCGGAGTTGAGCGCCTGAGTGGAGAGAGCAGTTGATCAAGACAACCAGGCCTGGGCAGGACGGCACCGTCCGCGTTACTTTCGCGCTACCCGCCGATGAACCGGACGGTGCGGTGTCGGTGGTCGGCAACTTCAATGACTGGGATCCCTTCGCCCACCCGCTGCGGCGGCGCGCGAACCGTACCCGCAGCGCCGCGGTGACGGTTCCGGTCGGCAGCACACTGCACTTTCGTTACCTCGCCGAAGGCGGGAGATGGTTCGACGACGAGAGCATGTCTGTGCCCGACGGCCAGGACGTCGCCCTTACCGTCTGATTCGGGCCGGGGTAGCCGGCGGCTGAGGTCGTCTAAGCTCTGCGGACATGCCCAGGCTGCTGGTCGTTCATCACACTCCCTCGCCTGCCCTGCAGGCGATGTTCGAGGCTGCGGTCAGTGGCGCACGGACCGACGAGATCGAAGGCGTCGAGGTTGTCGTCCGCCCGGCCCTGACCGCAGCCGCGGTCGACGTGCTGGAGGCTGACGGCTACCTGCTCGGCACCCCGGCCAACATCGGGTACATGTCAGGTGCCCTCAAGCATTTTTTCGACGGCATCTACTATCCGTGCCTGGAGGCCACCCGACGACGGCCGTACGGCCTGTACGTGCACGGCGCCTCCGATACCGGCGGTGCCGTGCGCGCCGTGGAGTCGATCTCCACCGGCCTGCAGTGGCGGAAGGTCCGGCCGCCGGTCCGCGTCACCGGAGCTCCCAGCAAACCGGATCTGGAGGCCTGCTGGGAGCTTGGCGCGTTGCTGGCGGCGGAGATCGCCGGTTAGCCGGAGGTGGCGACCACCTCGTCCAAGGGAGGACAGGCGATGACGGATCCCGACTTTCACGTCTGCGCGGCGGCCGGAGTCGGCGCGCTGCAGCGCTGGTACGACCAGTCGACCGGCCTGTGGACGAGTACCGGCTGGTGGAACGCGGCCAACGCGCTGACCGCGGTGATCGGGTACAGCAAGCTGACCGGGGACAGCTCCCACGACGGCTGCCTGGCCGCGACGTTCGCGGCCGCCCAGCGCCAGCACGCCGGCTTCATCAACGACTACTACGACGACAACGGATGGTGGGCGCTGGCCTGGGTCGCGGCCTTCGACATGACGCGGGACAGCCGCTACCTGGACGCGGCTCGCACCATCTTCACCCACAACACGGGGGGCTGGGACGACACCTGCCGTGGCGGCCTGTGGTGGAACACGTCCAGGAACTACAAGAACGCCATCACCAACGAGCTGTTCTTGACCCTCGCCACCCTGCTCCATCAGCGCACGCCGGGCGACAGCAGCTACCTGAGCTGGGCCCAGCGGGAGTGGGAGTGGTTCCAGGCCAGCAGCCTCATCGGTCCCAGCGGCCTGGTCAACGACGGGCTCACCCCGGCGTGCGCCAACAACGGCGGCACCACCTGGACCTACAACCAGGGCGTGGTCCTGGGCGGGCTGGCCGCCCTGTTCGAGGTCACCGGCGATCGCGCCTACCTGCAGCAGGGGCAGGTCATTGCCAACGCCGTGCTAGACAAGCTGGTCACTCCGGCCTCGGCCCATCCCCCGGGCATCCTGATCGAGCCGTGCGAACAGGCTTCGGGCGCCTGCAACGGGGACCAGACGCAGTTCAAGGGCATCTTCATCCGCTACCTGTACGAGTTCTGGCTGCAGAGCCGCCAGCCGGCCTACCGGACGTTCATCCTGGCCAACGCCCGCTCGGTGTGGGACAACAACACGAACGCGAGCCACCAGTTCGGCCTGCGCTGGACCGGCCCCTTCGATCAGGCCGACGCCGCGCGGCAGAGTTCGGCCCTGGACGCCCTCAACGCCGCGGTCGCCCTGGCGGACTAGCTCAGCCGTCGAGCGGGCTGTAGGCAGCGGCCCTTCGCTGAGCGTCTTCCCTGGCCAGTTCCTGAAGCGAAAGATGAGTTGTTGCGTACCTGGTCGGCTGGCCTGCAGCGCGATCGCCCGCGCCGACGTCAAGTCCCCCGGGAAGGCCCGGCGAGTCAATGATCGTCTGGCTGCCAGCCAGCGCCGCGATGATTCCGAGCAGCGCGCCGAGTACCGCGCCGAGCAGCGCGTCGCCAGCGACCTGCTTGAGCGGCGTCGCCGCCGCTGTGCTGGTCGCAGGCTGAAGGATCTGTGCTGACGCGAACGTGCGCGCCGCCGCATGCGCGATGGCCTCAGCCCGGGCGGCAGTCCCGGCGGCGACGCTTATCGACACGACATCACCCGTCACCGGCTTGACCTGGACACCGCTCGGAAACTGCTTGAGCAGCATGGCCTCGGTGAAAGCGGGCGAGAACATGGGCCCGCCACAGATGGCCCCGGCCGGGCACGTCGGCGCCTGAAACACCACCAGCGTCTGGCTGGAGGACGCCGGCGGGTTGAGCGCGGCCAAGACCACGCCGACCAGCGCGCCCAAGAGGGCCACGAGGCCGATCAGACCCCGGTACCGACCGATGATCTGGACGGACCTGGGCAGTTCCGATGCCTGCTGGCTCATCTGGCCTCCGCAGTGATATCCGGCCCCAGACCAGCATGGTCTCTGGTACGCATCATGCTACGACCCGATGCCGGCAATGACCAGCCTGCCCAGACGTAAGTAATCCCGGGTGGCCGGGACCATTCCGATGGCCCTGCCGCGCCAAAGACGTGCTCGACGTTTCCGCCGAAGCGCTTTGTGAAAAGTTTCACAAGGCGTCTCCGCGGAAACGCCCGCTCACGCTTCCGACAGGTTCCGTCCGCCGGTTCCCTGTGCTGAGCCTTAACCGATGAGCGTGACTAGCCGGCGTCGGTCGGCAGGTCTTGATAGGCGGGGAGGAGCTCGTTCCACCGTGCCTCGGCGTCACAGCGTTCCCGCCCGGCGAGGTAGGCGGCGAGATCTTCGACATGAACCTGGATCCCCGCCCCGTATTCGGCGAGCAGGTTCAGCGGCATGCCCCGTTCCTCCCATACCAGGATGGTCTGGTCGCCGTCGGCGGCCAGCGTGGCCTCGATGACCTGCTCGTCCGTCTGGCGGTCGTGCTTGGTCACGACCAGCAGCCGCTCTGGGGGCTCGCACGCTTCCACCCGCCCGGTGCCTTCCCAGCCGCTGGCAAAAAAGCGCGCGCGGAACTCACCGCCCAGGCGGAGGTCGCCCTCTACCTCGCCCATCCAGCGGGCCAGACGGCGGGGATCGGTCAGTGCCGACCACAGGTCGTCGATATCGGTATCGAAGCGGTCCTGCATGCGCACGATGCCCTTGCCATGTGCTGATCGCAAGCTGCCCAGGATGCGGGTGCCCGCACCTGCGTCGCTGGTCATCTGGTGCTCCTTCGTTCGTGTTTCCCCCGGGCGACCTCGGTGTGCAGGGCATCCAGCCGCTGCTCCCACAAGGCCCGGAGCCAGTCATCGACCTCGGCGAGCGGCTCGGGGCGAAGACTGTAGACCCGCCGCTGCGCCTCCTGGCGGACCTCGACCAGCCCCGCTTCCCGCAGCACCCGCAGGTGCCGCGATACCCCCGGGCGCGCAATCGGCAGCAATGCCGCCAGCTCACCCGCGGTTGCCGGACCGCCGGTCAAGGTTTCCAGCATCGTCCGCCGGCTCTCGTCCGCCAGTGCCCGGAGCACAGCTTCCATGGCGTGACGGTACCGAAGTAGTTACGTAACTGTCAAGGTACATAAGCGGACGGAAGTGAGCCCCGTGCGTCACCCTGGGACCAGACGCAGTTCAACGCCATCGCCTGCGCCCCGAACACCGCACCCGAGGCGCTGCGGCCCGGCCGGCAGGCGTGCGCCGTGGGAACTTCCCGGGTTCTGTTGTCAACCGCGCGTGCCGGGTAGATGGTGGCCTTGAGACGCTTGGTGCGCAGGTCCAGGTCGCCGGATCAACGTCGCGAGGAGGTTGCCGTGCCCGATGGCTCGAACGCCTACAACAGTCTGTGGCAGGTCCGGACCGATGCCTGGTCCGCCCTGGAGGAGTCGACCGCTCAGCTGGCCCTGGCCGGCGCCCAGCAACGTCCGGTCGAGCAGCTGACCGACGCGGTCGCCGAAGCGCTTGACGTCCTCGCGCCGATCGAGCGGTACTGGGCCTTTCCCGGCCACACCTGGGACGCCCCGTTGACCTCGCCCGGCGCCCCCTAGCGGCCCGCCCCGTGTGCACCGACGACAGCCCGGCCACACTAGCCGCCCCGATCCTGCGCGACGTGGAGCCGGCCATCGAGATCGACCTGGAGCCGGTCGACTCGGTGGTGGTGACCACCCTGATGGATAACGTCACCGACCTGCTGATGCCGGACCAGGGCCCGGCCCGGCGGATTGGCCTGGGCGCCGGTCCGCGCCGCCCGTCCACGACGATGGTTGACGGCCTGGTTCCGAGCCAGCTGATCGCCGAGCACGGCTTCTCCGTCCTGGTCACGGTGGCCAAGGGCGGCGCCGAGCACCGGTTCCTGTTCGACACCGGCACCAGCCCCGACGGCATCATGCGGAACATGCATTACCTGGACATTGATCCGGGCAGCATCGAGGCCGTGGTGTGCAGCCACGGCCACTTCGACCACACGGCCGGGCTCGACGGGCTGGTCCGCTCGCTGGGCCAGGTGAACATGCCGGTGCTGATCCACCCCCATTTCTGGCGGCGGCGGCGCCTGGTCCTGCCCGGGCGGGACCCGCTGGAGATTCCCACCACCAGCCGTCGCGCGCTGGAAGAGGCGGGCTTCGACATCATCGAGGAGCAGCAGCCGAGCTTCCTGTTCGGCCGGTCCGTGCTGATCACCGGCGAGGTCGCGCGGACCAGCGGGTACGAGCCGGGCCTGCCGCCGCAGCAGGCCTGGCTCGACGGCCGCTGGGAGCCTGACCCTCTCGTGCTCGATGACCAGGCGCTGATCGTCAACGTCAGCGGCCGGGGCCTGGTCGTGATCACCGGCTGCGGCCACGCGGGGGTGGTCAACATCGCCCGGTACGCCCAGCGGCTCTGCCGTGGCGAGCCGCTCTACGCCCTGATCGGCGGCTTCCACCTCGCCGGACCGGTGTTCGAGCCGCTCATCCCGAGGGTTGTCGCCGAGCTAGCCGAGTTGAACCCCGGCGTGATCGTCCCGGCGCACTGCACCGGCTGGCGGGCTCAGCACGCCCTGGCCGCCCGGTTCCCCGTCGCCTTCATCCCGAACTCCGTCGGAACCAGCTTCGACCTTCGTGCACCTGCCTACGACGAGCCGGACCAGCGCAAGGTGAATCCGTCCAGCGTGTAGCCGAGGGCGTTCACCGTCGGCTGGACGAAGTTGTCCCGGATGATCTGCGCCGCCTCGTTCTCAGCGGAGCTGATCAGCGGCCGCGTGACCTGGGGATTATGGGTCGCCTGGTAGAAGGCGAGATTCTGCGCCTGGGCGTACAGCACCGTGGGCGCGAACTGCGGCTTGAGCAGCGCGCCGCAGCCGAAGCCCGGATACGTCCAGCTGTGATCGGTGCTGATCACGTGCGACAGGGTGTTGTCGACCGTGATGTCGTGCACCGACTGGGGGAGCTGCGGCGGCGGCAGGACGATGCTGACCATGACTCGTCCCGCATGGCCGCCCGCCGGCCGGCTCAGGGTGGTCAACCGGTAGTGGCCCGACGCCGGAGCCCACCAGCCCGCCCCCGGGTTCAGGTCCACGGTCGCCGATGCCCGGCCCACCGCGTAGAACGTGCTGGAGTACCAGCAGGGCCAGAAACCGATGCTCTTGCTGACCTTGTGGGTGAAGACAAAGTTGAAGTTCTCGGTGCCCAGGGCGGGCCGCGAGATTCCCTCGATCTTCTGCAGCACCCACGGGCCGATATCAGTATCGGTGGTCGTCCCGGTCCCGATCGACGTCCAGGGCCAGGCGAGCTTGATGTTCGGCAGATGGACGTTGAGCCCGATCAGGTGCAGCGCCCCGGACAGCGTCACGAGCACCGCGAACGCGATCGCCTTGCGGAACACCAGGGCTACCAGTGCCAGGACCGCGGTCCACTTGACCCAGCGCGGGACCAGAGGCCGTCGTTTGCCGGGCCTCTGGTCCCCGCGCCGCGGCCGAGGGCCGGCCGCCTCGCGCCGCCGCTGCGCCACAGGCAGCGGCTCACGAGGAACGATCCAGGTATCGTCCGCGGCGTAGCCGGGGCCCTCGAGCCAGGGGCCTGGATCCTCCCACTCGTCCTCGTGCCCAGGACGGGACGAGCCCGTATCCAGCTTCCCCGCCCTCGTCGTCACCATGCCCAGCAGCAGAATCAAGAAGCGAAACATGAGGCCTGCTTTCTACGCTGCCGCGTGGTCTTCACGCGACGGCCGGATAGTTGAGCCGCAGGACGACCGGCACGGCGCCGAACGACATCCGGAACCGCGTACCGGGCTTGTCCGGAGCGTCGTCGCCGACGTCGGGCCACCGCATCTTCATGTGCGCGGCGGTCAGGCCCTCCACCGAGTACGGGAACTCCATCGCCGAGATCCGGTGCGCCTTGAGCAGCCCGCCCCACCGGAACGCCGCGAACACGTTGGCCAGGTCTCGCACGGAAAGCAGCCGCCGCTGCCGCAGGTTGATGCCGTACACCGCGGCTGCCAGCTCGATCAGGTCGGCCGCGCACTGCTCGAGCGCCTCGGCCTTGGTCCGGTACACCGTCCCGTCGGCGTTCTTGGTGCCCAGGCTCTCGCCGTACACCGGCGACACGCCCGGCTGGGCCTGGCACTGCATCCAGTCGCAGGCCGCGAGGAACTCCCAGCGGACCCCATGGCCGTCGGCGACCTGCTGGTAGACCGGCTTGGCCCTCAGGAGCGGGATCTTCGCGGTCGTGACGAAGTCGGTCAGCACGGTCCGCGGCATCTGCGTCACGTACCGCCGGGTGCTGACGTGCAGGTTCCGGGGCCCGGCCCGTAGCGCCTGCCCACCGGTCGGCTCCAGGTGCGCGCTCGTCGTGGCCTCCGAAGAGGCCGATGCCGGCGTGCCCGCATAGTCATCGATCCCGGGAATGCTCGCTCCGCCCGATCCCTCCGAGTCCGGTCCCGACGTGTCCTCACCCACCTGACCCGATGTCGCCTGTCCGGCTCCCGACCCACCGCTTTCAGCCGCCCCCTGCGCCGCTGCCGCGCCCTGCCCGGCACCACCCTGCGCCGCTGCCGCGCCCTGCCTGGCACCACCATGTGCCGCAGCGTCGCCCTGACTAGCAGCACTCTGCGCCGCTCCGCCCTGACTGGCCCCAGCGCCCGTCCCCGCCCCGCTGTGACCAACCGCGCCCTGCGCGGCCCCGCGCCGCACGCTCGAACCCCGCGCCGGGTGACCATTCCGCGAAGTCGCCGAGCCCGACGCTCCATGCCCCGAAGTGGCCAAGCCCGACGCATCATGCCCCGCCGTGGCCGAACCAGACGTACCATGCCCCGCCGGGACGGACCCGGACCCGGACGCCTGCGTCGGCGACAACCCCAGCCCAGACGCGTTCACCTCCACCGCGCCCGGAATCTCCGCCGCGCCGCTCTGCCCGCGCGCGCCGCTCTG
>Ga0210386_10004783_pt1 | contig 11125 bp, 9 predicted proteins | sample IncBWH32OmetaG_FD_160091 | JGI IMG/M metagenome (GOLD analysis project Ga0210386, IMG submission 160091) | Forest soil microbial communities from Barre Woods Harvard Forest LTER site, Petersham, Massachusetts, United States - Inc-BW-H-32-O ... | reverse complement strand
CTTTGATCTTCTCGTCTTGCGCCATCGTCAACGCCGTCTCGCCTTTGGTCGTTTTCGCACTCACGTCGGCGCCCTTGGCAAGCAGCGCCTGCACTAGCAAGGTGCACCGTGCACACCGGCACCTTGCTAGCGCCGTGTCGGCGCCGCGTCGCGCTGCGTGTACGCTTCCGGGGTTCTCTGCTAAGTGGGCCAATTGCCGCTATGGGTTGAAAGCGTCGGTTGGATTTTGGCGCACGCCATACGCCAAATTCCTTGGCACCATGCCGCGCATCTCCGCGAAGCGCGCCGGGTAGAATCAAGCTATTCGGCCTCGTCAGGCCAGCAGCGGTGAAGTTGTCCACGGCGCTAACCCATGCAGGTGCCCGGTACGCAGTTGGCCTCATCGCCGCAGGCGCGGCGAACCCCGGCGCCGACGGTATTTCATCCCTGTGCTCCATCCGGGGCGATCCACCAGCCCACCAAGCAGGGACACCGCAATGACCGACACCAGCGACGCCGCGAGCGCGCGGCCCACGACCGTGGCCTACGTCAACTGCTTCGACGCTACCACCTTCGGCCGGACGGTCCGCCTGACCGCCGACGAGGAGCGGCGGCTCCGCAACGTGCTCGCGGCGCTCCGCGACTACGGCCTCATCCTGGGGGCGAGCATCGAGCCGGTGCCGCCCGGCTATGGCTACGGCTACGGCGAGGTCGCGGACCACCTCCGCGCGACGATCGGCTCCCCGATCGCCGACGCCGCGCTGTCGGCGGCCGAGCGCTGCGTCCCCGCCACGGATCCACCGCCCGTCGCGGTGATGCCGGTGTGGGAGTTCGATCCCGATGGCGGCAGCGAGGACGCGCTGCTCAGCTCAGCGAGGCTTTGGGGCGTCGACCTGCTGGTGGAGGCGTCGACCGGCTGGTGGAGGCGCTGCGCGTCGAGGACGAGGACGACCCGGCGCCTGTGCCCGCCGTGCGCGAGCGGTTCCGCTGCTGGACCGACGCCGCGGGCCAGGCCGAAAGGCTGAAGGCGGCGCGGCTGCCGGGCCGCGACGGCTTCTACGTGCTGTTCGCCGCGGCGGCGCCCGCCTGACTGCCGGCTGCGGCGCGTCGCAGCGGTACGCGAGAAACGGGGCGCCGGCCCGTTGGCCGGCGCCCCGCTGCCGAATATTTTTGGTCCCCGTGACTGTCGAAGCCCGCTTCTGCCACGCCAAGTGGCCGTTTCGGCGAGCGACCGGATTATCGTTGACGGTACGAAATCGGTCATTCGTCGGATCGCCGACGAATGACTGCGTAGGGTGTTGGAACGGAGGTAGGTACTCTGCCGAGTCAAGGTCTGTTTCGCGCCCATCCAAGTCGTTCCAACCATGGCCTCTTCAGCTCCGAAGCGGACATCGTGGCACTCGCTACTTAGGTCCTAGGCGCGCCAGCTCCGGCCAGAGTCGGACGACGGATTTTGGCGATGAATGTCCCAGCTGGGACCCACTGCCTTTGCTCGGAATCGCCAGCAATCTCTCGTTTATTTTCTACGCACTCATGGCCGGCATGCTGCCTGTGCTGATCCTCCACGGCCTCCTGCTGCCCCTGGATGTCTATCGTCTTGCGCAGATCGAGCGGGCCCGACGACAGCCCAAACACGCACGTTCACGGCTCGATATCGACGCGCCTTATGGCGCGATGCCACTATTGCGGAGTGCCTTGCAGGAGTGACCTGGCTCACACCGCCGATCCCACGTTCTAAGTAGGCTGCGAGTACCGGACGGGGGAAGAAGAGTGTCATGTCGATGTCATTAGGAGGGGTATCGCCGGCGAAAACCAATGGGCACCTCAGCTTTCTTGCGATAGCACTGGTGGTACTCGTGGCGATCATGTGTGTGCCGACGTGAGCTGAATGGCTCTTGATGGCGGGCGCCGCGCCGGACGCCCTTGCTTCGGCCAACGCCATCAACGAGAGCCCGGCCTCTCCCGGGCTCCCTTGATGCGTGATGATGGGGACGTGATCCGAGTGGAATGAAGGACGTCCTTCGGGACATTCATCGCCGACAGGAGGTCTGGACCATGAAGCAGTTGCTCGGGAAAGCTGGCCAACACGGTGCGGCGATCGTCATATCAGGTGTGGTTATTGGACTCGTCCTTCCGGTTCTGGCGGATTTGGCAAGACCCTATTTGGTAATTGCCATCTTCATATTTACCTTCGGCTCCTTCCTGAAATTTGACGGTGGATCCTTCAAACACGAGGTTTCTAACATTAAACGAAATATCCTGATGGTCCTGTGGACGACCTTGGGCATGCCCGTTGTCGTGATGGTGATCATCAATCTCACGCAGCCCGGGCCTGAACTGGCACAAGGCTTGTTGTTCTGGTCCTTGGTGCCCGCCTCTCCCGCCTGCGTGGCATTCGCCGCAATTCTTCGCCTGAACGCGCCGATTGCCCTGTTGGCGACTGTCGTCGGCACGGCAGCCGCGCCGTTCTACATACCCGCGCTGGCAGCACTCGTTGGCGGTTACCGAATCGACATCGATCCGGTCACGACATGCCTGCACCTGGTGCTGCTGATCGGGGGTGCCTGTGTCGCCGCGATCGTGACGAAGCGGCTCGCTGGTCGTTTTGTCCGCGAAAATCCCGAAGCGATGACCGGGATCGCCGTGCTGGCGATGTTCCTTGCGGGGATGGGCTCAATGCGGGGCATGCAAGCCCATTTGCTGTCGCAACCTGTCACCAGCCTGGAATTCGTGCTGATGGCCTATGCACTTCTGTTCGGCGCGGAGCTGGCGGGAACCTTCCTGTTCTGGCGGTACGGTCGGACGGCAGCGTTGACCGCGGGTCTTATCAGCGGCACGCGGACGATCACTTTGGCCTGGGTCGTGCTTGGCAACCACATCCTGCCGCTGGCCGATCTGTTTCTCGCTGCCAGCATGGTGGCGAAATACACGGCGCCCGGCCTGACGAAGTCGTTGCTGACACGCATTATCACTTCCGATGCGTACCGCGTCGCGGCTGACAGTACGGCGGTGCAACCGATTCGATCCGTCGTACGGGATTAGGTACTTGGTCCCGGGTTGTGTGGGTGCGCCCACTTCGCGCGAGTGGAGGGAAGCACGAAAAGTCTGCTTCTGCACCAGACATGGTGACCGCCTGCGGCATGCCAGAGTTAGCATGGCTGGGTCGCACGCGATCGTGAGGTTTGCCGTCGACAATGATCTCTGTGGATGGCTCCCGCATTGCAAATGCGATTTGCTGATCTGGCATATTGGTCGGGTGTAGTGTTCTGTCCGGCCTGTTGATGCAGTCGGCAAGGGACTGCTGGCCCTGATGGAGTCCGCGAACCGGGTCCCATTCTGCGTATCAGGCTATAACGCCTTAGACATTCGGCGGGTTGTCCCTGTTCCCGGCCTGACCGGTCTCGCCATCACATCGCCTCGCTCAGAGTGGTCGGAGTCGGGGAGGCGATCCGTCCCGCAGAACATTTGAATGATGGAACGGGTAGTGCCACGATCGAGGATGGTGCAGTCGGGGGGGTTCTGTCAGATACCGCGCCAGTCTGGGAGCGGTCGTCGCCGTAAGCTGTCCTCGGTAGGATCCGAGGCTTACTTGGTCGGGGCAGAGCAACAGATGCAGTGCTTGAGCTGCGGTTCGGCGAATGTCGCGGAGCGGCTGGAGCGTACGGCCCAGGGCTATCGCAGGTTCCGCTGCCGCGAGTGCAGGCGGCAGTTCAATGAACGCACGGCAGGCGTGCTGAACAGAACCCAATACCCGAGCGACATCATCGCACTCGTGGTTCTCTGGCGTCTGCGCTATCGACTGACCCTGCGCGATCTGTCCGAGATGTTCCTCGTCCGCGGTCTCGTGTTCAGTTACGAGGCGGTGCATGAGTGGGAGGCGAAGCTCACTCCCATTCTATCTGACGAGCTTCGTCAGCGGCGCGGTCGGCGCCGGCTGACGCCGAGCTGGTACGTAGATGAGACCTACATCAAGGCCCGCGGACGATGGTGCTATCTCTACCGGGCGATCGATCGCGATGGTGCGTTGGTTGATGTGATGCTGAGCGAGCGGCGTGACCTGGCCGCTGCCAAGAGGTTCTTTCGGTCCGCAAAGGCGGTGACCGGGACTGTCCCTGATCGGGTCACCAGTGATGGACACGATGCCTATCCGCGGGCGATCTGCGCTGAGCTTGGCGAGACCGTCAAGCACCGGACCAGCGTGTATCTCAATAATCGACTGGAACAGGATCATCGCGGTATCAAGGGACGAATGCGATGCATGCGTGGTTTCGGGAGCATCGTCTCGGCCGGTCGATTTTGTCGAGGCCACGATGAACTTCGCAATTTCCTGCGTGCCCGCTCGTTCGCTTATCAACATATCTCCGCCGACAGCCGCCGTCTTCGCCAACTCCGTGGGATTGCCACTGTCCTTGCGATCCTGCAGGCCGCTTGAGCGCACTCTCGCAACGCTGTCACGGCTCTACTGTCTGGCGTGATTGCTGACAGAACTCTCCTGATGACCTGCCGGTGCGGTTCCGACGAATTCCGCTCATTCCGCTTTGCGCCTATCCCGTCATCCAGTTGATCTGGTCGACACCCTGAAAGCGGACAGGGTACTTCGGGACCGGGCTGGTCGAGTTGGGTCGAATCGAGACATTCCGCTTTCTGACTCTGATGCGCCGAATCGGCAGCGACGGTATTGGAGTACCCAATGTGATGAGCGGACGTTGGTTCGTGAAATTGTCGTGGCTTGCTGCGACGCATCTGAGCAAGCAAGCTGTAACAGATGCGTCGGGTGTGCGACGGGCAGCGGCACCGGCGTCTATATCGATCCGGCCTGTGGACCAAAGCCCTCGGCTGTTCCATCGGCCGCATGAATCGCCAACATGTTCACGCCCATTTCAGCGATGTTGTACCCGTAGTGCTTTAAAAAATTCACCAGCTTCTCTGGTCCCGTCTTTAGGTGTTCAACGATGACCACCGGTAGAGACTGTCTGATCGTTCGTTTGGCGCCTTCCAATACCTCACATTCCATCCCCTCGACGTCAATCTTGAGCAGGTCGACACGCTTCAAGGCGAGTGAGTCTATTGTCATGGCGCGCACGGGCACAAGCTTCGCCTCGGAGTAATCAATGGTCTGTCCAATTGGCTCCGGTCTTTTCGTCGGCTTCAGCTCGAGGCTGCCGAAGCTTGTTGGCGTAAAGTGATTGAGGTCGGGAATCTTTGTCATCCCGGTACTGTCTCCCGCAACCGCATGGATAACCTTGGCGTTGAAGCAGTTGTTGACGGCGACGTTTCCGGCCAGCGCATAATAGACCCGCTCCTGGGCTTCGATCGCGATCACCGATCCCCAGCCAGTCATCTGCCTCGCCCAATCTATCGTGTGCGTGCCGATATTCGCACCGCAGTCGACGGCCACGACACCATCACCAAAAAATCTTCGGCGCGATTCAAGGACGAACGACCCGATGGAGATTTCGCTATATTCGTATGACGATTCGTTCAGGAGTTTGAAACCGACCCCGAACCCGCTGCGCTCGTCCGCCATCCTGTAATCGAACCGGTTGACGATCATTGTGCCATGGTCCGTGGACGCAAGGATGAAGGCAACCTTGCGGACTGGCGGGATGGGCCGATCAGACATCAGGCCACCGCCCGGCACCCTGATGTGGTACGTTGTCGCAGGCGCCCGCGGGATAGCTGGCGCGGCTGACCAGGATGACGGAACGAGACACCGCCCATGACAACGCCTTCGCTGATATGGCGGTGCCACAGAGCGGCCTGTAGACTGCTAAATCGCAATCAGGGCGGTGTAAAACCTTGCTAAAAGTCGACAAATCAACAGCTCAATAGGGCCGATCAATGGCGGGGGGCCGATGAAGCGTTGCCTGTCGCCGCCTGTATGGCGGTCATGATGACGGTGGCGGTCGGTGCTCGGGGGGCGAGATGTGAGTGAGGCGCGTGTCAGGGAGGTCCTGGCGTTCGAGGGCTGGCGGTTCGACCGGCAGGCGCGCCGCTTGCTTCGCCAGGACGCGGCCGGGGTTTGGACGCCGATTGTTCTCGGTTCGCGCGCGCTGGACATCCTTGACCTTCTGCTTGAGCGGCCGGGCACCGTGGTGTCCAGGGAAGCCATCATGGACGTGGTGTGGCCCCACGCCGCGGTTGAAACGAACAACCTGACCGTTCAAATCTCTGCACTGCGCCATGTTCTGGATCAGGATCGTGCGGAAGCAAGCCACATCCAGACCATTCCCGGGCGGGGTTACCGGTTTGTCGTGCCGGTCTTCCTCCACGAGGAACCGCCCCGGCTGCACCCAGCGTCGCCGATGGACAATAACATCACCGACCACGGGAACGCGGCCACCGTGGATCACCGGGACGGTGTGCTTGGTGCCGAGGTGGGCGACAACAAGGTCGTCACGGCGCCGGCCGCGATTGCAGCCACCTCCTCCGCTGCCAGCCAGCCCGCGCGACGCCTCTACCGCGTGCGCGTTGCCGCTCTGCTGTCCGTTCTCTGCCTGGCTGTCGGCGCGCTGCTACTTGTCGGATTTGCCCACGACTTCTGGCGCGCCGAACGGACTGACCGGCCACGACTCTCACTCGTCGTGCTGCCGTTCAGGAACCTGAGCGGTGATCCCAAGGACGACTACCTAGCCGAGGGCATCACAGATGACCTGACCAGCGATCTCTCAGATATCGACGGCACCTTCGTCATCGCTTGGCAATCCGCATATCTCTACAAGGGCAAGCCCGTGGAAGTGCGAAAGGTCGGCATGGAGCTGGGCGTGCGCTACGTGATCGAGGGCAGCGTGCGCAAGATCGCATCGACATTGCGGGTCAACGTCCAACTAGCCTCTGCCGAGACTGGCGAGCAGCTCTGGTCGGACCGGTTCGATGAGCAGGTCAGCGACCTGGCCTCCGGGCAGGAAAAAATCGTCGCGAGGATAAGTGCCGGCCTCGGCATCAGCGTGGTAGATATTGAGAGCGCACGCAGCTTGCGCGAACGTCCGAGCCGCCCCGACGCATTCGATCTTATTCTGCGGGCCCGCGCGATCGGAAACTTGCCGCTGAGTCTGCAACAAATCAACGAGACGGAGCCGCTATTTCAACGTGCCCTCTCGCTAGACCCCATGTCGGTTGCCGCCCTGACCGGGCTTGGTATTGCCCTTGTCAACAGGGCGGAGGGGAATCACGGCGCGGCTGCCGAAGACGTGCTGCACGCCAAGGGATTGCTGATGCAAGCACGCGCCATCTCGCCGTACTCTAAAGACGTGCTCAATTTTGCGGCTAACTTGCTTCACGTGGAGGGGCGGTGGCAGGAGGGAATTTCAGTCGCCAGGGAACTCGTCCGGAGATATCCCAATTCAGAAGTGGGATATTTTGAACTCGCGCAGGCCCTGATCGCCGTTGGCCAACCGGAAGAGGCCATCCCACTCGAGGAGAAGGCGATCCAGCTTAATCCGCTCGGCCCGTGGCTGTTCGCACGCTATCGAGACATCGCCTGCGCCTCAATGTTGCTGGGCAAGGATCAGGACGCGATCACCTTCTCGGAGCGATCGCTCGCACTCAACCCGAGCAATCGCGGCTTTCGCGCGACGACTTACCGGCGCATGGCTGCGGCCTATGCACGAATCGGGCAGATGCCGGCAGCGACGCGCGCACTGGCGGAGGCGGACGGCCTGGAACCCTATGAGACGCTGCGTACGTACAGGCCATGCGCTCCGCTAAACACCATCGCTACCGAGGAGATCAGACGCGATCAAGACGCGCTGCGCCTCGCCGGCGAACGCGACCACGCGGATGAAGACGCGGACTTCGGCGTGGCAGCGGATGCCACATTGCACGACCAATTCGCTGGCCTGACGCCGACAACCGCCCCTGGAACAAGGACCATCCGCACATCCGATCTTGTCCAGTTCCTCATTCAGGCCCGACCCGTCGTCATCGACACGGTCTCGTATTCATCGAGCCGATCACTTCCTGGGTCGATAGGGCTTCGGTATGCCGGACTGGGTGGCAGCTTTGCGGATGCGACGCAGGACCGCTTGCGTCGCAAGATGCAGGAGCTGACCGCTGGCGATCTCAACAGGCCGATCGTTGCGGTCGGCTGGAATTCCGAACGTTTCGACGGACGCAACCTCGCGCTGCGTGTTGCGGCGCTCGGCTACACGCAGGTCTACTGGTACCGCGGTGGCCGTGAAGCCTGGGAGGTCGCCAACCTGCCGGAGACCGACCTGGTATTACGGGATTGGTGAGGAGCAAACAGTCGTCAGCAGGTGCGGCCTAGGCAATTGTGCACCGAAGCGGTCGGTTGCCGTGGTGTCTGCTTTGCCGTGCAACGGCCTGGAAGCGGTCGTTCTCCGGCCAATTCCGCTCATTCCGCTATGCGCCCATGGTGGTCATTCCAGGGCGTCTGGTCGCCCCTCGAATGCAGACGTTGGCGAACTGTCAACCTCAGCCAAAACCGGTGCGCCGACAGCAAGCCCCATCGCGAGATCAACCGCTGATGGCGCACTATATTTCGGGCATGGAAGCGGCGGTGTCTTGCCGTTCATCGTCTGACCGAGACGCCGCGTACGCAAGTTGCAGTCGAATTCTCTTGCACAACTGCTCGGAACGGTTCACCACCGTTTCAGCCCTGCGCGCCCAGGCGGTCAGTCTGGGAAATGTAGGATCGATCGTGCCGATCCGGTCATCGTGCCACTGGTGTCGGGTGCACCCAGTGAATTCTGCGACTCGCTGTGTTCGCATCTCCTCTCGTCGGTGCTGTTGAAGGTGTTCCGAAGAGCCGCAATCACCGGCCTCGATCAAAGCTCACCGTCGAGGTCCACCTCGACACAATCAGGGAAGCATTCCGATGACCGTGAGGCCTGATCCGACCTTTCACGCATCGCCGAAGCTTGCTATGGAAGCGCCGCCGGAAGAATTCGCATACACCTTGCTCCTCAGCCCGGACTTTTCGAAGCCAGACGCGCTCGCGGTGATCGACGTGAAGCCCGGCTCGCCCACGTATAGTCAGATCGTTCACACGGTGACGATGCCCTACAAGGGCGACGAGTTCCACCATTTCGGCTGGAACGCTTGCTCTTCTGCATTGTCACCACTTACCGGCCACGCATTCCTTGAGCGGCGCTATCTGATTATTCCTGGGATCCGCTCATCACGCATCTATGTGGTGGATACGAAGCCCCACCCGACCCAGGCTAAGATCCATAAGATCATCGAGCCGGGGGAGATATTCAGGAAGACTGGCTATTCGCGGCCCCATACCGTCCATTGCGGGCCTGAAGGCATCTATGTCAGCACGCTTGGCGGCGGTGGCAAGGACGGCACCGAAGGGCCGCCGGGCGTCTTCATCATGGACTGCGAGACCTTCGATATCCTCGGCCGCTGGGAGATCGACCGTGGACCCCAGAAACTGCACTATGATTTCTGGTGGAACCTGCCGCGCGACTACATGGTCACCAGCGAGTGGGCGCTGCCGCCGCAGTTCGAGAATGGCATCGTTCCGGAAGATCTACTCTCGAACAAGTATGGCCATCGCATCCACTTCTGGGATCTCAGGGCCCGACGCAATGTCCAGACGATCGATCTCGGAGCCAATCACCAGATGGCACTGGAGGTCCGGCCTGCGCACGATCCCGTGCGCGAGTACGGTTTTTTAGGTGTCGTAGTCGACACCACGAACCTGGAAGGCTCGATTTGGACCTGGTGGCGCGAAGGCGGCAAGTTCAACATCGAGAAGACGGCGACGATCCCGCCAGAGCCGGCGCCTAAGGACCAGCTGCCGCCCCTGTTGCAGGGATTTGGCGCAGTGCCACCGCTGGTGACCGACATCGACCTCTCCATGGATGACCGGTTCCTCTATGTGGCCTGCTGGGGAACCGGTGAGATGCGCCAGTACGACGTCACCGACCCGAGGAAGCCGAAGCTCGCGGGCTCCGTCCATGTCGGCGGAATCGCCCGCCGCACGGCCCACCTGAACGGCAAGGCGTATGCAGGCGGCCCGCAGATGGTCGAAATCAGCCGCGATGGCAGGCGGGTCTACTGGACCAACTCGCTCTATTCCACGTGGGACAACCAATTCTATCCCGACGGTGTGCCAGGAGCCGAGGTCATGGCAATCGCCAACCCAACCGGCGGCCTGGAGTTGGCAAAGGACTACTGGGTCGACTTCCCTGAGGGATACCGGGCGCATCAGATCCGACTCGAGGGCGGCGACTGCTCGACAGATTCGTTCTGCTATCCTTCGGCTTGAACGGGAGCGGGGCCGACTGGGCACCCGCGGGACTCTGGCTGGCTGTCATTGCCAGCGGCCTCTATCACGGGGTGAATCCCGGGATGGGGTGGCCGCTCGCGGTGTCGGCCGGACTGATGGAAAAGACTCCACGCGCCCTCGTGGCGGCGTTCGGGCCGCTCACGGTTGGCCATCTGCTCGCAATTCTCGTGGTGATCCTTCCCTTCTCGCTGCTGGTCGCGCTCGTCTATTGGCAGCGGCAGATCCAGATCGGCGCAAGTCTCCTAGTCATCGGGTTCGGTATCTTCCGGCTTGTCAACCGTCGCCATCCGCGGGCGCTCGCGCGGATACGACCGACGCAACTCGGACTCTGGTCCTTTGCCGTAGCGATCGCTCACGGTGCGGGATTGATGCTCGTGCCGATATATCTCGGGCTCTGCAGGGTCGCCGATCTCGACAGGGGTCACGAGGCCGCCAACGTCCTCATCAGCGCAGATCTTGGCATGGCCGTCGAGGTCTCCGTCGTCCATTCTGTCGCGATGATCGCGGCCGGCGGATTGTCAGCGTGCCTGGTGTACCGCTACCTCGGACTGAAGTTCGTATCGCGGAGTTGGTTCAATCTAGATGCGACTTGGGCCATAAGCCTCCTCTCGGTCGGTGCTCTCTCGCTGACGTTATGCCTTGCGGACCTGCGCTGAACCGTCTCCTTCCGTGGAGAAGCGTAAAATCAAAGGGCACATGCTCTGATGGCTGATGGCCCAGGTCTCATGCGAATGTCTTTCCGAACGGCCGCAAAGGTCGACGGCTGCCGCTGGCAATTCCCATGAACGAATGTCTGCCTGTTGCCGTTGCGCACCCCAGAGCGGCCGTTCCGTTTCCGGCCAGCACCCGCCGTTCGGTGGCCTGGCCTGAGCCACCCGAGAAGGGTGT
>Ga0210386_10004782_pt1 | contig 11126 bp, 7 predicted proteins | sample IncBWH32OmetaG_FD_160091 | JGI IMG/M metagenome (GOLD analysis project Ga0210386, IMG submission 160091) | Forest soil microbial communities from Barre Woods Harvard Forest LTER site, Petersham, Massachusetts, United States - Inc-BW-H-32-O ... | reverse complement strand
ATGTGCTCGAAGTTCAGCCCCATGCGGTCGAGCGCACCGGGCGCGAAATTCTCGACGAGCACGTCGCATTGCCGCACCAGACGGTCGAGGATTTCCTTGCCCTTCGGATGCTTGCTGTCGATGGTGATCGAGCGTTTTGAGCCATTGAGCATGGTGAAATAAAGACTGTCGGCGCCTTTGACATCGCGCAGCTGGCCGCGGGTGATGTCGCCGGTGCCCGGCCGTTCCACCTTGATCACGTCGGCGCCCATAAAGGCGAGAAGCTGGGTGCAGGTCGGTCCCGACTGCACATGGGTGAAATCGAGGATGCGCACGCCGTCGAGCGCCCTGCCCGCTTGACCCCAAGGCCTCGCCGACGGCCGCGGCTTCTTGATCGCCAGCTTGACGACTTTCTTCGACGCTTTCTTTGCCGCTGCTTTGGTCGACTTCTTCGCGGTCGTTTTTTTCGCAGCTGCCTTCGATTTCGCTTTGATGGCCTTATTGCAATTCGCCGTCATTTCTCTCTCACTTCTTTTTCAGCACGCTTTGCGGATTGAGATTGCCGATGCGGCCGCTCTCACTGCCGGCGGCAGGATCGATCACCGCATTGATCAAAGTCGGCTCGCCCGTATCCATCGCCGCGTTGACGGCGCGCTTGAGCTCGTCGGGTGAAGTCGCATTAACGCCACGGCCGCCAAAGGCTTCTATCATCTTGTCGTAGCGCGCGCCCTTGACGAAGACCGTGGTAGCCGGATCACGGCTGCCGGAGCGATTGACATCGGTGCCGCGATAAATTCCGTCGTTGTTGAAGATGACGACACAGACCGGCAGCTGGTAGCGGCAGATGGTCTCGATCTCCATGCCGGAAAAGCCAAAGGCGCTGTCGCCTTCGATGGCGAGCACCGGCTTGCCCGTCTCAATGGCGGCGCCGATGGCATAGCCCATGCCGATGCCCATGACACCCCAAGTGCCGACATCGAGCCGCTTGCGCGGCTGATACATGTCGATGACGCCGCGTGTCAGATCAAGCGCATTGGCGCCTTCATTGACCAGGATCGCGTCCGGGCGTTCGGCAACGATTGTGCGCAGCACACCGAGCGCGCCGTGATAATCCATCGGCGAATTGTTGTTCGTCAGCCGCGGCGCCATTTTTGCAATGTTCTCGTCCCTCTTGGCGTTGACGGCTTTGACCCAGTCCGCAGGCGCCGGCGTCCACTTGGCGCCCATCTCTTGCAGCAGAGCTTCGACGCAAGAGCCGATATCGCCGACCACCGGAGCTGCGATCTCGACATTGGAGTCCATTTCCTTGGGCTCGATGTCGATCTGAATGAATTTTTTCGCCTGCGGCTCGCCCCAGGCCTTGCCCTTGCCGTGCGACAGAAGCCAGTTCAGCCGGGCGCCGATCAGCAGCACGGCATCGGAGTCTTTCAGCACCGTCGAGCGCGCCGCGCCGGCACATTGCGGATGCGTGTCGGGCAGAAGTCCCTTGGCCATGCTCATCGGCAGGAACGGAGCGCCGCTCTTTTCGACGAAGGCGCGAATCGCGTCGTCGGCCTGCGCATAGGCGGCGCCTTTGCCGAGGACGATCAAGGGCCGCTTGGCGCTCTTGAGCACATCGAGGGCGCGCTTGACGGCGGACCGCGCCGGAATTTGCGCCGGCGCCGCGTCGATGACCTTTACCAGCGACTTGCGGCCGGCTTCCGCATCCATTGCTTGCGGGAACAATTTCGCCGGCAGATCGAGATAGACGCCCCCCGGACGACCGGAAACGGCCGCACGGATCGCGCGCGCAACGCCGATGCCGATGTCGGCGGCGTGCAGCACCCGGAACGCCGCCTTGCACAGCGGCCTGGCGATCGCCAGCTGGTCCATCTCCTCATAGTCGCCCTGCTGCAAGTCGACGATTTCGCGCTCGGACGAACCCGAGATCAGGATCATCGGAAAGCAATTCGTCGTCGCATTGGCCAGAGCCACCAGGCCATTGAGAAAGCCGGGTGCCGACACCGTCAGGCAAATGCCGGGCTTTTTGGTCAGGAAACCGGCAATCGCGGCAGCGTTGCCGGCGTTTTGCTCGTGCCGGAACGAGATGACGCGCATACCCGCGGCCTGCGCCATGCGGCCCAGGTCCGTGATCGGAATTCCCGGCACGCCATAGATCGTCTTGATGCCATTAAGCTTGAGCGCATCGATGACGAGGTGAAACCCGTCCGTCAGGTCCCGCTCCTCGTCGGCATCGGTACCGATGCTTTTCGCCCCTGCCGCCGCATCAGCCATTCGACGCTCCCGGTCGCGTTGCTCTCAATCCAGATAGTCGGCGTATTTTTCGACATGCTCGGCGAGACCGAGCGCATGATCACGGACCAGCGCCTCGGCACGCGCCGTGTCGCGCGCTTCCAGCGCTTCAATGATGTGCATGTGATCGCGGATTGAACGGTCGGCGCGATCCTTCTCGCCGATGGTCTTGCGACGGATCATGCGCATGTGGGTGAACAGATTTTCCGCCAAGTCGTTGAGCACGCGATTACCGCTCATGCGGATGATCGTCTGGTGAAACTCAATATTGACGTCCGAATATTCGTCGAGATGCGCACGCACTTGGCCATTGTCGAAGGTCACGAACATGCGGCGCAGTCCGGCGATCTGATGGTCGTCCGCGTTCTGCGTAATCAACCGAGCCGCCATGCTTTCGAGTGCGGCCCATGCAGTGATCAGCTCGATGACCTCGCGCTTGGTCTTGCGCACGACATAGACACCACGGCGGGGAACGGAGCGGACGAATCCTTCGCGCTCGAGCTGCGCCATGGCTTCGCGCACCGGGGTGCGGCTTATGCCGAAATCGCTGGCGAGACGGCGTTCGTCCAGCCTGATCTCGGCGCGGCTGCGATAGACGTCCATGGCGGCGATGGCATGCCGGATCGCCGCATAAGCCTGTTCCTTGAAACGGGCCGGCATCGCCAGGGGGTCGACCGTAAAATCGCCCGCCGACAAGCCTAACGTCGCGCTTTCCGTCGTGGCGCTGTTCCGCATGAGCGTGGTATACATTATGCCAAGCCCGCAGCAAAGGGTGGCGGGATGCTCGGCGCAGCAGCGCGTATGCCGCCCGGGCCGCAAGAGTACTGTCAAACCTGAACTATTTAGACGAGCCGTGGGTCGTGATGCGTCGGCGCATCGGCTTGAGCACGAACAGCGCCAGAACGGCAACCGCCAGGTTCATCGCGGCGGCAACGACGAACACTGCGTGCCAATCGCCGGTGTAGATTTTGATTACGCTCGCCAACGGTACCACCCACACTGCGACGCCTTTCGCAGTGTAAAGAAGGCCGGCATTGGCGGTGGCGTGTTTCGCGCCATACGTGTCGGTCGCGATAGCCGGAAACAAGCTGAAGATTTCACCCCAGGTGAAGAAGATCAGCCCGGCGAATAGGATGAACATGGCCGGCGAGTGTCCGAACGCGCCGAACCCCCAATACGCCATGGCGCCGAGCGTGAACACCACGCCCATGGTGATCTCACGGCCAATAAGATCTGAGATCCAGCCAAAGAACGGGCGCGCCAAACCGTTCAGGATGTTGTCGATGACCAGCGCCGCGCTCAGCGTCGTCGCCGTCATGGACAAGATGTTCACCGGCTCGTCGGCGATACCGAAGTCGCGGGCAATTGGGGCGACCTGCGCCGTCGCCATCAGGCCGGACCCGGCGACCATGATAAACATGAGGTACATCACCCAGAACACGGGGGATCTGACCATCTCCGCCGTCGTGTAATCACGCAACGAGTGGGTCAGGCGCCCCGCCGGTTTCGGCGTTTCGCCGGGGCGCGGGGCGCGCAATAAGCGCGACAAAAGCACGAGGACGAGCCCTTGCCCAAGTCCAAACCACAGAAATGCGGCCTCATAACCGTAGCCCGCTATCATTTCGCGGATCGGAATGACGGTTGCCGCAGTACCGGCACCGAAACCAGCCGCGGTCAGGCCAGCCGCCAGCCCGCGCAGATCCGGAAACCATTTGAGCGCATTGCCCACGCAGGTGCCATACACCGCACCGGCACCAATGCCCGACAGCACCGCGGCGACGTATAACAGCCACAGCGAATTCGCCATCGAGTTCAGCGTCCACGCGGCGGCAACGAACACGCCGCCGAGAGCGACCATCACACGCGGACCAAAGCGGTCGACGAACCAGCCTTCGATCGGCACCAGCCATGTTTCGACAGCAATGAAGATACTGAACGCCAGTTGAATGGCGGCGGTCCCCCATTGGTATTTCTGGTCGATGGGGTTGACGAACAGCGTCCAGCCGTACTGCAGGTTGGCGATCATCACCATGCAGACGACGCCGACGACGAGTTGGCTCCATCGTCCAACAGCCGGCTGCGCGGCGGTTTCGACCGCCGTCGATTCGACTACCATCGTTCCCCCCTTTCGGGGCTTTTGCCCCGCCGAAAGTATTCTTTCGATAAATTCTAACCGACTTGCGCACCTATGAAAATGCCGGCTTTTTACGGTCTATTCCGCAGTTTGGCGCCCCTTTGTCGCCGAAGGATTTGTTCGCTGGCGCAGGAACCCCGGCGCTGCGGCCGGCTTTCCTCATTGCCCGGCTCTGGACGCCACTGGGCGGCGAAACCGTCGCAAAGGCGGGGGAAAAATCGTGAAAACGGACATGACCTTGTCGACACTGGCGAAACGCAAGACGCGTGCGGTCGCCACCAGTCAGGCATGCGGTTGCGGCGCCCGACTCATCGAGCGTCATCATGCGCGCAACTTCGATTCGTTAGAGGCGTACTTCATGAGCCGATAAGGGACCGGTTCAAACTTCTCCGCCACGGAGTCAGCATCGCGGCCGCGGCGCTACTCAAACATGCACGCAGATCGAGGCTGACATGCATCGTCAAGGGTGCACAGTCTTATCATGATCTCAAACTAGGCTCGACGCAGCCGCAACCGCGAGCCTGAGCGAAAAACAATGTCTTCCAAGCCTGCCGCCAAATCCGCTCCCAAAGCCCCTCCCAAGACCGCCGCCAAAACGGCAACCAAGGCTGCTGCAAGGGGCACCAGGGCTACGGCTCGAACTCCGGCGGACACCCCGCACCCCGAAGATTTGTTCTACATTTCCGCCACCCAATCGGCCTCGCGGCCGCGGCGCGCGCTCAAGCACAACGATACTTTCATTGTGCTCGACAGCTTTGGCGACATCGGTGCGGCGCCGGGCGGCACCGACGGAGTGTTCCATTGCGACACCCGGTTTCTTTCGCGGCTGCAGCTCCTGGTGAATGACGCGCAGCCGCTGTTGCTGGGGTCGAACCTGCGCGACGACAACGCCGCGCTGGTCGTCGACCTGACCAACCCGGACATATTCGCAGATCAGCGCATGGTCCTGCAGAAGGACACGCTGCACCTGTTGCGCACCATCTTCGTGTGGTGCGACACCGCCTATCAGCGGATCGGCGTGCGCAACTACAGCGACCGAACCATCGACGTGCGCCTATCGATTCTATTCGCCAACGACTTTGCCGATCTGTTCGAAGTGCGCGGCGCGCATCGCGAGCGGCGCGGCACCGCGACGGCGCAACTGCGCGGCAACGACCAGGTGCTGCTGAACTATCTCGGCCTCGACGACACACTGCGCCGCACGACGCTGACCTTCGATCCGCCGCCCGACAAACTGGCGACCAACGGGGCCCTGTACAACCTCCGCCTCGCCCCCGGCGAGGCGTGCCCGATCTTTCTCGCCGCCGGCTGCAACCAGATGGAGCTCCGGCCGGTGCCGTTCCTGCGCGCGCTCATTCGGGCACGCCGCGAACCGCGCGCCGGAGCGAGCGGCCGCACCAGCGTCGAAACATCGAACGAACTTTTCAACGAGATGCTGTGCCGCTCGGCTGCTGATCTGGAAATGCTGATGACGGATACGCCGCAAGGCCGTTACCCTTACGCCGGTATCCCCTGGTTCTCGACTACTTTCGGCCGCGACGGCCTGATTACGGCGCTGCAGATGCTGTGGTGGAGCCCAGATGTAGCGCGGGGCGTGTTGCGCCGCCTCGCCGCCTATCAGGCCAAGACCACCGATCCACTCGCCGACGCCGAACCGGGTAAAATTCTTCACGAGATGCGCGGTGGCGAGATGGCCGCGCTGCGCGAAGTACCGTTCGGACTGTACTATGGCAGCGTCGATTCAACGCCGTTGTTCGTGCTGCTCGCGGGCCTTTATCTGGAACGCACCGGCGATGTCGAGACCATCGCCACGCTGTGGCCGGCGATCGAAGCCGCGCTGGGCTGGATCGACGGTCCCGGCGACCCCGACGGCGACGGTTTCGTAGAGTATTTGCGCGCCAGCGAGCAGGGCCTGGCCAATCAAGGCTGGAAAGATTCGCAGGACGCGATTTTCCATGCCGACGGCCGACTGGCCGAAGGCGCCATCGCGCTCGCCGAAGTGCAGGGGTACGTGTACGCGGCCAAGTGCCTGGCCGCGCGCTGCGCGCGCCGCATCGGACGCGACGGCGAGGCCGACACGCTCGATGCGCAAGCAGCCAAACTCGCCGCGCAATTCGAAACCGCGTTCTGGTGTCCGGACATCGAGACCTATGCGCTCGCGCTCGACGGCGCCAAACAGCCGTGCGCGGTGCGCACATCCAATGCCGGCCAAGTGCTGTTCACCGGCATCGCTGATCCGGCACGCGCAGCGTTGGTCGCCAAGGGATTATTGCGATCCGATTTCTTCTCCGGCTGGGGAATCCGCACCGTGGCGCGCGGCGAGCCGCGCTTTAATCCGATGTCGTACCACAATGGCTCGATCTGGCCGCACGACAACGCGCTGATCGCACTCGGCTTGGCGCGCTATGGGCTCAAGCAGCCGCTCGACACTTTGTTCGAAGGCATCTTCTCTGCCGGCACGTATATGGACCATCGGCGTCTGCCGGAATTGTTCTGCGGCTTCCGGCGCCAACACGGTCATGGCCCGACGCTCTACCCGGTGGCAAACTCGCCGCAGGCTTGGGCTGCCGCTACGCCCTTCGCGATGCTGCAAGCCTGCCTCGGGCTCGAATTCGATCCGTTCAGCAACAAGATCACGCTGAGCAATCCACGGCTGCCGTCGTTTCTCCACGAGGTGACGCTGCATAATCTTCAGCTTGGCTCCTCCTACGTCGACCTTCGTGTCCGGCGCTACAATGAAACCATCTCGCTCGATACGCCGCGAATCAATGGCGGAATCCAGGTCAGCATCGTTCATTCGTGCTGACATCGCGCAGCGCCAAGGCCACGCAAACGCGGAACCCAGTGGAACCCGAGCCGGCTTCGCCGGCTTAGTGGGGTGAAAGCTTCACGGGAGGCGGCATGCACGGGCTCGTCCGATCGGCGCTGGCAGCAGCCGCGTGGATGACGCTGACGGTCGTCGTGACCGTGGCGTCCGCTGAGAATGATACGGACAAGACCGAGCCGCCGGCGGCGAATTCGACGCCGCCAGCCGCTACCAATCCGCCCCAGCCTCCGGCTACTCCCGAGATCACCGTCCTCGCCAAGCACGAGGTCGAGGGTGTCCTCGGCCGTGATGTGCGCGGCGCCGCCGACGAGGATATGGGCCGGATCGTCGACGTGCTCGTCGACCGCGCCGGACAGGTGCGCGCCGCGATCATCGATTTCGGCGGCTTCCTCGGCGTCGGCAGCCGCAAGATCGCGGTCGACTGGGGCGCTTTGCATTTTCCCGAGCCTGGCAAACCCGGCCAACGCATCACGCTGGAATTGAACCGCGACCAGGTTAATACGGCGCCCGAATACAAGGACGGCAAGCCCGTGGTCGTGCTCGGCGCGCTCGGCAAGCTCGAACCGCTGCCCGAATAGCAATAGCGCTGGAGATTTCTCCTGCCCGCGGAATCATTACGCCGCTTCGGCGACAGTCCGGACCAGCGTGGCGGCGGCGACGCGCCTACCCCGCCGCCGCGCCAGCAGCCTGACACGGCTGAGCCGCTGGCGCCGTCGGTGCGCAGCCTGCGCGGGCTCGACTGGTTCATCTTCTTTGTCGCCGACGTGCAGACCGGATTCGGGCCGTTCGTCTCGGTCTTTCTTACCACCCAAAAGTGGACGCAGATCGATATCGGCCTGGTCCTGTCCGCTGCAGGTTTCGTTTCACTGATCGGACAGATGCCCGGCGGCGCGCTGGTTGACGCGGCACGCTCCGAGCGCCGCGTCGCCGGTATCGCTGTCGCCGCGATCTGCTTCAGCGCGCTCGGCTACGCCGCGATGCCGATCTTCCCGATGGTGTTGTCGGCGGCGGTGGTGCACGCGCTTGCAAGCTGCGTTCTCGGCCCGGCGATTGCGGCGATCAGCCTCGGTCTGGTCGGCCATGCCCTGATCGGCGAGCGGCTCGGGCGCAACGCGCGCTTCGCTTCCATCGGCAACGGGCTCGCGGCCGCGGCTATGGGCGCGGTCGGTTATTTCTCCCCGCGCGCCGTCTTCATCGTCACGGTTCTGCTGCTGGTGCCGGCGCTGTTGGCGCTGCGCAACATCGCTGAAGCCGAGATCGATCCGGAGCGCGCGCATGGCGCGCCGCCGAAGCGGCGTGCCGACAAGCCGCGGACCAAACCGGGCGAGCTGATGCAGAACCGGCCGCTGATGATCTTCGCCTGCTGCCTGTTGCTTTTCCATCTCGCCAATGCCGCGATGCTGCCGCTGCTCGGCAGCGCCATGACCATGCGTTCGGCGCGATGGGCGCCGGTTCTGATCGCCGCCTGCATCGTCGTCCCGCAATTGGTGGTCGCCGCGTCGTCGCCATGGATCGGCGTGCGCGCCCAGACCTGGGGCCGGCGGCCGCTGTTGCTGATCGCCTTTGCCGCCCTGCCCATCCGCGGCATTTTGTTCGCGACGGTGACCAATCCGGAACTGCTGGTCCTGGTGCAGATCCTCGATGGCGTGACCGCCGCGGTGTTCAGCGTCATGGTGCCGCTCGTGGTGGTTGACCTCACCCGCGACACCGGCCACTTCAATCTTGGCCAGGGGATCATCGGCACCTTTGTCGGCATTGGCGCGTCGCTCAGCGCGACGCTCGCCGGCTATATGACCGATTACCACGGCAGCGCTACCGCCTTCGCTGGATTGGCGGCGATCGCGCTATTCGGTTTTGCCGTCGTCTGGCTTTTGATGCCGGAAACGCGGCCGGCGGAAGCGACGGATTAATCCCGTCGCCACGGGCAACGATTACAGAGCCGGCGCGTCGTCGGTCACCAGCCGCAAGTGCGGCGCGACCTTGTCGGTCAGGCGGCGATACACCCCGAGATAATCCTGCGCCATCCGGCGCGCGGTAAAGCGCTCTTCGAAACGCCGCCGGATCTTTTGGCGCGACAAATGGCTCAGCCGGTCGACCGCGCCGATCGCGCCGTTGATATCCTCGACGATAAAGCCGGTCAGGCCATCCTCGATGACTTCCGGCACCGATCCCCGATTGAAGGCGATCACCGGCGTGCCGCAAGCCATGGCCTCGATCATGACCAGCCCGAACGGCTCCGGCCAATCGATCGGCACCAGCAATACCGTCGCGCCGCTCAAGAACTCCGATTTCTGCGCGTCGTTGATCTCGCCGATGTAATCGACGTTGGCCGCCTTCATCATCGGCCAGATTTGCTCTTCGAAATATTCGCGGTCGACACTATCGACCTTGGCCGCCACTTTCAGCGGTACGCCGCAATGCTCAGCAATGCGGATGGCGCGATCGACGCCCTTTTCCGGCGCGATGCGGCCGAGAAAGGCGAAGTAGGACGGCCTGACCGGTTTCGGCTGCAGCAGCGTTTCCGGCAATCCGTGGTGGACGGTCCGCGCCCAGTTGGCTTGCGGCAATGGCCGGCGCTGCGCGTTGGAAATCGATACCACCGGAATCGAGGGAAACGTGTCGAAAACCGGCTGATGCTCCGGCAGATCAAGCCGGCCATGCAGCGTAGTGACGAACGGCACCGGCTGCCGCGAGAACAGCGAAAACGGATAATAATCGAGGTGGAAGTGGATAAAATCAAATTCGGCGGCGCGCTGGTAGACCCGCTCGAGCATGACGATATGCAGGGCGTTGGGATCGCGCACCGAGCCATCGAGCCGTAGCGCCCGAGGCCACACCGCATCGAGCTGCGCCGATGTCACCGAGTCGCCGCTGGCAAACAGCGTGACCTCGTGGCCGAGCGCAATCAGTTCTTCCGTCAACCAAGAGACGACACGCTCGGTCCCGCCATAAAGCTTGGGCGGGATCGCTTCCGTCAGCGGCGCGACCTGGGCGATGTGCATCAGAATTGACCTTTCTTCTCATAAATCTCGGGAAAAGCGCCCCAACATCCCAACGAGTTCCGGCACAGAAGCAACAACCGGCAACCTGGCAAATGTTTCAAATGTGATTGGGAACTTTATTTTTTGCGGCGTCGGGAACTTTTCGTCGGTTGAGGCGTCAGCAACAACACGCGCAGGGTCGACTTTGAGATCTGCGCCGCAAAGTCCTGACGTTCAGACTGCCGTCCCTTTCCGCAACCCTCAACGTTACAACCATCGACGCGAGAAAAAGCCGCAATTGAGAATGGATAGATTTTGACTGTTCGGCGTTGTCACACTGCACGGGTCAATGCTGGCCGGGTCGTGGGGGACCCAGTCAGATTTCGCAAATGGAGATTGAAGACGCATGGCCGATCTGTGTGATTACGCCGGCCGCCCCCTCGCCTTTGTCCTTCGTTACGTGCGGCAGCGGCCAGTCGCCCACGCCGTCATCCTCACCGCGGTCCTCGCCGCCGTCGCCTGCTCGGTCGGCACCCAGTACGGCGTCAAGCATCTGGTCGACGTACTGGCAAACCACTATGGCGCCGGTATCTGGCTTGCCTTCGGGTTACTGGCATCGCTGATCGCGGCCGACAATCTCTTGTGGCGGCTTGCCGGCTGGATCGCGAATTTCGCTTTCGTCGGCGTCACCGGCGACCTGCGGCGTGACTTATTCCGCCACCTCACCGGCCATTCGCCGAGCTATTTCGCCGAGCGCATGCCCGGCACCCTGACCAGCCGCGTCACCGCGACGTCGAACGCGGTCTTCACCAGCGAGAATATGTTCATCTGGAACGTGCTGCCGCCGTGCGCGGCAACCGTTGCGGCGATCGCTTTGGTGTTCACAGTCAGCGTGCCGATGGCCATCAGTCTC
>Ga0210386_10004781_pt1 | contig 11129 bp, 10 predicted proteins | sample IncBWH32OmetaG_FD_160091 | JGI IMG/M metagenome (GOLD analysis project Ga0210386, IMG submission 160091) | Forest soil microbial communities from Barre Woods Harvard Forest LTER site, Petersham, Massachusetts, United States - Inc-BW-H-32-O ... | reverse complement strand
ATAAGCAATTTAATTTAGCTTAGCTCCTTGCCGAAATCTCTGTGCCGTCGCGAACCAGACCGAGGCTTGCCAAGATCGCGACCTTAGCTGCCTGCTTTAGCTAGCGGATAGCGTTCAGCATTTGCTGCAAGATCGCAATCTGTTGCTCGGTCAGAGCGAAGAAGCTATCCGGTTTGTCCTTCACCTGATCTCGCCGCTCCAGAAAATCACGTTCAAGCTGTTTGAGTTGGTCCCTCTTTCCCGGAGAAAGCTTCGCCCGCAGAGCCGAATAGACCTTGTTCAGACGGGCATCCAGTGGTGCGAAGCGCGGATCGTCTTCAATGTTCCCATTTTTCTCCGCGTTTACCGCGGAGTTATCAAAAGCGGGTGTCTCTGAGACCGAACTGGGCGCCATGGCCGGGTTCAGCGCGACGGTAACGAAACCTTCAAAGGTCATTTTGAGGGAGTTCTGAACGGGTGGGTCTACTTCGTGCCACCTGACATGGACGCGCGCCACGACATTGTCCTCGACACTGTAACCACGATGGAAGCCAAAGATAAGTTGCTGCTGAACGAGATAAATATACTCCCCGTCGCTTGAGCTGCCGGTGTCCTTAGTATTGCTCTCGTAGTTCGGGACCAGCCACTCAATCGGAACAAAGGTGCCAAGGCTGAACCTTCCGCCCGCATTCTCTCTGGTGGCTGCGGTCAGCCTTTCGTACTGGCGGCGTACCTCAGGGTTGGTCTCGATGAGGTTGGAGACGAATGCGACAACCTCTTTGGGGATATCGAATTCTTTCTGGGAAGTCTTTGTTAACTCAATGGGCCTGTCGGCGGTCGCCCTTATGACAACGGCTAAAAGAAGGAGCAAGGTAGGGAAGGTCACTTTCACCAGATGCGAAGTATAAAGGAAGCCGGTCCCCCGGTATGGATTTGAACAATTTCGGGACACCTTTCTACCTTTTGCAGGCCTTGTGCATGGGCGGGCTTTTAATCTTTTAAACCCTTTAATCTCTGGTTGTGGATAGCCTGCAAAAGAGAAGGGAAGGACAATGACGATAACGATAACGATAACGAGGACGAGCACCATTAGAGAGCATTAGGCGATCCGGCGGGCGGCGGCTTGAGCTTTCAGACACAGTTCCGCCGCTTTGAAGGCGTGCGTTTGCGTCATCGCGTTTTCTGTCCCATTCAGGCAATCGAGAATCAGCTGCCCAAAGAAAGGGAAGCCGACCTTTCCGCTGAGAGCAAAATGTTGTTCGCTCTCCCCGTTCACCAAAAACAGATGGTCGCCTGCGGCCTCGCGGCTAACGTCAATATACTTTCGCATTTCGATATAGCCTCCTGTGCCCAATATGATTGTCCTACCGTCTCCCCAAGTGCGCAGACCTGCCGGGGTGAGCCAGTCCACTCGAAAATAAGAAGTAGCGCCGTTGTCCGCGATCAAGGTCGCGTCCCCAAAATCTTCCAGTTCCGGGTACTGTCTGTTCGCGTAATTCGCCACCCGTGCGGAAGTGACGCTGGCATCGGAAGCTCCGGCGAAGAAAAGGAATTGCTCAATCTGGTGACTGCCGATATCGCACAAGATGCCGCCGTACTTCGCTCTTTCGAAAAACCATGCCGGGCGGGCATCAGCGTTCAGGCGATGAGGCCCAAGTCCGAGCACATTAACCACCCGGCCGATTGCGCCCTCCCGCACAAGATCACCGGCGAACACCGCACATTCGACGTGAAGACGTTCGCTGTAGTAGACCATATATTTCCTCCCTTGCTCGGCGGCGACAGACTTGGCCTCCGCCAGTTGTCCCAATTCCGTAAATGGAGTCTTGTCGGTAAAATAATCCTTGCCGGCCCTCATGACTTGGACGCCGAGAGGCCCTCTTTCAGAAGGGACAGCAGCAGCAGCGACCAGGTTCACGCTGGAATCTTCCAGAACTTGGACTAACGACCGGGCCGCTTCCACCCCTGGAAAGTTTTCCTGGAAGGCTCGGACCTTGAGCGGGTCAGGATCGAATACCCAGCGCAGTTGTCCACCCGCTTCCAATAACCCGTTGCACATTCCATTGATGTGACCGTGATCAAGTGCCACCGCTGCAAATAGGAAATCACCGGGTTGGCACACCGGCCTCGGTTTCCCTTTGGGAGCATAATCGTAACCTGTCTGGCTCATCGTGAAAGAGACTTGTTCGTTGTTAATCGGTGCATGTCGTCCGAACCCGTCCTGAAAACTCCGGGCTTCGGCCGGGTGGATGAAGCGATCAATTTTTGGAGATGCTGGTTAAATAATGCCCCGTCGATCGGAAGTTTGATCGCCCTATTTTCTAGAGTTGAGAGCAGAAAGGCGTTGGCCAGTTCAAGAGAATTAAGACCCTCTCTGGCCGGCGCAATTAACGGCGTGCCATCCAGGATAGCGGAGACGAAATTCCCCAGAACTCCATTGTGCTGGGGGCCATGGCCACTGATTGGGATTCGGATCTCCCAAGTCTGCGGCGCCGAAAACCGACCAGGATCTGTCCGTGAAAACTCACTCATCGGTACCTCATTTCGAGTAAAGAGAAACAGATCGTTTTCGATGACCACTTTGCCTCGTTCGGCGGCCACTTCGAGCCGGTTCGTGCCTGGCGCTTCTCCGGTGGAGGTGCTGAATACGGCTGTCATGCCGTCTGGGTATTCGAGATAGGCCGTTACGTCGTCCTCGACCTCGATATCGTGATACCTGCCAAAATGGCAAAAGGCGCGAACTTGGGCAGGCATACCGAAGATCCATTGAAAGAGATCGAGATTATGTGGACATTGGTTGAGCAAGACACCGCCGCCCTCACCCGCCCAGGTCGCTCTCCAGTCACTCGATCGATAATAGGCTTCCGTCCGGAACCAGTTGGTAATGGTCCAGCTTACGCGCCTGATCGCTCCTAGATCTCCGGATTGAACCAGTTGACGGAGTTTCAGATAAAAAGGGTCCGTACGCTGGTTGAACATGGCGGCAAAAACCTGATTCGACGCGTGATGGGCCGCAAGCAAACGTTCGCCATCCGATTTATGAACGGAGATCGGTTTTTCCACAAGCACATGGCGGCCGGTTTCCAGCGCTTTTATCCCGATGGTGGTATGAGAGTAGTGCGGCGTGGCTATCAAGACGGCGTCTATTTCAGACAAGCGCAAAAGGTCGTCTACAGAGGCAAAACCTTCGACGGCCGAGAATAGATTCAGACGTTCGGCCTTTGGATCACAGATAGCGGTCAGCTGGCACCGCGGGATACAGCCTTCGAGGACGCTTTGTGCGTGGATCGCACCCATCGTGCCAACCCCAACAATTCCGAGTTTTACCGTTTGCATAGTTAGATCCGAATTTCTTATCCCTTGACGCCTCCACTCAACGACCCTTTCAAAAAATAGCGCTGGAAACAGAGGAAAACGACTAGCACCGGCAGCATCGCCAGAGTTGCATAGGCCAAAAGCGTTCCCCACTCCACGGTATTAGTTCCGACCAAGTTCGCCAGTGATAGTTGCAGCGTAAAATTCTTTTGGTCACCTATGACGATGAGAGGCCATAGGTAGTCGTTCCATCGCCAGGTAAAGCTCAAAATTCCGACCGCGCCTAAAGCGGGCGCCGACAACGGTAATATAATGTGACGGTAGATTTTCCAATCGGACGCTCCGTCGATCCTCGCAGCTTCCAGCAGCTCGTCGGGAATGCCAACGATATACTGCCGCATCATAAAAGTTCCTGTCGCGGTGGCTGCCGGTGGGACAATGATCCCGATCAAGCTGTTGATCCATCCCAGGGTTTTCAAGATCAGAAACACAGGCACCATGAGCACTTGGAGTGGAATGAGGAGAACACTAATAATCAGCAAGAAGACGAACCGTCGGCCAAAAAAGCGATATTTGGCCAAGGCGAACCCGGCCATCGAACTGCCAATGACGGTCAGAATGCTGCTTGTGGTGGCCACAATCAGCGAATTCATCGCATATCTCGGCACGTTTCCAGTCCCAAAGACCGCTTTGAAGTTTGCCAGACTAAGGCTTCGCAGATCAAAGTTCGGCGGAAAGGTGAACAAACTGCTGGACGGTTGGAAAGCAGAAAAAATCGCCCATATGACCGGGGTCAGAAAGACGAGACAAACAATAAGCGCGGAGAAATCGTAAACCGCTTTACCGAAAGCTATTCGCCTTTCTTTGCCCGAGTTCATCTAGATGGTCCCTTCCTGCTTGAAGATCCTGGTTTGCAACCAAGCCACGAACAGAATCACCGGCAAGAGCACGACGGCCTGCGCGACACCATAACCAGGTTGCAGGCGGACGAAGGCAGACTGATACATGTTCTGGACGACGAGCCTCGTCGCACTGCCGGGTCCCCCGTCAGTGAGCAACAAAATCGTCTCAAAAGCTTGCGTGGCATGCACCAGGGCCAGGATGACAATCAACAAGATCGTCGGCCGAAGCATCGGCAGGGTGATGTGCCAAAATCGTTGCCAAGCCACCGCACCTTCGATTCTCGCCGCTTCATACAGTTCTGGACCGATTTGGCTCAGACCAGCCAAAACCATCAACATATAAAATCCTACCAGATTCCAAACAGAAGCTATCACGACACTGACGCGCGCATAAAAGTCGGCCGATAACCAGGGAATGGTGGACAGTCCGGCCCACTTAAGAAATCCGTCGATCACGCCTAAGTCTTCATTCAGCAACCATTTCCAGGAGGTAGCAACCACTACCGGTGATAAGACAAACGGAATATAAAACCCGACCCGAGCTATCAATCGCGCAGGCCTGCTTTCCCGTAGAAACACGGCAATCGCGATACTGCCGATGACGATCAGTGGAACCACCGTCAAGGTATACCAAGCGGTATTTAAGACGCTTAAACCAAATTGACCATCGTGGAATAGTCGCAGGTAGTTTCCCAATCCGATAAAGTTAGAGGTACCGCGAACGACATCCAGATTTTGTAACGACATCCAGACTCCGTAGATCATAGGCAATACGCTGAAAACAAATAGAAGGCCTACTGTCGGAATCAAAAAGAGGTAGGGAGCCCACTTGAATTCGGATAACCAGCCCGAAGAAGACCGTCTCGAACCGAAAGAGGATGGGGGATTGGTGTCCGGCACCGGAGTACGAGGATCAGGCGAAACCATAAGCCGCTTTCTATTTTGTTACCGGGCGATTGTTTTCGAGAACTTGAGAGCCGAGTTGATTGATCGCCGAGATGGTCTCTTCGAACCGACTCCTGCCAGTGGAGTAAAGGATCAACTGTTCAAGCAAATCGTTCTGCAGCAAATTCAACTCGGGCCTGGCTAGATCCTCCGCCACCCATTCAGGGGTCACCGCGAGATCGTCCAGCATCGGCTTGAGATATTCCGTGTATTTCCCGTAATCGACAGGAAGATCCTTCATAGGGCTCAGCAGAGAACCTCCAAGTCGTTCCAGATAGCTCTTCGTGGTCGCCGGCTCCGCCCACCAGAGCAACAGTTTTGCGGCATCTTCATGGTTGGGCGAATTTGCAAAGCCAATCAAAAATTCCCCTCCCGGACAGGCCGCGCGGATCGCCTCTTTAGGAAAAAAAGTCGTTCCGAAGGGAAATCGAGTTCCGCCTTCCACAAGCGTCTTCAATTCCCAATTCCCTGCCCACATCAGTGCAGCTACCCCAGTCTTAAAGAGCGGACCACCGTCAGTCTTTCCAGGCCAGGAAGAAGTGGGTACCAGCTTGGCCTCGACTAAACTCCTGAAGTAGGTGAGCGCCTCCTTGGCGGCTTCCGGATTCGGCAAAATCCGCTTTCCGTCTTCAGAGATCCAACGGCCATTTGCCTGGTAGAGCAGGTTGGACCATCTTTGGACGCTACAGTCGTAGGCGACCCCAATCCGGCAGGATGGCAACCGCATTACTTTTTCCAGAGTGTTCTTAAAATCTGACCAGGTCCAGACATGGTCGGAATCGGCTGGTACCTCGACTCCCGCTTGCCTGAACAACTCTTTGTTGTAGAAAAGGCCATTGATGGTTGCTTCAATCGGAATCCCAATGACTTTGTCTCCCGCCTTGATGAAGGCAGCATAACTCGGGAGATATCGGTTAAGTAGATTGGCTTTATCTACGTAGTGCGCTAAATCCAGGGCTTGTTCAGCGTAGGTCTGAATATAGGCTGTCGTCACCTCCAGAATGTCCGGAGGTTGACCGGCAGTGACGAGGGTATTGATCTTAGCAGTGAGTGCGCTGTATTGAACGATCGACACGCTAAAATCGATACCGGGATGATCCCGGCTGTATTCTTTCAGAAAGGTCTGGATCAGGTCTTGAGTACTCGCGTTGGCCAAGAGGAGTACCGTTAACGTTTTCGCCTCTGCCAGCGATCCGGCGATCAAGTATAATAAGATGAAAATTAGCTCGCGCTTGAGGATTCTCACATTCGCTCCTGGGGGGTGGAGATGGCAAAGCTAACGCTTTACAAGTCTATCTTTCGCTTTCTCTCGCACCTTCAATCATTTATTTCTGCCGCTCCGCCGACCCGGTAACCAAGGCACCTTCTGGAAGGTACGGCCGGAGCGTTCCGCACATCCCCAGCTTTCGCAACTCGTGCTCAGGATCGATCGGTATCTCAAACACTCTTCCCTCGTTTAAGTAGTCACTGGTTCCGAGGTTAAGCTTGTTCAGAAATGTCCCGGTGCGCTGAATGGTTTTCATCGGCCCAGCCTCCCAGATTTTGCGCCAGCCAGGTTCTTTCGATTGCGCTAAACACGCCGCCTGCTGATAAAAGTTCTCCAAAGATCCCTTTTCCAATTCGGCCCGGAGAATCTGAAACCCTTGCACGGCTAGATCCCGGCGCTTACGGGCGGCGTCTTGTTGGTCGCCGGGCGTCAACTCGGCACTGTCTAGAGATGCAGACTGCCGATAAGAATCTTCGTCCTGGAGATACTTGGACGGAAAAGTGAGCACAGAGTCGCCATGCTCCGGCAAGCCGGCGTTTTCCATCACGGCGAAGATTTCAAGCTGGGCGTCCGTGTTGACCAGGCGATGGATCAGACCGGGTGTAAACCAAATCATCGAGCCAGCGCGAAGCGTAATTTCACGAAAACCGGTGCTGGATAGCGTCTGTACGAAACCTTGTCCTTTGATGACCAGGTAGGCTTCGGAACAGGCAAAATGCATATGAGGGCTCCCGCCGGCCAGTCCATCGGGCGCCAGACTGTCGTACACTCTGAGATGAGTGACACCGATCGCGCCTGGAAAAGCCTCCACCTCCCGCATCATTTCATCCATGTTTAAGGACTCGGGATAGTTTTTCCACCGCTCATAACTCAGGAGGGCACGCTCCTAAATCCCAAGGATTTAGAAGCGGGCGCATCAAAATGTCTCGTATTTCGGATGACCCGGCCCGATCGGTAGATGGACCAGCTCGCTCTTTTCGCTGGAGTAATAAGTGGCCGCAACAACTTCTAACGCCGCGCGCGCGTCCTTTAGTGTGACCGGAAGCTCTTTCCCGTCCCGGAGAGAATGATAAAAGCGATAAAACTGGCCCGCATAGCGTTCCGGAAGAGGCGTCAATTGATCAATTGCATCCTTCATTTGCTTTTCATTTCCAGCAGGGTTGAAAGAGAAAGCCCAAGGTTCCCGAGAATTAGCGTACGGTTCGATATTGCTCTCCGCAGTGACATTTCGAAAGGTAAATCGATGCCTGGAAATTTCTGCCCGTGAACCAAGTGTCACGGAAATCGTGCCAAGCGATCCGTCTGCCATTTCCAGCGCTATGGCCACACAATCCTCGACTTCAATCTGGTTCACACGAGTGGCGGTACGCCCAAAGACGCTTTTCGCCGGCCCGAGAATGTAAAGTACCATGTCGACGGCATGGATCGCCTGGCTGAGAAGCGCACCTCCCAACTCGGTGGCTCGCTTGCCGCGCCACGGGTTGCGATAATACTCACTGTCTCGCCACCAGGCCACATCGACGTTAAAGACGAACGCCTCGCCAGCAAGTTTCTGGTCAACCAGGTATTTGAGTTTCTGCAGACCGTGACCGAAACGATATTGAAATATTGGCATCACCCGGCAGCCGCTTTCGCTCGCCAGGTGAGAAACGAGATCCACTGCTGCCAAGCTGCCAACCAGCGGTTTTTCGCAGATCACGTGTTTGCCCGCTTTGAGCGCGGTTTGGATCTGGCCCGGATGAAACGCTGGTGGTGTACAAATATCGATTACATCGATATCCGACCGGCGGCAGACGTCGTCAAAGCTGGCGCTAACTTGTTGGATGCCGTATTTTTGGGCGACCGCTGCAGCGCGTTCAATCTGGACGTCGCAGAGCACCTTGACAGCAAAGAGCTCGGGTAGCTCCTGGTAGCCTTTGATATGTTCGACACCGATGCCGGCGCCGACAACTGCGATTCGGAGACAATCACTCATCGATTAGAATCGGAGGGAAACGAAATGATCTTGAAATCCGCTCTCCGTATATCATATATGATATACAGCGAAATCCCTGGCAAGAAAAATTTCGTTTCTCCGGTTGCTATGCCCAATCGTATCTTGAAAATCATTATGAACGGCGTCACCGGCCGAATGGGACGCACTCAACATCTCGCCCGATCCATCGTTGCGATCCGGCAACAAGGCGGTCTCCAACTTCGGAACGGTGAAACCCTCTGGCCAGAGCCGATCTTGGTCGGGAGAAACGAAAAGCGGCTGCGTTCGCTGGCCGAAGAGCATAGTTTAACGCTTTGGACCACCAACCTCCACGAGGCCTTGTCCGATCCCGATGCTGAAATTTATTTCGATACCCAGGTGACCTCAGAGCGGGCACCCGCGGTCAAAGCGGCTATTGCCGCAGGAAAAAATGTCTATTGCGAGAAACCGGTCGCTGACGATCTCCGCACTGCCAAAGAACTTGCCGAGCTAGCCTCCTGCGCTGGAGTGAAGAGTGGCGTTGTGCAGGACAAACTCTTTTTGCCCGGTCTGCGCAAACTGAACGCTTTGGTGGAAAACGGCTTCTTCGGCCGGATCCTTTCGGTTCGCGGAGAATTTGGCTATTGGGTGTTTGAGGGAGACTGGCAACCAGCACAACGCCCTTCCTGGAACTATCGGCTAGATGATGGGGGCGGTATCATCGTCGATATGTTTTGTCACTGGCGCTATGTACTCGACAATCTGTTCGGACCCATCCGCGCGGTGTGCGCCTTGGGCGCCACCCATATTCCGCATAGGGTAGATGAGAATGGCAACCGCTATCCCGCGACAGCCGACGATGCTGTCTACGCGATCTTCGAATTGGAGGGCGGAATCATTGCGCAGATGAACTCCTCTTGGTGTGTACGGGTCTATCGGGACGAGTTGCTTACTTTGCAAGTGGATGGCACACACGGCAGTGCGGTCGCCGGTCTCCATAGCTGCAAAGTGCAGCACCGGGTCAACACCCCAAGACCAGTTTGGAACCCGGATATGCCTGGCACCCACGACTTTTTTGCGGATTGGCAGGAGGTGCCGGATAACAACAAGTTCGATAACGGCTTTAAGATCCAATGGGAGTTATTTATCCGTCACGTGGTCGAAGATTTTCCCTTTAAGTTTACCCTCCTTGAAGGGGCAAAAGGCGTTCAGTTGGCAGAAGCCGGCCTGGAATCCTGGCGCCAACGCCGTTGGATACCGCTTACGGAGATCTAGGAAAGTATCAGTGCCAGTGAGAGATCGCTAAGACGCTATAATTACACTGACACTGGTATTGACACCGGCACTTCCCAGAATGACGATCAAGCTTCCAAAAGCAAATGGGGCGCTTCAGCCATATACCCTGCGAGATCCTCCGCCCTTCGCAAAACCTCGCAGATTGGAAAGCCGTACGGTCTACGCGGCGGCGCATGTTGTGGCTGATCCTTTGGGCGAAAATTGCCTGGGGGCACCGGCGGCTCTGGACTGGGAGTCTACGCTCGCATTTCGTCATCATCTGTGGGCCTTGGGCTTAGGTGTTGCCGAAGCGATGGACACTGCGCAGCGTGGTATGGGCCTTGATTGGGCGACAACCCAGGAACTAATTCGGCGCTCTGCCGCTGCCGCTAAACTGGCCCTTAGTCCGATCGCGTGCGGCGCGGGGACGGACCAGCTTTCGGATGGGCGCCGTTACCAGCTTCATGAGATCGTGGCTGCCTATCTGGAACAATGTGAGGTCGTTGAGACGGCCGGCGCCAAAGTCATCTTGATGGCGAGTCGGGCCTTGGCGGCGAGCGCGAGTCATTCCGACGACTATGAACAAGTTTACGACAGTATTCTGAGCAAAGTCTCATACCCGGTTATCATTCATTGGTTAGGCCCGATGTTTGATCCGGCTCTCGACGGATATTGGGGGGCGCCCGACCTCGATCAGGCCGCAGAGACTTGTCTCAAGATTATCGAAGAACACGCCGGAAAAATTGATGGGATTAAGGTCTCACTTCTCGACAAAGAACGCGAAATTATGCTGCGGCAACGACTTCCTATCGGGGTCAAGATGTACACCGGGGATGACTTTCACTATCCCGATCTCATTCTCGGTGATGGCGGCAGTTACAGCCACGCTCTACTGGGCATCTTCGATGGCATTGCTGCCGCGGCTGCTGCAGCCGTAAGTGCACTCGATCAAGATGAGATCCCGCTTTTTCGCCAAATCCTTGAACCGACTGTGCCCTTGGCTCGCCATATTTTTCGAACGCCTACCTACTATTATAAAACAGGACTGACCTTTCTCTCCTATCTAAATGGCCTTCAGAATCATTTTCGCATGGTAGGCGGCCTTGAATCCGGCCGATCCGTGATTCATCTTTGCGAACTGTTTGTCCTCGCCGATCGGGCGGGCGTGATCCTGGATCCGGAGCTGGCCATCGAGCGGATGCGACGTTTTCTGGGAGCCACTGGAATTGAGTGAGTTTCCGGAGAGGCTGCACCATGCAAACAATAAGCCGGCTCAGCATCAATCAGTATACGGTCAGGAATTGGAAAATTCCCCAATTGCTGGCAGGCTGCGCAGCAGAACAGATTTCTTTCGTTTCCCTCTGGCGCGATAAAGTTGCAGAGACGGGATTGGAGGAGACGGTGCGGTTGCTGGGCGACACCGGCATAAGAGTTTCCAGTCTTTGCCGCGGCGGTTTATTTCCTGCAGAGACAGCGGCTGAGGAATCAATAA
>Ga0210386_10004780_pt1 | contig 11129 bp, 8 predicted proteins | sample IncBWH32OmetaG_FD_160091 | JGI IMG/M metagenome (GOLD analysis project Ga0210386, IMG submission 160091) | Forest soil microbial communities from Barre Woods Harvard Forest LTER site, Petersham, Massachusetts, United States - Inc-BW-H-32-O ... | reverse complement strand
ACCGAATCGTCTCCAGCAGAAACCCGGCCTCAGGCACCAGCCGCGCTTCAATCCCGCGTTGCGTTCCGACGAACACGACTCCTCTTTCTCCTTCTCGCGACATCCATTCCCGGCCAATGGCGAGCGCAGGAATGACGTGGCCGCCCGTCCCGCCTCCGGCAATCAACAGCTTAAGGCTCCGATCTTTCTCACGTGTCACCTGGCGCTCACCTTAACCCGTTCGGTACGGCATGAATCGCCAGCTTTTGTAGCGCCGGCGTCCCGCCGGCAGTTTTGTTGTAGCGCTGGGCGAAAAACTGCCGGCGGGACGCCGGCGTTACAATAAAACGACCCACAAAGCGATCCACCTAATCCGCCTGCCGGCTGATGTTCAGCAAGATGCCAGTGGAAAGCAGCATGACCAGCAAACTGGATCCGCCATAGCTGATAAACGGCAGCGGGATTCCCTTGGTCGGCATCATGCCCAGCACCACGCCGAGATTGATCATCGTCTGGCTCAGAATCATTACCGTGATGCCGAGCGCAGCCAGCCGCCCAAAATCGTCCGTAGTTTTAAAAGCGGATCGCATTCCGCGCCAGCCATAGATCACAAACAAAGCGAGAACAATCGCACCGCCAATAAATCCCAGCTCTTCGCACAAAACGGCGAAAATAAAATCCGTGTGCGCTTCAGGCAAATAAAACAATTTTTGTTTGCTCTCCATCAGGCCTACGCCAGTGAAGCCGCCCGATCCCACCGCGATCAGCGATTGCATGAGCTGAAAACCGTGGCCCTGCGGATCGGCATTAGGATTCAAAAACGCAATGACGCGCTCGTAGCGGTAGGAAACGCGCACGATCAACAAATAAATGATGGGGAGCGCCGCGAGTCCGGCGCCAATGATGTATTTTCCGTTCAGCCCAGCCACGTAAAGCATCGCCACCGCGATAATGAAAATTTCGACCGCCGTGCCGAGGTCCGGCTCAATCACCACCAGCCCGACTAAAACAAGTACGGGACCAAGCGCCGGAAGAATCGTGTGCTTCCAGTCATTCATCCCAAATCCATCCGGGCGGCGACGCAATTCCAGAAACCATGCCAGATAAAAAATTACGGCGAGCTTGGCGAGTTCGGATGGCTGTAAACTGGCGGGGCCGATGCGAATCCAGCGATGTGTTGCGTGTGATTTATCCAGGAAGAAAACGCCAGCCAGCATCGCGAGCACGCCAAACAGCACGGAAAAAATCACCGCCGGCCGGCGCAGTTGCCGGTAATCCAGATTCATTACAGCCATCATTCCGCCCAGGCCGCAGGCCAGCCACAAAAGCTGGCGCAGCAGAAAGTGCGAGCCATTTCCATATTGGTCGCGCGCCATCACGGCGGATGCGCTGAACACCATGATTGCGCCCACCAGGCAGAGAGCCAGGGTCGACCCGAACATCCATCGATCAGTTTGCAGTTGCCGGGGCATGTTTTCTAAAAAGCCTTTCGAGCGGCGACTTTTATGCCGCGTGTAATTTTTCAAGCTCGCGGACAAGTTGCTTGAACACACGTCCGCGATGTTCGTAATTTTCAAACTGATCGAAACTTGCGCAGGCGGGCGCGAGCAGAACCGTGTCGCCCGGTTTAGCGCGTTGCGATGCGCTTTCCACGGCGCGCTCCAATGTTTGCACCTGCTCCACGGGAATGGCGCCGGCCAGATCCGCTTCAATCTTGTCCGCGGCGCTGCCGATCAAGAGCGCCAAGCGCGCGCGGCTGCGCAAGGTTTTCCGCAGAATTTTGTAATCGCTGCCCTTATCCTTGCCGCCAAGAATCACCAGCACGTTGCCCGGAAACGCGTCGAGTGCTTTGAGCGTGGCGTCGACGTTCGTCGCCTTTGAGTCGTTGAAATATTCCACGCCGCCAATTGTGGCCACATATTCGATGCGGTGCTCGACTCCTGCAAATGTCCGCACACCCTCTGCAATCGCGGCGGGCTCTACACCCGCAAGCCGCGCGGCACTGGCGGCGGCCAACACATTTTCCATGTTGTGGCTTCCGCGCAGTCCGATCAATTTTCGATGGAGGAGAACTGTTTCCTCACCATCACAGCGAAAAACAATTTCATCGCCGCGTACATAGCAGCCGCTCACAACTTTTTTCTCACGGCTGAACCAGAACACGCGCGGCCCTGCGGGCGCATATTGAGCAGCAACCTCGTCATCGGCATTGACGATGGCGAAGTCTCCCAGCTTTTGATTTTCAAACATGCGGGCTTTCGCCGCCGCATAGGCTTCAATCGATCCGTGCCGGTCAAGATGATCCGGCGTGATATTCAGCAGCACGGCGATGTTCGGGCGAAACATGGAAATAAATTCCAGTTGAAAGCTGCTGGCTTCCACTACAGTGAAGCTCGCATCGCTCGAAATATCCACGCGCGAAATGAGCGGCGTGCCGATATTTCCTGCCACCTGCACGGGCAGCCCTGCAGTTTCGAGGATGTGCCCGATGAGCGAAGTCGTGGTCGTTTTTCCATTTGAGCCCGTAATGCAAACCAGCCGCCCGCGTAAAAAGCGCCATGCCAGTTCGATTTCGCTCCACACCGGAACGCCGATGGCGCGTGCGGCGGCAAGCGCAGGCATGGTGGGCGGGACGCCCGGACTCGGCACAATTAAATCCTGCTGAACAAAAGTTTCCGCCTGGTGCGCGCCGAGTTCGAGGGTTACGCCCGCAGCGCGCAATTTCCTCGCGGTCTCCGCGATTTCCGATTCGCTGCGCGACTCCGTGGCCGTCACGCGCGCGCCACGCTCCGCGCAGAAAAGCGCCGTGGCGATGCCCGTTCGCGCAAGCCCCACGACGAGCACTTTCTTGCCAGCGAGTTCGATAACTGGTTTCACGCGCTACCTCAATTTAAGCGTCGTCAACGAAAACAATGCAAAGATCAACGCCATAATCCAAAATCGCACAATCGTTTTCGATTCGCTCCACCCACCCAATTCAAAATGATGATGCAGCGGAGACATTCGAAAAATACGCTTACCCGTCAGCCGGAAAGACAAAACCTGCAGGATGACGGAGGCCGCTTCCAGAACAAAAACGCCTCCAACAAAAAACAAAAGAATTTCTTGCTTGATCGCAACTCCGATCATGCCGATCGAGCCGCCCAGCGCCAGCGAGCCGACATCTCCCATAAATACTTCCGCCGGGTGCGCGTTATACCAGAGAAATCCGAGCGAAGATCCGACCAGCGCGCCGCAAAAAATAGTAAGTTCGCCAACCTGCGGAAGATGCTGCAAATCGAGGTAAGCTGAAAATCGCGCGTGGCTCGTGACATAGGTCAATACCGTGAGCGCGCCGGCCGCGACCACCACGCAACCAATCGCCAAACCATCCAGCCCGTCGGTAAGATTTACAGCATTCGACGAGCCTACGATGACCATCGCCACAAAAAATAAAAATGGCACGTAGGAAAACCACCAGCCATAGTCAGAGTAAAGGAGCGAGTGAATCACCAGGTCAGGATGAAAATTTTTGAAAAAGGGAACGCTCAGCTGGGTTGAATACGTACCACTGGCTGTGAGTGAAAGAAGCGTAACGGCAACCGCGCAGCTGGCGATGATTTGAAATGTAAATTTCAGCATGCCGGTTAATCCAAGATTCCGTTTCTTGACCACTTTGTTGTAATCGTCGACGAAACCGATCGCCCCAAACACAAGCATCGTGAAAATGGCCAGCCATACGTAGGCATTCTGGAGGTCGCCCCAGAGCAGCGTGGGGATAACGGTGGAACCCACAATGAGCACGCCTCCCATCGTAGGCGTTCCCGCCTTGGCCTGGTGGCTTTTCGGGCCCTCTTCGCGGATAAACTGCCCGATTTGCAGCTGGCGCAAATTTTGAATCACCCATGGGCCAAGCACGAGCGTGATCAATAATGCAGTGAGACTCGCGAGCGCCGTTCGCACCGTGATGTAGCGAAAAACGTTGAGCGCGTGAAAATAGCGCTGCAGCAAATCATAAAATAGATACAGCAGCATTTCAGGCACGCTCCCTGGGCGCGCCATTCGCTCCGGAAGCCACAGGCTCGGACTGTGTACGTGCAAATTGGGAATCGAGAGCTTCCACAATGCGTTCCATCTTTACGCCACGCGAACCTTTCACCAGCAAGAGGTCTCCCCGCTTCATCAGTTTTTGAACAAACTCTCCGGCTTCTTCTGAGGACACGCAAAATTTCGCCTGCGCCGCCGGATGTCCTGCTTCAATGGCGCCGCGCACAAAACTTTCCGCATCTCCGCGCACGCCGATAATCCACGAAAGTTTTCCGGTCTCTGCCGCCGCGCGCCCGGCTTCGCGATGCAGTTCCGCGGAACCGGCGCCAAGCTCCAGCATTTCTCCGGCCGCAAGAATGTGGCGGCCTTCCGCAGGCGTGCTCGTCAGCAGCTCGATCATCGCTCGCAGAGCGAGTGGGTTCGAGTTATAGCAATCGTTGATCACCGTGAAGCCAGCCTCATAGTGAAGAATGCGCCCGCGCATCCCCGTGGCTTCGAGTTTCGGAAACACTTCGCCGGCCTCAGTCGCGCCAATTCCCCACACACTTGCCGCAGCGAGGGAGCCAAGCGCGTTTGAAATGTTATGGCGACCAGCGAGAGGCAAGCGCAGCCTTGTACGGCCCGACGCGGAAATAAAATCAAATTCCGTCCCGGCAAGTCCTCGATCCTGAATATTTTCAGCTCGGAAATCGGCGGGTTCCTTCAAGCCATAGGTGACGATTCGTCCCGGCGCAACTTTTGCGAACAAGGCCACGCGAGCGTCATCCGCATTCAGAACGGAGACACTATCGCGACCGTTCAGCCCTTCGATCAATTCCCGCTTGGCCAGCGCAATTTCATCAACCGAAGCAAAAAATTCCAGATGCACTGGCGCGACACAGGTCACGACGCCCACGTCTGGCCGCGCAATCTCCGCGAGCCGTTTCAGTTCACCGGAGTGCGACATTCCCAATTCCGCAACCGCTGCTTCATCCGTGTCTTCCAGCCGCAGCAGTTGCAGCGGCAGTCCGAACTCATTGTTCAGATTGCCTTCCGACTTCAGCACGCGGAACCGCGCCGCAAGCAATGCCGCCAGAATTTCTTTTGTTGTGGTTTTTCCTGCCGATCCCGTGACGGCTGCCACGCGCCGCCCCCATTTCGTTCGAACACTCTGCGCGAGATTCTGGAGCGCGAGGAGCGTGTCAGGAACGCCGAGGAGTTTGGCGCGGATGGGCTCCGCGAATTGAGGTAAACGATCCTGCGCCACGACACACGCAAGCGCGCCGGCGCCGAGAGCTTCGGCAACGAATGTGTGTCCGTCATGACGCGGTCCGTGTATCGCGATGAAAAGCTCATCGCGAGCCACGGTGCGAGAATTAATCGAGACACCGGCCAACCGGGCCAGGGGGGCGACGCCTCCGGGCGGCGTAACTCCCAGAGCGCGAGCCACTTCTTCAACCGTCCACCGCATAGCGTCCTCAAGGGGCTGGGTTTCACTGGTTTCGTTTCACCCTTGGTTCAGCATCCCTTACGAATAAAGAGCAATTCCCTTGCCGCCGCGCATCCTTCGCCCGTAGGGGGCACGGCATGCCATGCCCCCCAAACGTCCTACTTGCCCACTAATCCCCGTATCCTCGTTTGGTAAGAATGCGCTGCGCAACTGCGCTGTCATCGAACTCAATCGTTCGGTCGCGCAAGATCTGGTAGGTCTCATGGCCCTTGCCGGCAAGGAGAACAATGTCTCCGGCCCGCGCTTCGTCCAGAGCCTTTTCGATTGCTTTCTGGCGGTCTGGCTCAATCAGCAGTTTCGCTTTGGTGCGCTGCGCTCCGACAATTACGTCATTAATGATCAGGAGCGGATCTTCGCTGCGCGGATTATCCGAGGTCAGCACAACAATATCGCTCGCGCGCCCTGCCACTTCTCCCATCAGCGGGCGCTTGGTGCGGTCTCGATCGCCGCCGCAACCGAAGAGCGTGATAATGCGGCCGGCCGTGTGAAGTTCCCGCGCCGTCGCCAGCAGATTTCGCAGCGCGTCATCCGAGTGCGCGAAATCCACAACCACGAGAAAAGGTTGGCCCGCTTCAATACGTTGGAATCGGCCTGGCACTGCCGGAAGTTGCGCAATGCCCTTGGCAATCACTTCCGCCGGAAGGCCCAGCGCAACAGCCGTCGCGATTGCCGCGAGGATGTTATAGACATTCGGCCGTCCAACGAGAGGGGAACGAATCTCAATTTTTCCCGTCGGAGTTTCCGCCGTAAATTCGATTCCAGAAAGTGTGAGCTGCGGCTTGCGCGTGGTCACGTCCGCCCCCGGCTCGAGGCCATAGGTCAACGTTTGCGAAGCGAGGCCCGCCAGTCTTTGCCCATATTCGTCGTCGCGATTGATGATGCCCGTGCGTGGCGCCGCCGCGCCCGTACCCTCAAACAATTTTCGCTTGGCCGCAAAATATTCTTCAAATGTTTTGTGGTAGTCGAGATGATCTCTTGTGAGATTCGTGAAAATCACCACAGCAAAAGGGCATCCCCACAAGCGATCCATGGCCAGCGCGTGGGAACTGGCTTCGAGCACGGCGTGCGTGCCACCCGCGCGAACTATTCTGGCCAGATATTTTTGCAGGTCGAGCGATTCCGGCGTGGTGTTCGGCGCGGGAAGATTCTCGCGCACTAAACGGTGACCGATCGTGCCAAGAAGGCCCACTTCGCTTCCCGCCGCCCGCAGAATCGAATCCACCAAGTAGGAAGTCGTGGTTTTGCCATTCGTGCCCGTCACGCCGATCAGCTTTAAAACTTCGGCGGGGCGTTCATAGTAATTCGCCGCGGAAATCGCCAGCGCCTTGCGTGCGTCCGCGACCTGAATCCATGGAAAATCCTGTGGCAGCGTTTCCGGCCTGGCTTGCTCGCTGAAAATGGCCACGGCTCCGAGATTCACGGCGTCGGCCACAAATTTATTGCCGTCCGTTTTCTCGCCATGAACAGCGACAAATAAAGTGCCGGGCGCAACCTGCCTACTGTCGTAAGCGATTTCCTGAATTTCCAGGTCGCCATGCGCGGACGCGCTACGCGTTTCGATACCTCGCAATAATTTTGCAAGGCGCACTCCTGTTCGTACTGTTTTTGCTTTCACCACGCGAGCGTCGCTTTCTTTACTATCCGCCACGGAGTCTGCCTTCGCGGTCATTTTACTTTTCCCCGTGCCGACGCCGATAGAAGCGATGCGGAACGGGCAAACTGTACTGTAATCCGATTCCCACGGCGAATCATCGCTCCCGGTTCGGGAGATTGCGTAGTCGCCACGCCCGTTCCAACCAGGACGGGAGTAAGCCCCAGCTTCAGGCACTGCTCGGTAACTTCCCTCACCGTCTTTCCAACCAGTTGAGGCGCCGGAATTCCTTCGCCTTCGGCGAGTTCCACAGTGGGTGCCGAAACAGGCGGAGCGGTATTTGAAGACTCCGGCCCCGGATCATCAAACACACCCGCCGTAGATGTCTGCACGGGTTCGAAGTCGCTGGCATCCGACAAATTCTCATCTTTTTCGCGAGCGGCCTGCATGCGGCTGGCGCGAAGCGTTTCCGCCGTAACAGGAATATCCCTCGGCACATCCATATAGGCGAGCACTTGCTGGGCCACTCGTTTGAACACGGGCGCGGCCACCATGCCGCCTTCATGTCCTCCCGCCGGAGAATCGAGCTGAACAAATATCGTCAGTGCCGGGGTGTTGATGGGTGCAAACCCAACGAACGAAGCAATCAGGTCATGTGTGGAATAGCGACCCGTTTCGGGATCGTATTTTTGCGCCGTGCCCGTTTTTCCCGCCGAGGTGTAACCTTCGAGCTGCGCCTTTTTTCCTGTCCCATTCAACACAACGCCTTCGAGCATCCGGCGCAGCGATGCTGCCGTTGTTTCTTTGATGACTCGGCGCGGCACTTGTTGCGAGTCCGCCGGCTCCGTCAACTGATTCCCCCGCTGCAAACCTCGCACCACATGCGGCTTGATCATCAAGCCGCCATTGGCAATCGCCGACACCGCGGAAATCATTTGAATGGGCGTGACGCCAACTTCCTGGCCCATGGAAATGGAGCCAACGGAAACCGGAGTCCAATTTTCGAGCCGCCGCAGCTTTCCGCGGCTTTCCCCGGGCAGATCAATACCGGTCGGCTGTCCGAAACCAAATGCGCGGATATAGTCGTAAAATTTTGGCGCGCCCAGACGCAATCCCACCTTGATGGCGCCCACATCGCTCGAGTTCGCAAGGACCTGCGAAACCGTGAGCATCCCGTAAGCCTTGTGATCGCGAATGCGATGGCCAGCAATGTAAATCGCGCCGTTCTGGCAGTCGATCACTTCATCGGGATTCGTAATTCCCTGATCGATAGCGGCCGAGAGAGTCACAATTTTAAATACCGAGCCGGGCTCATACAGCGAACTTACCGCGCGATCCACACGCGCTTCGGGAGCGCTGTCTTTTGCCGCATTCGGATTAAAAGTGGGCCAATTCGCCACCGCCAGCAGTTCACCAGTAGTGGGATTCTGAACGATCACGGTACCAGCCTTGGCGTGCGTTTCCTGAATAGCCTGCGCCAATTCTTTTTCCGCGATGTACTGAATTTTTTCGTCGAGCGTAAGCACGACGCTCGAATTCGTGTCGGGAGCTTTCTCCGTGGAGTCGTACCAGCGGCGATGCGCGTCGGCCAGAATCAACATCTTCCCGGCCTTGCTGCGAATGCTGTTGTCGAGCGAGTATTCGATGCCGCCCAATCCCTTTTCGTCGATGTCCACATAGCCCAGCACGTGCGCGGCTAAATCGCGCTTGGGATAAAAGCGGCCACCCTCACGCTGAAAATAAATTCCGCGCAGATTCATCGCCGCAATCCGGTCCGCTTTTTCCGGCGGCAGCTTGCGCGCAATCCACGCAAAGGAATGCGAACTGGCAATGCGCGTATTGATTTCATCCGGAGAAATGTCGAGCACTTTGCCGATAAGGTGCGCAACCATGTCCGGGTCGGCAATTTCCGAAGGCACGGCGAAAGCGGAGTCGACTGGCACACTCATCGCCAGCGGATTCATGTTGCGATCAAAAATTTCCGCGCGGCTTGCGCCAACATCCACGATGAGCCGCTGCTGATGTTGCGCCCGGGAATAATATTCGCTGTAGCGGAACAGTTGCAGGTAAGCGAGGCGGCTAAATACGGCCCCTGTCCATAGTGCTACGAGGGCCGCTACGAGAATGATCCGGGTCCGGGGACTGCGAAGATCCATATTTTCGCCGGAAACTCCAAGCCGTACAGTCGTGAGGGATGAGCACGTCCGTCTGGCCGGCGGCTCCGGCTCACCTTTCCAAAATCTTTTTGGCCGGGGGCGGCGGTTCACTTCGCCGCTATAAGAAGTTTACTGAAGTGCAGCCTGCGTGCTTGCCGGGCGCGCTTCCGCCATCACAGCGTTCGGCGGTTGATCGATCGGAGCAACCTGCCCGGGGACGGGGGCAGTCAAGCCAAGCTGGCGTCGCGCGATCATGTCGATGCGCTCCGGCGCGCGCAATCCAGCAACTTCCAATTTCAGTTCCTGATTCAGTTCCGTAGCTTGCGCGCGCTCACTGCGCAGCGACTCAAGCTTGTAACGTAGCTGGATCGTTTCAAAATGCTGCCACGCGTACAGAAAAGCGCCCAGCGCGATCAACGCGCCCAGCGAAACAACGCGCACGCATTCGCGCATGTGATTTGGCGCAAGGTTGCGTACGATTCTGGAATTGTCGATATTTTTTACGGTGAAAAACTCACTCATTGCTGCCACTCTTCCTCTTGCGGCGTCCCGTGCTGGTCGGGGCCTGACTTTTCGGCGACACGCATTTTCACGCTGCGCGCCCGCGGGTTAGCCGCAATCTCCGCGTCCGAAGCTTGAATCACTTTCTTGGTGAGGATTTTCAGCACGCCTTCGTGCGCGAGCCGCTGAAAACACTGCTTAACGGGACGGTCCTCCAGCGAGTGATAGCTAAGTATCACCCATCGGCCTCCCTGAGATAGTGTGGCAGGAACCCTAGAAAGAAACTGCCCGAGTTCCTCCATCTCTCGATTCACCGCAATCCGCAGCGCCAGAAACGTTTTTGTCGCGGGATGCAGCTTCTGCCTTCCCCGTACGCTTCGGGCCCCTGCCACAACCGTTGCCAGGTGTTCGGTATCCCGTATGGGACGCGCTCGAACGATTGTCCTGGCGATTCTGCGTGAATCCCGCTCTTCCCCTAGTCGGTAGAGCAGGTCGGCGAGTTCTTTTTCTCCCGCCGTGTTCACAATATCTGAAGCCGTTTCTTCGGTTTCGCGATCCATGCGCATGTCGAGCGGGCCTTGCGCGCGAAAGGAAAAGCCGCGCTCGCCGCGGTCCAGTTGCATGCTCGAAACGCCCAGATCGGCCAGCACGCCATCCGCGGGTGGGAGCCCTCGCTCCGCAAAAACCTCGCCGATTTGCGAAAAATTGGCGTGCACCAAAGTCACCTTATCCCCGAACTCCGACAGCCTGCCGCGCGCTATTTCCAGTGCCTGCGTATCGCGGTCAAGCCCCACCAAACGCCCGCCAGCTCCGAGCCGACGAACAATCTCAATCGAATGGCCGCCAAGTCCAACCGTTGCATCCACATACAACCCATCGGGCTTGATCGCCAGCCATTCCATCGTCTCTTCGACGAGTACTGGCTTGTGCTGAATGCTCAAACTAGATGCCCAGTTCGTCCAAAATCTTCAAGTCTTCGTCCGTGATTGGGCTCTTCTTCAAATTCTCAAGTGACCGGCTGTGATTCCAGACTTCCAGATACGTCAGGTGTCCCATCACGTCCACGTCGCCCTTCATTTGCGCCGCTTCCCGGAGTACCGGGGGAATCAGGACCCTTCCCTGACTATCCACTTCCACTGCTTGTCCGTAATAGTTCGTCCAGGTCAGAAACTTCTGCTTGGTCTGATTATGCGAAGAAAGCCTTGCCAGCTTGCTCTCCAACTCTTCCCACACTTTCATCGGGAAGATCCGCGCATAATCACCGGTTTCGCTCGTGACGTAGAACTGCTCGCCATATCCCTTGAGCTCTTCCAGAAAGGCCGCGGGAATTTTGAGCCGCCCCTTCTCGTCCACTCTTGCCGGTATGTTTCCAATTAGCATGTAGTAG
>Ga0210386_10004779_pt1 | contig 11130 bp, 6 predicted proteins | sample IncBWH32OmetaG_FD_160091 | JGI IMG/M metagenome (GOLD analysis project Ga0210386, IMG submission 160091) | Forest soil microbial communities from Barre Woods Harvard Forest LTER site, Petersham, Massachusetts, United States - Inc-BW-H-32-O ... | reverse complement strand
CAAAAACACAAACCAATGGTGCACCTGTTCCGGGAGCATTTCTCATGTCTCCCACTTTTATGTATTGTGGATTATTAAAATAATTATTTACTGCATAGCTACCATTTGCTTCTGCACCACCCATGCCTGTCCATGCTGCATCTTCCATTACCAATCCAAATTTTTCTCCAACGCTTGCAGTCTTATTAATTAGTGTATTTGAATTCGTTAACAATGGTCCGGCATCTGCTGCACCGTCACCTGCTTGTCCATACCAATCGATCATCACCCCATCAATACCAGATAGCTTCATCAACAAAAGATGATATTCAACTACATTAGGATCTTGTCCATCATACGGACCGATCAAAGGATGATAATGTGCACAGATATTTCGTGTTTGTACTTGTGCTCCTGTATAATCAGTAACAGTAGTAAAAGTATTTGGATTGGCAGAATTAGAATTTACCTGGCTCCAATGTGCACCCCATTCGTTAGTAACTCCAGTAACTCCGTAAGGATAACTTGTTACACCTGAACCTGGATTATCGGGAGCCGTAAACCATGGCATATAGTGAACATAAACCTTCATCGGATTGGTTTTTGTTACTTGTGCGGGTTGAGCTTTGACGATGAAAAACATAGCAATAGAAAAAACAGTCAGCAGGAGCTGACGTAGTAGCGTTTTAGTCATAATAGCAATCGTTTAGATAATGAATGTACAAATTATTATTTGTAAAATATCAAATTTAAAACAAGATTAATTATGCACATTGGTAGATAAGCGCATTCTATATATAGAAATGCAGAAATCTATTTAACATAAACTTTTGCACAGTAAAATATTTTATATTATCCTTGTTTCTTATCAACTATTAAAAGCGCCATACCCGCAACCAAAGCTATTCCTCCTGCATACAGAGGCCACTCTACATTTTTATGTTCAGTCTTATTTATTTCAATAGGACCAATATTAGCTACGTTTTTTTCTTGCGAATAACTGAATCCTTTAAATATTAGCATCGTAATTCCTACTACGATCAAAATAATGGCGAATGGTTTCATGATGTTTTTTTAGTGGTTAAATATTTTATCCATTCAAAAAACAATTATGGTGCCAACAGTAATACTGCATAAGATCATCTAATAATTATTTTATTAAATCTAGCCAGCCGTCAGTAAAACCTGCTATCCGTAAGCCATTAATAATATAAGAACACTTCTTCATCGTTTTCCAAATCAACTCCGTTTGATAATTTTCAATCATGATAACGATCGGCCCTTGATTTAAACCAAATCTCCATGGAGATACCCAGCCGTTTTTATTCGCAATTTTTTCGGGATAATTAGGATTAAAGCTTGCATCAAATCCATACAATCTGTGATGTCTTAATTCTAATTTTTCAATTGCATGACGTATTGTATCAATTACAATTTCAGGAGCAAAAGGTAATGATGCAACAACGCCCCATGGAGAAATTGTACCATCATCAGGACCGAACGGTGCACCTCTTGCTACGTAATCGTAAAATGTTATTTCTTTACTATCAACATTTAATAATGCGGGGCCAGGGCCATCACTCGCTGTAAGGCCCCAACAGTTTGGACCATAACAGGAAAATCCCATTGGATTATCAATAGCATATTCGCGATGAACATGTGTAGCACGTTTGCTATTCTCAAAATAATCAAATCCCGATTCTTTATTAAAATCATCCAACACATTTCGAAAGTCGATCCACATGTGTGAGAACTGATGAATGAATAAAGGACCAGCGTACAAATATTTAATATTGTATACTTCTCTTAATTTGAATGTTGCAACCCATGCTTTATATCCTTCCGTATCAATCGGAAAAGTTGGTGACGCTAATGCTAATACATACATTAACATTGCTTCGCTGTAATCTTCATTCCATCTGAAAGGAAGAAATCCTGTTTCGGGCCGCCAACCATGACTTATTGTTGTAGCGCCATTTAATGCCCATTGCCAATCAACACGACGATATAAAAAATCCGCTAATTGTCTTATTTCTTTTTCATTATCATTATCCTCATCAAAATAATTTGCTGCGGCTAAAGCGCCTGCAATTAAAAAAGTTGTATCAATGGTCGACAACTCACATTCCCAACAACGTTTTCCTGTGCTCATTTCAATGAAATGATAATAAAAACCTTTATACCCTGTGGCATCTGCTTCAGGTCCCTGATGGCTGTTATAAAAAAAACGCAACACTTTACATATCCTGGCCGCAGCATCAGTTCTTGAAATAAATTTTTTATCAACGCCAGCAATGTATGCCGTTATACCCATGCCTACGACAGCTATGCTCGATGGAAAACCTGGCTGTGTTTTATCTGCTATTAACCCTGTAACAGGATTTACCTGTTCAACAAAATAATCAAAGGTTTCGCGTTGCAAATTGTCGAGCATTTCTGCATCGGTCTCTCTTTCTATTCTTTTGTTTATATCGATCATACTATTTCTATTGTAATTAATGCAGTTGCTTGCGGAAGCATTTCAACTTCTAACAAAACTGAATTATTTTCAAATTTGAATAACAAAGGTTCTCTTATAAGTTTTGATACAGCTTCAAGCGCCACTACTTGTTCCGAGAGCAAACTATCCGGCTGTCCCATTGTAACCCATTCTTGTCTTGTGTTTGCATGAACATCATCAATGCGCTCTATAAAAACTTCTTTTACTTGTGTTATATTATTAAGCTGAATTTTTATTGTTTCTGTTTTTACAGGATGACGTGGCAATGCAAAATTGGTCATTAGTACATTAATATAATTTTTATTTTCTACGATCCACACATCAACTGTTTCATGCAGGCCATCGACTGTCAAAATATTATTTCCTAAGCGATGTAATAATTCATACGCACGATAAGCAGGTTTGGGAACACCGTAAATATTTAATAAACCAAACCCTCCGTGAAATGGAACAGAAGAAAAATAATTTTCTTCAAAAATATCAGAGAATGTCCAGTAGCTATATCCCTGAACTTGTCCGTGCGCTTCCATTATTGTCTTTGTAATAAAGGCCGCAGCATACGGTTCATCATGCAGGTCATCAAATGGATTTGAAGAAGTGCTCCATTCCGTATAATAAAGAGGTTTCCCTTTTGCTTGTTCTTTTGTTTTGATCACTTGCTCGCGCAAAACACTTCTTTTACTTGCAGCTAACTGTCCAATGGTATCATCTCCGGGTTTACCAAATGCATCCGTTGGATAATGATGCGTTGAAATAAAATCAACAGGCACTGCATTCTTTTCACAAAAATCTACAAACTCCGGTATCCATGCATTTTCTGCAGTTGCGGGCCCTCCTACTTTTAATGATGTATGTACATCTTTAATTGCTTTGGCAGAATGTTGATACAAAGTAAAATAATCCTGTTGGGTTCCTGTCCAGAATGCTGCAAGATTAGGTTCGTTCCAAATCTCAAAGAACCATTCACTTACTTTTTCTATGCTATATCTTGTCACCCAATGCTGAACTAATTTATTGATCAGTGTTGCCCATGCATTGTAATCTCTTGGAGGTGTAATATTTCCTTTATAATGAAAACAATATCGCCACCGGAAGAAAGTGTTGAAGGCATGAATGATAATTCCATAAATGGTTTCATACCAATAGACAAAAGAAAATCGCAGATTTGATCTGCATTAAAAAATGAATACACCAATTGATCCATTTCGCACATTAATGTGCCCATATCGTCAGAAAGTAATCCATGGAAACGTACATGTTGAAAACCTAATTCTTTATGGCAGCGCAATAATTGTTTTTGCCAATCTGCACGCAATGCCATTGTAGCATGACAACTTCCCACCGTGTGTTCCCAAAAATGAGGAAAAGGTTCTGTACCTCCTGCAATATCACAAATAAAAGTATCCCCCATATAATCAGTAATATTTGCGTCCGTTATAAATTCTACATCATCCCTATTTCATCTTTAGCCAATGCTTCTGAAATAGCATCGAACATATCCCGCATTTCAAAAGGTTTCCCTACAAAATAATTAGCCCCAGCCTCCATACATATATTTTTTGCGGTCGGAAGTGCTGATATCATTACAACAGGAATCAATGATAGAGTACTATTCGCTTTCAGTTTTTTACATACTTCACTGCCATCCATTCCTGATAGTAGCATATCCATTACAATAACATCAGGAGCCAACTCTTTAATATACGATTCAATGTTCGTGGCAGTTTCTTTTGCAAAAACTTTATACCCTTTTAATTGTAACATCGCTTTCAACATAAAGAGAATATCTTCATTATCATCGATGACTAAGACTTTAAAATTCATAACAACTATTTATATTAATTTTCTAATGGGAGAGAGAAAGAAAAAATAGACCCTCGGGCTGGTTCACTTTCTACTGATATTTTCCCTTCGTGCCTTTGAATAATTTCTGCTGCAATAAACAAACCAATACCAAAGCCCGGAAAAGTCTTTTCATCTCTTCCTTCAACGCGGTAAAAACGTTGAAATATTTTTTCCTGATCATTTTTACTTATTCCTATACCTGAATCTATTACAGATACTACAACAGTCTTTTCTACCACAGCACTTTTTACAGTAACCATATTAAAATGTGGGGAGTATTTAATAGCGTTTGTTAAAAAATTGATCAACACCTGTGCTATTCTAACTCTATCAGCATACACTATAGTTTCTTTCCCTCTGGAAAACATAATATCGAAATTGGGTTGCGTATGTTTTACTTCTTCGATCGTTTCGTGTATCATCTCATTAAGAGAAAAATTTTCTCTATTCAAATGCAGGCTTCCTACTTTAATCTTCGACATATCCAACAGATCGGCAATCAGTTTTGTAAGCGTACCAATTTGTTTGTTGACTGTTGTTAACGAACTTTTCAAAAAAGTATCCTGACTATCTTTATGCATACTAAGCAATATCTGCACATAACCTTTTATAGACGTGATAGGCGTTTTTAACTCATGGCTAGCCATGCTTATAAAGAAATCTTTTTGTTGCTCTAATTTCTTTATATCGGTAATATCTGTAACAGAACCGGCATAGCCTTCAAACTTTCCGTGTATATTAAAATAAGGATAACCCTCTGTAAGACACCAGCGTTCCTGATTATCTTGTCTTAATATTCTGAATTCGGCAATGTATTTTTCTCTTTTACGGAATGCTTTCTCGAATGCAGGAATAACACCTTTATCTTCTTCCACAACACAGCTTAACCATCCATGGCCGTAATGTTGTTCTAAAGGCAACCCTGTCCAATTGATCCAGGTATCATTTACAAAAACGTTTTGTCCATTAACATCTGTCATCCATAAACCAACTGGCGAAGCATTTGAAATTGTTTTAAATAACAATTCATTCTTTTGTATTTTTTCTGCAAATGTTTTTTGTTCGTCAATATCCATACAACCTCCTATGTAACCAATAAATTCACCATCAGTAGAATATCTTGGAACACCTTTATCTGAGATCCATTTGTATTGTCCATCATACCGTTTTAAACGGTACTCCATATAAAATTCTTTTCTTGCATCAAAACATGAAACATATATATCTAAACATTTTTGATAATCATCGGGATGAACTCCTGCAGCCCAGCCATTCCCTTGCTCCTGTTCTAACGTACGGCCTGTAAAATCGAGCCATCCTTTATTAAAAAAGTAGAACAACTTATCTATACCCGACATCCATATCATTACGGGCGCAGTATCAGCAACTACTTTAAAACGTTGCTCACTTTCCCGTATTGCTAATTCTGTTTGCCTTTGCTCTGTGATATCCATTAATGTTCCGATCAATCGTTTAGGGATTGATCTATCATTATACATTACTTTACCTTGTGTTCTTATCCAACTAATAGTATTGTCTGGCTTTATAATGCGTGCCTCGTAATTATAAAACCCTGTTTCTAAAGCCATCTCAAAAGATCTTTCAACAATAGCATTTAGGTCATCTGGATGTATCTGATCCCGCATTTGATGATGCGTTAAAACTGTTGAAGAGTCGTAACCAAAAATTTCAGCCAGTCTTGGCGAATGAATAATATACCGTTTTTCAAGATCAAGATCCCATGTGGCTAATTTTGTACCTTCAACAGCAAGACGCAAACGAGCTTCTTCTACTTCAAGTTTTTCGCGCGCCATTACCCTTCCGGTTACATCGTTTATTGTAAGCATTATTCCCGAAATAGTTCCATCCGCTTCCTGTAAAGGAGAATACTCACAATCGAGATAAAATTTCTTTACTCCATCTTCGCCATGTATATAAGCGACCGATTCATTATCTCTATAAGATTTCCCAGTAGTAAATACTTCGCTCAATATTGCAGGATACTTTTGATATTTAGGTTCATGTAATTGCGGAAACGCATCAAATAATTTTTTCCCTATAACCTCATGCTCTTCTTTGCGCCATATATTTTTAAACATTTCGGTATTGGCGACTTCTATCACATAATCCTTACCTCTAAATATTGCAGTAGGTATTGGTGACTGCATGATCACATTTCTAAATTTTCTTTCGCTTGTCTGAGAACTATCAAGAGAATTTTTCTGAGCAGTAATATCCATTATGGTAACTAATACCCTTGTCGGAATTTTATCATCATCGTAAAAAAATTTCCCATAAGCACTTATCCAATGAATGGTTTTATCGGGCCATATAATACGTACTTCGTATCCAACATTACCAGTGATATGTGCCAGTATATTTGCCTCATCTCTTATGTGAACATCATCGGGGTGAACATGACTAAACAGATCTTCGTAAGAAGGGGCGCTATCAGTAAACCCAAATATTTCATACACCCTTTTTGAACAAGTGAATTTTTTCCCGGGAAGAGTAAGGTCTATCATACCTAACATAGCCGTATCGATAGCAAGCGTAGAGCGTTCTTCATTATATTCAACTCTCTTACGCGCTTCTACCTGTTCCGTAACATTGTACCCCATTGTAAGTATTCCGTATATTTCACCTTCACTATTACGCAGCGCTTTATAAATAAAACTTACATAATTAGGTATTATCCTACCTCCCATTTCAATGCTTACAAGGTTTTCATTACCATAATATGTTTCTCCGGTAGTATATACATTTTTTAGAAGATCCATATATGGCTGGCCTTCTAATTCCGGCATTGCCACTATTATTTCTTTACCTATAACACTTTCATCTTTACCCCATAATTTAAGTGCTTCTTCATTAGCTAATTCAACAACGAAATCTTCTCCGGTAAAAATAGCTGTTGCAATAGGAGATTCTTTAATAAGATTTCTAAATCTATTTTCGCCATGCTCTATTTTTTTTGCGTTGGCAATTTTATCTGTTGTTTCAACACAGGTTACAAATACGCCTGCGGGCTTTCCGGATTCATCATTTACTGCACTGTAACTAAATGTCCAGAAAACATCTTCTATTTTTCCGTTACGATAAATAGGCACCAATGTATCTTCAAAAAAAGATGATTCGCCACCAGCTAATACTTGATCAATTAATGGTTTAATGATATGCCATATTTCCGTCCATGCTTTTTCAGCCGGCATTCCTAAAATACCTGGATGCTTCCCATTATCACCTAAACTAGGTCTATATGCGTCGTTATAGAAACAAGTTAGATCTGGTCCCCACCATAAAAACATGGGGAACCTGGCATTTAGAATAATACTAAGTGAAGTACGTAAACTTTGCGGCCATAGATCAGGTATACCAACAGCAGTTGCTGACCAATCCTTAGCACGCATTAATTGGCCCATCTCGCCACCGCCAGATAGAAACTGATACTTTTGCGAAGAAAAAGCCGCTTTGGTAGAATCTGCCATCGTTATAAATATAAACTACCATTTTTATTAGATTGATAGTCTAATCTAGCTATTACCTGTTTAACCCAATGTAAAAAATCTATTATCAACTTAATTCAACTATCTATGTCACTATCAGACTACTTAATTACCTGATAATTATTTAGTAACAAAATATGTGCTAATTATTCTATTCTTCATAAAGGCATGATATTGGTACTTAATTGTAGGGTGCTTTTTGAAGCATTTTAGATTTTTATAATATCAAGTTAAAACAAAATTGCCAAAAAGTATGCGGGCTATGGAAAAAAAGAACCAACAAAAAGACCTTTTTGAGATGCTACCAAAAGCAATAACTGCCCTTAAAAAAAATATCATAGAGCCGTTTTTTGGAGAAGACACAACTAGTAAATATGCAGATAACAGACCCCCGTTAAGATCAGAAATATTTACTGAAGAGCAGCTAGAACAACACGCTAAAGGGCTTGCGCGGAGGCATACTCTAATTTCGGGACATCCTTCTGAGCAACTACTAAAACGACTGGCAGAGAATGAAATTATTCTATTAGAGGTACATGCTCGTTTAACGGAAGCAGTAAAAGAAAATACCAGGATTGTACCTGCAGGAGAATGGTTACTGGATAATTTCTATTTAATTGAAGAACAGATCTATACAGGTAAAAAGCATTTACCTAAGGGGTACAGTAAAGGATTACCACGACTATCTAAAGGTGAATCCATTGGTTTGCCAAGAGTTTATGATATAGCTGTGGAAATTATTTCCCATAGTGACGGCCATGTGGATATAAAAAGCCTGTTAAATTTTGTAACGGCCTATCAAACGAATACTTTTTTAAGATTAGGTGAATTATGGGCGATCCCTATTATGCTACGGTTAGCGCTGATAGAAAATTTACGCAGACTCTCGATCCAAATATCAATAGACATTACTAATAAATCATTGGCAAATTACTGGGCCGATGAAATGATTGAAACTGCTGATAAGGATCCCAAAAATCTTGTACTGGTTATTGCAGACATGGCAAGATCTGAACCTCCAATGGATAGTTCATTTGTTGCAGAACTAACAAGGCGCTTACAAGAAAAAGGAAATTCACTTACACTGCCACTTAACTGGATAGAACAAAGACTTTCAGAAAAAGGCCAAACCAGTAATGAGCTGGTACAACAAGAAAATCAAAAGCAAGCAGCTGATCAGGTATCGATAAGCAATAGCATAAGCAGCTTGCGTTTTTTAAGTACCACTGATTGGCGTGATTTTGTAGAAGACACCAGTATTGTAGAAGCTACACTGCATAAGGATATTGATAATATCTACGCTAATATGGATTTTCATACGCGTGATAATTACCGCCATGCAGTAGAAAGAATTGCGAAGAATAGTCATTTATCAGAAGAAGAAGTCGCACTATTAGCTATTGGTTTAGCAAAAGAAAATATTGACGTAAGTACAGACCAGCGTTTAACACATGTAGGCTATTACCTTATTGGCAAAGGTTCCAGAAAATTAGAGAAGATGGCAAAAATGCGGTCTTCAAATATGGAGATCTGCGGCAGGGCTTTTAATAGTATCCCTTTGTTTTTTTATGTAGGTGGCATTGTATTGATCTCCGGAATTCTATCAAGGATATTGATCAAAGAAGCTTATTATGAAGGTGTGCCAAAAGGTATGTTGATATTTCTTGGCATTGTATCAGTTCTTGCTACAAGCCAATTAGCTGTATCGATAGTAAACTGGATAGCTACTAAATTATCAAAGCCTTGTTTATTGCCAAGAATGGATTTTTCAGAAGGCATCCCTGATGAATACCGCAGCATGGTGGTAGTACCAACAATGCTTACAAGCATCTCCGGTTTAGATGATCTGATAGAAGGATTGGAAGTACGCTTTCTTGCTAACAGAGATGCTAATTTATATTTTGCATTATTAACTGATTTTAAAGATTCGTCAGAAGAAACATTACCGGAAGATGAACATCTGTTACAGGCAGCCAGAACAAAAATTACTGAGCTAAACAGAAAATATAACAGAACTGTCAACGATACTTTTTTCATTTTCCATCGTCCGCGCAAATGGAACCCTTACGATAAAATATGGATGGGTTACGAACGTAAACGTGGAAAATTGGGTGAACTGAATACATTGATACATGGTGAAGGAAAAGAAAATTTTTCACTGATTGTTGGTGAAGAAGAAATGTTCACCAAAGTAAAATATATTATCACGCTTGACACCGATACACAACTACCTCGTGATACCGCATGGAAATTAGTAGGGACAATGGCTCATCCATTGAACCATGCTTTATATTCTGAAAAGAAAAAACGTGTTACAGAAGGTTATACTATTCTCCAACCAAGAGTATCTAATAGTTTACCCGATGAGGAGAGTTCTATCTATGCAAGGATACATGGGAATGAGCCTGGCACTGATCCTTATACAAGAGCCACTTCTGATGTATATCAAGATCTGTTCAACGAAGGTTCATTTATTGGCAAGGGAATTTATGATGTAACGATGTTTGAACAAACAATAAAAAACAGGTTCCCTGAAAACAGAATATTAAGTCATGATCTTTTAGAAGGATCATACACACGTGCAGGACTGGTGACTGATATACAATTCTATGAAGAATATCCTGCAAGATATAGTACGGATATGCAACGCCGTCAAAGATGGATAAGAGGTGACTGGCAAATTGCAACATGGATATTGCCCTTTGTTCCAGGAAATCCTAAAGGCTTTACAAAAAATCCATTATCGTTACTTTCTAAATGGAAAATATTCGACAATATTCGTCGTAGCCTTGTTCCATTTTCATTTTTATTATTGTTTCTATACGCATGGGGGCTTTCAGCTATGCCAATGTTCTGGACATCAGCCGTAATTCTTATAATCCTTACACCAAGTGTTGTTAACCTTATTTGGGATCTATTTAGAAAGCCCGCAGATGTGATCTTTTCTCAGCATTTAGTCTTTTCTATAAAAGCCGGCAAAGATCATTTCATTCAACAGGCTATAGATCTTATTTGTTTGCCTTATGAAGTATTCTCCAATATAGATGCGATCTTCCGTACGTTATGGAGAATATTTATTTCAAGAAAAAGGTTACTGCAATGGAACCCATTCAACAGTGCGCAGAATAATCAAAAAACAATTTTCCAAGCGTATTTTGCTATGTGGTTCGCACCATTTTTTGCCGTACTTCTTTTCTTCTACCTAAGTTTCTACAATCACTTTGCATTGGTTATTGCTACACCTATCTTAATTCTTTGGGCATTAGCGCCGGGCATTGCATGGTCTGTAAGCCTTTCGAG
>Ga0210386_10004778_pt1 | contig 11132 bp, 9 predicted proteins | sample IncBWH32OmetaG_FD_160091 | JGI IMG/M metagenome (GOLD analysis project Ga0210386, IMG submission 160091) | Forest soil microbial communities from Barre Woods Harvard Forest LTER site, Petersham, Massachusetts, United States - Inc-BW-H-32-O ... | reverse complement strand
CGTGGCTCTCGCCCGTCGGTCCGACATCAAAGTCGTAGCGGATTCGAAGGACGTGATCGAAGGCCTCTCCTCCGCCATCTCCCGCGCCGGGCTTGAGCTGCCGGTTCTCGTCGAATGCGATACCGGGGCGCAGCGTTGCGGCGTCACATCGCCGGCCGACGCCGTCACGCTCGCGCAGGCTATCAACCGCGCGCCGGGCCTCAAATTCAGAGGGCTCATGACCTACCCGCCAAAGAACTCTGTCGCCAAGACCAACGCTTGGCTGACCGAGGCGGTCGATCTCTGCAAGCGCTCCGGGCTTGCCGTCGAAACCATCAGCAATGGCGGAACGCCCGATCTCTACAGCGCCCACGAAGTGACTGTCGCGACGGAGCACCGGCCCGGGACCTACATTTACAGTGACCGCAATCATGTTGAGACGCATGGTCTTGGCGCACTGGCCGACTGCGCGCTCAGGGTCCACGCGAGAGTCGTGTCGCACGCGGCGCCGGACCGCTGCGTGATCGACGCCGGCTCGAAGAGCCTGTCGTCCGATCTGCTCGGGCTTCAGGGCTACGGTCGCGTCCTCGAGCACCCCGACTGGGAGATCTACGGCTTGAGCGAAGAGCATGGCCATGTGCGTGCACCACCAGGCTCGGGAGAGCCCAAAATCGGCGAGCTCATCACTGTCATCCCGAACCACGCCTGCGTGGTGACGAATCTGTTCGACCGCATCTACGCCGCGCGGCAGGGGCGGGTCGAGACCTTCTACGACGTCGCGGCGAGAGGGAAAGTGCAGTGACCCCTGCGGATCTCGCGCCTGCGCCCGATGTCGCTCGTCTCTGGCCTCCTTGAGCGGCTCGTCGCATCGACACGCAGAACCCGCCGGGACGTGAGGTCGAGGCCGCCGCCCTCCTCGCGTCCGAGCTCGAAGCGATCGGATTCGCCACGGAGGTACGCCCTCTCGCGGACGGGCGCGGGGTGTAACGTTTCCGCAGCCGGGCGGGCTACCGGGTGAGTGCGATCTCGTTCATTTTCATGACGTTGGCGCCGTGGGCATCGTGCTTGGCCCTTGGCTCGCTCGACGTCGCTCACCAGCCCGACGAGTACGTCCCGAAGGACGATCTCGCCCGCGCCGCTCTCATCTATCGCGACATCGCCATTGCGATGATGCAGCCGTGATGTGCGCCGCTCGCCTCAAGACCGGATCAGCAAAATGGCTTCGATCTCGACCATGATGCCGTTGGGGAGCGAGCCCATGCCGACAGCTGAGCGAGCGTGGCGACCCGCCTCGCCGAGCGTCTCGACAAAGAGGTCCGAGCAGCCGTTGATGACTTTGGGATGATCGCCGAAGTCGGGCTCGGCGTTGACCATGCCGAGCAGTTTGACTACCGCCTCGATGTGCGAGAGTTCGCCAACCGCCGATTTCGCGACCGCCAACAATTGCAAGCCAGTTAAGCGCGCCGCTCGGTAACCGTCTTCGACGGTGGCGTTCTTGCCAAGTCTCCCGATCTCGAACGTTCCATCGGGCCGCTTCGGTCCCTGGCCCGAGAGAAAGAGAAGATTGCCCGCCCAGCGATAGGGAACGTAGTTGGCGAGCGGAGTCGCGACGGCCGGCAACGTCAGGCCCAGAGCGGCAAGCTTTTGCTCGGGCGTTGGTTCGCTCATGACCGGATCATCCCAAAATGCGGTTTGTAGGCTGGCGCTTCATCCCTTCCACAATTGCCCGTTCAGCACAATTCCGCGAGGCTCCAAGCGCCAATCCCCGGTCAGTCGCTCGCCCACCACGTCGACATAGTCGAACTTGCCATTCTTGAGTTCGAGGATCGACGCTTCGCCCACGCTGCCGGGCCGCAGACTGCCGAGATCGCTGCGGCGCAAAGCCTTGGCCGGCGCCGCCGTCGCCGCTCGTAGAACGTCGTCGAGCTTCATGCCGAGGCAGAGGAATTTCGACATCGTGGTGAGAAGATCAAAAGCGGGACCGTCGATGCACAACGCATGGACGTCGCTGGATATGCAGTCCGGCGCGAACCCATTGGCCGCCATCGTACGGGCGGTCTTGAACGCAAAGGATCCCATGCCGTGGCCGATGTCGAAGAGAATCCCCCGCTTGCGCGCTTCGATCACCGCGTCGCGTACGCCGCCGGCGGCGGTCGCGGGGTTGTTCGGGAACGGGCGGAAGCAATGGGTTAGAATGTCTCCGGGCCGGAGACGCGCCAGAACGTCCTCGAGCGTCGGCGGAGGATGATCGATATGAACCATCATCGGCAGACCAAGCTCTTCCGCCGTCTGCCGTGCGATGTCGAGCGGGATAACGCCCGAATATTGGGAAGCGTGCAGGCCCACTCTAACCTTGACGCCCACGATTGTATCGCGATTGGCGTTTGCGACCTCGACCGCTTCGGCGGGCGCCATCAGCCTGAGGTCGCCGCTTTCACCGACCATAACGCGACGGGCGAACCCATAGATGCCGGCGAACGATACGTTGAGGAAGGCAAGGACCCGCACGGGGGATGACGGCCGGATGACGTGCTCCAGGAACCCCGCGTAGTTTCCTGGCCCCGCGCTGCCCGCGTCGACGAGCGTCGTGCAGCCGCCGCGGGCAAGGCGGAGAGGGTCGACACCGAGCGAAGTGCCGCCCCAATAGACATGCGTATGCAAGTCGACGAGGCCGGGCACGACGATGAGGCCACTGACGTCCTTAACCTCGGCGCCATTGAGTTCCGCGCCGATTCCAGCGACCCGCCCACTTTGGAAGCCGACATCCATCACCGAGTCGACACCCTGCGACGGATCGATAACTCTGCCCCCTCGCAGAACGAGATCAAGCTGCATAAAAATCACCTTTCGGCCATGGAATCCGCTCGGCTGTCACTAAAACTCCCTGCACGATCGTCTGCGCCGTCAATGACCGTCGGGGTGAAGAAACCGCCATCGTAGCCCTTGGCGGCGTATCCGCCGGAAATCAATCGCGGACCGGGATGACAATTCAGCGCCGGCCGATCGTCTTGAACCGTCGGACCTGCTCCGTCAGTGCGGTTTCGATCGGAAGGCGCTCCATCGAGGAAGCGCCATAGAATCCGTGACAGGTCGTGGCCGATTTCATGATATAGTCGGCGTCGGCGGGCTCGGCGATCGGGCCGCCGTGCGCCAACACCAGAATGTCCGGGCGCACCTTCAGCGCCGCGCCGGCCCAGGCGTCGATGAGCTCCGGACACTCGTTCAGCTTGTGCCCGGTTTGAGCGCCAATGGCGCCCCCCGCGGTCAAGCCGAGGTGGCAAACGATAATATCGGCTCCAGCGCGCGCCATCGCCTCCGCCTCGCCCTCGTTGAAGACATAAGGCGTGGTCAGCATATCCTTCTTACGCGCCGCCGCGATCATGTCGACCTCGAGACTATAGGACATTCCGGTCTCCTCGAGGTTCGCGCGTAAGGTCCCGTCGATGAGGCCGACGGTCGGGAAGTTCTGCACCCCGGCGAAGCCGAGCGCCTTGATTTCATCGAGGAAGGCCTCCATCCGGCGGAACGGATCGGTGCCGTTGACGCCGGCGAGCACCGGCGTGCGCTTGACTACCGGCAGCACTTCGCGCGCCATCTCGACCACGATCGCGTTGGCGTCGCCATAGGCGAGGAGGCCCGCGAGCGAGCCGCGCCCGGCCATGCGATAGCGGCCGGAATTGTAGATAACGATCAGGTCGATGCCGCCCGCTTCCTCGCATTTGGCGGAAAGGCCGATGCCGGCGCCCCCGCCGACGATCGGTTCGCCCCGCGCCGCCATCGCCCGGAACTTCTCCATCAGCGAAGATCGGTCGAAGGCGGTCATTGTCGTCTTGCCGCCAACCGGCGCACGCCGGTCTGGCCCTGCAGCGCCCGAAATGCGGCGACGACGGCAGCGGAGAATTCGGGATCGTTGATGTGCCGCTTGACCCGGATCAATTGCCGACTCGCGGTCTGCCGCACCGCGGAGACGCTGAGTTCAGGCAGAAAGAAGCGCACCGGCCCGTCCATGCGGTTGAGCCGCTCGCCGATCCAGCGGTCAATTCTGTCGTTCTCGGCCGCGGTCGTGCGCATGAGCGTCACCTGGGGGTTGTGCGCATGCAGGCGCCGGCCCTTGTAGACCGCCGGGCACGGTGTCCGGCGGTCCGAAATTGCCCATGTCTTCCTCCCATCTCCATTCTTCGATCCTCAGCCCACTCTCGACTCGGGCTCGGGGACCCGCCTCGCCGCTAAGGGCGACGAGGCCTCCTGGCCGGACCCAGCGAACACCGGCCGCAAGGAAGACGCGCCGCACTGAAGCGGAATACGTCGGACATTACAAGCGGGGCGCTTCTTGTGCCGCCGTGCAGATTCCGCGAGTGCGGCACGCTACCCGTTCGCCCAAATCCAGGGCGGCCGGCGAGATCTTTCAAGGGCGCGCCCTCGAAGCGACTCGCGGCTCAAGCGGCACCGGGGTGCATCGGCGGGCTTCGGGCTTCGCCGCGCCTGACGGACGAAGAGCTTCAGGACGGCGCGCCTCCAAATGTGTTGAGAGAACGATCGAACCTTGTCGGTCGAGTTAGTCCAGTCCGGGCGACAAGCCAACTGCGAGAACGGCGAAATTGAACAGGCTGTGGAACGACACTAGAACAGCCTCTGACCGACAAACTCGCCTTCATGTATGCCGCCCGGGCACGCGAAGAGGCCGCCGCCCGTGTGAGTTGTAAACTGATTGAGGGCGTCGAGCCTGGACATGTTCTCGTATATCTTGATGAACCCCTCCCTAGGGTCGCGCTGATAACAGATGAAGAATAGCCCCGCGTCGCACATCATGCCTTGACGCCAAGGGGGCCAGCGCTCCGCGGTGAAGCGAACGCCGTCGTTGTAGGAATAGGGCCTACGGAAAATCTGCGCGCCCCCATTAGTCGCCACCGCTCCGAGCCGGACATGGGCGTTATCGGCGATAACGGGATTGCCGTCCGCGTCTACGCGATCCAGATCCAGATTGTCCCGCTCAGCGCTCTTGCCGATCGGCGCGCCAGAATATTTGTGCCGGCCGATCACTTGCTCCTGAAAGTCGATCTCCGAGCGGTCCCAATGTTCGAGTGAAATTCGGATGCGCCGCGCCACCAGATAGCTTCCGCCTCGCATCCAATCCGGGCCCTCGTCGCCAACCCAGACGACCTCGTCGAAGCTCCTGGGACTGTCAGGGGATACGCTCGTCCCGGTTCGGCGAGGGTTGTTGGTTCCGTCCTTGAAGCCCATCAAGTTCCGCGGCGTCTCATCGGCGGGCGCCTGCGGACGAATGCCTGCCTGGACCCAGCGAAATTGAGCAGCGCCATACGACAAGCGGGCGAGCTCCCGGACGGCGTGAAACGCGACGACCGGATCGTCAGCGCACGCTTGAACCGAAACGTCGCCGCCGGCTCGCGCGGGATCGAGTTGATCGCCATTGAATTTCGGCAGGTCGACGAGCGCCGCTGGCCGCTTGGCCGCTAGGCCGTATCGGTCCGATCCGTCCTTGCTGAATAGGCCGGCGCCGAAGCCGAATGTGATGGTGAGCCGTCCGGGCGGCAGGCCCAGCGCGGACCCGCCATCCGGCCCCTCGACCGACACGTTCTGACCCAAGTCGCGGGCCGTGTCTCCGGCCGACATTCGTGCCGCCGCGGCAGTCCAGACTTGCAACATCGTCGCCAGCTCGTCGCGGCTTTTGGCGAGACAATCGAACGCCGCGAAGTAGCTGTGGGTCTGCTGCGAAGTGGCGATTCCCCCTTGGTGCGGACCAAAGAAAGGCTCGTGGAGTTCGGCTTCCCCTTGCAAGACTTGCGGCGTGGCGCGAGCAAGACTCGCCGCGCCGGCGCTCGCCAGCGCGCCTCCGGCTCCGGCAAGGAGACCGCGGCGGGTCGGCCCCGTTCCCTTTCCCGAGAACGGGCAGCTCACTTCGCCAAGACGAGGGTGTTATTCTCGTCCTCGACAAAATAAAACCCGTCGCCGGCCGGAGTCATGGCGATGCCGAACAGATCGCCGCTGCCTGGCGGCTTTTGCGCCTTGTTGGGGTCGATCCACCGCGCCTTGATCTGGTCGCCGCTGACCGGATCGACCTCGACCACCTGGCCGTTCTGCGCGTTAACGACCAGCAGATGCCCGTTGGGCGCCCATGCCATGGCGAGCGGACGCTGAAGCAGACCGTCTTTGGTAACTGTTCTGCCGACGCCCGCGCTGTGATCGCGGGTCGTCGCGTCCCAAATGGCGCTGATGCGGTTGCCGGTCGCGTCCGAGACGTAGAGCGTGCCGTCCGCGGCTAGAGCCAAGCCGGTCGGTCCAATCAGGAAGACGTCCTTGTTTGGCTGTGCGCCGAAACCGCTGCCGACCACAGTCTGGCTCGTCACTGACGGCGGATCGCCGTTCTTGACCGCGAACTTGATCCGAAGAACCGTCTGTTCGTTCACCACCCGCGGGTCGCCGTCGGGAGATCCGACCCCGAAGCCGGCGTTGCTGACGAAGATCGTCGCGCTGTCGCCCTCGTCGATCGTCGCCATATTGCCCCACGGCATGTTGATCGCGTCGTTGGCGATGATGCTCGCGACCTTGCCGTTGGCGTCGAGCACGATCAGACAGCCGGGGCCCTTAGTCGCCGTCGTGCCGTCGGCGCTTGGCGCGCTGCCGACGATCACCCAACCCGACTTCAGCATGGTCATCGCCGTCGTCAGGCCGATTCCGCCTGGACATTCCTTGAGATTGCGCGGCAGCGAAGCGAAAGTCGTCAGCTTCTTCGTCGTCGGGTTGAAGGCCACGATCGTCGTCCCGAGCCCTTGGAGATTGCCGTCGTTGTTGAAGTTGGTGATGAGAACGTCGTCCTTCTGAATGACGCCAGCGGACACCGGGGCGACGACGATTGCGTAAGGATTTTGGTCGCCGTTATCGGGCACCGTGGAGGTGAGCGTCATTTGGCGATGAATGCTGTCGAGGAAGGCGCCCGATTGGGCGGCGATGGCCGAGCCCAAGGGCGAGAGGGCGGCTGCGAGCGCGTTCACGCAGACGGCGCGCCGCCACCGTGCGCTCATCCCGAACTTCAGGTTCGTCATGGCAGGTGCTCCTTGATTTCGAACGCCGCAGCGCTCAGTGATTTTTGTCGGAATTGCGCGATCTCTCGCGGGTCGGAGTTTGCCAACGCCGTCTCGCCCTCGGCCTGCCGATAGGCCATGACAGCGCCCTCAACTGACAACCAGACCTCCTCTCCGGGCTTTGGCGCGCGATATCCCGGAACGAGGCTCATGACTCTCTCTGCGCGCGCCTCCAGCTCGAGAAGCACGCTGGCGTCGCGGCCATAGAAGGTAACCGCCAGAACCCTCGCCCACGGCGTATCCGCGCTCGGTCTTGCAAGGAAGCGGATCTGTTCAGGCCGAATCATCACACTCACGGGCCCATCCGGCGCAGGAAGCGCGATCGACAAGCGCCCCAGCGCGCAGATCGCCACGCCTCCCTTGACAATCCCCTGCAGGATCACCGCCTCGCCCACGAATCGGGCCATCGCGATGTCGACGGGCTGGCGATACAGGATTTCCGGAGTCGCAATCTGGGCGAGCACGCCTTGTCGCAGGACGGCGACCTCAACCCCCATCGCGAGCGCTTCCGACTGGTCGTGCGTCACCAAAAGCGCCGTCGCGCCGGAGGCCAGCAGCGCGGCTGAGACAGCCTGGCGTGTTTCGACCCGCAAGGCGGCGTCGAGCGAGGAGAAAGGCTCGTCCAGCAGCACCAACTTCGGAGCCGGGGCGAGCGCGCGAGCCAGCGCCACCCGCTGCTGCTCCCCACCCGACAACTGGTGCGGCGCTCGGTCGGCGTAGGCGGCGGGCAGTCCAACAGTGGCCAGCAAAGCCGCCACCTTGGACCGGTCGCGACGCTCCGACCGGGGTAGTCCGAACGCGACATTGTCGGCCACGGAGAGGTGGGGAAACAACGAACCTTCTTGCGCTACATATCCGATGCGACGCTTTTCTGGCGCCACGTGGACGCCGGCCCGACAAACGCCTTGCCCGTCGATCTCGATCGCGCCTGCGTCAGCGCGCTCAAAGCCCGAGAGGAGCCTAAGCAGCGTCGTCTTGCCGCTGCCGGAGGCGCCCAAAACCGCCACCAGCGAGCCGGGCACGACGTCGAGATCGACGCCGCGGAGAACCGACGTTCCGCCGAACGCCTTCGTAAGCCGCTTGACTGAAAGGCGGGCCATCGTCAGCGCCGGCCGGCAAACGCCGTGCGGCTCAGGCGGTTGGCGAAGAGCCAAGTCACGGCGAACGACAGGCAGAGCATCAGCGCCGCGAACGGCGCCGCCGCCGCAAAGGCCACCGACGACGTGTTGGCCCAGACCTCCGTCGCGAGCGTCCGTGTCCCGATGGGAGAGAGGAGCAGAGTCGCGGTAAGTTCGGTCGAGACGAAAATGAACACGAGCGATGCGCCGGCGCCGAGGCCGTTGGCGGCGAGAGGGGCGACAACGCGCCACGCGACAGAATAGCCGTTTTGGCCGAGCGAACGCCCGACTTCCTCGAGACCCCGCGGAATTTGCGACAGCGTCGCCCGGACGCTCACGAGAGCGAGCGGCAGAAACAGGATCGCATAGGCCAAGACCATAAGCGCCGGACTCTGATAGAGGGGTCCGATCCACTGGACGGTCAGCGATATGAGCGCCAGCGCGACGACGATCCCTGGGACGCCCTGCGCCAGATAAGCGGAGCGCTCCATAAGCACGGTCCACCGGCTCGGAAAGCGGACCGCAAGATAGCCAAGCGGAACTGCAAGCGCGAGCGCGGCGGCGGCGCCGAAGAGGCCGTAGCCCACAGAATTGAGCGCGGCGCCGAAGAGCACGGGCAACGACGGCGCAACGGCCGAGGTGGCGGCTTGTGCATGCTGAAAGAGCCAATAGCCGATCATTCCAATCGGGACGCCGACCGTCGCGACGCCGAGCGCGCAGAGGACGACAAGGACTGGAAAGCGCACCCAGCCGAGCGTCGCCGGCGCGCTGCTTCGTCTCGCCCCGGGCCCAACGCGCGCGTATCGCGCATCGCCGCGTACTCGGAATTCCGCAAACAGCAACACAAGGCACAGCGCGACGAGAACGAGCGCGAGCAGCGAGGTCTCGGGACCGGCGAGCCCTGTTCGGTATTGCGCATAAAGTTCGGTGGTGAACGTGCGGAAGCGCAACAAGGCGAATGCGCCGAACTCAGTCAACGTGTCGAGGGCGACGAGCAGAACCCCGCCCAGCAGGGCTGGGCGAAGCTGCGGAAGAACGACCCGCATAAAAGATCCCCAGGCGCTCTCGCCGAGCGAGCGCGCGGTCTCCTCGAGCGCCGGATCGAGGCCGCGCAACGCGGCGGCCACGGGTAGGTAGACGAGAGGATAATAGGCGCAGGTCACGACAAGCAGCGCTCCAGCGAAGTCCTGCAGCGCGTTGCTCATCGAAACCCAGGCGTAGCTCGTGATGAAGGGTGGGATGGCGAGAGGCGCGGCGATGAGAACGGACCAGAGGTCGCGGCCCGGAAGATCCGTGCGTTCGACGAGCCAGGCCGCCGCGGTTCCGATAACTGCCGTGACAAGCGATGCTGCGATAACCAGCGAGATCGTGTTCAGGAGAAGCCTGCCGACGAGCGGACGAAACAACAAGCTAGCAGCACTACCGAAATCAACGTTGGCCGCTTCAGCAACTGTATAGAGGATCGGCAGAAGGACGAGGGTCACGCCGAGGAGCGCAGCGGCGATGAGCACAGCGGGCGGGCGCGCGACAACGGCGCGAACTCCGACCGCTTCGATTCCCGCCTGGCTAGCGCTCGCAATCGCTGCCATCAGATGAGGCCCGCCTCGCGTAGCAGTTTCGCGGCGTCGCTGTCGTCCCCGATCTGCTTGAGGGTCAAAGGCGGCGGCGACAATTCGCTCATAGGTTTTAGGACCGGATTGGCGATGACCCCAGCCGCGAGCGGATACTCGAAGGTGATATCGAGGTTCGCCAGCATCTCCTGAGCCGGCTTACTGACCAAGAACGCGAGGAACTTTTGTGCCGCGGCGGGATTGCGCGAGGCCTTCAGCGCCGCCGCGCCGGAGACATTCATCAAGCCGCCCACGTCGGCGCCCGCGAAGTGATGGATGGCGCTCTGCATCTGGTCAGCGCCCTTTTCGACGCGCAGCCGCGCCCAGTAGTAACTGTTGATGATCCCGACGGCCGCAGCGCCGCGATCGACCGCCGCGACCACCCCCTCGTCGTCGTCGAAAATGGCCGCGTTCTCGCGTAGACCTTTCAGCCAATCCAATGCCGCCGGGCGTCCTTTCAGCGCGGCGACGGCGCCGACCAGCGGCAGGAAATCCGCGTCGGTCGGCGCGATCGCCAGCTTGCCCTTCCACTCCGGCTTGCCGAAGTCGAGGAGCGAGGAGGGCAGCTCACCTTCCTTGATCATGGCCTTGTTGAAGACGAGGACATTCTCCCGCGCGAGGACGCCGACCCAATCGCCGTTCGACCCGCTGTCCGCGGCGGGAACGTTTGCCAGTGTCGCCGGCGCCACCTTCGCCAGCAGCCCTTTTTCCGACAGAAGTTCGAGTTCGGGCGAATTTTCGGTGAAGAAGACGTCGGCATGCGAAGACGCGCCCTCCTTTAGAAGTTCGCTCGCGAGCTCCGGCGCCTCGCCGGAGTGAACCTTGACGTCGATGCCGGTTTCCTTAGTGAACGCCTTGGTCAGCAAGTCGACCGTTTGTTCGTGTTGCGCCGAGTAGAGGTTCAACGTTACCGCGCCCGCGGAAGTGGCCGCGGAACCGACGAACAGCCCTAGGGCGACGAACGCCGCGACGCCAAGCCTCTCGGCGCCGTCGCGGCGAGACCAAGCGCCGATTTGACCAAACGGCATTGAATTCACTCCTTACTCATTGCGTTGAGCGTCTCGAGACGGTCAGGAATCTCTGTATCCGCGGGTGGCGGTTCAGCGTGTTAATCCACCGGTTGGGTGATCGTCGCATTCGTGGCCTCGCGGGGCATGCCAATGCCAAACGAAGTCGTTCCCGCGAAGAGTCTTGGCAATCAATCGCCGTGATTCGCTCGGACCGACACCGATTCCTGACGTCCAACAACTAACTTGTCGGAGGGCGCAGCAATCGCTCGCAGTCCTAACTCGACTGAGTTTCTCCTCTTGCAGTTGTCAGAGACC
>Ga0210386_10004777_pt1 | contig 11134 bp, 12 predicted proteins | sample IncBWH32OmetaG_FD_160091 | JGI IMG/M metagenome (GOLD analysis project Ga0210386, IMG submission 160091) | Forest soil microbial communities from Barre Woods Harvard Forest LTER site, Petersham, Massachusetts, United States - Inc-BW-H-32-O ... | reverse complement strand
GCCGTATGCGACTGCGTTTTCGCTGACCGGAACGCCGCCGCCTGTTGGGTTGATTTCGGAGTACGAGATTTTTATCGGGCCTGCGGCGCTGGCGCGTTACGAGACGCCGGGTACGCATGCTTTTGCGGAGACGGTGTTGCCATTCGTGCAGAACCACAACACGATCCTGCTGGCGAATCACGGGGTGGTCTGCTGGAGCGATACGGTGACGCACGCCGAGTGGCTGACGGAGATCCTCGAGTCCTACTGCAAGACCTGCGTGATTGCGAAGCAGATTGGGAAGCCGCTGATCTCTATTCCGGACGACAAGATTCAGGAGATTCTGGCTTTGAAGAGGAGGCTCGGATTCCCGGACGCACGGATGGAGCCGCTACCGGAACCGGATGCTGTGAGTGCGCCGGTAAACCATGAACTGGAGAAGCTGGTTCGGCAGGTGGTGTCGCGGCTTGAAGAGCGGTAGCCGCCGGACACGATGAAACCGCCGCCCAGGTAAACGCTGTTCACTGTTACCGATGAGTAATTGACGAGTAGGCCACATCTCTCCTCGAGCGTTGATCACCTGATGAAGTGGAGCGGTCTTCTGCGGCCGACTGGTCTTTACCGGCGAGCGGCTTCAAGCATACCGAGAGCTGTCTCGAATTCACTCGCGCAAGTTGGTGTATCACAAGTATCTAATGCCTGCTTGAGCTTTTGGATTACCGACAATGTTCTCGTCCAGTTCTGAACCTGAACATACTGTTCATCACGGCCCTCCCAGACGCATTCCGACTCGTCGAGCGTGATTCCGCGATCCCGCTGCTCAGAAGCATTGATGACAGCGCGAACGAAGCTGTCTTCCGGCAAAGATGACAGATCTGTAGTGGTGGCTGAAATGAAAGCAATTTTGGCCGAATTATTTCTGAAAAATAGTTGGTTCGCGCAAGGTTCCCGGACATCTCATTATTAGTTGGTATACTTACCAACATATTGAGGAGATGTTAATGAAGAGCCGCAGACAGGACATAATCAACGCGAGCTTGGCCGTTCTAAGGGTGAGCGGTTATGCAGGATTCACGCAACCTCGGGTTGCGGCTGAGGTGGGGCTACGTCAAAGCCACCTGACCTATTACTTTCCTACCCGAGTGGATCTTTTGGCGGGCGTGGCTCGGGTGGCGATTGACCGGCAGTTGGTGGCGGTCGATAGCATCTTGGCGGCTTCGTCGGTGCGAGAAGCTGCGAAAGCTATCGCCAATGTTGCGGTTCGGCACGAGAACACACGTGTGATCATGGCGCTCGTACAGGCGGCGGATCAAGAGCCAGCGTTGCGTGAGCTATTTCGCGAGTTGGCGGATGGCATTATTCTTCGCGCCGGGAAGCTGCTTAGGAATTTGAATATAGAGCCGACAGATGAGCATTGCTATCAGCTTCATTCGATATCGGTGGGGATGGCTGTGGTCGATCTTGCGACGTCGCGAAAGGACGGAGAGCGCCGCGCCGCTCGGACCCTTGAGGCGGCTCTCACTGCAATGACGAAAGGAAAAGGATGATGAAAGCTACGAACTCAATTGCTCTGCGGTTAGACCTAGATGAAGCGATAAGAGAACGCCATTCGACTCGCATGTTCTTGCCCAAACCAGTACCGCGAGATCTGTTGGATGAGGCGCTCACCCTAGCCCAACTCGCACCCTCGAATTCCAACATCGAACCTTGGCATGTGGTGTTCGTGTCCGGGCCACCTCGCGATCGCCTTGTAGCGGCGCTGCTCGACGAAGCTAAGCGTCAGCCGCCTACGGGCGCCGCCCTACCTGAGCAATTCGAGCACTTCCGGACCGAACTGGGATCTCAAATCTACGGAGCAATGGGAATTGCCAGAGAAGACAGGGTCGGTCGTGCGGCTGCAATCCTACGCAACTGGGAGTTCTTTCGGGCGCCAGTGGCAGGGATTGTCTGCCTGCATCGAGATCTTGGCCTCGCTGATGCTCTCAGTGTGGGGATGTTCCTCCAAACACTTCTCCTGGCTCTAACTGAACGAGGTCTGGGCTCTTGTGTCGAAGTCTCTGTCGCTGGATACCCAGAGATCGTTCGGGCCCAGTTGGCCATCCCGCCGGAGCTATCCATCCTTTGCGGCTTGGCGGTCGGTTACGCCGACCCAGACTTCCTCATGAATAGGGTCCATGTCGGCCGTGAATCTATTCAGAACAACGTAGTGTTTATCGACAACTAAGCTCAGCAAAAGACTTTTCCCAAGATCAACGTGATTCGCGAAAGGATAAAACGCAATGGACATCAAGACTTCAGGAATTGAACCCGGACAGCGTCGCTTGAACGGTCCACAAACCACCGGCAGGGAGTATCGCAACCTGTCGCAGGCCACTTTTGCAATGGCAGAGGATGATGATGTTCCCGTGCCCATGCGTGATGGCGTCAACTTGCTGGCCGACGTGCATCGGCCAGTGCAGCCCGGTCGCTATCCTGTTTTGATAGCCGCCTCTCCCTATCCGCGACAGATACAGAATCTCGGTGCTCCCGCAGGCTTTATCGAAGCAGGTGCCAGTGATTTCTTCGTGCCGCGAGGCTACGTACACGTCATCGCAAACTGTCGCGGCACCGGCGGTTCGGGGGGAACCTTCGGTTTCTTTGACAGCCAAGAGCGTCACGATATGTACGACCTCGTCGAGTGGGCCGCACAGCAACCCTGGTCCGATGGCAACGTCGGCATGATCGGCATTAGCTACTTCGCCGGAACACAGATGGAAGCGGCTGTCGAGAAGCCTCCGCACCTCAAAGCCATCATGCCGATCGCAGGAACCTTCGATCTTTATGAGTCGGCGACCCACCACGGCTTGGTGAGCAGTGGCTTTCTTACTCCCTTTCTCTTCATGATCGGCATGACCTCCGGCCATACCAATAAGCTCTGGCGCAGCACGTTGATTGACGCAATTCGGACAATTCTGCTCACTCCGGGCATCCACAAGAAGTTTGAGAAGGCCAACGGTGAAGCCGCAATCGCTGGCCTCAAGGTCTTGTTGAAACTTCACCACGACCCTCATCCATGGGATGATCTCTGGCGCGCCATTGCCGCAGAGCATCCATTCCGCGATGCCTGGTGGGAGGACCGCAACCTGCTCCCGTTGCTCGAGCGCATTGAAGTGCCTGTGTATATGGGCTGCGACTGGATGAACGTGCCACTTCACCTGCCCCATACTTTCAGGGCCTACGAACGAATCTCCAACTCCAAACATCTGCGGGTTGCCATGATGGGGGAACACGGCCTCGCATGGCCGTGGGAGAGTCTGCACATCGAGGCGCTGGCATGGTTCGATCAGTGGCTCAAGGGACAAGATACGGGCATTCTCGAAGGTCCACGCTTCCGCTACGTTATACCCGAGGCCGAAGGCTGGCGAACAACGGACACCTGGCCGATACCCGAGGCCAAATCGCATACGTATGCTCTCAGAGCCGACGGAGGTCTTGGCGAAGACGAGGGCGAGTCGGGATCCAGAACCTACATGAATCTTGGCGGTGGTCTCAATCGTCCACGCCCAAGTGAAACCGACCCTCCGTCGTTTCTCCTATGGACAACTCCACCTCTGACCCATGATCTCGACTTAGTTGGCCCGATTGAGTTGCAGCTGGATGCGGCCTGCACGGCTCCGGATACCGCCTTCATCGCAATTCTGGAGGACGTGGACGAAGAGGGAAAGGCTGCCTGCATCACGGCCGGCGAGCTTCGCGCTGGTTTGCGCCAGCTAGATGAAGTTGCGAGCAAACCGGGCGCGCCCGTACCTCCCTGCATCTCCTTCGTCCCGGTGCCGATCGGCGAGCGAGTGACCTACCGCATTCCTCTCGTTCCCAGTGCGCGACACCTTCGCGCTGGCCACAAACTACGGCTGTGGCTGACGACAGACGATCAGAACACAGACATACCGGCTCCCCTTGAATTTAGGCACGCAAGCATCGGTACCAGTTCCTACAACACTGTTTTCTCCTCATCGCAGCTTTTGCTTCCGGTGCTGCCATGAATGGGAACAGTTCGCTCGCAATTGGTGAGATGGGTAGATAAATCGCAAATCACTCGTCGACGGCAGATTAGTCCAGACTAGTCGGCTTCTCGAACGTTTTCGAGACGTAGCCAATATTCCGAATGAATCACCGCCTAACCGGAAGTAACGCAAATTTTCGGCTGGCGAAGTTCAATAAAAGGCAACCGCAGATCCCTCGACTGCGCTCGGGATGACAAGCGATCTTTGAGCGTGTTCTGTAGGATCGGCGATATGGGGTTAGTTCGCATCGGCGAAGGGGAAAAAAGCGAAACCGTGCTATACTAGCTTTGCGCTCAGTGATTTGGACGTGAGCGGCGGTTTGCCCCTTCGTATTAAGGCAATTCAGCCTGGCACAGATTTCCCCCAAGCCCCTACTTACTCGGGCCCCCAGGGAACGAACTTTGTTTCATGGGGTGATTAGAGCGTAACCACCTCCGGCTGGAGCAGCGTTGCTTCAGCAGATTGTAGAGTGTGGTGCCGGACGGCAATGAGCTGAACCGGCGGCAGAAGTAGCGTGTGGCAGGTCCGGACCTCGGAAGTTGTTGGAAAGTCTGATGGTCAGTCCCCGGGACGTATTTGGTTCTCCCTTACGCATAAATTGAAAAGCAGGCGCGCACGTGGACAGGATTCGTGTGTGCGGCTGCAAGGTCGGGTTCCGATTGCAGGCCCCAGGGAAGACGGGCTCCGGGATCCAGGAAATGAAGATATTTTGACGACACAGTTTTCGCAGGTCCAGTTTTCGCAATTTGGGCTTTCGGCCGCCCTGATGGCGCGGCTCAACACTAACAATTTTGTAACCCCGACGCCGGTACAGGCGGGCTGCATTCCTCCGGCGCTCGAAGGCCGCGATGTGCTGGCAACGGCGCAGACCGGAACCGGCAAGACGCTGGGCTTTTTGATTCCAATCGTAGAAATGCTGCAGAAGGTGCAGGACCGGAACGCGGCGCAGGCGCTGATTCTGCTGCCGACTCGCGAACTGGCGATGCAGGTGGAAGCAGCTTTCAAGGTCATTCGGACAAGCTCGCAGCAGACGGTGGCACTGGTGGTTGGCGGGATGCAGGAACGCCCGCAACTCGATGCCATTCGACGCGGCGCGCGGTTGATCGTGGCCACACCGGGCAGGCTTGAGGATTATCTGAAGCGCAAGCTAGTGCGGATGGACCAGATCCAGATGCTCGTTCTGGACGAAGTGGACCGGATGCTCGATATGGGGTTCCAGCCGGCGATCGCACGCATAGCGTCCATGCTGCCGGCGAACAGGCAGACGCTTTGCTACTCCGCCACGCTGGAAGGCGCGGTGAAGGAAGTGGCGCGCAAGTATCTCAACAACCCTGTCCGCATCGAGATCGGTTCGGTGTTGAAGCCGGCGGAGAATGTGGAGCTGCGCACTTTTGAAGTGGCTGCGGACAAGAAGCAGGAACTGCTTGAGCATCTCCTGGAATCAGAGGATGGCAGCTTCCTAGTTTTTGTGCGCACCAAGCATGGCGCGGATCGTGTGGCGCGCAGACTCAGCCGCTCGGGCTGGTCGGCGACGCAGATTCACGGCGACCGCTCGCAGTCGCAGCGGAACTCGGCGTTGCGGAGTTTCTCTGAAGGCCATCACCGCGTGCTGGTTGCTACGGATGTTGCCGCCCGCGGTATCGACGTAGCCAACGTGGCGCACGTGATCAACTTCGACATGCCGAAACTGGCGGAAGACTTTGTTCACCGTGTGGGCCGGACGGGGCGCGCATCGGCCAAGGGAGTTGCTTCAACGTTTGCCGGACCGGCGGAACGCGGCGATCTGCGGAAGATTGAGCGGACGCTGTCGATCCAGATGAAGCGGTTCAGAGTGAAGTCGATGAGCGAGAGCGCAGCGTAAAAACAGCTTTTAGCCGTTAGCATTAGCGTTTAGCTAGCCACCCGGGACCAAACTGGTTCCGGGTGGTTTTTGTTTTTTGGGGGGGGCTTCGGCGCGGGTGCCAACAACGCCAAAATAGTCACACATGGCGCTTTTTGCCATCACGAAAAGCAGTTGAGATCGTGCTTTCCCACCCAAGCCGCGCTTGGATGGGGCACCCTCGTTTCGTGCCGGTTTTGAATCATCAGCGCAAATCCTTCGACTTCGCTCAGGATGACAGTCCGGCGTGAAGGAGGATTCCGTATGATGTTCGGTGTGTTGCGAAGGTGATGGTGATGCGCGTTTTGAAATTCATGGTTTCTGTTGTCTTCTTGTTCCCTGCTTTGTTCGCGTCTGCTTCGCTTGCGCAGAGTGCTGCTGCTGGCAAAGGTGCGCCCGCAGTTACTGTCCCGGCGAAGGCGATGAGCGATGCGGAGAAGGCTGAGATGGCGGAGCGGGTTCGCAGCGAGGCGCTGCATGCGTGGAACGGGTACAAGAAGTATGCGTGGGGACATGATGCGCTGAAGCCGCTCACGCTCAAGCCATTCGATTGGTATGGCGAGGGGCACAGCCTGTTGATGACGCCGGTGGATGCGCTTGACACGCTGACGCTGATGGGGCTGAAGCCACAGGCCGATGAGGCGCGCACGCTGATCGATACGAAACTGAATCTGGACCAGGATATCTACGTCAAGGATTTTGAGATCACGATTCGCTTGCTGGGGAGCCTGATCTCCTGCTACGAGATGACCGGGGACAAGCGGCTGCTGGAACTGGCTGATGACCTGGGGCGGCGGATGGCTCCCATGTTCGACTCACCGACAGGGATGCCGTACGAGTATGTGAATCTGCGCACGGGGGCGGTGCGGGGAACGAAGAGCAATCCGGCGGAGATTGGAACGCTGCTGCTTGAGTACGGGATGCTGGCGCGGTTGACGGGCAAGCAGGATTACTACGACATGGCCAAGCGCGCGGTCGTGGAGTTGTACAAGCGGCGTTCGGCGATTGGGCTGGTGGGGTCGGAGATCGATGTGGAGACGGGGAAGTGGACCGATCCGACAGCCGGGATCATGGGGGGAATCGATTCCTATTATGAGTACCTGCTGAAGGCGTCGATTCTTTTCGATGACAAGGACTGCGCGCATATGTGGCTGGAGAGCGTGACGGCTATCGACAAATACCTCGCCGACGAACAGCCCACCGGACTCTGGTATGGGCAGGCGGATATGAACAGCGGGCAGCGCACGCATACGAATTATGGCGCGCTCGATGCGTTTTTCCCCGCGGTGCTGGCGCTGGGGGACGATGTTCATCGGGCGGCAGAACTGCAGGATTCCAGCTACAAGATGTGGAACCTGGCGGGCATTGAGCCGGAGACGCTGGACTACGCGAAGATGCAGATCACGAGCCCGAATTATGAGTTGAGGCCGGAGATTATCGAATCGACCTACTATCTTTACCACTACACGCATGATGCGAAGTACCTGGCGATGGGGCAGACGTATCTGGATGGGCTGGTGAAGTATTGCCGGACGGACGAAGCGTATGCCGCTTTGGCCGATGTGCGGACTAAGCAGAAGAGGGACTCGATGGAGAGCTTTTTCTTTGCGGAGACGCTGAAGTATCTGTATTTGCTGTTCGCGCCGGAGTCGACGCTGGAGTTTGATTCGGTGATCTTTAATACGGAGGCTCATCCGATGAAGCGGAGTTTGGGGTTGAAAGCGGGGGATTGAATGGAGCCGATCCCGCTCACGCGAAGAGACCGCATGAATGGGGCGCCCGTCGGAGGCCACCCGTTGGTCCAGGCCCAGGCTTCAGGATTGGGGGGCTTCTTCTGCCCTCGTGACCTCGGCAAAGTGCCAGAGTACACCTGCCGGATCGAGCACATAGGTTACGGTGAGGCCCCAGGGCTCGACGCGAGGCGGCGCGGGGGGCGAAACGCCGAACTGATTGGCCAGATCGAGTGAATTGAGGTGTTGCCACCAAGCCTGAACATCGCTGACGAGGACGTGCATCATCGAGTTCTCCGCCCATTCTTTGACATAGTGGCCCTGGAGCAGGAAAGCGTGTGATCCGAGGCTGAGTTCGGCGAGCGTATCGCCGAGTTTGTGAGGCGTGAAACCGATGGCCTGATAGAAACGAAGGCTGCTTTCGAAATCCTTCGCGGGAATGAAAGGGCGAAATGCGCGGATTCCCTGAGTAAGAAGACCGGTATTCATGGGAACTCTCTCCATCTTTAGCTCCATCTTTAGCTGATCAACGCGGGAAAAAAGGCCTAGAGGTAAGGATAGCCAGAACACGGATGCTGGAGGGGAGCTGTGCCTTCCGTTGTCTCAAAAATCGAGACAACGGGAACCCCTCGATCATGGGGCGTTTTAGCCCCGGACGAGCCTGTTAGCCATCGTAGGTTGACCGTGAGGGCGAAAACGCATGAAAATTGTGTCCATTGCGCAAGCTGGGTAGTGGCTCAGTTTGAAAGTATCCCCACCAAATCGGCGATTGTCCAAGGTGAAGAGGCGAGTCCGGCTTCCATTGCTGGCGTCACCCTAATAGTCGAATGAATCCGAACGAAGTTGCAATACATGAAATGCAGGGCAACTGCGTAAGCGTGATTGTCGAGCTTCTTGCTGAATGCGTTGGTGAGGCGAGTGAACCGCCGCATGTGCATCCGCATTGTGAGGTTCTGTCGCTCCACATAGCTAGTAGAGACATGCTTGGGGTCGGGAACGCCGCTCACGGTCTTCAACTCGCAGCCGATACACTTGGCGGGGCTGTAGCGCTTCTGTGTATCTTCCGAGGCTCCGTAGATTTTCTGTAGTTGCGCGTAATCCACGTCGCCACCAAATGCATTTTCGACCGCGATCAGATATGGCTTATGGGCATCGGTGGTGATTTGAATTCTCCCTTGAATCCGGCTGGCGCAATCATCCATAAAGTCTTTCGCCCAATCCGCGCCACGTCCACCCACGAGGTAGCTGACGACCAGTTTGGTGTCCGCATCAATACCTACCCACGTCCAAACGTCGCCCCAGCCTATTTCCTTTTTTACAGCAGAGACGTTCCGCTGCTTGGCTCCGACGTATGCCCAAATCTCATCGCACTGAAGACGCTTTACGCGGACGCTCCGAACATGGGTATCGTGGTAGGCCATGCATGCTTCACCCAGATCGACCAGTAATTTTGTAATGGTGTTCCGAGCTATCCCTGTCATGCGAGATACGGAGCGAAGGCTGTTTCCTTCTACCAGCGTCGCCACGATCTTTGCTCGCTCATCTTGAGACAGCACGTTCATATTGATAATTATGCTTGAGTGTAATCGCTCCGTCAAGCATAATTTGCAATTTAACGGATGAAGTGATACATTACGTAATGGGGAGCACGGTTACTTTTGTTGTATTCCGATGCGCGTTATTCCGCGATATGGTGAAGCGCGAGGCTTTCCACACAACACGTAGAGGAGATTTTCGCATCCGAACACCACTGGTAGACATCCATACGTCGTGGAGGTCTGAATGGACTTGAATGTGCGTGCCTTTCGAACAGTGCAGGCCGCGCTCGCTGAGCCGGCCGTACCAAATGGGCGAAAACAATCGGCACGTAAGGGTGGTTTGGTTGGTGGACCTTCGCGTGCCAAATCTCTCTCATCCAAGCGTCGCACAGAGATAGCCAAGAAAGCATCCGCAGCTAGGTGGGCCAAATCCACTGCGAGTTAGTTAGGGTCAAGATCAATGGAAACAATTGAGGAAACTGCCGCCGCCAATCAGGAAGCTGAGCGTGCTCCGGTTTTGCCTGGAAGCTCTGTCGAGCATTGCGGAAAGTGTGGCCGACCCATGCTTGCCGTCCCTATGGTACCGGGCGTAGAGGATGACTCCATCCTCCGTCTCCGCTGCTTTGTGCGTCGAGGTGCCGGTGGTTGCTATATCGCGGAGTGCATCGATCTCGATATTTGCGCTGAAGCGGACACACTAGAGAAGGCGATGGCTGGATTGCAAGATGCGATGCTCGGTTACCTTCTTGTGGTCTTTGATGGCCTTGAAGCGAATGAGACAGCTGCCATCTTGCGGCCGTCTCCCCTGAGCCATCGCATCCGCTACTATCTCGATTGCCTCAGGTACAAAATAATCCTTTGGATTTTGGGACATAAACAGAAACGGATTAAGTTTTACACGAGGACTCCGCCAGAACTAATGCGCTCTCACTGCTTGTCCTAGGCGAATACTCTACTTTGCGACCATGGCCGCAAGAATATAATTGCGTTCAGCCCACTAAACTGATAAAAAATAATGGCCACAACACAATATGTGTGTGGCCTTCTTAGTATTCCTCTCGGCGGAGGTAATCGATGGAGAGGACTTAGATGTGTCTCGCAAACCCATCCTAAAGTCCCCCTCTACATCCGTCAAGAAGAATTCTACGGGAGAGTCCTGCGCCTAAAACAACCTAGGGGCGGTGTCGATTGAGGGCACCTTCAGATGGGGAAACTTCCGCTTTTAAAACCCCGAGAGGTCGAAGCGAATCTCAAAGCGCTTGGCTTCGTTCACGCGAGGACGGTAGGTTCCCACAAGCAATATGTGAGACCTGCCGACGGCGTGCGCCTGAAAGCCGTTGTGACAGTTGACGTGGGGAAAGTTCAGTTCTCAAAAGAACTAATGAAAAACATGATTCGCCAGTCACTTTTCAGTCAAGAGGAGTTCTGTTCCGGCAATATCAATCAGCCCCCTGCGCTGCCTGTTCCCGAGGGAGAGAAGAAGAATGCCTAACTTCAAAGATCCGTCCTACTTTTTCCAATTGCCAACCAATACGGCATTCGACGTGATCTACAAACCCGGGGATCACACGCCTGTCTCTGGAATTTACAGGTGTGTGTCGTGTGGTTTTGAGATTGTTTCAACACATGAACATCCACTGCCTCCTACAATGGCATGCACTAACCACTCATTAAAGTGGAAAAATCACCATGGTCTAGTACGCTGGAAGCTTGTAGCGGCTGCGATCCACGCGACCCCTTAGGAAGTCCTGTCGCTTGAGTTTCTACAGTTTTTGGGGAGGATTGAACCAATCTCCGCAGCGCGTCCCACCTAAAACCAAACTGAGCCACTACCGCAAGCTGCATTTCGTTGACTCTGCATCCTGATTCGGTTATCCTAAGGGTCTTGTGCGGTGTTGCGCCTGGGGTCTGTTGTGGGCCCTCTGAGACGGTTTCAAGTCGATGAGGAGATGAAGTTTAGCCCGG
>Ga0210386_10004775_pt1 | contig 11140 bp, 11 predicted proteins | sample IncBWH32OmetaG_FD_160091 | JGI IMG/M metagenome (GOLD analysis project Ga0210386, IMG submission 160091) | Forest soil microbial communities from Barre Woods Harvard Forest LTER site, Petersham, Massachusetts, United States - Inc-BW-H-32-O ... | reverse complement strand
GTGCGGAAGTAAACGAACCATCAGTCCGTTGGCTTCGCTGAGTAGCATGCCGTCGGCCGCTGTCATGCTGGCGGCGACGAACACCTTCCTGCCGTCGATCTCGGTGATGCGGCCATGGGCGGTCAACGGCGCGTTGATCGGGGTGATGCTGCGGTAGTCGACGTGTAGGTAGGCCGTGCGGCTGGGGGAAAGCCCGGCCGTGGCGACGATCATCCCGAAGTGCCAGTCATACAACAGCGGGATCATGCCGCCGTGCACGGCATTGTTACCGCCTACGTGGGAGCGGGTGAAGTGTCCTTCCATCGTGACCCCGTCGGGCCCGAAGTCGGAGATAGTCCACGGCGGCAGGAGGGGATGTCCGAGCCCGGGCAGTTCGATGTCTCGGCCGGCCGGCGCTCGGCCTTCCGGCACCTGGTGGCCTTCCAGCAACGCGCACGCGCTTTCCACCTGCTCGGCGGCGGCAGTCCAGGTAGGGCTCTCCGGCTTGGTCGAAACCGTGAGGTCTTGCAGGCGGCGCATTGCCGCTACGAACCGGCCCAGCTCAGGCGGTGCGTCGACCGGTTTGAGCTCTGGAAATCCGCCGCGGATTTCGGGTGCTGTGTCCGTCATTGCGGGGTCCATACCTGTAGCAGCTCCTCGGTCGTCGTGATCGTCGCGAGCAGCGACAGCGTGTTGTCGATGACCGCGGTGCCGTACTCGGGGGGTACGCCGGCGACGGCATCGCGCGGCACGATCACGCGGTAGGCAGCGTTGACCGCGTCCATGACCAGGTTGGGGATCGCGATGTTCAGCGAAACGCCGACCACGATGATGGTGGAGACGTCGAGGTTCCGAAGTACCGCGTCCAGGTCGGTGCCGCCCATCGGCCCAACGCCGTGCACACGGCTCAGGACGAGATCCGTTGGCTCAGGACCTAGCTCGGGCAACACGGCGGCTCCAGGCGTACCGGGGGTGATGTCGACGCCGCCGCGCCCGACGGCGAAAATCTTGGCATTGTGGTTGGAGCCGAGCCCATCGGGTCGTCGCTGCACCAAGCAATGCACGATGCGCACGCCCGCTGCTCGAGCCGTCGGCAACAACCGGGTGATGTTGGGTAACGCGACGCGGCGTGCTTCGTTGGCGAGCACCGCCAGCCCCGCGTTGGGGCCGATGACCGCACCTTGGCACTCCTGAGCGACGATCGCGGTGTGCTCGGGCGCAGCGAGTTCCGCCAGCGAGTTCATGCGGGCACTTCGTAGAACTGAGTCGCCCATTTCCGCAGTGCCATATAGCCTTTCGCGTCGACTTTGGACAGTGGCGGGTGTTCCACGTATCTCTGGTAGCGCCAGATTTGCAGATCGTCGAACACGGTGGACAGAAACTGCTTTTCGATAACGTCGCGTAGCTTGCCCTGTGGGACGTCGGAGTCGTCGCCGGGGAGTCGGGGCCACCAGATCGAGTAGAACAGGTCAGAGCACTCGTCGTCGACCGGCGTGCAGGTGAAGATCAGCCGATGGTTCTGCGCGCCTTCGAAGACGCTGATCGCCCCGCCGAGACCGAACAAGTGGCTGTGGAACCGCAACGCGAGGTCGTCGGGGTTGTCGCTACTTGCGTCGGGCCAACCCGCAATGAATTGCCATTCCTGGTCGACGATCTTCCAGTCCAGCACCCTCGGTGTGACCGTGGCACGGTGCACGTACTCGAAATGGGCGCTGTCAGGGGCATTCTCCGCCACGATCTGCGGATGCACCGGTTCGCGCTCCGCGCGTCTGGAGAACTCCGGATAGGCGCGGTAGTAGGCCGCCGGATCGGTCTCGAATTGCGGGAACTTGCGAAATATGTCGGGCATCTCCCACTGCGGTTCTTTGCCATCCGGCTGATGCCAGATGAACACGCAGTCGTACTGCTCTCGTACCGGAAACACCCGCAGTCGTAGCGCGCGATTGGGACGGTCCGGCTGATAGGGGATGTATCGATTGGTGCCGTCCGGACCCCAGCGCCAACCGTGAAACGGGCACTGCACACAGTCGCCGACCACGGTGCCGCCGTGGCCGATGTGCGCACCGAGGTGCTTGCAATGCGCCTCCAGCACATGCAGCTCACCGGACTCGTCGCGGTAGGCCACCAGATCCTCACCGAAATAGCGCAGCGGGTGGACCTCGCCGACCGGAAACTCGGGAGACCAGCCGATCATGAACCATCCGGTGACTTTCCAGGTGAACGGGACTTCCACGGCGGCGCCTCCTGTAGTTCGCTGATACTAAGTTCGTTACAGTATAGGTTTCAGGTCGAGGAGGCGTGACACGGTGGCTGACGATCTCGAAGCGATTCGGCAGTTGAAGGCGCGTTACTGCCGCTTTCTCGACGCCAAAGACGTCGAGGGTTGGCGCAGCGTGTTCACGGCCGATGTGGTGGTCAGGCTGGATATGGCGGTGTCCACCGGCGGGGCCGACCCGATGACGGCGCCAGCAGTAGAAGGCGTCGATAACTTCGTGCCCATGGTGATGGCCAGCCTCGAGAACGCGGCCACCATGCACCATTGCCACACCCCCGAGATCACCCTGACCTCACCAACGACCGCAACCGGCATCTGGGCGATGGAGGACTGGATCATCTTCGGCGGCGGGCAGGAGTTACACGGCGCCGGTCACTACCACGAGACCTACGAGAAGCGCGACGGCACCTGGCGAATCAAAACGCTGCACCTGACCCGAACCGTTCAGAAGATAACCGGTAGCGATGGCGACTGAAGCCGGCGCATCGTTCGATGTGATCGTTATCGGAGCGGGGTTCTCCGGCCTGTATACGCTGCATCGGCTGCGGCAACTCGGACTGCGGACCCGCGTGTTGGAAATGGCCGAAAATGTCGGCGGGACTTGGCTTTACAATCGCTACCCAGGTGCGCGCTGCGACATCGAGAGCATTGAATACTCCTACAGCTTCTCCGACGAGATCCAGCAGGAATGGGTGTGGACGGAGACGATGCCGGCCCAGCCCGAGGTCGAGGCCTACCTCAACTTCGTTGCCGACCGGCTCGATCTTCGCCGCGATATCCGGTTCGACACCAAGATCGTCGCAATGACCTTCGACGAGGAGGATGCGGCCTGGGTGGTATCAAGCGCGACCGGTGAGACTTTCAGAGCGCCGTTCGTCGTCGCCGCCACCGGCATCTTGTCGGCGCCGCTGGAACCCGACATCCCCGGGATGGCACGCTTCACCGGAACGTCTGTGTTCACCAGTCATTGGCCGAAGGAGGATGTCGACCTTGCCGGAAAGCGGGTAGGCGTCATCGGGACTGGCTCGACCGGTGTTCAGCTCATTCCGGTGGTAGCCCGAGAAGCCGCGCAACTCTTTGTGTTTCAGCGCTCGCCGGCGTATACGCTGCCGTGGCAGGTGCGGCGGTTCGAGCCCGGCGAGCTGGACGAGATGAAAGCGCGGTACGACGAGATCCGAGCGGCGGGGCGGGCCCACCCGGTCGGCGCGGCGCGGCTGAGCGCATTCTCGGTGCTGCTCGGCATGCTCGGCAAGCCGCCATTGAAGTCGGCGTCACGCGAAGACCAGCTGCGGGCCATCGAAACCGACGGCGTGATGGGTGCGCTGAATTGGGGCGACGTCTTCTTCGACATCGACGCCAACCGAATGGCGGCCACGTTGTACGGGGAGGCGGTGGCGCGGATCGTCAAGGATCCCGAAACGGCGGCCTCCTTGGTGCCCGACCACCCGTTTGCGTGTAAGCGACCAATCATCGACCAGGGCTACTACCAGACCTTCAACCGCGACAACGTGACGCTCGTCGACCTGCGCAAGGGACCGATCCGCGAGGTGACGCCGACCGGTATCCGCACCGAACAAGGTTCCTACGATCTCGATGCGATCGTCTACGCCACCGGGTTCGACGCCATGACCGGCGCGCTGAGCCGCATCGACATTCGTGGGCGCTACGGATTGTCGCTCGGCGAGTTCTGGGCCACCGAGGGGCCGCTGTCCTATCTGGGGCTGGCGGTCGCGGGCTTCCCGAACCTGTTCACGATCCAGGGCCCGGGCAGCCCGAGCGCGGCTACCAACTTCGTCGCCGCGCTCGAACAGCATGTGGACTGGATCGGGGACTGCATTGCATACCTGCGCGCCAACGAAATTCGCACCATCGAAGCGCTGCCCGCCGCGCAGCGGGAGTGGATCGACCATGCGACCTCGCTGGTCGCGGCGACGGTGCTGGTCCATCCGTCGTGCAACTCGTGGTACAACGGCGGCAACGTGCCCGGCAAGAAACGGATGTACATGGGCTATACCGGCGGAATCCCCGAATACCGGCGGCGCTGCGATGAAGTCGCGGCCTGCGGCTACACCGGCTTCAAGCTGGCGTAGGTGAGCGGCATGTCGTTGGCGACGCGCAGCCTGGGCCTCACCCGCGACGTGGTCCGCGAGCTGGGCATGGTCGTACCGCGTACTGTGGCCGGTCTCAACGAATCGACCGGGTGGGTCCCGGCGTCGCCGCGCGGCGCGCGTCAGTTCGGCGAGGTCATGCTGGACGAACTTGTGCTGTCCGGGTTTTCGCTGCTGGGTGGGGGACCGGCCGCGGTGCGGCCGTTGAGTGGTTGCGCAGCGGCGGCCGAGGAGTTGTCGGCACTGGGCATCGACGGCGCGCATGCCGACCCACAACCGTTGCAGGTGCAGACGATACGACGGCAGCGCATTGGCCGGCTGGCCTACGAGCGGATGACGTTCCAACATGATCCGGCGCTGCCGAAGACGTTGGAATCCGACGGCCTGGGCGGGCCGGCGAAGGCGGTGGTGCATCTGTGCCGGCACCGCGACGGCCCCAGACCGTGGCTGGTGTGGGTGCACGGCGCCGGCCAGGGCGGCACCGAAGACCTGGTGCTGTCGCGGATCGGACGCATACATCACGGGCTGGGGTTCAACGTTGCGCTGCCGGTGCAGCCCGGCCACGGTTGCCGGCGGCGTGAGTGGCCGGCGTACCCGGACATGGATCCGCTGGGCAATGTCGCGGGGATGATGCGCGCGGTGTCGGAGGTGCGCGCCGTGGTGCGATGGGCACAGCCACAGGCCACCACGGTCGTGGTAGCCGGGATTTCGATGGGCACCCCGGTGGCCGCGCTGGTTTCGCATTTGGAAAGGCGGGTCGATGCCGTTGCGCTGTATACCCCGATTCTGGGACTGAACGCGATGATTGCGCGACACCTCGGACGCTGGGGCCCCTCGCGCGACGGATACCGGGAGCTGTTGGAGTCCTCGGTGGTCTCGAGACTGACCTCGGTAATCGATCCGCTGGCGGTCGACCCGGCGCCGCCGCCGCAGCGGCGGCTCATCGTCGGGGCATGGCACGACCGGATGGCGATGCGCGAGCCTGCAGTTGAATTGCAGCAACGCTGGGGCGGCCAGCTCTACTGGTACGACGGCGGCCATGTCGGCCACGTGTTCTCCCGGCGTGTACAGCGGGTCACCGAGCGATTCCTGAGCGGTATCACCCAGGAGTCGAAAACCCGTACTGCCGAATGATCCGGGAGCGAACCGAATTCAGCTCGTCGTCGAGGTCATGGGCTTGTGGCACGGCGACCCACTGAAACGCGATCCCGAACACCGCCGCGGTGATGTCCTTGACGGCGGCATCGATGTCGAGATCGGACCGAACCGAGCCGTCCTCGATGCCGTTACGGAGACCCGCCTCGACCTTGATCGCGCCACTGATGAGTTGGGCCTGGACCCGTTCGCGCAAGGGGGATGTGGTCTTCGCCGCTTCGAACGTGGCAACGAACATCGCCCGCAAGAGTTCGCTGTCCTCGCCAAGGATGTCCTGTATCCGATCGAAATGCGCGAGGACCTGCTGCATGCCAGTCGTGCTGGGATCGGGTTCCGGGTTGAGCCGCTTCACATACTCATGAAGGAAAACTTCGAGGATGGCGTCCTTGCTGCCGTACCGGGCGTGCACCATGGCGCGGCTGTATCCCGCCCGGCGCCCGATTTCTGCGGCTGTGGTCGCTTCCCAGCCCTTCTCGACGATCAGCTCAGCCGCGGCGTGCAGCAGGCGGCGGTTCGATAACTCCACGCGCTCGGGCTGCGTCAGCCCGCGTACAGGGGACGGCACGGTTGCATTTTAAACGCTCGACAACTATGTTAGTTGTTTATCGTCAAATATCTTTCAGGAGCTCGATGGTGACACTGGCCGAAGCGCGCGTGCCGCGCGCAATCGACGAAGTGACTGCCGGGTGGCTCAGCGAAGCGCTGCGCGCAGACGATGTCGCGCGGAAACCGATGGTCATCAGCGGCATTCGCGTCGAACAGATCGCACAGGACAGCGGATTCTCGTCGTTGCTATACCGGCTCCACCTGACGGGCCAGCCCGGCGTGCCGTCGACGTTGATCGTCAAGCTGCCCGCCCAATCCGAGGCTCGCTGGGCGATGGACATGCTGGGCGGCTACCGGCGAGAGCTGGCGTTTTACCAATACGTTGCCGGCAGGGCCCCGATAAACACACCACATGTCTACGCCGCCGGGATGGTCGAGGACTCAGCGGATTTCGTGCTGGTGCTCGAGGATCTGCGAGACTGGGACAACGCTGATCACCTGGCCGGACTGTCCATGCATCAGGCTCGGTTGTGCATCGAGCAGCTGGCCGGCATGCACGCCTGGTCGGTCACCGCCACCGATCCCACGGCGCTCGACGCGTTTCCGAGCCTTGATACGCCGATCGCACGCGAAATACTGCATCCCGCCTTCGAGCTCGGATGGCGCGTGTACCGCGACAGGTCAACGGTTGCGGTTCCCGACGCGGTGGCAAAGTATGCCGATCGGTTCGTCGAACTCGCCCCGAAAGCGCTGGCCGCCTTGACGGTACGGTCGATGTTGCTGCACGGGGATATCAGGGCCGACAACATGTTCTTCGACGGGGACTCGCTCAAGATTGTCGATTTCCAGTTCGCATCCCGGGGTGCCGGTGTGGCCGACATCGCTTACCTGGTGAGCCAAGGCTTGCCCACCGAGGTGCGTCGTGGACACGACGAGCACCTGGTCCGCGAGTACCTCGTGCGGCTCGCCGAGGGCGGTGTCGTCGACTACTCATTCGACGAGGCGTGGCAGCACTACCGCTTCGCGGTCGCCTATCTCATGCTGCTCCCCGTCATCACCCTGGTCGGTTGGGACACGATGCCGGAACGCTCACGCGCACTGTGCCTGAAACTAACCGAGCGGGCGGTGGCAGCGATCGACGAAATGGCCGCGATGGAGGTCTTCGAATGAGTCCCGCAACCCGCACCGCTCGCGAAGTGGTGGAGCTGTACAACCTGGTGGTCTGGAACGAGCGCAACCTGGACCTGGCCGAGGAGTTGTTCGGCGACAGCGTCATCCGGCACGAGGTCGGAGAGGCGCAGACGCTGACCCACGCCCAGGCGGTCCAGCGGGTGGCCGACATGTGGCAACGGTTCGACAGGCTGCGCTTCGACCTGAATATCGTCGTCGACGGCGACGACGGCGAGCACGTCGCGATCGTCTACGACTCGTCGATGACCATGAAGGACGGAACCGAGACCAACGTTGCGAGCATCGAGGTGTTCCGGGTCGTCGACGGGAAGATCACCGAGGTCTGGAATTGCGGTTACAAGCAAGGGGTTTGGAAATGACCAAGACACTCGACGAATTGGGCTACTACCTACTGGCCGGGGCCGGTGGTGAGGGGCCGGCGACCTTGATGGACGAGGCGCGTCGGGGCGAGGAGTTGGGCTTCGGCACCGCATTCATCTCCGAGCGGTGGAACGTCAAGGAAGCATCGTCTCTGGTCGGTGCCGCGTGCGCGGTAACCAGCCGGATGCAAATCGCGACCGCCGCAACCAATCACAACACCCGTCACCCGCTGATCACCGGATCGTGGGCGACCACCATGCATCGGCTTTCCGACGGCCGGTTCACCCTAGGCGTCGGCCGTGGGATCGCCGCGATCTACGGGGCATTCGGCATACCAGCGGTGACGACCGCGCAGATGGAGGACTGGGCCCAGGTCATGCGCCGGCTGTGGCACGGCGAGGTGATCTTCAACCACGACGGGCCGATGGGCAAGTACCCCATACTCTTTCTCGACCCGGACTTCAACGAAGACATCCGACTGGCGCTGGTGGCCTTCGGGCCCCACACGCTCGCGCTTGGGGGCCGGGTTTTCGACGACGTCATCCTGCACACTTATTTCACCCCGGAAACGTTGCAGCGCTGCGTCACAACCGTCAAAACAGCCGCGGAAGAAGCGGGCCGTGACCCGGATAGCGTGCGGGTGTGGTCGTGCTTCGCCACGGTTGGTGATCATCTGCCCGAGCAGCTGCGACTGAAGAAAACCGTCGCGCGGCTGGCCACCTACCTGCAGGGGTATGGCGACCTGATGGTGCAGACCAATAATTGGGATCTCGCTGTGCTGCAACGGTTCCGGGAAGATTCCGTGGTGACCTCGATCGCCGGCGGGATCGACCACAAGGCCACCCCGGAGCAGATCGAACACATCGCCACCTTGATTCCCGACGAGTGGCTGGAGCCGTCGGCGACCGGGTCGGCCGCGCAGTGTGTGGCACGCATTCGCGAGGAACTCGGCTACGGGGCCGACGCGGTGATCATGCACGGCGCGACCCCCGACGAACTCGAGCCCGTCGTCGCGGCGTACCGAGCGACCTGATAGGAAAAGGTATGTCGCAGTACTTGAAGGAAAAGGTCATTATCGTGACCGGCGCAGCCAGCGGCTTCGGCAAGCTGATTTCGGAAAAGTGTGCCGCCGGTGGGGCGAAGGTTGTCGGGGTCGACGTCAACGTCGAAGACTTGAATGATGTCTTCGGGAGCATCCGGGCCGCTGGTTTCGAAGGCACCACCCACGTTGCGGACGTCACCGACATGGCCCAGGTCCGCGCGGCGAGCCAACATGCCCTCGACACCTACGGCCGCATCGACGTGATCGTGAACAACGCAGGCGTGATGCCGCTGGCATTCTTCGCCGACCACGAGCGTGCGTGGGAGAAATGGCACAAGGCGATCGACATCAACATCAAAGGCGTCGTCAACGGCATCTCGGCCGTCTACGACACGATGATCGAGCAGGGCCGAGGCCAGGTCGTCAACATTTCATCCATCTACGGCAACGCCGGGACCGAGGGCTCAGGCGTCTACAGCGCCACCAAGGCGGCAGTCGATGTGCTGTCGGATTCGTTGCGGGTCGAGGCCCAAGGCAGGATCAAGGTGACCACGGTCAAGCCGACGGGCGTCCTTGGAACCAATCTCGCCGGCGGGGTCGTCAACGAAGCGGCGATCATCGGCATCGCCGGGCAGAAGGGTGCACAGTTCGTCGAGAATGTCGGCAACTTCCAAAACGGAGCCCTTCGACCCGAGCAGACCGACGTGGACTCAGTGGAGTACTGGCTGATCACTCCCGATGACCTGGCGAACGCGGTGGTACATGTCATCGATCAACCCTGGGGAATCAACATCAGCGACGTGACGGTGCGAGCCAGCGGCGAGAACTACGTCTGCTGACCCTCAGGGCATGATGACGGTCCGGCTCACCGGCTCGGCGGCGGCTTGCCGGCTGGACAGGCCCCGCCGCAACGAAGCCAGCAGCGCGTCGCGGGTTTCGCGGGGATCGATCAGCTCGTCGAAACCCATGTGTTCGGCCGACCGATACGACGCCTGTAGCTCGGCTTCGCGCAGCTTGGTCGTGAGGTCCTCGCCGGCGTGCGACGCACGGCTCAACGCCGCAGCGCTCATGGCGCCCATCGTCGCGCCGGGATAGGCGAAGGTCGCTGACTGGTTGTCGAAACTCAGCAGCGACATCACCATCGAGCCGAACCCGTAGGCCTTGCGCAGGGTGAGGTGCAGCTTCAACGTGGTGGCCGCGGTCTGGGCGGCGAACATCCGCGCGCCGGCCCGCAGCACGCCGGTGCGCTCGGACCGACTGCCGGGCAGCATGCCGGGGTTGTCGGCGAGGAACACGATCGGCAAGTGGAACGAGTCGGCCACCGTGATGAAGTGCGCTGCTTTGTCCGCGGCGTCGGCGTCGATGGAGCCGGCCAGCACCTTGGGCTGGTTGGCGACCACCGCGACGGGGTGGCCGCCCAGGTGGGCCAGCGCACAGATCATCGCCTTGCCGAACTGCGGCTGGACCTCGAACCAGTCGGGCCGGTCGAAGACCACGTCGAGCACTGCCCGCATGTCGTAGACGCGGCGGTTGTCACGGGAGACGATGCCGAGCAGCTCCGGTGTCTGCCGCGGTTCGCTAGTCTCGTCAGCCGGCAACGGTGGCGGGTACGACCACGCGCTCGACGGGAAATACGACAGGTAACGGCGGATGTCGTCGAGCACGGTCTCGTCGTCCTCGGCGGCGTTATGGATCACGCCGCTGGGCAATGCGACGTCCGGTCCGCCGAGGTCCTCCTTCGAGATGTCTTCTCCGGTCGACTCTTTGACGACCGGGGGGCCGGCGGTGAAGATGGCGCCCTGGGAGCTCATGATTCGGAAGTCGCACACCGGTGCGACCAGCGCGCCGTGTCCGGCCGAGGGGCCAAGGACGGCGGCGACAGTCGGAACTCGGCCCGAGCACTGCGCTTGCGCGAGTAGGTCGGTCGGGCTGCGCCCGTAGTGCCCGCCGGTGGGACGATAGCCGGCGCCTTCGAGCAGCATCACCAGCGGAATCTTGTCGCGTAGCGCCAATTCTGCGATGCGGTAGCGCTTGGAGTTGCCGCCCGGCCCGATGCTGCCGGCCATCGTGGTGAAGTCCTCCGCGCCGAGCATCACCGGCGAGCCGTTGATCAAGCCGGAGCCGACGACGATCCCGTCGGCGGCGATCTCTCCGCCCACGAGCGTGCCGAGTTCGCGGAAAGTACCCGGATCAACGAGGTGATCGATCCGCGCTCGGGCGTCGAGCTTGCCCTTGCCGCGGTGTTTGGCAAGCCGGTCGGGACCGCCCATCGCCCGCGTGTGCTGACGGCGACGGTCGAGGTCGTCGAGCGTCTCCTGCCAGTCGGGGGACTTCGTCATGGGCATGTCCTCACTCGTCGGCTGTTACGTACCGAATTGCTTACTGTAGCGTCAGCGAGAGGGAGGCGGCCAGCGGCCGAGTGACGAGATGGAGATGGATGGGAGATGGAGTAGCGCGATGGGGATCCGGTTGACGCCTGACGAG
>Ga0210386_10004774_pt1 | contig 11141 bp, 7 predicted proteins | sample IncBWH32OmetaG_FD_160091 | JGI IMG/M metagenome (GOLD analysis project Ga0210386, IMG submission 160091) | Forest soil microbial communities from Barre Woods Harvard Forest LTER site, Petersham, Massachusetts, United States - Inc-BW-H-32-O ... | reverse complement strand
GCCGACGCCCCAACCGCTGGCCATCGCATGGCCATACCACTGATCAGCATTGCCCCAATGTGGTGGTACTTGGCGACGACCTGCGACGTACCAGGTACATTGTCCCCAATCGTATGAGTTGGGGTAAGTATCATCGGGTGCCATGTATATAGGTGGAAGTAGCTGACCCGAAGGCCCGTTTGCTAGCGTTTGTGTAGCGACCGTTTTCGTAAGGTAAACTGGCGCGGTATTCGCGATAGTCGCCGTCTGGCTAAGTATTGGCCCGGCATTTGAAATCGCGCTAGCTGATACAAAGCTCTTGGGGCTGACAATGTACGTAACGGAAGCAAAAAAGCAACACCAGACGGCCAGTGCAGCAACGAGTCTGGAAGCAATGCGAGGGTTAGTTTGGCCTAATCGTGACACTCGAGATCGGAAACCGCCCCACTGATTACTGTATCTGCGGGTTAGATTTGGCTTTACCAGGTATGTAGAAAGGCAATTGTGCGGATCAGTAGGCATGATTAGTCCGTCTTGTGCTCAAAACCGATTAGTCATCGTACTCGCTGGCTGTTCTTTTGCAAGCATGAGAGGCATGCCATTATTCTTCTCATGGCTTAAAAGTGGTCTGATATTTCGCCAAATTCATCAATTTTTGGCAGTGAAGAGTATGATCTGCCGCAAAATGAATAACCGCGCGCATTTCACTGAGAATCTCTTGTGGATGGCGGCTCACTGCCTTCCATCGCGCGCTAAAAAGAGAAACGGCCCTTTGCAGAGCCGTTTCTGGTGATGGAGTTTGTTCTTTTTTGTTTTGAGTACTTTTTTTGTGCAGGTACCTGTAGATAGATTAACGCTTATGTTGGCACCCCGTCAAGCGACTTTTCCGCAAATTAAGCATTAGCGTCATGCAAATGTCCAAGATCACCTTTTAACTTGACGTGCAAGTTCGCGAGTGGTGTCGCGCTGTTTGATGGTTTCGCGTTTGTCGTATCGTTTTTTGCCCCGACCAATGCCGATCTCAAGTTTCACTAATGGACCATTTTGGAGGAGGGCAGTTGGCACAACACTGAGGCCTGATTGTTTGTGAGTGATTAAATCATCCAGTTGCTTGCGGTGAAGCAGAAGCTTTCGATTGCGAACGGGGTCTATATCCGCTTTGTGATTGGCGCGGCCGTACGCACTTATATGAGCATTTGTTAAGAAGGCCTCGCCATCTCGAAGCAATATAAAGGATCCCTTTAGGCTGGCTGCGCCGGCTTTGGCACTTTTTACTTCGTCGCCAGACAGTACAAGACCGGCGATCAAGCGTTCGCCAATTTCGTAGTCAAAGGTAGCTCGACGATTTTTTGCCAGCAGTTTCATGGCTACATTATACAGATCATCTGTTTGCATGGTTAACGAGCTCTATGGCTGATGAATAGTGTATTTACCATGTGGCTGCTATAATCGGGCACAAATGACCCTCGAGAAGCTTAGAAGTCAGATTGCCTCAGTTGTTCGCCAGGAACTTGGTGACGACTTAGATTTAGGCAAAATAGTTCTTAGTTATGTACCGGAATCAATGGCCGGAGATTTTGCGACAAACGCTGCCATGGTCTATTCGAAGGACTTGCATCGGCCAGCGGCCGAATTGGCTAAAGAGTTGGCGGCAGCAATTGAAAAGGGAGTCGAGGGAGTTGCCCACGCTGAAGTGGCTGGTCCCGGGTTCGTAAACCTAACGTTACGCAACGAGTTGGTGGCAGAGATGGCAATGTCGGCACCCCATACTAAGCCGACTAGCTTGGCTAACAAGGATATCGTTGCAGAATACTCGGATCCCAATCCATTTAAAGTGCTGCACGTTGGGCACTTATATACGAGCGTAGTCGGTGACGCGATCGGTAACCTCATGAGCTTAGCTGGCGGGAATGTGCATCGCGTGAATTTTGGGGGCGACGTTGGCCGGCATGTGGCGATCACTATGTGGGCCATCATACGAGAACTAGGCGGGCAACATCCGGAGAAGCTAAGTGAGATTCCGGAAAGTGCACGGTCTAAGTGGATGGCTGCTCGCTATGTATCTGGAACTAAGGCTTTTGAGGAAGATGACGCCGCTAAGGCTCAAATAATCGAGCTAAATAAAATGATCTATGACATTCATAGCAAGAATGATCATGAATCCTCGCTTGCCCAGATTTATTGGACGTGCCGAACGTGGAGTTACGAGTACTTCGAGCAATTTTATGATCGCATTGGCAGTCATTTTGAGAAGTACTACCCAGAAAGCGAGACGGCGTCGCTAGGAACTAAGACTGTTCTTGAGCAGTTGGATAAAGGTGTCTATAAAAAGAGCGACGGAGCCGTGGTTTTCGAAGGCGAGCCGTATGGTCTGCACACGAGAGTGTTTATCACTTCACAGGGCTTGCCTACATATGAGGCAAAAGATGTGGGCCTGATTATGACCAAATGGCAAGATTATCACTTTGACCTGTCGGTTGTAATTACTGGTAGCGATATTACGGACTATATGAAGGTTGTTCTTCAAAGTCTCAAGCAGTTTGCGCCAGAATTAGCGGATCGTACGCGTCACATTACTCATGGCAATGTGAAGTTGGCAGGCGGCGTCAAAATGGCATCTCGAAAAGGCAATTTTCTCGCGGCTGTCGATGTGCTTGATCTTGCAGCCGAGGCAAGTGAGCGGGCTAATGGCACCAAAGATCCTAGGGTAGTCTTGGGAGCCGTGAAATATGCATTTTTGAAATCGAGGATAGGTGCGGATCTCGTATTTATTCCCGAAGAGTCTGTGAGCCTTGATGGCAACAGCGGACCATACTTGCAATACGCGTATGCACGAGCTCGTACCCTGCTCAGCAAGGCTGGTGCGAAGCCAGCTGATCAGCTCGATGATCTGACAGACCCGGAGCGGATCTTGGCATTGAAGGTGAGTCAGTACCCCGATGTACTCGAGCGCTCAGTTGCCGACCTTTTGCCTCACTACATTGCTACATATCTATATGAACTAGCGCAGACGTTTAATCGGTTCTACGAGGGTAATAGGGTAATTGGGGATCCACGCGAGCGGACGCGGCTTAGGTTAGTGGAACTATACTCTGAGGTATTGCGTGAATCACTGAGGCTGCTCGGGATTGACGCGCCAGACCATCTCTAAATAGACCGGAATCAGTCTTGGCGCAGCATGCTATGAGGTAGCGAGCGATAAAAGGCGAAAACCCATTATGGCTGGACAGTCACGCGGGCTAAGCGATTGTCGGTGAGAACGTAAAGCTGGTTACTAGCTGCGTCGTACGTTGCATCAAAAACGGATTTTGCCCCAGCGATTAAGAGCTGCTGCGAGAACTTTAGGTTTGAACCGTCGAATGTCCAGATCCCGACGCGGTTTGCGGCAGAATCAGCCGCGATGATGACGTTTCCGTCGTCGGTTGAGCGAAGGCTTGAGATATCGCTTAGCCCGGAAGGCAATGATGATGTCTGCTTAACCACCGGGCCCAAAAACCTCATTAAGCTTGACTGCGATGCTGCGTAGATCGACCCATCGACCGCCAGAGCGGTTGGTTTTGAATTTGAATCATTGCTCGTATTGAAGTATTCGACAGGTTTCGCGTACGAGGATCCATATTTGCCTACTTTTAAAATGTCTGACCCTGCCAGCAGGTAAAGATTTGATGCATAAGATGCAATCGAAGTAGCGGCGGGCCAGGCCCCGCCAGCGATCGCCTGCTTTGCGACTGTATCAGTGGCAAAGTTGTAAAACCACACGGCTGGTTCGTTTGTGAGTACGAAGATTCCGTTGTTACCACTAGAGAGAGTGGTGGCCACTATAGTACCAAGCCCTGAGAAGTTGGCAGTTGACGGCGTCGTTTGACCAGACTGTGAGTCAACAATATACAAAGAATCCTTATTACCGGAATCAAACACGTAGGCGTTACCGCCAGCAAACTCGAAGTGGTTTACTCGGGCGCCCTTATTTGAGAAAGATGCTACCGTTGTGGGGCTTGCAACGATAACGTGATTTATTTGATTTATTACATTTGTGGCGGCAACGATGAGGAGTGCGATTGTCCGAGGCTCCCCGGGAGCCATCATGGTCTTGGTTAGTTGAGCATCTATTTGTTGTTGTTTTGACTTCAATGCGTTTAGCTGTGTTTCTGCTTCTGCAATGGTGATTTCAGCCTTAATGTTGTTTCCAGATGCCACTTGTTCTTGTGCGCTTGTGATATCTTGGTACGTTTCTTGGTATTGGTTGGTGAGCTTAGCTGAGGCCGTGCGGGATCGCCCATTTAGTGCGCCAAAGATGATCAGCGCAATAATTATCACCATGATTCCAAGGGCTATCTTCCGGTTTCGCTTGGTGCTAAGCAGTTGGCGCAACAAGTCAGCCGTTGCGATGCCGGCGGATTTAGCATGAGGTTTGGCACGCTTCCAGCGCTCGTTTGCGACCTGGGCAACCTTTTTACCCGAGGTTACAGTAGTTTGGGCGAGTGGCGTTGCGGCCATTTTAGCGGCTTCAAAAGCATTTTCTGGAGTTCCCAAGTGAATTTCACTTGGTTGCTCCGATCTCACTTGCAGCGCTGCCAATTCGGGTGTAGTTATTTCGATAACTAACCCAGCAATGCGATCCACGGAGGCACCCTTTAGAAGCTCAGTAATCTCGGCAATGGCCGCATTGGGGCCAGACTCACTTATTATGCCTTGAAGCCTAGTCAGTGGTACCTGATGAATGAGCGCGGGTGTGGCCAACAGCAAATGGTCGCCCGGCTCCAGTTGTCCGGTGGCGATAGAACCGAAGGTTTTGCTAGGTGTTGTAGGTCGATTTGGTCCGCCCGCACTTATGTGAGACGCGGCCTTGCCTCGATACAGGAACGCTTCTGCGGAGCCCGTGTGAGAAACATGGATCTCGGATCCGACTTGGATAGCAATGATTGCACTAAGTTTGCCGATCCAGGCAGCATTGCCACGATTAACGTATTCGCCCAGCTCTAGATTCGTCGCCTTGATTGAAGATTCAAAGCGTTCAAGCTTACTTATGTCGGAGTCTATATCGTTATAGTAATGGTCTCCAAAAGTCTCCGTAACTAGATCCGCAACCTCTTCGCTGGCTCGCCCTGATACGAGCACTTCAATCACAACGTAAAGATTGCCCAGCTCAAAACCAGGCTCATCGGCCGTAGGTTCATACGAATAAGCAGTGACAAAGCTGGGTACCTGCTTTGGTCGCTTTGCATACGGGACAAGTCTGGCTGTACGCGTAATCAGATCAGACACTGCTTTGCACCTCTTATGCTTATTATATCATTCTCACTTGGGTAACAATGCATGTCGCTGGTTCAATCAATGCTGGGCGGTAGTCATACCTGGTAGAATGATCTTATGGATATATTGAGTGGCCTTAATCCGGAGCAACGCGCGGCAGTGGACCATGGCGAGGGTCCACTGTTGGTGGTAGCCGGGGCCGGAACTGGTAAGACGCGGGTAATCACTCATCGAATAGCGCATTTGATAGAAAGCGATAGGGCCAAGCCTAGCCAGGTTCTGGCCCTTACGTTTACGGAGAAGGCTGCGCGTGAGATGGAGGAACGACTTTACGAGCTCATAGGATGGCAGTCATTTCAGGTTCCGGTTATGACGTTTCACGCATTTGGAACAGAGCTGCTAGGTCGCTTCGCCACACACATCGGCCGATCCGTACGAGGCGGATTGCTTAATGAAACCCAGAAAACGTTGCTTCTAAAACAACATATAAATCGTGTCCACCTGTCGTACTACGGTCAGCAGTCAGATATGTATGAATTCTTAGACGGAGTGGTGGCGTACATAGGCAGCCTACAAAATGAAGGCGTAAGCGCAGAGGGATATGAATCATATGTAGCGCACTTATCAAATGATCCTGCCGGCATGCATCTTCGTGACGTGGACGAGCAGGTCGATCTTGCCAAACTATTCCGATTGTACGAGACCGTTAAAGCAGAGACTGGTACATTTGATTACAACGATCAGCTGCAAATTCCGCTCAGAATATTAATTGAGCGTCCAAATTTAGCAGAACGCCTGGCTCAGGAATACCGATACGTGCTGGTAGACGAGTATCAAGATACCAATTCGACCCAAGATCAGTTGCTGAGAACATTCATTGGCCGTGACGGGAACCTATTTGCGGTCGGAGATGACGATCAAGCCATATACGGATTCCGCGGTGCAGACATTGGTAACATTTTATCGTTTTCTAAGCATTTCGATGTCCGTGAGCCTGCGGTGTTAATTCGAAACTATCGATCGGGCCAGGTAATACTGGACGCGGCATACCGTCTTATTCGGCACAATGACCCTGATCGCTTGGAAACTATTTTAGGTATTAATAAACAGATGATAGGTTTGAGCGGCGAGAGCAAAGCAGGTTGCACTCCGTATTTAACTCCAGTAGACGAATTACAAGCGGTGGCTAACCACATTGTCGGCAAGATCAAAGATGGCCAGCAGCCGGCAAGTGTTGCCATTCTTGCATCAACTCATGCTCCCTTAAAGGCCATGGCTAAAGTACTTCGGAATCACGGAGTGGGTTACGCCTTATCTACCTCGGTAAACATATTTGAGCAGCCAGAGCTTTTAGGCTTGTGGCATTTACTCAAATGGATATGCATGCAAGCGGACGACGAGACCATAGGCCATGTAATAATGGGTCCATTTTTAGGCTGGTCACCGGCGATGTACCGGCAGATATTAGACGAAAGTGTTGAACGGATGGAATCAATTGAAGTTACCCTTCGATCAAGTCAGATTCCAGAGGCCCATGATCTAGTGATCAACTTGGATGAGTGGCGAAAATGGTCGCGCGAAGTATCGGTCAGCCAATTAAGCTTTAAGTTAACATTCGAAACAGGACTCGCTGATCTCTGGAGAGAAAAGGCTGCTAGCAGTCCACGAATGGTCCGGGTTTTTGAAGATTTACAACGGCTACTGGAGCAAATGCAGGACTTTGAGTCGGTTTCAGTGGACCCAATGTTGGACGAGTATTCTAAGACATTTCCTAAGCCGCCCGATATTGAAGTGTCGGAGCCACTGGGTGATACGGATGGGGTGCAACTGTTAACGGTCCATGCATCTAAAGGTTTGGAGTTTGATAGTGTTTATGTGGTCGGATGCACGCAAAGAAGTTGGTCTGCAGGGAGAAGGCCTGGTAGAGACATACCATCTGATCTGACTCGCTCTCAAGACCTGCCCCCGGCCCACGAGTTTAGAAGATTAATGTATGTAGCCGCAACACGTGCTAAAAAATCTCTTAACGTTAGTTGGCCTACTCATTCTGCGTCAGGAGCTCGAATGGCGGTTAGCCCATTTGTTGAAGAATTATTTGGTACGCAACAAGTTGAGGTGGAAACAGCTCAAGAAACCACCGATCGTTTGGCCGATTCGATGAATAAGTTACAGCGTTTCTATCCGCTAAACAATTCCGCGATTGGCAGCGCACGGTTGCCGTTTGAATCTGCCGATGGGTGGCTAACGCTGGGAGTTACGCAAATGCAGTCGTATACTTTTTGCCCATTTGAATTCTATTTGCAAAACGTGTTGCAGCTGAAACAACCAATCGGTCCAAGTCTTGCGTTCGGAAGTACTCTGCACAAGATTTTCGAGAATTTATATAAGTCGAAATTAACCGGTAATGATCGACCTGTCTATGAATTGCACGAATTGCTGGATGAGCTTTGGTCGGACCGAGGCTACGAACAACGCGAGATAGCTGAGTCTGATCGAGTGCTGGCTCATAAAACACTTGATGCGGTTTTCGGTCGTGAGGCAACGGTGCAGAGGCGTATATTGGCTAGTGAGATGGCAGTGTGGTTTGAACTTCCCGAAGCCAAGCTGAAACTGCGGGGCAAGATCGATGCCATATTTGAGACGGAGGAAGGGATTGAACTCCGAGACTTCAAAACGGGTAGAAGTAAAACTGATAGCGAGAAACTCAGCCGCGAGGCAAAGGATGATTTCCAACTTCGGACGTACGCCTTAGCATACGAGAGCATGAATGGCGTTGCCCCGTCCTTGGTTACGTTGGACTACGTAGTCACCGGTATTGAAGGCAATGCAAAGTTAACTCCAGCCATATTGCGTAATCACCGGTCGAAGTTAATTGAAATAGCATCCAATATTCGTTCAGGCAATTTCGAACCGAACCCTTCACCAATGCACAAATGTTCAGCAATTAAGTACTATGGAACGGGAGAGCAAGATGAACTTTCCGACTTACTGCAAATGGATAGGGGCATAACACCGTGAAACGTGACGAGGCATGGCTACAGCAAGTACTCGACAAGATATGGGACAACTACTTTGCGGATGTCCCACAGCAAAATGATGTTCGAATTGTATTTGGCAGGCGAGCTAAACGGCGACTAGGCTCGATAAGCTTTGATCCAATCGATCGCAATACGAGTCTAATTACGATAAACGGTATATTTAAGAAGGCGATGGTTCCCGAATACGTCATTGAAGCAACTATTGTTCACGAACTTACGCATTATGCCCATGGTTTCAACTCGCCGTTAAATAGAGCTCAGGCTCATCCGCACGCTGGCGGAGTCATGAAGCGTGAATTTGCTGAAAGAGGTTTATTAGAGCTATATTTACAACAGAAACAATGGTTAAAGATTAACTGGGCTGACGTGATAGCTAGTGAGTTTAAGACCGGAGAGCGAAAGCAGCGTCAGCCCTCGGGACAACTTAAAATACCAAAGCCATTTTGGTTCATAGGAGATTAGAATGCCATTATCCAGATTAGAACTAGTCTCAAGTCATGGAGACCAAACATTATCAAGAGTTCGGTTCGTACTGCATGGTACGTCAAATGCGACCGATGCTCTATCTATTTTGGATGCTGGCCTAAGGTTTGTTGAGGGGCAGTCGCTGCTCTCTACAAATCTTGTATTTGCGCATGATTCTACTGTCGGGCAAGCAGTGCAGGCTCAGCCATTTGGACCCGCTGCGATGCTAGGGGATCCTGGCATGGCGATCATTCTCGCCATGCCGCCGAATTACCACTTAGGCTATGGGATCTTCACGTCAGCCTATATTGACCGCAAGTTGAAACGCGTTAGCGGTTCGCCGCTTAGTTACGCAGGTGGACGCAATAATTTGGCGCTGTATTTGCCTGTCGATACTGAAGCTTCTCGGATTCACATCGAGGCTGAAGTCGCAAATGGCTATCCTCTTGAACAACGGCCGCAATACGAGATTGAACCCAAGTGTGTATTTGGAACCTTTCCGACAGGACCCGCCTTTGATGAACTGGTAAAACAATTGGACGTGGGTATAAGATCCCTCGAACCTTTGCAGGTCGAGCGATTAGAAGCTGCCATGATGGACATTCTCCGCGTCACGGATGCAGCTAACGCGGTGACCGCACCGACTGCCATTCGTGACATAATTACCGGCACGGTAGAGTCGATGATTGTTTCGCGATTAAGGATGATGCGCTGGCAAGGTTTACGATTGCTTGGATACGCCTTCGAAGAGGGCAACCAGCCAGTGGGTGTGGCGCCAGTAAGCGATATGGCTGAGCAAAGAAAGAGAATGGATGATCTGGGCCGGTTGCTTGCCAGCTCTACTTTGTTCAGCGCAGAACTTTCGTGGCTTAAGGTATACGTTGCTCATGAACTAGAAATGATGCGAGTTGAGCTTGAAGGTGCGGAGCTGGAAAGTCTTCCGGACTAGCAAAAGTGCTTCGATTGCGTTAGGATAGGCAGGTTCTTACGGGGTGTGGCGCAGCTGGTAGCGCGCAGCGTTCGGGACGCTGAGGTCGGAGGTTCAAGTCCTCTCACCCCGACCATTAGACTCTCTTTGGAACTGTCCGCATAAAAAATAGGTTCATGACTGGAAGCCGGGCGTTTAGTCCGGTTTTTGGGTTTTGATAGATTTAGTTTTTCCATAGCCTTTTCTGGTCGGTCGGTTAACGTCATTAACGCACCAAAAGGCTTCGCAAATTCTGATGAATTAATTGTAATAATGTCATCGGATACGTCGAAATACACGCGTTCGAAGTAGGATTGGTTGATCTGGCGCTTTATGTGTTCGGGTGCTGCCTCATATGCGGCGTATACGTTTTTCATTAGGTCCAGTGCCAGGTCTAGGTGAGACTCAATATTCTCTCGGCCCAGTTCGGCAGAAGTTAGAACTTCCGTAGCTTGTTGCCTGGTGCGCGTTATGCGAGTTTGCTCTCTACCGAATACTTCTAGCGGCATGACACCGGCATAGTAGGCTTCCAGCAGCTTGGCGTGTTCGGCTTCAAGTCTGTCGAGCAGGAGGCGTTGTCGTTTAGCTTCAGCTTCAAAGTCGACCAGGCTCATCTTTGATGTACTTATGTATTTCTGCACGAACTTGATCAGATTCCGTAGGACTTAACTTCACCATGTAATATAGTTGCGCCACCTTGGCTTCGATCTCTTCGGCAGGCAAGTATGGAAGCTTGCAGCCATTGCGTTTGGCTCGTCCTGCGCAGAAGAAATACATGTAACGTTGCTTTTTGAAAGCTACACATAGCCTGGAGCCGCATCTTCCACAGAATATAGTGCCTTTAAGGTAGTGCATATGGGTGCGCTGTTTTTCGCCCAGTAGCCTAGCTTTCAAGATATCTTGAACTTGGTTGAACAAAGCTATACCAATTAAGGCGGGATGTTTACCGGGATACTGCACCCCCTGATACTGAGTGATACCGGTGTAATAGGGGTTAGTTAATATACTCGCTAGTCCGGACTTGGTTATAGCGTGCTCGGCACGATTCTTGGTGGCTCGAGATGTCAGCCCTTTACCACCCAGCAGAGAGGCTAATGCTACTAGTGAGTATTCGCCAGTGGAGTAAAGCTTGAAGGCAAGACGAACGAGGTCAGCTCTAGATTCATCGATCTCCACCCATCTACTATCGTTTCCATCAACAAATTCACGATGGTTGATGTACCCTAATGGTGCTCGGGTGATTGTGCCACCGCTTTTAACCTTTTGCGTCATGCCTTTAACAACTTCGGAAGATAGGTTGGAAGAATAGAAATCGGCAATTGTTGCCATGATACCGTGAACCAGGGGGCCTGAGGGTGTTTCGTCGATGTTTTCGGTGCAGGACACTAGCTTGGCACCCGATTTAACAATAGCAAGATTGATCATGACGTCATCTTCGC
>Ga0210386_10004772_pt1 | contig 11142 bp, 10 predicted proteins | sample IncBWH32OmetaG_FD_160091 | JGI IMG/M metagenome (GOLD analysis project Ga0210386, IMG submission 160091) | Forest soil microbial communities from Barre Woods Harvard Forest LTER site, Petersham, Massachusetts, United States - Inc-BW-H-32-O ... | reverse complement strand
TCCCGCAGGTCGTGCGACCGTACACGAGCCCTTTTGACGTTGGCGTCCTCTGTAGTCTCTACGAAGCGGCACCCCTTGCCGCATTGGAAATGATAGCAATGGGTCTGCCGCCTGCTCGACAATTACAAAGAGACTTTTTGACTTAGGCTTTTGGTGGAAAACTGCCGATGCGATCCCTGACAAGGTCAAATGCACATCCTCAGATATCCGGCCTTATCTACTCGAAAGTAGCCAAACTGCTATTCATCGGTCTGCTGCTGGTCTTTGTATACCCGTTCTTTTTCGTCATTTCCGGGGTGGATCCGACCGTTCCGTATGAAGGGCAATCGCAGATCAAAATAGTTTATTATCTACAGATGGCGTTTCCCCTTTTTTGCATCGCAATCGCCCTCTTGTATCGGGGTTCAGACGTATGTCTTCCTAGCGTGATCATGATTTACCCCATTGTTTGCCTCGCATCGACCATATGGTCTGTTGATCCATACGACACATTTAAGGAAGCTTCCTTGTTGCTTCTATATATTCTTGCCATTGCCGCCATCTGTCAGATTTTGGATATCGGGGTCTTTTGCAAAATCATAGTCAGAGTATTGGCATTTTTAATACTCGCGAGCGTGGTGATGGCGGTCGCTTTTCCGCAATATGGAACACATCAACTGGATGATGCCCTCGGAGATGTTCGTGTCGGCCTGTGGCGCGGGGTATTCGGGCATAAAAATCAGCTGGGCGCCGCGGCGTCTACCAGCGTTTTCACCTTCTTGTTTTTCCGGCGTCTCATAAGCGCGTCCGTTGGTTTTCAGGTGATATGTATTGTCGCGGCGATTGCGTGCCTGATATTCGCCCAATCGGCTGGCTCATGGGTCGCTCTGTGCATGCTGGTGGTCTATTACTTTCTCTTACGAACTGCTCCCGTTTCCCGAAACTTTCTACTGCTGATTGTCTTTGGTGTAAGCGCATTGGCGTTGACAGTCTTCTCTTTTTACAGCGCGGACCTCGTAGTTATCGTTGGGCGCGATGCGACTTTCACTGGACGCACCGACATCTGGCGCATCGTGCTTGACGCAATTTGGCAGAGGCCCTTGCTTGGGTTCGGTTATTACGCCGGAACGCACGATTTCATGAGGCCTCTTCTCGCGGGCGAACTCTTTTCGGCTGCCGTCGATGCCCATAATGGATATTTTGACGTGATGCTTGGAACAGGGACTGTTGGTCTGACACTGTTGCTGTGTTGCATTGCGTCAGTCACAGTAACAGCTATTGACCGCCTGAAGACGTCTGCCGGACTCGAAAGGGATTTCTTTTGGCTGCTTCTGGCTTTTCCAATCTTGAGCTTGTTGTTTTCATTCTTCGAGACGGAGGGAATATCCGGAGTTCATGACCTGCTCGATGCGCTGACTTTCTTATCTTTAACCGCGATCCCATTGTATTTGGGACTCGCTCGCGGCACTCGTCAATCGCCGACATCTGCCGCATACGCGGGATCAGCAGCGCGACTTTTTACAAATGAAAGGCGAGATACGGCGCGCTGGAGGTCTCCAACGCTAGGCGGATGAAGGCGGTGCGTCTGAGCGAGCTGGCGACCTAGCGCCGTCTGTTCGGATATCGCCGCCTGCAGATCGCGATCCGCCGTGAAGATGTCGCCATGAACTGCGAGAAGTTTCGTCGCTTCTATTGTGAGGAACGGCTGCAGGTCCGTCGGGCGGCGGATGCAAACGCGTCCTTTCCACGGAAAAATAATGGTCAGGTCCATAGAAGGCGCGCGCGCCATCGAACTCGGTCGAGCCGAGCCAAAGCCCGTGGATGCGTGGCCCCATGATCGGTGCATTGTCCTCCTGCCACTGGCCTTGGAAGAATGTCCGTGACTGCGAATGGCTGACGGACGTCCTGCTGGGAACCCGTGACGGCCCTCGATATGGGGCGACCGCACATAGAAACCTGTTATGGCCGGAGATGACATTAGGAGCCACTGATCATCAGGAGCCGCTATTTACTCCTTTTTAGGTAGGCACGATATCCAAATGGCTGGCTGTATCAGGCATCGCCCAGTTGGCAATATTTGGTAGCATCACTAGGATAGGTCAGTCGTCGCTCAAGAATACTGGTTTGGGGAATTGACGATGTTAGACAAGGCCACCGAGATTTCACAGTACGCGCGATTGGCAGAGATGAGATACTGGCTCGGGATGCGCAAGCATTTCTGGCATGAGTATCTCCACACTGGAGAATGGGAGCTGCGCGAATTGAACAAGTATGTGCGCAGAGATGGTGTTGCTCTCGACGTCGGCGCCAGTACTGGGGTCTATGCATACCATCTCAGTCGGATGGCCCGCTACGTTTATGCTTTCGAGCCGATTCCAGAAACCGCCGAGCGCGTTCGCCGGTTGAGAGTGAGGAATATAGCGGTCGAGAATGTTGCATTATCATCCCGGGAAGGCCAGGCAAAGTTGCGAATTCCGCTCGTTTCCACCAAAGGAGAGGATAAAGGTATGGCCAGCCTGGAGCCGCGCGTGGTCGCTGACGAGCGCCTTTCTCGGACGATCGACGTTCCTCTGCGTCGGTTGGACAACTATGGATTCAAAAACATTTGCTTCATCAAGATCGACGTCGAAGGCCATGAGGAGGACGTGCTTGACGGAGGACAAGAAACAATCGCCCGCGATCGCCCCTGCTTGCTGATAGAGATCGAGGAACGGCACAATCCAGGTGGGCTTAGCCGAATTGATAAGAGCCTCTCCGCTCTTGGCTACGAAGGGTTCTATTTTGAGCGTGGCAAGCGTCGTCCTGCCAGCACGTTCGACAGTGCTGGCAATCAACCGCCGTCGCTCGCTTTCGAGACTGGGAACGAAAGCCGGAGGAGTCTCTCCTATATCAATAATTTTCTGTACTGCCCGACGGTGCGCAACGTCTCGAATGGGAGTTGAAAAAGATCGCCAGAGGACATTGCGTCGCGCGCTCGGACAGGGAAGCTAAAGATCAGTGTGCCGCCCGCCCCCTCCGCCGAGGTTGAGGATCCTTGCATCGAGAGGCAGATCGACCATGTGCGCACAAGGAATTCACCGCGTCTCTTCCATCGCGAGGCGGGACGAATATTCAGCATAATGGAATGATAAAAGCGCAACTCTCATTTTCCTCTCCCGACTAATGCACGAAATGGCCCGAAGACAGTTGAAACAGTATCGCGGTCTTGATCGGTCATGAGCAGAGTGCATGCGGCGGCAGCAAAAAGCGTGAGGAACACAGTCGCTTCAAATACCGTGAACAACAAAGTCCGGTCATCAATCGGTCTCAACAAAAGCCGCACTATGCCGGCTGTTGCGACTGCCAATGCAGTCGTAGTGATGACAGGCTTTCCGATGATCCGAATGCGAAACATCCTCAGCACGAGGGCGTAGCGGACGAAGTTTATCATCGATATTGTCGTGAAGCTTGCCAGCGCAGCACCGAGTTGTCCAAAGAGCGGCACCAGCATCGCGCAGGCAATCACCGAAAGCAGGAATCCGCAGCCCAAAAGCATTGTCTCCCGGACGTGCCATCCAGTCATGGAAAGTGCAAACCCGCTGTAACCAAATATGGTCTGCAGGAACATTCTTGCGGCGACGAGCGCAACCACGCGCGCATCGACCGCGAAGGTGGGCCCAAACACGAGATCGATGCGATCTCCCCAAAAAAGGATGGCGGCAAAAATGGGCGCCGAAACCAGCGTTATTCGACGAATGTTTTCGGCCAGAAGGTCTTCCATTGCGGCGAGGTCGTTGTTCCAATAGCGCAGCGCGATACGCGGACCCAACGTTTGCCCCAGCGCGTCCCCGAGAAGACCGATAAGTTGCGCAACCATGAGGATGGCCGCATATTGGCCGACATCCGTCGCGCTCCCGAAATGACCAAGAAAGAGCGAGTCGGCGCTGCGGATCCAAACGAAGAAGACCAGCGAAGCGCCCAAGCTCGGCGAATATAAAAGAACCGATCGGATGTCCGGCCAATCCCATTGATCTTGGGTGCCGCTGCCGCCGAGGTCCTTTCGCGCAACCAAGGCCAACACCGCCCAGGAAATGATGTATGACGCGCATGTCGCGACGACGACTGCCCACAACCGAAAACCAAAAACAAACATCAAGCCCATGATTATGAGTCGGACGGTGGGCTGAACCACAAAATTTGCCAGCATGAAAGGTGCGGGATTCAACACTCCTCGATAAGCCCCGCCCAACACCGCGATATCGGTCGCAAACGGTAGCGCTATCAGTGTTACGAGAAGGACATTCGCGAAGTCCGGATAGCGGTAGATCGACTGCTCGACGTAGCTGCTCAACCCGGTTGCCGCTAGCGCGGGGGGAATGATTGCGATGCTGAAGGTGAGGAGCCGGAAGAATGGCAATTGTCGTAGTCGGGACGAAAGCCGTTCCGGTGCGGATCCCAAATGGCGTTGCAGTGCGAGGTCCAGCCCCAGCGGGGTCACAACGCCACAGCTTTCCAGTACGCTACGGGCAACGTTGAACATGCCGTACTGATTTGCTCCAATCACTCGCGCGATCACGATGCCCACGACGAAGCTTACCACTTTCGCGTAGGTCATCGCGGCGGCGTTGAGCGGCGCTCCTTTCAGGGAGTGATAGGAGGAAGCAAGCCCTGTAGTCCGGCTGGAGCCCATAACTGGAACATCCTTTCAATTTTCGGCGTAGGCCAGGAACGATGCGGCCGGAAGCGCCGCTAGATCCGAGCGGTGAGCAAGGAGGACGGTCTCTTCGACGGTGAGGCCGGTAGCGGTTTGACTCGCGTTGGCGTCATCCTCGTTTCGAAATTGACAGCAAGTTACGGAAGGTACTTGTCATCGGGCTTCTCTTTGGCCGAGTCCGGATCACACACCGGCAGGCTCTGGTTGCCCGTGCGGGTAAGGGCCTTCGACACATGATCGTGTTTGCACAATGAGTTCACCGGCGTCGCGTCGATTGTCTCGACGATAACACGGAATCCAAGTGAACCTGACGGGGTAATCCGAAAGTGTCGACACCCGAGGCGAATTTTACGGATAGGACGCGTGCGTCTAACGAAGCGCGCCGCGGCAGCAAAAACACCTGTCGCCCGGGGCAAGAAGCCTTACGCCTTGGCTGAACATGAAGCCCTTGTCCGCGAGCTGGTAGCGACCCAGCCTGACCTGACGCTTCCAACAGCCAAGCCGGCGAATCTCGTGAGGACGAGCAGGAGCACAATATTCGGACCGGACGGCTGCATGACCGGTTCGGCCCGCAGCAGCATCTGGCTGGCAGCGAACCTGACCATGCCCTCTGACCGCGCCGCTCCTCGTTCCCGAGGCATCACCGGTTCCCTGAATGCCGGCGAGGAACGTGCTCCCGGCGGCGCGCAAGACCGGCGGCAGCGATGCCCTCTCGAGACCAGAGCAGCGCCTAACTTCATTGCATATCTCTTTCGCGCCACAGGCGCTTGCTTGCTTCGCGGCCACCCTCCAGCGACGTTGCGCATCTTGTGCCTCGATCGCCGTTCGACCTTTCCGCAACACAATGCCTGATCGGCGGCCGCGCGGGAGGCCGAGTGACGACCGATCGAACGCGACGTATCGGGTCAGGCGTCGGAGTCCGCCGGAGCAGGAAGCGATCTGCATGATGCCAGGAGCATCGTGCCCGGGCCGAAACAGCATGACCACGCTCGTTGCGGTCCGCCTCCCGGCTACACGCGAAAACGAAACAGGTGCCCGTAATCGTCACGAAGTTCGGATAGATATCGCCGAACCGCCACCCCGAGTCGGTATGAGACCGATTCTGAATCCGGGAAAACATCCGGCTGTTCGTGATAAACGCAGCGTACATCCGCCGTCCTGCCGGGCGGGATATCGACGATCACTCGAAGACATCCATCCGTGTATTCGTACGCGACGACGTCTTGGTTGACCGTAACATCTTTCAAAGAAACGACCTGTGGTTCTTGCTTCACGACCCGGATCCGTCGCGTCACCGCCTCCATGTTTTCGATGCGGAGTTGTTCAGCAAACATCTTTACTATGATTGTTCCGCCGTCGCGTCGAATGCTGTAGCTCCGGCAAACGGCGTCCCCGAGAGCCCGCCAACAGAGTTTCCACCGCAAGGATGCAAGCTGTCGCAGGAACTCCGTTAGTTCGCTGCCGTGGTCCCGGAAAAGGTCGTGATGCCCGGCAACGAAGCACGGCTTGCCCAGGATTCCGTCAAATGCGAAGTTTTCAATGCCGTGGTCAATGTACCGCCGGGTATAAATCGAGAATCCCCCATACCGGGCCATGGCGACACTCCACAGGTCTGCAAGTGTCGTTTCGTTCGAGGCATCATCGGCCGGTGCGACTTTCGTGTTCACTGCCGCGACGAAGCCATTTCGCTTGAGAGCCGACACTGCCTCGGGCGAAAATGCCCCTTGCGGGAAAACCATCACGTTTTCGTAGTCAAGCGCGGTCTTGTTGAGAAGGGACTGCATCCGACACCTGGCGGTCTTCAGCTTTCTGTCGAGTAGGTCGGCTGAACGTGCCGCAAATTCACCACGGGTGTGATCGCAGCCGTGCACGCAGACGGACAGTTTTCCGCTATTTTGCTGAAAGGCGGCAACGGTGTCGCGATTTGTTCGTTGCCAGTTCCATGGAATGAAGGCGATGGTCGTCGCGAACGTCTGCTTGTTGGCCAACTGCAGTAGTTCGCCAAAATCGAGAAAGCCGTACCGTGGCTTCAGGGGTGGATCGTCGATGATCAGGCACGCGTTTGTTTCGGAGGTGGTCCAGCAGATGCCGCGGAACGACCACTTCAGATACATCACGACTGGCACCGCACCGGCGAAACGCTTCTTCACATCAAAATGGGACGCAGCGCGTTCGCGAATGTCCACCATCGCCAGTGACGCATCGGCAAAAAAGCGCACGCCCGAATAAGCAAATCCGGCGAACAGGTGTCCCTCGGGCGCCGCGACGATGCTCTGCAATTCGCCACCATGCCGGATGACAAGCGCCGTATCCGCGGCGCCGGGCTCCAGTTGGATCCGCAGGGCCGACATTGGGCCGCATATGTCTGGAAAAGCATCAGTGACGGACACGGTTATTGGCCGCGCGTCGATGCCGCGGATGTCCGCCTCCGGGTCTCCCGTGATCTGGCGCAGCAGAGCCCTGCAGGGATCCGCAGCTTGAAATCCATAGACGAACACGGTGGCGGCTGCCGCCAACCAAGCCGGAAGCGTTCCGGCCTTGCAGGGCTGCAGGGTTTCGGCGAGACAAAGCGCGGAAGTCAGGATGGAGAACTGCGGATGACTTGCCGTCAGCGAGGCTACCTTCCCCCCGTTCGCTTCGCTGACTGTCAGCGCCGTCCATGGAATTCCGAAAAAATCGAGGATTTCCGTCAGGTTGCAATCGTCGGGCGATGGAGTGTCGCTGCGGAGCAGGAGCGCGATCGAAGAGCCTGTGTCCATGGCGTCGGCGCTCCATCCTGGGTTGTCGCATCATCCTTCGGGAAGGCCACCGGGCATCCTGCGGATCGTCCGCGACCTCGAGATTGTGTTCCTCTTTGGAGAGTCCTATACGAAAGGTCGCCAGGTTTCCACTGAAGGACGCAGGCGCAATGGTTCTGTCGGACAACATATCTGAGGTAGGCGGTGCGGCCGGCGCGGTCCTTATCATCGTCGAAAACCTGCCGGTGCCGGTCGATCGCCGGGTCTGGCAGGAGGCCACAGCGCTGCATCAGGCTGGTTACACCGTTTCGGTCATTTGTCCGAAAGGGAAGGGATATGACAAGGCATACGAGCAAATGGACGGTGTGCATATCTACCGCCATCCACGGGGTGTGGAAGGCTCTGGCGCCGTAACTTATCTTCTCGAATATGCTGTCGCCTTTTTTTGGGAATTCGTTCTCTCGTTGAAGGTGGCGCATCGACATGGATTCGATATTCTTCATGCGTGCAATCCGCCGGACTTGATCTTTTTGATCGCGATTTTTTACAAGTTCTTCTTTGGCAAGAAATTTCTGTTTGACCAGCATGATCCCGCGCCCGAACTCTATGCGGTCAAATTCGGCCGCCAGGATTTCTTTTATCGTCTCCTGTTCCTGCTTGAACGCTGGACGTTTCGATCGGCCGACGGGAGCCTCGCGACAAACCCTACCCTGAAGCAGCAGGCCATGGAGCGAGGCGGGATGCCGCCAGAAGGGGTCTGGGTCGTCAGAAGCGTCCCCGATCTCGGGCGCTTCAGGCAGGTCAAGCCCGATCTGTCGGTCAGGCGGGGCTTTCGATATCTCGTCGGCTATGTGGGAATGATTGCCGAGCAGGACGGTGTAGACCTGCTGGTCGGGGCGATGGAACACATCGTCAAGCGCCTGCATCGAACGGATATCGCCTGCCTGATCATCGGCGACGGACCGGAAGCAGGCCGGCTCAGGACGCTCACAGGCGAACTCGGGATCGCCGACAATGTCGAATTTGCCGGTTACATTTCGGGCGATGCGCTTCCCGCCAAGCTGGCGGCTTGCGATATCGCCGTCGTTCCGGACCTGCCCAATGCCGCCACCGTGACGATGTCGATGATCAAGGTCTTTGAATATATGGCAATCGGGCTGCCGTTCGTCCTGTTCGACTTGGCACAGGCGAGGCGTGATGCGGGCGACGCCGCCCTGGTGGTGGCGGAGCCGACGCCGCAGGCGCTCGGCGAAGGAATCGTGGCGCTGCTTGAGGACGAGGCCGCGCGCGAGCGTATGCGGAGCTACGGCAGGGAGCGTGCCCGCGGCGAATTTCAGTGGGAGGTCGAAAAGCGTTCCCTCCTCGCCGCCTATACGAGCCTGGCGCCGAGGCACGCACGATAATGCGGCTCGATCCGCGCGTGCGCATGCGAGGAAAGCAGGAACACCAGCCGATACCGATGCTCCCTGAGAGCGGAAGCGAATCACCGTCCGTGCGCTGGAGCGGGTGAACTGCTGTGACCGATCGCGAGGTCGCCGAGAGTGTACCAGGGGCCAGTCCCCTGGATCGCGAGCATAATGCGCGGATCTTGGCTCCCGGCTGCGGCGAGATCGATCTGCACGGGGTGCGCGCCAGCGGCCAGACCTCGCGTGGCAACCGTTGCGGCGTCCCGTGCGCGTGCCGAGCAGCGCTCTCTCCTTCTCAAGCGTGCGAGCGAACTTGCCGAATCCCTCAGCAAAACGCGGGGCTCCATCGTGGATCTACAAGGTCGGAAGCAAGCATTGACCGAGCAGCTACTGAGGCTGCAATCGCAATTCGTCTCCGGGATTGTGAGCAGCTTGGGAGCGAACAACGTTGAAACAACTGGAACTGGCGCCAGGACGGGCCAGGCGGAGCGATCTCTCACCGATGCTCCATCGCTCCTTCTCGTGTGAGTCCCGCAATTCGGCATAGGCTTCAAGCGCGGCGCTGTCATTTGGCGCAACCCTCCGCTTCGAGCACCGGACGAGGCGTCGGGTTGTCGTAGGCTCATTCCGAACATGGAGCAGGCGCGCAGGTTCGTAGAGAGCGACGAGGTGTTGATCTCTGCCAGAGCCTCGGCACGCCGGCCAACAATGCGATCCAGAATTCATCGATCAAAACATGGTGCAGCAGCTCTTTGTCGCAACCGGCGCGGCAGTTGCGCTGAAGAACCACCGCGGGGTACCCCAAAAGAGCGCAGATCATAATCCGTGTTCTTCAGCAGCGCGCGCGCCCAATCGGTTATCTTGAATGAACGCACGCGGACGGCCTTCAAACAAGGAGCCAACATGGCGAATAATGAGGACGCAGAAGTTCAGACCGCGAAAGACGGCCCGTCGCTCGCCGTCATCGGTTGCGGCTACTGGGGTGCGAAACACATCCGTGTCACGTGCGATATACGCAACGCAAGGATGTCGATGGCCGCTGATCTGCGCCCTGACAGATTGGAATATGTCCGTTCACAATATCCTTCTGTCGCTGTTTCGCGTGATATCGGCGCGATACTGAATAACCCCTCTATAGACGGGGTCATTATCGCCACCCCTGTGGAGACGCACTTTGAATTGGCGCGGGCGGTGCTCCAGGCCGGAAAGCACGCGCTCGTCGAGAAGCCGTTGGCCATGACGAGCGCGCAATGCCGCAAGTTGAATGCGATCGCCGAAGAGCGCAAGCGTGTGCTGATGGTCGGGCACACGTTCGAGTATCATCCGGCGGTGGGTGTCATGCGCCAGATGATCCAGAGCGGCTCTCTCGGCGAGCTTTACTACATTGATTCGCGGCGCCTGAATCTCGGTCTCTACCGGCAAGACGCCAATGTCCTTTGGGACTTGGCGCCGCACGACCTCTCGATCATCTACTTCCTGCTGAAGGAGGTGGCGCAAACCATCGGCGCCTGGGGTTGCGCGCACGTTCTGCCCGACGTTGAGGACGTTGTTTACGCCAAGATGGGCTTCAAGAGCGGCGCGACCGCCCATGTGCATGTTTCCTGGTTGGACCCGGTCAAGGTGCGCCAGATCACGATCGTCGGAAGCGACGCGATGCTGGTGTTCGACGACGTGCAGCCGTCCGAGAAAGTGCGCGTCTACCAGAAGCGCTTCAGGCCGCAGATCAACTGCGACTCCTATGCCGACTTCCAGTCGGCCTATCATCATGGCGACGTTCATATCCCCGCGATATCCAACAGCGAACCGCTCAAACTCGAGGTACTAGACTTCGTCAACGCGATCATGACCGGGGAACGGCCGCGCGCGGACGGAGTGGATGGGCTGCGCGTCGTCGAAGCGCTCGAGGCGGCATCGGCGTGTCTGCGGGTCAACCACAAACACCGTAGCAACGGTAAGGATCAACCGACGTTTCGGCGGCCGAACGTGTCGGAGAACGTGTTGGAGGGAGGTCCGGTAATTGCTGTCGCATGAAGCCACGCGACGGAAGGCGATCCCGCGGGAATTCGGCAAACGGGCGCTCGACGTCGCGATCAGCGTTCTCGCGATCGTGGTGCTGGCCCCCGTCTTCATGGTGGTGTGGATAGCAATCCATCTCGACAGTCCCGGACCCGCGATCTTTCGCCAACGTCGGATCGGGCGAGACGAGAAGCCGTTCAACTGCTTCAAATTCCGGACGCTCCGCCACAACGCCGACGAAAACGTCCATCGCGAGGCGATCCGGCGGGTTTGGGCGAAGGAACCCCTCTCGAACGACCCCGATGCCCCA
>Ga0210386_10004771_pt1 | contig 11144 bp, 12 predicted proteins | sample IncBWH32OmetaG_FD_160091 | JGI IMG/M metagenome (GOLD analysis project Ga0210386, IMG submission 160091) | Forest soil microbial communities from Barre Woods Harvard Forest LTER site, Petersham, Massachusetts, United States - Inc-BW-H-32-O ... | reverse complement strand
GATCTGTCCGACCGCTTCGTGACCCGGCACTCTGGGCCACTCGATCGGCAGGATTCCTTCGACCGTCGCGGAGTCCGAATGGCATACGCCGCATGCCTCGACACGGATGCGGACATGCTGTGGTGGAGGATCAGACAACGGCTTCTCGGTCAGTTCCAGCTTTCCGGGGCTCACCGCGTGCACCGCGCGATACGTGGATTTCGATTTCGCCATCATCCCCTCCGTCGCTTACGTTCAACCCTTGATCATCTGATCATCCACACCTCTCCTGTCGCGGGCCATGTCATTGGTCCGCGTTTTCTGCCAAACAGAGGGTTGGTGTTGCTCTAAAGTGTCTCGGTATCGATATAAAAATTCTATTTAGTTTTTGACGTCGCTGCCCGGCCGGACATCAATCGCCAAACATGGGGTTGCCACTCGCCGTCGCGGACGCCTCCACTTCCTCCTGCATTACATCCCAGTGTTCGGCCAACTTGCCATTCGCCACACGAAAGATATCGACCGCGATCATTGGCTTCGGTCCCCACCCGACGTAGCGGCCGTGCACCATCACCAAATCTCCCTCCGCCACGACCATGCCGGGCTCATAGGAAAAGTCCTTGCTCAAGTTCGCAATGAGGCCGGGAATAGCCGCCCGTCCGTTAGGAATCGCAGGGTTGTGCTGAACATAATCTTCGGCGAAATAGCGCTCGACCACGCTCGGATCCCGCTCAATGAAAGCGCCGGTCAATGCACGAAGCGCGATTTGTTTGGCGTTTTCCATCTGCGTCTGTTCCGCCGCCCGCCGTTGCAGCGAAATTCTACCGAGGTGGCACCACCCTAGGCCATGCCATTGATCCCACGTTTCGTGCCAAAAACGGGGAACGCGATCAGGCGGGCGTCGATCTCCGACCATGGGTAGATCGTCGGTCGATCTTCGTGGTCGTCCCGTTCTGCGGCGCTTTCAATGCGTCGATCGAAAGCGCTTTCTGTAGGCAGTCGGACTCACGCTTAGACGTCGCTGAAAGAGGCGGCGAAGAATTTCGGCGCTGGTGAAGCCGCAATGCCTGGCGATAGTCTCAATTTGATCCTCGCCATCTTCGAGAGCGCGGCGCGCCGCATCGAGGCGGGCGCGTTCCACGAATACGCCGGGCGGTGCGCCCGCTTCCCGCTCGAAGTTGCGCACGAAGTTGCGCGGACTCATATGCACGCGCTGAGCAAGAGCCTCGATCGTCAGATCGCTGGATAGGTGGTCGAGAATCCAACGCTGCAGTTCGCCGATAGGACCATCCCCATCAAGTTGCGCTGCGAGATGAGCGCTGAACTGCGACTGGCCTCCAGGTCGCTTGAGAAACAGCACCATCAGCCGGGCGGCAGCAAGTGCTACATCTCGCCCGAGGTCGTCCTGCACCAGCGCCAGAGCGAGGTCCATTCCTGCGGTCATGCCGGCCGTTGTGTAGAAGCGACCGTCCCGCAGAAAAATCGGATCGGCTTCGACATGGATCGAAGGGTAGCGCCGCGCCAATTCATCACAAAAAGCCCAATGTGTTACGGCGCGGCAGCCGTCCAGTAGGCCGGCTTCCGCGAGCAGGAAAACGCCGGTGCAGATTCCGCCCACCCGGCGAATTCCTCCGGTGGCCTGCCTGAGCCAGTCGACGCAAGGCCGGGAGGCAGCGTTGTCAATTCCTGGCGCGCCCGCCACGATCAGGGTATCGAGCTCGAAAGGTGCTGCCGCCGCAATCGAGCGCGTCGCGTTCAAGCTAACACCGCAAGATCCGTCAATCGCTCCGACATGCTCGGACCAGACCTCGACGTGGTAGGCCTTGGCACAAGGTGGCGAGCGCTCGGCAAGAACGATGTTGGCGGCGGCAAAGACCTCAAGCGGCCCGACAGCGTCGAGCAACGCCACACCCGGATAAGCGAGAATACCGATGTGGCGCGGTTTTGAATCGCCGGTGGGAACGTGCCTGGCGGGTTGAAGTTTCATATTGACCACTATGCCCGATCCGAGAGTTTCGGGCCAGTGTCGATAGCATCCACACGAATCGCAGCCATTATTGAATTATGCTCATCATCGCGATCGGTTTGCGCCACTGCCCGAGTTACTCGCCGAAATCAAAGTTCAAGAGGGGTGAACAAATTTCTCTGACGAGGAATCGCGATGGTCAATCCATCTTTTCCGCCCGAGCTCTTAGTCTCGCGCGCGTCGCAACGCCGCCTTCAGCCGCCCCTCTTCCTCATCCCAATCGGCATCTTCGGCCTTCAGCTTCTTCTCGATCGCCTCGATTTCGGCGCGCAACGCGGCGGCCCGTCGCGTGTGCTCCTGCTCCGCTTTTTCAAGAGCCGTTTGTGCCTTGCCGGTGGCCTGCTGCCTGCGTTCGCGCTCCTTCTGCCTAGCCGCCTCTTCTTTGGCTTCCTCGCGCTCGCGGCGTTGCCTCTCCCGTTCGTACGCTTGAGCGGCCTTCCGATCCGCCGCATTGTCCGGTTGGGCCGGAGATTTCTTCGCCTTGGCTGATGGCTTGTGGGCAGGCTTTTTCCTTTCGCGGGGGCCGAGATCTTTCGGCAGCTCGGCGTGCTCGCCGAAGGGCCCGTCGGATCCCACGGGGCGCTTGAGGACGACGCCCGGCTTCGCCGTCGTCGCCGCCACGACGTCCGGATCCTCGCTCTGCTTGGCCGCGCCCTGGTGAAAGAGATTGCTGTCCGCGCCCCAGGCTTCCAAAGCGGCCTTCATCGAGGGCGCCGCTATCGCCAGGTCGAAGAATCCCAGCGAAGTTTCGTAGTTCTTCAGCTTCTTGGCCATTCGACATGTTCTTTCATGGGCATCGTCGGCAACGCTTCAGACCGCCAGTCGATCGAGGTCAGCCGCCACTCGGGAGTTCGGGAATATTTTTGTCGCCTCCGCCAGGATCTCCTCGTCGGTATAGAGGCCCGAGATGTGCGTAAGGACGAGTCGCCTCACGCCGGCGGCCGCGGCAAGCTCGGCCGATTTCGCCGCGGTGAGATGGCCGTATTCGAGGGCCAGCCCGAGTGACCCGCTACAAAAGCGTCAAGATGATGATGGTGAAAAATCATCGGCAGACGACGCGACGCCGACTGACGGGCCGTTATATGCTGGAACATCTTTGGTGATGCTGCTTAGCTCCGACGAGGCATGTGGTCGGAATCACCACAAGGATGCCATTGAGCGCTTCGTCAAGCATGTCACCGATCAACGTCAATCAGGCCCCGTCATCGCGCGCGGCGAGCTCGCTCAGCCAGCCGTGGATGGCGTGGACGACCACCGATCCTTCGCCAACGCTGGATGCCACTCTTTTTACGGAATTGGCACGAACGTCGCCGACGGCGAAGATTCCCTGAATGCTGGTTGCATAGGGGCTGGTAGCCACCTCTCTCCGAGGGGCGTGGCCGGTCTCGACAAACTTTTTCTCGTCAAGTGCGACGCAGCCGTTGAGCCACTCCGTATTGGGTTCGGCACCAATCATGAGGAACAGGACGGTTGTCGGAAGCGCGATTTCTTTTCCGTCCTCGCGCCAACGCACCGTTTCCAGATACTTCTCACCGAATAGGCCGGTCACTTCGGATCGAAGATGCAGGGTAATCTTCGGAGAATTCTCGATGCGCGTTATCAAATAGTCGGACATGGTCGCGGTAAGCCCGTTGCCGCGAACCAGCATGTGCACATGTCGCGCCTTGCCGGAAAGGAACACGGCTGCCTGGCCCGCGGAATTGCCGCCGCCTACCACGATCACATCGCTCCCTGAGCAAAGGCCGGCTTCGAGCGACGTCGCGGCGTAATGCACGCCTTGGCCCTCGAATCGCGACAGCTCCGGCAGATCCAGGCGGCGATAGCGTGCCCCGGATGCGACGACGACGCTGCGAGCCGAGATCGACGTTCCGTCGTCGAGAGCGACGCAAAAAGGCAGGCTGCTGCAATCGAGAGCCGTGACCGAGCGGGCGATGATTAATCGTGCACCGAACTTTTGGGCCTGCACCTGCGCGCGGGCGGCAAGCATCTGGCCCGAAATTCCGGTCGGAAACCCGAGATAGTTTTCGATGCGGGAACTACTCCCGGCCTGGCCGCCCGGCGCCATAGCCTCGACCACGACGGTGTCCAACCCTTCAGAAGCCGCATAAACAGCAGCTGCAAGCCCGGCCGGTCCAGCACCAACAACAGCAACGTCGTAGACGTGATTCGGATCGAGTTCCTCCGTGATCCCCAATGCATCCGCAAGCTCTGCGTTGCTCGGACACCGCAGGGTCTTTTTTCCATCGATGATCACGACCGGCAACGCGTCCGCCTTGCCGGAATGGAAACATTCGAGAGCCAAAGTCGCGTCGGGTGCTTCATGCGCGTCGAGGAAGCGATGAGGATAGCCATTACGAAGCAGGAAACTCTGGATGCGCAACGTATCGGCCGAGCGGATGCAGCCCACAAGCACGGTCCCGCCCTCGGCGTGACGGATCATGCTGGCCCGCCGCAGAATATAGGCGCGCAATATGATTTCACCGATATCGGGTTCGGCACTAACCATTCGCCGGAAGCTGGCTCTCGGGACGCGGATGAGCTGCGTGGGCCGCAAGGTACGCGCGCTGAGAAGCGCCGCACGGTCACTGAAAAGATTCAGCTCGCCGCTGAACTGGTTCGCCCCGTAGGTCGTTAGGACGATATTTCCGCCTTTTCCGTCATTATCCAGTGCGTCTACGGTCCCATCGAGGATTAGAAAAAAGTCGAAGGCGCGCTCGCCGAATTGATAGAGATAGGCTCCGCCGTCGAACGTTTCCGGATGCCCATAACGCAACACCCGATCGACCATTTCGGCCGGCAATCGCGGAAAGGTTTGGTCGGGCTTCTCAAAGATATCGCTCGGCGCGGCGCCTGCCACAGCAAATCCGGATTGGGCGGAGCCGGTCGTGTTCATTAGACAAACCGCGGTATCGGACCGACCTGGGGCGTGGTGTCGGGAAGGTCAATGGAGACCTCGTCGACGTAACACCAGCCCCATCCGTCCGGCGGATCATAGGCCTCGATGATCGGATGGCCGCTTGCACGAAAATGCGCGGTCGCGTGCCGGTTCGGAGATTCATCGCAACATCCGACATGTCCGCATGACCGACAGATGCGAAGGTGGACCCACCAATCGCCTGCTTTGAGGCACTCCTCACACCCGCGGGCACTGGGTGTGACGTTCCGGATGAGGTGATGATGTGGACAGGAATGCGGCATAAATTCCCTCCCGGCAGCACTACGTTGGTTCAGTCAAGGGTCTCCCCGGGAGCGGGCATGAAACCCGCACACGGCGGTGTTTATCACTCGCGTCTCACGAACTGCAAACAAACGGCACGTCAATAAGCCCTTCCGGCGAATCGTCCCTCGACTTCGAACGCGCACTACTCAAGACAGACTGCCCACGATCGATGCCCGGCGGGATAACTCGATCCAGTTGCCGTCCGGATCGAGGATCATCGATATCCGTGCCACGCTTCCAAGTGTCACCGGCGCTAGACCCTCGCGCACGCCGTTGCTTCGCAGATCGCTATGGACAGTGTCGATATCGGAGACCTGTAGGGTGATGTAGCGCCAGCCGGGTGCTTGACGGACCGGATCGACGGTCGTGGCGGGGTCTTCCTCCAGAAGAAGGAGGCTGTCTCCCAGGCGAAACGCCAGACCGCCCGACCAGGGCTGTTCGGCGAAGCCGAGGATGTCGCCATAGAAACTACGGTGTTCACTGAGACTCCGGACCGCCATCACTATGGCTAGTTGGCTGATGCCATCATGTCCCGGCGGCACGAGACTGACACGATTGCCATCGGGATCGACCATGGGGCGTGGTCTTTCGACGCCCTCTCTCACAATAATCAGTTCGCGATAACCGCTCGGTGCTGCGGCCCGCAGCGGCTCAGCGTGATGGTTGAGTTTTAATGACCGAGCCCAGCGCGTCGTGCCGGTATTGCTTCTGCCCGCGGCGGACCGGCAACACATGGTCAAAGCGCAGGCCGGCATCCTGCTGCCAGAACCGCAACATCGGCTCCAGATTGTTCGTCGAAAGTCCGAGGTCGATGACGTTCTTTGCAAGTTGCATCTGCTCTGCCGTCAATTGAAAGACGTCCCTGCAAGTTTCTCGGAAACCTCCCAAAGTTTCGCTGCTGTTGCCGCGTCGCGGGCCTGGGGCATGATCAGGGCCGGCGCCGGGGTGCCTCGAAATTCGCTGATTCCGCCGGGTCCATAATAGGCGCCTGGCTTTGCTTTTGGGCCCGTCGCCGCGAATAGGATCGGTCGGGCTCCGTCGGTTGCCGATTGACCAAAAAAGGGAGCGGCGATACCGCTCGCAAGAGCAAGCAGACCGCCCGGACCGCTCGCAAACAGGCTGGTGCGGGCGAATCCGGGATGGGCCGCATTGCTGGTCAAGTTCCAGCCGCTCGCATCACTCCGCCGTTGTAGTTCAAGCGCAAACATTAGCAGCGCGAGCTTGGATTGCCCATACGCCTTCCATGGCGAGTATACCCGCGCTCCCTGCAGATCATCGAAATCGATGAACGCAGCTCGGTGGGCCAGGCTGCTGACATTCACTACCCGTGGCCCGCTCGCCCGGCGCAACAATGGCATCAGGCGAGCCGTGAGAACAAAGTGACCCAGATAGTTTGTTCCAAATTGCATCTCGAAGCCATCCGCAGTGACTTGCCGGCTCGGCAACGCCATCACTCCTGCGTTGTTTATGAGGAGATCCAGCGACTGTCGGGACTTCGTCCGCTGCGAGAAATCGGCGATCGACGCGAGATTGGACAGATCAAGAGGCTCGTAGCTTATCCGGGCACAGGAGACTTCACGATGGATCTTCTCGATCGCGGACAGCCCCTTCCGGTCGTCGCGTCCGGTCAGGATGACTTCTGCCCCGGCCCTGGCCAACGCCAGTGCCATCTCGTAACCGAGACCGCCCGTAGCCCCCGTGACGACGGCTGATCTGCCGAATTGCGAGGGGATTTCGGCCTCCGCCGAAACGGCCATGGACGGTCCTTGTTCGCGAGATCAAATCACTTCTCAGCAGACTTACTTCCGGATCAATGGGATCTGGAGATTGGTGGGGCGGTTCTGCTCCGTATCAAAGCCGCGGCCGTCAATATTGCGTGCCCCCCAGAACAGCAGGTCGCCTCTGAGGTAGACGAGGTCGTACTCCATGAAGTTCGTCCCTTCTTTCAAAGCGAAGGGAGCAAAGCTCTTTCCGAATATGCTCTGAGGCGTGTTGACCACCCAAGGAACGTATCCAGCCGACGCGACCTTGTTGAGTACATCGGCAAACCCCTGCGCAAGAGGAGTTACCTCGTAGCTCTCGTCGGCAATGAAGTCCACCTTCTGGGCTCCCGAAGCGACCGGATGTGAGCCTCGCCACAGCATGTGCCCGCCAATTTTGATCCGCGCAAGCGGCACAGCTCCGTAGGGGTCGGCCGAGTTGACGATTTCGAGCTCGAACCGATCCGATGGCAGATATTTGAATGAGCGCTTGAGGTAGAACGGTTTGAGCGAACCGTCTGCGTTCTTGCTCGGCCGCACCTCCGGAGCGATGCTTTCCCAGTTTCCCAGCATCCCTTCTTTGACTATCGCTACATCTGTTTCCATGTCGCTTGACCTTGGTTGATTGGAGGGGGACTGCGCCGTGGCTCCGCCCATCACTAGAAAGAATAGAAGCAATGATCTGATGGCTCTACGCATGCGAACACTCCCGTAAGTGCCTACGTGTCTGCCCCAGGCTTTTTGAGCGCGATATGCCCACCAGGCAGGCCCCTCCTACCTAGGCTACTTGCTATTAGAACCTGCTGGTGGGCTTGAGAAAGACTTTGTAAGCTGGCCCCATGCTTACGAGACATGGGAGATTGTGATGGAGCTCCGACATCTCCGCTACTTCGTCGCCGTGGCTGATGCAGGCAGTTTGACCATTGCCGCCGAGCAAAAGCTCCATACTTCGCAGCCGTCACTCAGCCGGCAAATCCGGGATCTCGAACAGGAAGTCGGCGTTCAACTGATCAATCGCAGCGCTCAAGGTGTTGAGCTGACGTCAGCCGGCGAAGCTTTTCTTGACCATGCACGTATGGCACTCGTTCAAGCGGATGCAGCAAAAGAAGCGGCCCTACGCGCAGCTCAGCCGGCGAGACCAACATTCGCTCTTGGCTTTCTGTCGGGGGCAGAAATCGGTTTGCTGCCCGAGGTGAACCGCATCCTTCGCGCCGAGTTTCCCGGCATCGAAATCCGCCTTTCGAGTGATTACTCCCCTACACTCGCCAAAGCCCTGATGAGACGCAAACTTGATGCGGCTTTCATGCGGCTAGAAGAGCACATGGGAGATTTGGCCTGCAGGCGCGTGCGGACGGACCCGCTGATTTTTGTATTTCCGAGTGACCATCGCCTGGTATCGAAAGAGGCCGTCGCGCCGGAAGAGGTCGTGAACGAAACTTTCTATCTCCCGTCAAAATCAGCTCCCGCGGTGCGCCGTGCCGTCTTGGAGTATTTCAACCGTGCTGGCATCGATCTCAAGCCGGAATGTGAAGTGCACAACGTCGTCCACGCAATATCAATGATTACATCGACGCGTGGGGTCATGCTCTTGCCGGCTTACACAAGACGGTATCTGCCCGATTCGATAGCCACGCGCCCAGTGAAGGGAGAAGTGCCCACACTTGATCTGGTCCTCGCCTACCATAAGGCGAACAACTTGCCGATTTTAAAGCTACTGCTTTCCAGAATAGGACAGCTTGCTGCGGCGACTTTCTAGGTATGCTGTGCGGGAACGGCTTTTCCGCGATTTCGATACTTCATCACGATCCCAGTTGGGCCGCGCAAATAGCCGGTAGCCAAACGGTTCTCAACGGTCGCTGCCGGCAATGAATATTGTGTTGCCGGAGAGCTTCATGATCCGGCCTCGTCGTTGATCGATTTGGGGGCCTTTTTTTGACCTCACGCCAGGAGCTTCACAAATATAGAGGCGCACCCCGCTATTAGGCTAAAGATCGCGGCCTCGCCCCACTCCGACGCGCCGCTCAAAGGACGTCGATGAATTATCGCGACGCCGAAATGCCAAGACGAAGTCAATGAACAAATCGCCGAAACGAATCGGAGTCCCTATACGAGGTTTGCATTCGTGACCATCGCAAGCATTACCGCAAACAGGAGCGCAATACCCACCTTGCAAAGAAGCTGTTCCGCGAACGATCCGGTGGAGGGTCCCATGTTTGGCGCCCGTCATCAGCCGCCATTGCCCTGCAGTTGGCGTCAGACAACGCCATTGGCTTTGTGATCGGCTTAGAATGATGATCGTCATTTTGAAATAGCTTTCCAAGACGGAAGAATTCGCATAAATATAGGTGCCCTATAGGAATAGCGAGCCTCAGGCTCCCGACACACCCGCACAGCTTCTCTGCGAGTGCACCTCCGCGTATCCCACCGTTTGCGGCGGTCGCGCTGACGGCCGCCGCCTTGGCTTCAAGCTGCGGCGAAGAAGCGTGCGGCCTCTTCGGCGAACTGTTCAGGAAACTGGAAGTGCGAGCCGTGCCCGGAGTCGGGGTAGAGGATCAACCGGGCATCCAGTAGATGCTGCTGAAGGATATAGGAATTGATGGTGGGCACCATCATGTCGTTCTTGCCATTGACGACGAGCGTGCACTGCTTGATCTTCTTCAAATCGCCGTAGCGGTCTGTCGCGGGGATCACACCCCATTTAGCGAGAGCGACGAGCTGGGCCTCGGCGACCTGCGGCCCCGTTTCTGGTTCGCGGTCCAGCTTTCGCGCGGCGATCCGCTCGAGCCACGCCTTGCCCGCCGCGTAACTCGCCGGGCTCTTCGAAAAGAACAGGTCCAGCGTGCGGCCCTGGATTGTGCTGTTCGGACGATTGACGATGTCCATCACCTCGCGCGAAAATTCCTGCATGCCTTCGCCGCCCGAAGGGCCGGTGCCCACGAGGAGGAGTCGCCGCACCAGTCCGGACGCGTCAAGCACGAACTGCTGCGCGATCATGCCGCCGATCGAGAAAGCGAACAGATCGATCTCCTTCAGGCCGAGGGCCTTGACGAAGGCGATGAGATCGGCCGCGATAGCGGGCATCGAGTCCGGCATCTTGCCACCCGAGCGACCGACACCCCGGTAATCGACCAGGATCACCGGGCGGTCTTGCGCCAAGCGGTTGGTGTGGATCGGATCGAAATTGTTCATTGTGCCGGTGAAATGCTGAAAGCACACCACCGGCGGGGCACCTTCCTTGCCGAAATGCCGATAGGCGAGGCTTACACCGCCAATATCCTGGAACTGGGTCGGCGCGGTTTCGTTGAGATTGACGTTCGACATGGCTCTTCTCCTTCGATGTAGATTGCGTCTCCAAATCAGGCTCAGATCTGCTCAAGGGTCAGCCACTCTGGGTGACCGGGAACATCTGGGTCCCGGATGCGTCGACGAGGTCCTGCTCGTTAGGGCTGACATTCGCACGATGGCTTTTTGCGACAGTAAGCGGGACGATGAAGAGTGACCCTCGTCGCCTGAATGCAGTCCACGCCACCGCGCGCTTCACCCATTGAGAAACAGGCTCGCATTTTCCAGGAAGTTCTCGGCATACTGCGAACAGGCAGCGTGGCTCGCATCCGGGTACATGATGAGCTGAGCATTCGAGAGATGCTCAGCGAGAAGGAACGCATTGATCGGCATGATGACGACGTCCTTGCTCCCATGCACAATCAGCGTCGGATGGTGGATTTTGCCCAACATCGCAAAGCGGTCCGTCTGGGGGATCACGCCCCACTCGCGGATAGCAGCCGCCTCGGCGAGGGCCGCCTGCTTCGACACCGGGGCGTCGCGGTTTTCGACACGAAACTTCGTTCGCTCAATGAAGGCCCGCCCCGCAGCCTTACTCGGTTCGCTTTGCGTGAAGAACGCGTTCATGATCAAGCCGGCCTCGTCGTCCAGTTCGTCTCGGCGAGTTGCTGCGCGATCATGCCACCGAGCGAAAAACCCAAAACGTCAAACCGTGTCAGGGCGAGCGCGCGGCAGAATTCAACACAGGCCATGGTCAGGGCCGCGACGGTCGATGGCGTCTCGCCGGAGGAGCCGCCGATGCCGGGATAATCGGAGAGGATCACGTCGCGTTCTGCCGCGAAGCCGTTCGTCACCTTGGGATCCCACTTGTCCAGGT
>Ga0210386_10004769_pt1 | contig 11146 bp, 11 predicted proteins | sample IncBWH32OmetaG_FD_160091 | JGI IMG/M metagenome (GOLD analysis project Ga0210386, IMG submission 160091) | Forest soil microbial communities from Barre Woods Harvard Forest LTER site, Petersham, Massachusetts, United States - Inc-BW-H-32-O ... | reverse complement strand
CCACGAACATAAAGGCAAATCCCATAATAGGTTAGCCATATATGAGGAAGTTTGGAAATGTCCATGCTTGGAAGATCCTTGTGTAAAGAAATTGATTTTTTCTATGCCGTTTCTTCTAAAAGCATATTCACCTTCCAAACGCAAGCCGTAATAACGCCAACAATAACCCAACGAACCGGCAACAATATATCCTGTCTGATAGGTGGATTTGTTTCCGTTGATTGTAGTGTTTTGCAAGAAATTAGCGCCGCCCAAAACCTTAGCATAGAAATTCATCCCCTCAATACAGCAACTGTCTTCGTAACAACATTCTTGAGCTTGCGCTTCGAAATTCGTCTCATCAGAGCTGCTGTTTTCAGGGCACTGTTCTTGAGCTTGCATATTCGCTGCCATGAAAATTAAGAGTGCCATGAAAAGTAGCGGAATTTTTTTTTTCATTTTTTCAAGACACGTTTCAGAATTTTGCTACTCCTCAAGCCGATCATCATAGCTGATGCTGCCGTATTGATATCGGGAATCACCGGGCAGATGGAGTCATCCGCTACAAAAACGTTCTTTGTGCCATAAACACGTGTGTCGCCATCTACCACCCCTCCGGCGTTCAGAGGAGCCATTTTACAGTGGGATGTAAAGTGGTGCACATCCAGCGAAAGATTGCTGTTATTTTTCACGTACGCCTCAACCGCTGCGTCGCTATAATCCTCAAAGATGACACCGATGATCGGGTCTTGTAGAATGGGTTGGTAGTAAGGTGGATCAATGGTGGCTAGTTGTTGTAGTAGATTGCGAATATAGACTTGAACGGCATTTTTCATATTCTCCAGGTCTACAGGATCTTGGTAAAAGCCATCATCCGCTGCGGCTATCTGAAAGGAGTTGTTACTTTGGATTGCAACACTACCTTCACTCAGTGGGTTCAAAAGCTCAAATCCAATGAGTACTACCGGTGGCGTCTGTGCGGTAGCCGGTGCGTATTCGAACAAAATCTGTAGCATTCGTGGATCGCTTGAACTACCGTCCACAACTGGCAAGTAGACACTATTGATAGTAAATGCATACGGTGCTCCAGGAGGTATACCATTCATTGCGGGATCTGCTAGTAGCGTAATGAAGATGAGCGGATGGTTTTGCAGATGTTTTCCTACATTCTCATTGATGAAAACAGGTTTGATCCCTGCATTTTTTAGCGTTTCCGAAGGCCCTATACCTGAAAGCTGGAGCAACTTGCTACTGTTGATGCCACTTGCCAAAACAACGGCTTTCCGAGCTCGTGCTTCCAAGAGTTGACCGTTCTGTATATATTGTACTTTTTCGGCGCGCCCATCGTTGTCAAATATGATTTTCACAGCTACCGCATCGAAGAGCATAAACAGTTTGTGTCCATTAACCCCTTGACCTTCTGGCGTCATCACCGTGCTATTTAAATACGCAGTCGCACTACTCGCTCGTTTGGTCCCTGTAGCATCAATAAACCATTGGGCACGAGGGTCTATGCAATTCTCTATATTCGGATCATTATAGTCCTCCACAGTCGGAATTCCAGGAAACGCTGCCTGAGACGCGGGTAAGAGTACGTCCGATGTTATCTGCGAAACTGTAGGTGTCTGTAGCACGCTGAGAGGACCGTTATTTCCTCGTGTCCCTGATGTGATTGTCAATCCTTGGTAGTTCTCAAGAGTCTTGAAGGTGGCCAAAATGTTGTCCAGGCTCCAATTGCTGCTGCCAGAAACTTCTTCCCAACGAGAGTACACGGCATTTGATCCACGGCCATAGTATAATCCGTTAATCGATGCGCCACCACCCAGTACCATTCCTGTTGTCCAATCACTTGTCCGTCCATTAAGCCCGGGCATTGGTACGGTTTGACTCCATCCTGGCCAAAAATACTTGTACCTTCCTGTCCCAGCCAGTAGTAACGCTGGAAGGCCCACAGCCTCTATTTCTGGATCAGTTGTTAAATTTAGGCCTCCCTCTATTCCTAACACTGAAAATTGACCTTTCTCTGATAGCTCGCTCATCAATACGCAACCTGCCGCTCCACCACCTATTACTATAATATCTGCCTCTAGGTTGTTTCCTGACATTTTGCATCGATAAGGAGAAGATTGATTGCCAAAAAGGTTGATTGCAATAGTTGTCAAAGCGAAGATAATAAGTTTGATCATCATAGTGGTTCCTCTGGGGCGACTATCGATAACAAAATTTTTATTGTCAAAGCATTTGTGCCAGAATTCAGCAATTCCGAATGGACTTGCTGCGCAAAATGGCATGGACGAAAAGGGTTTTTCTATACTTATGAAAATTTCCAAGCGATGATTCGGCTTTTCTTTTGTCCTTGTCCTAGATTAATTGTTCTTACTTCCGAAGCTTTTATTTTCTCTAAGGCTCTATAAATGGCTGGCAGGTTGTCTTCTTTTGAAACTAGGCTTGTGAACCAATTGCATTTAACACGAACACTTTCTTTGATCATCTGTTTTATAAATGAAACTTCTCCACCGGGACACCACAACTCATTGCTTTTCCCTCCAAAATTCAAAAGGCTTGTTTTTTTGTGTATACCGTACTCGGCCTGAAACTTTGATTTTGAATCGCGCGAAAGCTCGTTAGAATCGACGCTCGTAAACCGGTCAATATTAGAAATGTGAACCAGTTTGCGATCGTCGATTCTAGCGATTTTGGCTCGTTCAAAATTCCAAGTTTGAGACCGAGTACGGTATAAGTTTTTCCATTTCCGTTTCGTTCCAGCATTAGCTTCGCTCTGTGAGGTATGAAAAGGGGGATTACACATCGAAACATCAAAAATGCAATCTTCTAAAATACCTTCGAAAATATTTGAAGGAGATTTTTGCAAGCGAATTTCAATAGAGTCTTTAAGCCCATTCTGAGTAATTATTTCATTTGCAATCGAAAGTGCAAGCGGATCAATATCTGTCCCGATAAAACTCCATCCGTATTCTTGATGTCCGATCAATGGGTAGATGCAATTTGCGCCAACACCGATATCTAAAACGGAGGTTTTTTTACCTCGAGGGACAATTCCTGTATTAGAACTCAGTAAATCTGCAATTGAATGGATATAGTCTGCGCGATTGGGGATAGGGGGACATAAAAAAGAATCTGGTATGTCCCATATAATATTATAAAAAGATTTTAGAAGAGCTTTGTTGAGAGTTTTAACAGCAAGTGGATCGGCAAAATCGATCGATTGATTCCCATAATTATTTGTCGTCACAAATTTAGCTAGATCGGGGCAACTTTTTATGAGCTGCTTAAAGTCATACAGTTCTCTATGTCGATTTCTGGGATGCAGTTCTGTTTTCAATTCGACTCCGTGGTTGCTTTTTTTGCATATTCTCGAATTTCGTCAGCGATTTTTTGCATTTCTAGGACGATTTCAGTTGTGGGAGTTAACCGTTTGCATAATTTTCGCAATCGAGTGCTCATTCGATTTAAGCTTTGCTTGGCCGAAAAATATTCTTGTTTTAATGCCATTAATTCCGTTTTTTGCTGCAATTCACTACGTTCCATTCTTCGTCCATTATAAAATAATAAATTAGTAAATTATTTTTTAAAATTTTTATAAAAATTCTATTTTAATTTTATTTTTCATTATAAACCAATTTCCCTATAAAAGGTGCAATAAGAAATATTTGTCATTACACGTGTCATTCAATTTTACCCAATTAAAAGTTCGTAACATAACCTGTAATTGGAGTCTTTTACTCTGTTTTTACGCCCCAACATCAGGGGTTTTTCATGCAAAATCGCTGGTCACGCCTACATTCCTAGCCCTCAGCGCATGTTTTTGGAATTAGTCCATAGATTTTAACTGCAGTCTTTCCAAATAAATAAATGATCTTTTTTCGTACTGCGTTAATATTGGTAATAATTTCCCTAACGATTGTTGAAAGTGATTCATCATAAAAATATACAAGGCCAATCCCTTCCATAATTTGAAAAATCCATCGTAACGTTGGATTCTGCACCTGTTTCCCAAGCTGGTCAGGCAAGGTGGTTTCTTCTGCCTTAAGTTGCTGTCTTAGTCGATATTGACCAACATTATAAACCAATAGAGTTAATGTCATGATCATCATCAGGGCTTCGATTCTTCTTGGAAGTTTAAGAAAAATTGAATCCACCATAAACCAGGGATCCTTCAGAAAACGAAATCCCCCCTCCACATCCTGCTGCGCTTTGTATTCATTTAGAATTTGCTCGTCTTTGTAACCATCAGCATCCAGATCATTGGTAGCCAAAATAAACCGCCCCTTCCTATTGAGGATCTTTTCCATTTCAATATTATCCCGTTCAAAAGATGCCTCCACTTTATAGCCAATAAGTATTTTTTCAGAGCCCTCCTTTGGCTTGCCACGCTTGATGTGCTTAGTTACGGGGGTCACTGTGCCGGTAATATTATGCAATTTGTACCCTTTCCTGATTCCTTCAAAGGCTTTAGTGGCATCTTTCTCGCAGTGAAAAACTTGGTTGCCAAAATGCCATAGTGCCTGTTTTAGTTTTTCCGCCTCTTTCAGAATTTTCCTCTCTAATGTTTTCTTCTCCCGATTGTACGCCTGTTCCGAAAAAACCAGTAACCATCGCTGCTTGATCTCCCCATACAAAGACTCGAATCTTGATATTCTATACCCATTGCCAACATTGATCCAATTTATGTCCTCTGATGGCGTTTCTACCAGTTTTTTTGCTTCAGCAATTGTCTCAGGAACACGGGTAACCCAAAAATAATCGTTGCTTTTCAGTAATCTCTCCTTTGTATACAAAGCAGAATCAGCTATCCATTTGAAATGATTATTCAAATCGATCTGGGAACGGAATTCTTCTACTTTCTTAATAGTTTCGTGGAAAGATACCTTATCTGAACTATTCCCATCCAGAGGGTCCATCCATAAAGGAATCGAACTCGGACCATTTACAACCAGTGACAAAACGACTTGCTTCAGATCTGGTCTGTGGTCTTTGGAAAATCCATGCGTCACCTCTATGCTTTGAGGGTCGTCATCAATTGCATATGCTTCGTGAACCGATAAGGTTGTTGTGTCTATGTGGTTTGTTAAATCCAGTAAATTATTGTCTAAAGCAATTCCAAAAGCTACTTCAGCAAATAACTTGCTTGCTCCATATTCTGCAATATCATCAAGCGCATTGCCCAGTGCATGATCGGTAATATCTATAGCTTTGAGATCCACTCCCAGGAGTTTTTCTATCGGTTTGGATTCAAAAAACCGATGGGCTAAATACAACGTTCTGTTCGTAAAGCCCAGCCCATTGATAATCATAGCTACTGCCGCTATCCTAGGACTTACTCATCTCTGAGAATTTGGTAGCAAGCGGCTGTTAATTCTCTTTGCAATTCTTAAGTCCTGGCAAACAGCGGCTACCAAACCGTGATGATCCATTCTTGTTGTCTGAATTTCTCCTTCTGAGATCTCTTCCATGTCATGCCCTTTGTTCAGAAAAAAGACATGATAGATGATCGGCTATCTAATTCAAAAAACTTATTTCACAGGGCTAGGAATGTAGGATGTATCCTTGCGGGTTCAACTTTTGAAATCGAATTGAGAATGGCTACGGTACTTGCTGGGTGGCTGCTTAAAAATGAGATCAATGATGTTCGATTAAAGAGAGAAGATTTTTTGATTACCTCTCAAGAGCTCGACCATCTGCTTTGGAGTCGTGGCCGTCAAATAGGCAACGAAAACAAGCATCATTTAACGATAACGACAATGTACTGATGAAAGGCCATGTCTCCTCTATGAATTACAGACAAAAAAATGGTTTGCGATTGTTTTTCACTTGTAAACCATTTTAATGGTCATACCTCCATCAGCGATAAAGTTTTGTCCTGTAATGAATGCGGCTTTATCGGAGATGAGAAAACTAACCAGATTTGCTATGTCTTCAGGTTTTCCTGCGCGGCCTACAGGATGAACGGCATGATCTTTCTTCGTGATTTTTATATGATGCGTATCAATCCAGCCAGGACTTATGCAATTGACTCTAACATCCGAAGCTAAGCTTATGGCTAGCTCATGGGTGAGCGCTACAAGGCCTCCTTTGGATGCTGCATAAGGTTCGCAATTGCCTTCTGATTGTAGAAAGCGCGTAGAAGCAATGTTAACAATGCTTCCTTTTTGTTTGCGGATGTGGGGGGCTGCATATTTAGAGGTTAAAAAAGCTCCTGTTAGATTAGTAGAAATGTATTCATTCCAGGTCTTGAGGCTGATTTTTTCAAAAATTGCGTCTTCATCGGGAAGAATCCCGGCGTTATTGATTAAATAGTCGAGTCTGCCAAAATGCTTGACTCCCTGTTTAATCATCTGCTTAATGGAAGTTTCTTTTTTAACATCAGTTTTGATGATGAGGAGTCGGTCTTTGTCGTTTAACTCAAAATTACTGGATTCCGGATGAAGCTCTGCCACAATGACACGAATATTTTGTGATAAAAGCTGAAGAGCGATTTCTGCTCCGATTCCTTGTCCGCCGCCTGTAACGATAGCAACTTTTGTGTTTTTATCTTTCATCTTCCAGAATCTTTTGTGCAAGGAGTTCAATAAAAACTTTGTTGAATGCTGGGATGTCAGCAGGTTTACGACTGGTGACAAGATACTCGTCTTTGACAACTTCTTGGTCAACCCAATGGGCTCCTGCATTAATGAGATCGGTTTTGATTGATGGCCAAGAGGTGATTTTTCTGTTTTTAACAGCTTCGGCATCAATGAGCGTCCAAGGACCGTGACAGATGGCTCCGATGGGCTTGTTTGCTTTGACAAAATCTTTGATGAAGTGAATGGCGGACGGATAGAGTCTGAGTGTGTCGGGATTCATAACACCGCCTGGAAGAACAAGACCATCAAAATCTTCAGCTTTGGCTTGTTCAATTTGTTTGTCGACCACGAATTCATCGCCCCAATTTTTCTCTTTCCAGCCTTTGACTTTTCCTTTTATCGGGGAAATGATCATCGTTTTAGCTCCTGCTTGTTCCAGAGCTTTTTTGGGTTCAACCATTTCACTTTGTTCAAAACCGTTCGCTACGAGAATTGCGATTTTTAAGTTGTTTATTTTAAGTCGCATATTATAACTCCTTTAAAGGTTATCTTAAACAGAATCAAAAGCCAACGTCGATAATAAGTAAAGATTTTTAAAAAAATGGATTGAATTTTTTTATTTAAAAACCGTTCTTTTTCTATTTTTGTATTTCCAGAGACTTCTTGAATAACTTGACCTACTAAAGGAACTAGTAGTTCTGCGGCCAATCGTAATGAAGACCCTTCCATAAATTCACCTCACAGATTCGAGATCGCCAAAATAAGCCATTTTGCTGCGAATAATCAAAGAGCATTCCTGGATTTTAAAAATTATTCATTATGTCCTTGCAATCTTTAAAAAAAATTCTAAATCATTTCAAGGGTCGTCCGGAGAGCTTCATCAGGTATCAGGCGGAGATACTCATCTGAAGATGAATATTATGAAAAAGCTCTTTCCTATTTTGATTGTGAAAACGATTTTTTTGTTTTTTTTCAGATGATACTGAATTTGTAAAGACGATGAATATTTTGCCCAGGATTAAACATTATTTCATTGTTGAAAAACAGCAGCGTTGGGAAGATTTTTATCTCATGAGCCTTTGCAAGCATCATATTATCGCAAATAGTACATTTAGCTGGTGGGGAGCATATCTTTGTCAAAATGCAAGTCAAATAAAACTTCCAAAATTATTGGACAGGAGGCCAGAGAACATCTTCGCAAGGACCGATGCCACATTGTATTGCTGTGGTGATGACATTCGTCAACGTAACGAGAAGAAAGAAAGCGATAACTCCCTTTTCAAAATGATTGAGGCGTGGAGTCGTCTCTTCTTTGGGTATAAGGAAAAGGAGGATCGCAATGGTAATCGAAGAACAAAAAAAGACGATAAAAGACCAGGTGTAGAGACTAAGGCCAAAGACGGGGACACCAAAGAGAGGGAAGCCAGGACAAATATGAAGAGCAATTTGGCGCAAAGCGATAGCTCTGCCCAAATTAATAAACAGAAGCGACAGACCATAGTGTATTGGGCGAATGCCGAATTTAAGATTGAGGATCAACCCCAGCGCTGTGCCGCACATGGCCAGTCTTTGCAAGATACAAAGGGGACATGGTTTTTCATTATAGTAGTATTGTTCAAAATAGGCAGCACTGATCACTCCCATTAAGACAATGATGAATAGGGCGTTAGCAAAGCGGACAAATGAATTCATAAAATAATTTTCAAATGGTCGGTTGTATGATGAAGAAGCATCAGAAGACAAAAAATAAGATTGAACAGTCCTATTACAATGGCAATTTTACGGTACCCTAAAAGGACCGCTATAACTGCGATAAAAAACATAAGAAATAGGCTTGCCATCATATTTTGGACAGTAGGAAATCAGTCGTTATTTGTCAAATAATTCCAAAGATCGTCTATTCGCCAGTGAAAAAAATGGAAGCATTTTGCAGCTTCCATCGAAATAGAAAAATATGACGTCTACATGTGCGTATCTGCAAAAAATTTAATAGCTGATTTTGTATTCGAAACTGTAACATGATTCCCGATAGGATGGATTTGTGGTTTTCAAAAAACCTTCTCTTTTGACTTTACTCTTTTTGATGCCTTTTGCTTCTGTATCTGCAGTGTTATTTACTCCTGCATCACCTAAAATCATAAAATTGCTGGGAGTAAGCGATGGAGGCGTTCAAGCTACAATGACCCTTTTTTTCTACTTTTTGCAGTTTTCCTGCTGTTTTTGCAAAGACCCTTAAAGTTTGAGTTAAATAATGAAACAACAAATTTTAGTGATTCATGGCGGAGATACGTTTCAAAGTTACGATGTTTTTCTCGAAAACCTTCGTTCAAAAGAAATATCTCTTCAAAGGCTCCGAAGCAAATCTTGGAAAGATACTTTAGAAAATGATCTGGGTGTGGGATACGAAGTGATAGCGCCTAGAATGCCGAACGCTCAAAATGCTAGATACGAAGAATGGAAAATATGGTTTGAAAAAATAATGGTTCTTCTCAATGAAGGATTGATTCTTTTAGGCCATTCTCTCGGAGGGATTTTTCTTGCCAAATACCTTTCGGAACAAGCAATTGCAAAAAGAATAAAAGCAGTATTTCTTATAGCCGCTCCGTTTGATGAAGACTGTGATTTTAATCTAAAAGAGTTTGCCTTTTCGGATACTTTTCATCGGCTTGCAGACTTGGGCAGCAAAGTTGTACTGTATCATAGTAAAGATGATCCAGTTGTTCCTTTTAACGAACTGTTAAAATATGAAAAGGCTCTGCCTTTGGCGGAGCTGAAAATTTTTGAAGATAGGCAGCATTTTAATCAGGAAACATTTCTGGAAATTGTTGGGGATATTAGACGATGGCGCAAGAGAAGCTAAAAATAGTCCCAATATGAAATCTAAAACTTGTGCGTTATTTATTTTCCGAAGAGATTTGCGTTGCGATGACAACACAGGGCTTCTTTTTGCGCTAGAAAATTACGAAACAGTTATTCCTTGTTTTATCTTTACTCCTGAACAAACCAAGACCAATCCCTATAAAAGCGGTCGCTGCTTGCAATTCATGTTAGAATCTCTGAAAGATCTAGCAGATCAGCTCAAAGAACGCTCTGGCAAACTTTATTGTTTTTACGGTCATCCAGAAACGATCATTTCAAAACTTAAAATTGATGCGGTGATCGTCAATCGTGATTATACGCCTTTTAGCACCGAGCGAGATAAAGCGCTCAAGCGCGTTTGCAATCAAAAACAACTTGCGTTCCATTCTTTTGATGATGCGCTTCTTCACGCTCCTCAAGAAGTGCTAAAAAAGGATGGGAAACCTTATTTAGTATTCACTCCTTTCTATCGCAAAGCCTTATCGCTTCCTGTCCTTAAGCCTAAAGCGAATCGGTATACAAATTATTTTCAGGGCAAACTCGCCTTAGCGCAAGAATTGGCAGTTCTTCAAAAGAAAATCATTTTCCATCCTAGTACCGATAGTGAGCTCAAAGGCGGCAGAAAAGAGGCTCTCAACAAGATGAAGCAGCGGTTCGCTCATTATTTAAAAGATCGAGATGACCCTGCTAAGGATGCGACAACTCATTTTTCTCCTTATTTAAAATTCACGGTTGTCTCGCCACGCGAGGTTTATCAAGCTTTTAAAAATAATACGCATCTCATCCGCTCTCTTGTTTGGCGCGATTTTTTTACTTCTATTGCTTTCTTTTTCCCCCACGTTTTTCAAGGCTCTTTTCATCAAAAATTCAATCGGCTTGCTTGGAAAAAAGATAAGTCTGTTTTTCAGTTATGGCAAGAGGGCAGCACTGGCTTTCCGATCGTTGATGCTGGTATGAGAGAAATGAAGCATACAGGATTTATGCACAATCGATTGCGCATGATTACGGCTTCTTTCCTGATTAAAGATTTGCACTTGAATTGGCGCTGGGGAGAGCAGTTTTTTGCGCAAAGTTTGATTGACTATGATCCGGCAGTCAATAATGGCAATTGGCAATGGTCGGCTAGTACCGGCTGCGATGCGCAGCCGTATTTTCGGATCTTTAATCCGTGGGCTCAACAGAAAAAATTTGATCCCGATTGTCTCTATATTAAACGCTGGGTTCCTGAGCTGGAACAACTGGATCCAAAAATTATCCATGGGTGGTATGAAAAAAAGCATCACTCATCTTGCCCAAGCTATCCGGCGCCTTGCGTCGATCACGGTGTAGAGGCAAAAGAAGCTCTGAAACGTTATCGAGCAGTATACCGTTCGTAATTCAAGAATGAGATTGAAGCTGCTCCGATTCTTGAATCGCATGTGCGGGATAAAATACTAAGTACGAATATCGCCCTAACAAGAGAAAAATGAGAGAGTATTTAATAACCTGAGTTTTGGGTTTTTCAGATTGGCATCAAGTCCCAACCTGCGTCCGGAGTCATATGAGGTTTTTTTGGTTGATGTATGTAGGCTGCTATCGCTGCCAAAACATTGATCAGGAAATTGCTTGGCAGCATTGCGAGATATCCAATGCTAATGGTTCCTGCGAACGCTCGCTTATTTCTCTGTCAAACGCCTGTGAGGATCCATAAAAGTTTCGAGGGTCTCAGCGCTATCGTCGAACAA
>Ga0210386_10004768_pt1 | contig 11147 bp, 9 predicted proteins | sample IncBWH32OmetaG_FD_160091 | JGI IMG/M metagenome (GOLD analysis project Ga0210386, IMG submission 160091) | Forest soil microbial communities from Barre Woods Harvard Forest LTER site, Petersham, Massachusetts, United States - Inc-BW-H-32-O ... | reverse complement strand
TTTCGGAATGAGATATTTGACCGAATTCACCTTGGCGAGCACTTCGGTCAGCGCCTGGTTCGGATCGAAGTTGAGCTTGATGTAGACCTGGATGGTGCTGGTCCCGAGCACCGAGGACGAAGTCATGTAGTCGACGCCTTCGGCGGACGCGACGGCCTGCTCGATCGGCGTCGTGATGAATCCCTGAATCAGATCGGGCGACGCCCCGGGATAAACGGTGGTGACATTGACCACCGTATTCGACAACTTCGGATATTGCCGAACCCCCATGCTGGTCGCGGCCTTAAATCCGATCAGCAGAATCAGCAGGCTGACCACCAGCGCCAACACGGGCCGCTTGATGAAAATATCGGTCCAGACCATCGTGATGCGCTCCGTTAGATCATGATCCGATTACATCGAATCGGATCATGATCTCATTTCTCTGTTTGATCGTGATCGGCAGGACAAACGCCTGGCGTTTGTCCCCCGATCAATGCGCTTAATAACGCGGCGGAGTCGCCGGGATTGGCGGCGCCGGGTCGGGTGAGATCGACACCGCCGCACCCGATTGCAGCTTGATCTGGCCCACCGAGACCACGCGATCGCCGGGCTTCAGCCCGTTGAGAATCTCGGTTCGTCCGTTGACCCGGTTGCCGGTCACCACGAAGGTGCGAACGGCAGCCAGACTGGTCTTGCCGTCATCCGCTTTCTTCTCGGTAATGACGAAAACGGCGTCGCCGTAAAGCGTATAATCGACAGCGGTCTCGGGAACGGTGACGACCGGCGGCTTGTCGGGAAGCACCACCGTCGTGGTCGCAAACATGCCGGGTTTCAGAATATGTTCGGGATTTTCGATCGTGGCCTGAACGCGGATGTTGCGCGTATCGGTGGCGATCTGAGGCTCGATCGCATTGATCTTGCCCTCAAAGTTTCGGCCAGGGTAGGCATCAACCACGACACGCACGGTCTGTCCGACCTTGAGCGCCGCGCTGTCCTTTTCCGTCACGGTGAAGTTGGCGTACAGCACCGACAAATCGGTCAACGTTACGATCTGCGTACCGGCGGTAAGATACTGGCCAACCTCGACATGGCGGACACCGAGTTCGCCGTCGAACGGCGCGCGCACCAGCTTCTGCGAAATGATCGCCTCGGTCTTGGCGATACCCGCATTGGCCTGGTCATATGTCGCCTGCGCAGCATCGACCGTCGATTGCGGACCGAACTGACGTGACGCCAGTTGCTTGGCGCGATCCAGCGCCAATTGCGCGCCGATGGCCTGTGCCTTGAAACTCGCGAGATCACCCTGCTCGGGGGCGTCGAACAACTGCACCAGCGGACTTCCGGCCTTCACCGTGGAGCCAGCAGTAAACATGATGTCGGTGATGCGTCCTGAGAGATCGGGGGTGACATTCACCTGATGCACGGCGGCGAGATCGCCGACCGCCGTCAACAGGTTCGGAACGACTTCCGATTTGGCCACGGCAGCGGTGACCGGCGACGGCGGCGGCTTGTTGTTGGCGAAGAACTGCGCGATCATCTGGCCACGGAACCAGTTAAACCAGACGAGACCACCCACCAGCAGCGCCAGCAACAGTCCGACGATGATGAACCAACGCACCATCCGAACCGGACGCGCGCGCGGCTTTTCAGTAATCGGCTGGCCCGAGATATTGGCTTCAGTAACGATGTTCATGTCATGCACTTTCTGCAATTACCGGCTGCCCCAGACCCGGCGACAGGTCGCTATTCAAACACGAGATTATCACGGTTTCGTTGAGCCCAATTCCGCGTAGAATGAATTCACAAACTTGCCGCTCAAGATCGACGGCGTTGGCGTAAGACAGGCATGGAACGGACGGCAGCCGCGCCAATGCCGTCATCATGACGGTGTGATGCGCAAACCAGAACAGATTCAACGGCTCGCGTCCAACCGGTGACGCATCTCCTGCCGCCACGGCTCGCTCCAGCGACGCGGTGAACACCGGTCCGATCAGGTTTCCGATCTTCTCGTAGAGCAGCCGCGCGAATTCTCCATCGTCGAGGTGGCTGGTGATCATCAGCCTGAGACGCTGGGCTTCCTGCTGATCGGGAACATCCAACACATGCAGGAAATGGCTGACCATTTTGCGCACCAGTACCACGAGCGTCTCGGTGGAGGGCTCCAGCCCCAGCAAGTGGTGCAGCGCGGGGTCCGCCTCGCAGGCCTCAGCAAGGATCTCCGCATATAGCGCCGATTTCGTCGGGAAATGCTTGAAAAGCAGCCCCTCTGAAATAGCGGCCGCCGCCGCGACGCTCTTGGTCGTGGTCCCCGCAAAACCGCTGCGGGCAAAACACCGCTTGGCGGCACCCAAGATCAACTGCCGCCGCAGGTCACTGGTCATTCGCAGGGTGCTCATGCTCGTGAGTAAGCACTCACCTTCGGCAAATGTCAAGGAACTTGCTGCGACGCAATAAGACCAAACCGGCTAACCCTGCATTAGATTGGGCCGAATCCCAGCGCGCCGCGGATGCGCGTGACGATGAAGCCGCCGTCGCGGCTGGCAAGCACGCGCTCCAGATTCGCGCTGTCGATCTTGATGCTGGCGAAACGCGGCCCGCTCGAGATGTCCTGCATCGAGGACGCAAACGCCTCGACCTCGGCCATGGTCGAGATGGCGCGGACATCCGCTATCCCGCAAGCCCGGGCGATGCCGACGAGGTCGGCAGTGCCGGCCGTATGGCTCGCCTGCCCGCCGGTTTCGCCGTAAACCTCGTTGTCGAGCACAATGATGGTGAGATTGCCGGGTTTTTGCAGGCCGACGGTCGCCAGACTGCCCATTCCCATCAGCATCTCGCCATCACCTGTGATCACTACGACCGGCAGCTTGGGCTGCGCCAGCGCAACCCCGAGCCCGATCATGACGGCGCCGCCCATGGCGCCCCACAGATAGAAATTGCGATCATGATCGCCGGCCGCCGCGATATCGTAAGTCGAGGCGCCGAGGCCGCCGACCACGACAGCGTCCTTGCGCTGCGCCAGCAGTTGATTGACGACGCTACGCCGTTCGAGAAGGTTTGGCCGTTCGAGAAGGTTTGCTTGGCTCATTTGGTGAAAACCTTGGCGCCGATCAGACGCTGCGATAACAAAACCGCAGTCGGGGTGCAGGCATTGTAAGCCTGCCCTGCCGCCGCCTCGACCACCTCGCGGACTTCCTCCGGATGGGAGGCTCGCAATACCTTGATACCGGACAATTCGAATACACCCGCCGTGCTGGAGCCCATCGGGACCTGCCAGGGATTGAATTCGCCCCACTCGCCGCGCATCGTCACCAGCGTCAGGAACGGAAAGTGGAATATTTGAGTGAGCGACAGCATGTTCACGCAATTGCCGACGCCGCTCGATTGCATCAGCAGCACGCCGCGCTGGCCGCCGGCCCAGGCGCCGGCCAGCAGCGCCACGCCCTCTTCCTCGGTCGTCAACGGGACCGCTCGCATCGATGGGGTCCCGAGCACGCGCTCGATCAACTGCGAATGCCCGGCATCCGGCACGTAAGGCACCTGGCGGACCTCGAAACGCTGTAGAATCACGAAAATATCCTCCGGCCAGGAGGGAGTGGCTTCTGCCGCGGTTTCGGAAGGAGCGTCAGTACGGGCGTGCATCTTGTTTCCAGTGAATCGGCAAGGTTGTATTGCGGCGGGACTGTAGAGAGAGCCGTGCTTTCCGAAAGAGCAAAAACAGCATATCGGTCTCCACCAAAGAGTATGACAGCATGAATGCGAACGCGCGAGAGCTGGCGGCCGATTTCGACCTCGAGAAATTGACGGGCGAATTCTATGCCGATCCCTACCCGACCTATCGTGCGCTGCGGGAGCATACGCCGGTCAAGCTATTGCCCAACGGCTCCTATTTTCTGACGCGGTATGACGATCTGGTCGGCGCCTACAAGAACACCAGGGTTTTCAGTTCCGACAAGAAGAAGGAATTTGCTCCGAAATACGGCGCATCGCTGCTCTACGATCACCACACCACCAGTCTCGTCTTCAATGATCCGCCCGCGCACACAAGGGTACGGCGGCTGATCATGGGCGCGCTGTCGCCGCGTGCGATCGCGCAGATGGAGCCTGATCTGATCGCGCTGGTGGACCGGCTGCTCGACGGCATCGCCGCAAAAGGAAAATTCGAACTGATCGAGGATTTTGCCTCCGCGATCCCGGTTCAGGTGATCGGCAACCTGCTTGATGTGCCGATGGAAGAACGCGAGCCGCTACGCGACTGGTCGCTGGCGATCCTGGGGGCGCTCGAACCGGTGATATCGGCCGAGATGTTTGCCCGCGGCAACCAGGCGGTGAAGGAATTCCTCGCCTATCTGGAAATCCTGGTCGAGCGGCGGCGGGCCAAGCCCGGCGACCCCGAACGCGACGTGCTGACGCGCCTGATCCAGGGAGAAAAGAACGGCGAGGACAATGGCGAGCGGCTGACGACAAAGGAATTGCTGCACAATTGCATCTTCCTGCTCAACGCCGGCCATGAGACCACCACCAACCTGATCGGCAACGGCCTGGTGGCGCTGTCAGGCCATCCCACGCAAAAACAACGGCTGCTCGAACATCCCGACCTGATTAAAACCGCGATCGAGGAAATCCTGAGGTTTGAAAGTTCGAACCAGCTCGGCAATCGCATGACGACGGAACGCGTCGAGCTCGGTGGGATCATGATGGATGCCGGCACACCGGTGACGTTGTGCATCGGGGCGGCGAACCGGGATCCCGCCCAATTCACCGACCCGGAAAATCTCGACATCGGCCGCACGCCGAACCGGCATCTCGCCTTCGGTACCGGCGCGCATCAATGCGCGGGGATGGCACTGGCGCGCCTCGAAGGCGCGATCGCGATCTCGCGATTTTTGGCGCGGTTTCCGGGCTACACGCTTGACGGTACACCGGTTCGCGGCGGGCGGGTGCGGTTTCGCGGATTCCTGCGCGTGCCGTGCACGGTTAGCTAGAGCCTTATCGGTTCTGATTGAATCAGAACCGGGCTCTAACCTTTTATTTTGACGCGTTTTCTTCACGCGAACCGGTATCCACTTCGCTCGAAAACGCTCTAGCGGGCGGCCCGATCCAATGGTCCACTGCTATGCTGACTCGTGCGCCGGTACCGATGTTGCATATTTTCTGCAATGCTCGAGATAAGCGATCTCATGACTTCCAATCAATGAAACGACGCTCGACCAAAGCCATGAAGGCGCGTCGAGCGACTTTGATCGATTCCGATCGAGCTCATTAGACCATCTTTTGCGCGTTGCCTCGTCCATCTGCCGGGCGTGCGCCTTGCCGACGACGCCGGCGAGAAAGCTTGCGGCCTTCATCGCGTCAGCAACGGTCAACTGCCCGATCTCCACTTTGAGATCCTGAGGCAGTAACTCGCGAATAAAGACTGAGCGCTGATCAACCTTGCCGGCAACCATCCGCTTGCCGAGATGTGGTGACAGGTGCATCGCGCCTTCGACGACGCGCTCACCCTGATCCCCAGGTATTTTCTGTCTGGTGTAACGCGGAGCAGCAGCCGCGACCGCTTCCTTGACGTCCATCAGTGCCATGTTACGCTTTTTGCCGGACCCGATCGCGAGCAAAACCGCGACACGCAACAGCCCGAGCGAGCTGCACCCCTTCATCCAATAGGCGGCGTCGGCCACCTCGACGGGAGCATCGTCGTCACGCGATTTCAATGACGTCGCGAGATGGCGCAGGGGTGGGGTTTGAAACAGTTTCGCGATGGCAGTCTTTTCCGAATTGGAAAGCGCCCAAAATTTCGAGCCCCGCGGGATCGTTGGTTTCTGGTTCTCAAGGCGCTCATTGGCAAGATGCTTCCAGGACCGCGCCACTGACTTCTTCATGACGAGCTGAATCGATTTGGGGGCATCGTCGATGGCATCGGCATTCTGATCCAAGGCCGCCTTATATCCCTCGATAACTTGCTCCAGGATATGAGCCGTGGTCACGCCTGGAAGGTCGGAACCTCGCGACGCCGTCGCCAGCGACAGCGCCAGACGAATGATATCATGCGCCGGATTTCCTATCACGGTCTGATCAAAATCTCGAATCTGAATCGCGACGCGACCGTCCTGCGCCGCGACTGGTCCGAGATTGCCAGCATGGCAATCCCCACAAATCCAGATCGGCGGCCCTTCAGGTAACGTTCCGCGTTTCTGCTGTTCGAGCCATTCGTAAAATCTGACGGTGCTGCCGCGCACGTACGCGTGGGCCGATCGGGCCATCTTGAGGGTCTGCCGGAGGCGCAAAACAGACGCGCGATCCGCGGGGCGATGGGATTTCATTGAGGACATTCAATATAACCGCGTTCACAAAGTCCGAGCCGAATACCGGCGATAGACTTCCGGAAGCGGATGACCCGCTCCCGGAAATCGTGTTCAAAGACTGTGTTCTGCCTCAGCGTTGACGACAGATTTCGCCAGCGTCGTCAGCGCCGCGTCGGTCGCCTTTTCTTCCTTGAGCGTCGCTTCCAAAAGAGCGGCCGCGTCGGGCATGCCGAGTTCTTCCGCCCAGGTACGCAGGGTACCGTAACGGGACATTTCGTAATGCTCGACGGCTTGGGCCGCGGCCAGAAGACCGGCATCGAGGGCCGGCATGCCCTTGTAGCCGGTCATGATCTCCGCGCCCTCTTTGGTGATCCCCATGATGGCGTCGCAGGTTTTGGCGCGGGCGGGCTTGCCCAGGATCTTGAATACGCCTCGCAGACGTTTGACCTGTCCGCGGGTTTCCTTTTCATGCTTGACGAAGGCCGCCTTCAGATCCTTCGACCGGGCCGCCTTGGCCATCTTCGGCAAGGTTTTCAGGATTTTGTTTTCTGCAAAATAGACGTCCTTGAGTGTGTCGTGAAACATATCGCTCAGCAGCTTCGGCTTCTTGGCCATTGGTTCGCTCCATGAATTTGAACATCATCATTAGCCCCGGGCGGGGCGAACAACTAACAAGGGCTGAGCGCCTGATGAGTTCCTTGCGTTGAAAGACGTTACGGGCATCGGCGCAAAAAAATCCCCCGTCGGGAAGCGGGGGATTTTCAATCATCGTGCTCAGCGCAGCAGCATGATCAGAATGATGAGGGGAATCGGAATTCCGACGAGCCAGAGTAGAATAGGCATGTGACTTCCTTTCAGGTGCAATTATTGAAGTGACAATTCTCAACGGCGGACTTTGGATCCCCAGGTTCCATCGCGAAGTCCGCCGCCTTCAGTAGCGGCGAGGCTGGCGCAGAAGGCGCCGACCAGCAGCGACGCGGTCAGCCAAAACGCGAGCTGCGCGGTGGCCTTGCGGGCAGCGTCGAGATCAGTCTTGACCTGGGTGACCACCTCGTTGACGCGCTTGTCGGCATCGGCCCGGCTGAGGCCGGTGCGGGCGGCGACAACCTTCGCGACGTAGTCACGATCGGCGGGCTTGAGTTCGCCGCCGTTGCGGAAGCTCGAGGTGAACAGCCGAAGCATTTCGCCGCGCGTCTCGTTGCCATTGCCCGCAGCCTGCGAAGTCGGGTTGTCGGGGCGAAGCAGCGTATCGAGATAGCCGTCCATCGGACCGCTACGGCTGGCAGCGGCGGTAGCACCCTGTGTGGCACCCGACGCACCGCCGCTGATCAGGCTGCCTGCCGGCGAAGCCAGCAACACGGCGCCCAGCACCGAAGCCAGCGCCCACGCGATGAACCCCTGCGCGGTGTCGCGAAAATACACTTCATCGCTGTGCACGCCGATCCACCGCGTCCGCAATCGACCCGCGAGGTGGCCGCCAATCGACGACGAGAGCATGGCGATGACGATCAGATATAGGCCGGTGCCGATCTTGAAGGTGGTTGCCGAAACACCGGAGCCAGTCCACGGCGAAACAACCGAAAGCCCGAGCCCCACGCCGAACGCCAGCAACATCAATGTCAGTGCGCAGGAGACGATAGCACCAGCAGTAACCGCGGGCCATGAAACGCCTGCAATGGAAGGCTCGCCGGTGGCCACCTCCGGCTGAATAACTACGGTATCGATCATTAGCGTTCTCCCAGCCGCCCTGCGGCACAAAAAATTTTCTAACGCCGCATCAATAAGCGGGAGAAATGATCGTTCCCTTGTAGGAACGCGACTCTTCACCGCACGCTTGGTCTCGTCAGATCGCGGCTGCCAGCCGAGCATTGTGTACGGTATCCAACACCGCGCTGCTCTGTCGGAGGCGGCGGGAATTTGTGATCGCTACGCCGCCTTCACGGCGAACAGCAGCAGCGACCGGCCGGTGACCTGATAGAGGCTGCCAAACTCGAACACGGCCTCTGAAGCGACGTCCGGAATATTGGTGTCGACCAGCAATGACCAGGCTTCGCCACCCTCATATTTCGGGAACGTGAAATCGACCAGTCCTTGGTAGCTGTTCATGACGATCAGAACGGTTTTGTCCTGTCCGCGCCGTTTGATTCCGGTCTTCTGGGCGCGGCCATCCAGCATCATGCCGAAACATTTCATCGACGCATCCTTCCAGTTTGCGTCTTGCATCTCGTGGCCATTGGCGTTGATCCAGGTCACGTCCTTGACGTCGAGCGCCTCGTCGTGCTTGCCCGTCAGAAATCGGCTGCGGCGCAACGCAGGATAGGACTGCCGCAATTTGATCAGGCGCCTGGTAAACGCGAGGAGATCGTTGCCTTCGTCGCCGATATTCCAGTCGAACCAGGAGATGTCGTTGTCCTGGCAATAAGCGTTGTTGTTGCCACGTTGCGTGCGGCCGAACTCGTCGCCGCCCAGCAGCATCGGGGTGCCCTGCGCAAACAGCAACGTCGCCAGCATGTTTCGCTTCTGGCGGTTTCTTAACGCGATAATTGCCTTGTCGTCGGTCGGGCCCTCCACGCCGCAGTTCCAGGACCGATTGCTGGAATTGCCGTCCCGATTGTCTTCGCCGTTGGCCTCATTGTGCTTGTCGTTGTAGCTGGCCCAATCGTTCAGCGTGAAGCCGTCATGAGCGGTGATGAAATTGACGCTGGCCCAGGCGCGGCGGCCGGCATGATTGAACAGATCGCCGGAAGCGCATATCCGCGGTGTCAATTGCGCGACGGGTGCTTCGGCTCGCCAGAAATCCCGGACGGTATCGCGGAATTTATCGTTCCATTCCGCCCAACCTGGCGGAAAGCTGCCGACCTGATAGCCGCCCGGTCCACAGTCCCAGGGTTCGGCGATCAACTTGACCTGGGTCAGAACGGGATCCTGATCAACCGCCTTCAAGAATCCGCTTTGTTCGTCGAATCCATAGACTTCACGCGCCAAAATAGTTCCGAGATCGAAACGGAAGCCGTCGATATGCATGTGCTCGGACCAGTAGCGCAGGCTGTCCGCAACCATCTGGATGACGCGGGGATGCGACAGGTTCACCGTGTTGCCGGTGCCGGTGTCGTTGATGTATCGGCGCTTGTCGGCCGGAAGACGGTAGTAACTGACGTTATCGATACCCTTGAACGACAGCGTTGGCCCGCGTTCGTTACCCTCGGCGGTATGATTATAGACGACGTCGAGAATGACTTCGAGGCCGGCGGCGTGAAGACGAGCTACCATCTCCTTGAACTCGCGAAGGCTGTTGGGGACATCCGAAGCATACCGCGGATCCGGAGCAAAGAAGCCGATAGTGTTGTAGCCCCAGTAGTTGGTGAGCTTCTTCTGCAGAAGATTGCTGTCGTTGATAAACGTATGAACAGGTAAAAGCTCGATCGACGTCACGCCGAGCGCAGCGAGGTATTCGACCATCGGCGGGCTGCCGAAGCCGGCATAGGTTCCGCGCAGCTTCTCCGGCACGCCAGGATGTTTTTTCGTGAAGCCTTTGACGTGAACTTCATACACGATCGTCTGATCCCGCGGGACGATCTGGCGGCCCGCTTCGCCCTCCCAGTCGAAACCGGGATCGACAATCACGCATTTGGGCATGAAGGGCGCGCTGTCGCGCTCATCGAAGGTCAAATCGTCGCCGGTCTCCATTTTGTAGCCGAAAACAGCCGGGTCCCATTTGAGCGAACCTGCATGGGCGCGCGCGTAGGGATCGAGCAGCAACTTGTTGGGATTGAAGCGATGCCCGGCCTGAGGTTCATACGGCCCGTGAACCCGATAACCGTAAAACGTGCCGGGCCCGACATCGGGCAGATAGCCGTGGAAGACCTCGTCGGTATATTCGGGAAGCTCGACGCGGCTGAGTTCTCGCTCTCCGGATTCATCGAACAGACAGACCTCGACCTTGGTCGCATTGGCCGAGAACAGCGCGAAGTTGGTGCCCTTCCCGTCCCAGTGAGCTCCCAACGGGTTAGGCAGACCTTCTTCGATTGATTTGACCGGCATAAAGCCCCCAACGCCCCTGCGCCCAGTGCGCCGACGACAACTGCGGCAACCTCGATTTGTTGCACCGCGCCAGGCGAATTAGTAGCGCCTTACTCATGAGGGCTTTGTGACTTCGATCGTTTGTGGGATCACCCGGCGCTGCTTGTCCGAGGCGAGGCACGCGATATCGGAAGCATCACGACCACTGCCGATCCGGACGATGCCCTCGGCAGAGTCAGGTCTGAATGACGCGTCTGGGCCAAAGAATCCAGACACCGACTAGTGAGCGGCGTTCGGCGCGAAAGCGGCGATAATCGAGGACGATGAATGCAACTCATGGGATGCTAGGTTGCCGGCAACCAGGATCAGGGTCGCCGCCAGCACCAGCCGTAATGCCGCTTCCGGTACGCGGTGTGCCAAATAGCTGCCGATGATAATGCCGGGCAGCGAGCCCACCAGCAGGACGCCCATCAGGCGCCAATCGATTTCGCCGGTCACCCAATGTCCGATCCCGGCCACCAGCGTCAACGGCACCGCATGCGCGATATCGGACGCAACGATGCGCGTCATCGGCAGTTGCGGGTAGAGCAATACAAGCGCAGTGACGCCGACGGCACCGGCCCCCACGGACGAAATCGAAACCAGCACGCCGAGAGCTACGCCAACCAGCGCGGTCGCGCGGGCTGTGGTGGCGGGGTTGATCTGCTGTGAACGCCAGGGATGGCGCTGCGTGATGGCCTTGCGGAATATCAGCGACGCCGCGGTGAGGAAGAGCGCAAAACACAGCACCAGATTGACCAGACTGCGCGAGGATTCGCCGTTGAGATCAAGCTGCCACAGAACAACAAG
>Ga0210386_10004767_pt1 | contig 11147 bp, 9 predicted proteins | sample IncBWH32OmetaG_FD_160091 | JGI IMG/M metagenome (GOLD analysis project Ga0210386, IMG submission 160091) | Forest soil microbial communities from Barre Woods Harvard Forest LTER site, Petersham, Massachusetts, United States - Inc-BW-H-32-O ... | reverse complement strand
GCGCGAACTGCATCTCGATCCTGCAAAAGTAAACGTGAATGGCGGCGCTGTCGCGATCGGACATCCTATTGGCGCATCGGGTGCGCGCATTCTCACCACGTTGCTGTACGAGATGCAGCGCTGCAATGTCCATCGTGGCATAGCCGCGTTGTGCCTGGGCGGCGGCAACGCCTTTGCCTTGGCCGTCGAGCGGTAAAATGGTTTTGATCTTTTTGTAGCGCGCCTCTCTTGTGCTGAGAAAACGCGAAGGGTAAGAGGCGGGGTTTTTGTGCCACGGAAGCAAAATTTCCGATATATAGTTTGCGCGTGCAACGAGAGACCTACCGGCAAAGTCCCGGTGCAAAGCAAAAAATCCCCGCCTCTTACCCTTCGCGTTCTCTCAGGGCAAGAGAGGCAGGCTACAGCAGCGGCAACAGCGGGAAAAAATGACCAACGATTCACTCGAAATTTTATGGCGCGGTTCTGACCCCGCAAAATTCACGGCGCTACAGGCGGCACTTCGTGACGAAGGAATCCCTTTCTGGCAGACGCAGGTTTACGATCCGGCTAGCGGCTTTCTTTCTTCCCGTCCGTATTACCTTGATGCTACTCCCGGCTTTGAAATTCGAGTTCTGGTGGCGGACATGGAACGCGCAAATGGCGCACTGGGCTGGGTCGAGAGCAAAGAAAAAACTTTCGGAAATTCAGGTGCTTCGCAATCAAATGAAATCGACCGGCTCGATGCCACGCAATCCTTGCCGCGCAGCTGGAATTCGAGCGAAGCCACCGCGGAAGTGTGGTCCGGTGAAGACGAGTCCATGGCCGAATACCTGGCCAGCGCGCTGCGCGAAAATGGAATTCCCAGCCACATCCCGGATGAGCCGGGCCATCGCGCACGCTTGTGTGTTCGCGCCCAGGATGTAACTCGCGCAAGGGAAATTGCGCGCGAAATCACTCAGGAATAGCTTCCGAGGGCGGAACGGCGCTAAAATGTCGGCCATATGATCTGTCCAAATTGCAAATGTGAATACATCAAAGGCGTCACGCAATGCGCCGATTGCGGCGTCCCGCTTGTGGATGCGCTATCCGCGCCCGAAACCCAGAATAAGCCCGCCGTGGTTTCCGTCTGGGAAGGCGGTGACCCCGGAGAACGCGCTGCCGTAGCCGAAGCGCTGGAAGAGGCCGGAATTCCAATTGTCGATCAGGAATCCGCAGGGCATCTTTTTTTTCCATCGATGAACCCGAAATCCGACATTTTTATTTCCGCCGATAATCTGGAGCGCGCCAAAAAAGTTCTGGCGGATTTAGAAGCGTTTGACGAGCCTGAAGAATCGTTGGAAGGGGAGCCCGACTCCGGGGAACTCCCTGAGTCGAACGGTTCGAAGCAAGATGTTGATGAAGAGGACGACGTAGACGCGGACACTTCTGAGGAATGGCACGATGACGATTTAGTTGCCGAAGTTTGGAAAGGCAGCGAAGAAGACCTCGCGGATACCTTGTCCATATGCCTGCGCGAAGTTGGAATCGGTTCGCACAAAAGTTTAGAAGCTGGGATCTGGCACCTCGTCGTTCGTCCGGAAAAAGAAGCGCGAGCCAAAGAAGTCGTGCGTGAAGTAGTGGAAGCAAGTCCGCCGAATTAACCGTGGCATAAGCTTCAGCCTGTGCGGTTTAGCCATTTCAAAGGCAAAAGTCCACAGGCTTAAGAGGCTGCAAAAAAAATCGATTTAATCTGTCATTCCGAGCGAAGCGAGGAATCTCTCTTCGATTTATAATTAAGCAAAGAAGAGAGATTCCTCGCTTCGCTCGGAATGACAGTAGATTGAGTTTTTGAGCAGCCGTAGCCTATGCCACTTTCCTTTCCCTCCTTTACTTCCTATACTTCCTCACCATCCTGAATTCCCGGAGCTCAAATGACTCTTGACACAATCCGCACTGTCGCAGTCCTCGGCGCGGGAACCATGGGCAACGGCATTGCTCACGTTTTCGCCCGCCGCGGCTACGAAGTGATCTTGCGCGATGTGGAAGAAAGTTTTCTTGCGCGAGGCCTGGACACGATTGCGAAAAATCTGGATCGCGAAATAAAAAAAGGCAAGATCGAGGAAGAAGACAAATCAAAAATCCTTGCGCGCATTCGCGCCACCACCGATTTATCGGAAATTGCGCACGCCGATTTCGCCGTCGAAGCCGTGCCCGAGCGCCTCGACCTGAAGCTTGCGGTGCTGCGCGATGCTGAAAAATTATTGCGTCCCAACGTAATTCTCGCGTCGAACACTTCCTCCATTTCCATCACGAGCCTCGCCGCGGCAACGTCCCGCCCAGACCGCTTTATCGGCATGCACTTCATGAATCCTGTGCCAATGATGGTCCTCGTCGAAGTAATCCGCGCGCTGCAAACCAGCGATGAAACTTTTCACGCGACGATGGCGCTGTGCGAGCGCCTGGAGAAGAAACCTGTTGCAGTCAACGATGCGCCCGGCTTTGTTTCCAACCGCGTCCTGCTGCCCATGATCAACGAAGCTGCCTTCGCCGTGATGGAGGGCGTGGCCACGGCGGAAGCTGTCGACTCGATTATGAAACTGGGAATGAATCACCCGATGGGGCCGCTCGAGCTTGCCGATTTCATTGGGCTCGACGTGTGCGTGCACATTCTCGATGTTCTTCACGAAGGCTTTGGCGATTCCAAATATCGCGCCTGCCCCTTGCTGCGAAAAATGGTGGCCGCCGGCTGGCTCGGGCGAAAGAGCGGGCGCGGGTTTTATGTCTACGCCGGCAAATAGCGCCAAAACCTTTAACACAGCGCGGCGGAGCCGCAACCAAAGTTAGATTCATTGTCTGAACAGCGAATTGCACTTGCTCGTTCCGCAAGTCCCGCCAGGGACGACAGATCGTAGCCCACCGTTTTAACGGTGGGAGCGGCATTGCCAAGCAAGCTAAGCCCCGGAGGGGCGACACAATCTCAAACGTGTGTCGCCCCTCCGGGGCTTCCATAATATCTTTCCGCGTCCCACAGTTAAAACGGTGGGCTATGATCTGCCGTCTCTCCGGGACTTCAAGCGTGACCAAACCGAGACCGAAGCAACAGCAAATTCGTCGCGTCACGCAAAGAATCTGCAGATTAGTAGTACAGATGACACAGAGAAAAGCATGGAGAACAGCGGCGGAAACTTGCATGTCCATGCCGCCAAATTCTCGAACGGTTTTCTCCTCCGGGATTTTCTCTGTGTCCTCTGTGTTAAAGCTTTTGCGGTCTCTTTCTCGCTATAATGTTTCCGGGCGGCTAAGCCCCCAAAAATAGTATTTGCTTTTTGTTCGCCATGTGGTACCTTTCTTTTCCGAAATGAATTTGCGCTGAATGGGGCGGTTTATAGTAGACTCCGGACGAACAGCGCAGTCACTGAACGTGACAACTCAGCCTTGAGGTGATGTGATGACAGACGACAAGTCAAAAATGCTGGAAACTGCGATCTCGCAGATTGAAAAAGATTACGGCAAGGGCGCCATCATGCGTCTCGGAAGCCGCGACGTTCTGGTGCCGGTGAGCGTAATCCCGACGGGAGCGCTCTCCATCGATGCGGCTCTGGGCGTGGGCGGCGTGCCGCGCGGGCGCGTCATTGAAATTTACGGCCCTGAATCCGGCGGTAAGACGACGCTGACTTTGCACATCATTGCCGAGGCGCAAAAGTTGGGCGGACAGGCTGCGTTCATCGATGCGGAGCACGCGCTCGATCCTGTCTATGCGCGAAAGCTCGGCGTGGACGTAGACAATCTTCTCGTGTCGCAGCCGGACAACGGGGAACAGGCGCTGGAGATTGCGCAGAAGCTGATTCAGTCGAATGCTGTCGACGTGATCGTGGTCGACTCGGTTGCCGCGCTCGTTCCACGCGCTGAACTCGAAGGCGATATGGGCGATCCGCAGATGGGCTTGCAGGCGCGCCTGATGTCGCAAGCGCTGCGAAAGCTGACGGCCATCGTATCGAAGTCGAACACCTGCCTGATTTTCATCAACCAGATTCGCGAAAAGATCGGCGTCATGTTCGGCAATCCGGAAACCACAACGGGCGGACGTGCGTTGAAGTTTTACTCCTCGATCCGTCTCGATATTCGCCGCATTCAATCCATCAAGGAAGGCGATCGCGTTATCGGCTCGCGCACGCGCGCAAAAGTGGTGAAGAACAAAGTAGCCGCGCCCTTCCGCGAGGCTGAGTTTGACATTCTGTACGGCGAAGGCGTTTCCCGCGAAGGCGACCTGATTGACCTCGGCGTGGAAAAAGGCGTCCTAGAAAAGTCCGGCACGTGGATTTCCTATAGCGGCGAACGTCTGGGCCAGGGCCGCGAAAATGTTCGGATCTTCCTGAAAGAGCACACCGACATTCGCAAAAAATTGGAAAACGAACTCAGGAAGAAAATGGGCATCGCCATCCCTGGCGCGGCGAATGGCAACGCTCTACCGGCAGCGCATGCGGAGAAAGCCGCAGAAAAGCCTGCAGCGCAGGCGCAGGCAGCTGTTGCGGCAGCTTCCGCTGCGGCAAACAAGCAGCCACGTCCGATGAAATAGTCATTTCCGAAAATTGAGTACGCTTTTAACCGACCGCGGCCTGTGAATATTTACAGGCCGCGTAGTCATTTTTGCTAAGTTTTATGGGCGGAAATCGACGCACGTTCGGCCGGGTAGTAGTACTGCCCCTCCAAGAGTGCGGACATAATTGGCTTGTTTTCAATGAGACCGTTTCCGTTTGGAACGCAAGTACCCGGGTGGGATAGTGGCCGATAGTACGTAATAGGACGGAATAGCTATTGCCTTCTATCATGTAAATTACCTAGAATCAGGTTTCATCACTGATTGCGTAGCGGGAACGCATAAGCGGTCCAGATCGGAACCTGTAATCATGAAATCACGGCCCAACTTTTACCAGTTTCTATCCACGCTTCTCTGCATATCCATTGCAGGAAGCTCGCCCATTGCGGCTGCCGCGGTTCCTCGCGCAACGCGGGCTACTCACGTCACTCACGCTACCGTTAAAAAATATTCTTCATCGCGCTACGGCGTTCCCACGTTTACGGACTCCGAAAAGGGCGATGTCGCGACCTATGACGACCCGATCGTGCGCAAAGCTGCCGTCGATGCGCTGGGCCGTTACAATGGCTCCGTCGTTGCGATTGATCCTGCGACCGGCCGCATCCTGACAGTCGTGAATCAGGAGCTCGCGTTTTCCGCAGGCTTCATACCTTGCTCGACAATCAAGCCGGTAATTGCCGTCGCCGCTCTGCAAGAGGGCGTAGTTACGCGCGAAACGATGATCCGTGTTGCTCCCCGCAAATATCTGAATCTGACGGAAGCTTTGGCGCACTCCAATAATGCGTTCTTTGAAGAACTCGGCCGCCGCATGGGATTCGATACCGTTTCGCATTACGGCCGCCTGCTGGGGCTTGGCGAACTCGCCGGGTATCAAATTCCCGAAGAGCATCCCGGAGGATTTCCGACCGAACCGCCAGCATTTGGTGGTGTTGCTCGGATGTCCAGCTTTGGACAGGGAATTCAGATGACGCCGCTGCAACTCGGCGCCCTGGTTTCCAGCATCGCCAATGGCGGCACTCTCTATTATTTGCAATATCCCCGGTCGCCGGAAGAACGCGCGAATTTTGAGCCGCGTGTTAAACGCCAACTGAATATCGAATCGCTATTACCTGAAGTGCGCGACGGAATGCTTGCGGCCGTGCTCTACGGCACGGCGCGCTCCAGCTATATTTCCGATGACGAGCAAGCACTTGGGAAAACTGGAACGTGTTCGGATTCCGCCTCACGACTCGGCTGGTTTGTTTCCTACGCGGATCAGTCTCATCCGAAGATCGTTCTGGTCGTCCTTATGCGCGGACACACCATGGCGATCAAGGGAGCTATGGCCGCCGGCGTTGCAGGCAGAATTTATCGCCGCCTGAACGATGAAAATTATTTTATGGCGAATAACAACGAGCCGCATACCGCATTGGTCGCGGCGAAAGACCGCCAGTAGAGAGGCACGCTTCCTCGCTGCTCTCGAATTAAAAATTGCAAGAATTCTCCGAGGATTCGATTTCAAATTTGAAAATTAAGATTTGAAATTTCCAGCATTCGACTACTTCTCCGCAGTTTAATTTCCAAGTCGCTCTCTTCTTCCCGAAAAACATGGTTTACTGAGAACGTTTTCCGTGAGCGGGACGAAGAGTCCTCTACGAAACCGTAATGTCTTTGCTTTTGTAGAGACCGTCCGTATTTTGGACGGGCAGCTTTTCCGCCACCTCAACTCAAATTGACGCATGCTTGGATTCTCTTTTTTCCAGTCGCCCTCAAAATTATTTACGCCCCAAAATAAAAAGGCGGCCCAATCTTGCAGGCCGCCCTTTTAAATAATCAGAAGCTTGTTAAATTTAATGCCGCGTGCGAGTGCGAAATCCTAGCGCACTTCCCACGTATCGCCTGCATGCAGCAAGTTGTTGAGGTCGCCCGCTCCACGCTTTGCGATGATGTCCTGAACCTGCTTGGACATTACATCTTCGTAGCGGTCGCGGTCCCAGGAGCGCAGAACGCCGATAGGAGTGGGGAACCCTTCTTTGTCTTCCATTTGCGCGAGCAAGTAGGCATATGCCGGGTTCGGATGGTGTTCGTCATGAACCAGGATATCTTTTTCCGTGAGCCCGTTGCCGTTGCCCAGATGAACGACTTCGAGTTCCAGGCCATTCAGCCGGATCCCCTTGTCGCGGTTCTTGCCGTAGATCAGCGGCTTGCCGTGCTCGAGCTGCACAACGTGCTCGCTGCGCGCTTCTTTCTCCGTCAGGTCGAACCACGCGCCGTCGTTAAAAATATTGCAATTCTGCAAAATTTCAACGTAAGCCGAACCCTTGTGCGCCGCCGTCTTCTTCAGTGTGTCCTTCAAGTGCCCCTGGAAGACGTCCACGGAGCGGGCAACGAACGATGTGCCGGCGCCGATCACGAGACCCAGCGGGTTGAACGGGCGGTCGGCCGTGCCAAAGGGAGTCGACTTCGTCTTCTTGCCGAATTCGGACGTCGGTGAATATTGACCCTTTGTCAGACCGTAAATCTTGTTGTTGAACATCAGCACCTTGATGCCGACATTGCGCCGCAGCATATGGATCGTGTGATTGCCGCCAATGGCCAGCGAATCGCCGTCTCCCGTGGCCACCCAAACTTCCAGCTCTGGATGCGTGATCTTCACGCCCGTCGCCACGGCGGGCGCGCGACCGTGAATCGTGTGAAACCCAAAGGTATTCATGTAATACGGGAAGCGGCTGGAGCAGCCGATGCCGGAAATCACCACGAATTTCTCGCGGGGAATTCCCAGTTCCGGAAACACCGCTTGCACCGCGGAGAGAATGGCGTAATCTCCGCATCCCGGACACCAGCGGACTTCCTGGTCCGTCTGAAAATCCTTCTTTGTAAGTACTGGAAGCGTGGCCGTAGTCATGAGTATGTTCTCCAGATTCCTTTCGGCTTGCCCCCGTCAGGGAGCGTTAGCCTAGAATTTCCTCAATCTTTGCTTCAATTTCCGCGGTCTTAAAGGGCTGCCCTTGAATCTTGTTATAGCCGATCGCGTCCACCAGGTACTTGGCGCGCAGGATCATGGAAAGCTGGCCAAGGTTCATCTCGGGGACCAGAACATGGCGGTAGCGCTTCATCAGTTCGCCCAGATTGCGGGCCAGAGGATTGAGGTGGCGCAGGTGAACATGTCCTATGCGATGTCCTTTTTCGCGCATCGTCTTCATGCCCGCGGTGATCGGTCCGTATGTGGAACCCCAGGCAACGATCAACAGATCGCCATCGGGGTCGCCGGCAGGAATGAGGTCCGGAATATCCTGTGCGACAGCTTCAACCTTGGCAGCGCGCAGCCGAACCATCTTTTCGTGGTTCAGCGGCTCGTAGTTAATGTTGCCGGTCACATCCTGCTTTTCGATTCCGCCGATGCGGTGCTCGAGTCCGATGGTTCCGGGAATCGCCCACGGCCGGGCAAGAGTCTGAGGATCGCGCGAGTAGGGATGGAAATTTTCTGAGTACTCCGCGAATTTCACTTGAATGCCGGGAACTTCGTCGACGGTGGGAATGCGCCAGGGTTCAGCGCCATTCGCGAGGTAACCGTCGGACAAGATGATGACCGGCACCATGTACTTGAGAGCGATGCGGCAAGCTTCGACGGCCACCCAGAAGCAATCGCCCGGCGTGGATGGAGCGATTACCGGAATCGGAGCTTCCGAGTTGCGGCCAAACATCGCCTGCAAAAGGTCGGCTTGCTCGGTCTTGGTCGGCAACCCTGTGGACGGGCCGCCGCGTTGAATGTCGCAAATCACGAGCGGCAATTCAACGGCAACGGCAAGGCCCATCGCTTCGGTCTTCAGCGCCATGCCGGGACCCGAAGTGGTGGTGAGCGCCAGAGCGCCGGAATAAGACGCGCCAATCGCGGAAGTAATGGCCGCAATTTCGTCTTCCGCCTGGAAAGTCATCACGCCGAAATTCTTGTACATCGAAAGTTCGTGCAGAATATCGGATGCCGGAGTGATGGGATAAGAACCGAGGAAGAGCGGAAGGCTCGCTTTCACCGATGCCGCTACGAAGCCTATAGCCAGAGCCTGGTTCCCGCTAAGGTTGCGATATGTTCCGGGAGTAAGCTTGGCGGGAGGAATTTCGTAGCTGACCTGGAATGCTTCGGTCGCTTCGCAGTAATTGTATCCTGCGCGCATGGCCAGCTTGTTGGCTTCCACCAGCAAGGCTTTCGTTTTGAACTTATCGTCAATCCACTTGGTAGTGAGATCCATCGAGCGGTTGTAAAGCCAGTAGCACATTCCCAACGCGAAAAAGTTTTTGCAGCGGTCCATTGACTTGGCATCGAGGCCAACGTCCTGCAACGCGGAGCGCGTCAACCGTTCGAGGCCGACGGTAAATAATCGATAGCCGGCGAGCGTGCCATCTTCCAGCGGATTCGACGTCATATTCGCTTTGCGCAAATCGCCTTCCAAAAACGCATCGCTATTGATGATGAGAATTCCGTTGGGCTTCAAATCTTTAATATTGGTTTTCAGCGCGGCCGGGTTCATGGCGATCAGCACGTCAACCGAATCGCCCGGTGTAAAAACGTCGTTGGAAGAAAATTGAATCTGGAATCCGCTTACTCCCGGCAGTGTTCCGGCAGGAGCGCGAATTTCAGCAGGATAGTCTGGGAATGTCGCTAAATCGTTTCCATAGAGGGCAACGGTGTTTGTGAATTGGCTGCCCGTAATCTGCATACCGTCACCGGAATCTCCGCAAAATCGGAGGACAGCCTTATCGATGACTTCGCGCTTGTGTGCGCGGACGACTGGGTCCGTAATCGTAGCCATGGGTTGGAAATGCTCCAATTCTTAATTATGATTTTTGGTTACCGGTTTGCCCCAAGGTCCAACATTGGCGGATGCCGAAGTCCCCAGTGGGCTTCCACTAAGTAAGGATAGCATATTGGTTCCGCGCATGTAATACCGCGATACAAATTCTGTGTTGTTAATGCGGCATGAGTTAATTGAGAACCGAAAGTTGCGGAATTCGGTTTTTGTAAACGAAAAAATTTTAATTCCAAACCCTGAAAAGTTGCGAATTCCAGTGCTTTTTTCCACTTGTTATTTCGTGCAAAAGCACACTGCGCCTTTTCAGGAATATTCTCTTGTCAAAATTTAGGTCTTGTTATTCGCTTTTACTTCGCCTATGATGATTCCATCGGGGGATTACCGTGACGCTGACAAAACGCCAAAAACAGGTGCTTGATTTTCTGGTCACTTTTCAAAACAAGCATGGCTATTCGCCGAGCTTTGAGGAAATGGCGCGCTCGCTCAAACTCACTTCGCTGGCTACAGTGCACAAGCACATCACCACGCTGGAGCGCAAAGGATTCGTTCGCCGCGGCTACAACCAGAGCCGCTCGATCGAAGTCATGCAGCTTCCGAAGCCTGTGCGCGATCAGGTGCAGGACCGCCACACTTTTGAATTGCCGCTAATGGGACGCATCGCCGCGGGCCGCCCGCTCGAAGCTGTGGAAGAGCATGAAACTCTTTCGCTCGGCGAATTCGCGCGTTCCGAAAAATCTTTTGTCCTGCAGGTCAAAGGGAATTCCATGATTGAAGATCACATCATGAATGGAGATTACGTAGTCGTTGAGCCGACGCAAGTCGCGAACCCTGGCGAAACCATTGTGGCGCTGGTGGGAAACGATGAAGCCACATTGAAACGTTTCTATCGCGAGCCCGGCGGAAAAATCCGCTTGCAGCCCGCGAATTCGGAAATGGCTCCGATCATCGTTCCCGCGTCCGAAGTAAAAATTCAAGGCAGAGTTGTAGGCGTGCTTCGCAAGTATTAAATTTTTTCGTAGCGCCGGCGTCCCGCCGGCAGTCTTGCGGATTGCCCACACTTCGAAAAAACTGCCGGCGGGACGCCGGCGCTACGAAAGCATTGGAGCCGATATTGCCGATTGTAAATCGAAGATAATTGAGTGTTGAGTTTCACTCTGAAACTAAAATTCTTTATTGCACTCCAACTTTCCTTCTAGTAGTTTGTTCCCCTCAGCAGGGCTCCCAGCCCGTAGTGTTACTTTAAGGAACACCACGCCCGTTATTCACTTGTTCACATTTTGCCCAGAGAGATACAGTGTTTTGCACCCCGGCTTGGCACCCGGATTTTTTCGGCGTGCCGCTGACCGGGGAGATTCGCCAGTTTTAGGGAAACAAGTAGGTCGAAACACCACAATCAGAAACGCCGCAACCGACGACCGCAAAAGCTCCGGCAACACCAGCACCGGTAGCGAAGCCGGCATCGGCCAAAACGGAGGAAATATCCATGAGCACTGATGCCATGCGCCCGCTAAGCTCGACGCCGTCCGGCTCTACCGCCCGGCTAGGCGCCAGCTTGCACGTAAAAGGCGAAATTTCAGGAAATGAAGACCTGCATGTGGATGGAAGCGTCGAAGGGCTGATCCAGCTCGAAGACCGCAAGCTCACCGTGGGCGCCAGCGCCAAGCTGACCGCCGACGTGGTCGCTCGCGAAGTTGTCGTCTACGGCGCAGTGAAGGGAAATTTGCGGGCCCGAGACCGCATCGAAATCAAGAAGGATGGCTCCGTGGTCGGAGACTTGACCACCGCGCGCATCATGATTGAAGACG
>Ga0210386_10004765_pt1 | contig 11148 bp, 11 predicted proteins | sample IncBWH32OmetaG_FD_160091 | JGI IMG/M metagenome (GOLD analysis project Ga0210386, IMG submission 160091) | Forest soil microbial communities from Barre Woods Harvard Forest LTER site, Petersham, Massachusetts, United States - Inc-BW-H-32-O ... | reverse complement strand
GCGAGAAGAGGCGGCGAACCACGACCGGATTGGTGCTCGCGCTCTCCGCTATATCCTCCGAACGCACGGCCTTTCCTGGGCTGGCGGCTAGTGCGGTCAGCAAGTGAACGCCAACGGCAAATCGGGTGCTCGTTCCCATCGCCAACCCTTGCACAACACGGGCCAGGCTTGCAAAGCCGCACGCCGGCAGGCTCAGCTCACCGTCTCGGCGCTGTAGCGGGCGATAAGCCCACTGCGAATCACGGTGCGATAGACGGCGAAAAAGAACATGCAGGCAAGCACAAGGTAAACGAGCGCGAGCGCGCCGCCGATCGCCAACCGATCCCAAGGGAGACCCTGTCCGGCGACGATCGAGCGCATGCCTTCAAATACGTAGGACGGAGGCAGGATCAGCGCGATCGCCTGCATCCATCCGGGCAAGACCGTGACAGGATAGAACACCCCCGCGAACGGCGAGATCAGCATCGGGATTGGCCAGATGAGCCATTCGGAGGCGGGCCCGAGCCTCAGCACTAAGGCGGAGGCGGCGACGCCCAGCGCGATGCCGGTGACGAACAGCACCATGAGGAAAGGGGCGAGCGCCGCCCCGTAAGCGAGAAAGGACAACCCGAACCCGATTTGAGCAAGCACGAGCATCACGACGAGGCTCATCCCGCTGGTGATGATCGCGACGATGAGGAGTCCGACCAGATATTCCGACGTGCTCAAGGGCGAGGCGAAAAAATTGAGGAAATTTCGCGTCCAGACGTCCTCGAACAATGTCATTGTGATTTGCTGCATCACCCGCGTCAGAAAATCCCACAAGAGCACCGCGCCGAGCAGCGCCGGCACGAAATTGAAGTCCGCGTGCGAAACTGAATTGAGGTAGCGGGTGAGAAAGCCCCAAACCAGGATATCGATCGCGACAAAGATGAAAATGGGAAAGACGCGCTGCGGGCTACCGCGATAGAGATATAACATCCGCAACACCACGGCGCCGACGCGCGAGCCATTCATCGCCCGCTCCCGTCGTGCAGCGCCTCTTGCGCGACATTAACGAACAAATCGTCGAGACTCGCCGCCCCGTGTTCCGTGGGCAGCGTCTTCGGATCGCCCTCGAGCACGATCAGCCCATGCGACAAGAACAGCACGCGGTCGCAGACCGCCTGCACCTCGTACATGTTGTGGCTCGTCCACAGAACCCCGCAGAGTCCATTGTCGACGAATTTGGCGATTCCGGCGCGAATGTCGCGCGCGTTCGAGGGGTCAATGGAGGCGGTCGGCTCATCGAGGAGAAGCAGCCGCGGGAGATTGAGCATCGCCTTGGCGAGAGAAAGCCGTGTCTGCTCGCCGGACGACAGAACCCCCGCCTTGGTGCGCCGGTAACGGGTGAGATCATAGACCGCGAGCAGCTTCTCGATCCGCTCTGAGAGGTTCTTGACGGCATAGAGCTTGCCGAACACACGCAGGTTCTGCTCGACGGTGAGGTTGCCGGGCAGCGGCGCGTAAACGGCGGCGAAGTTGGTGCAGGATAAGGCTTTGCTACGGTCGACGGCGAGATCGACGCCCTCGATCTCGATCCGCCCGCCGCTCGGCTCGAGGACGCCGAGGATCATGTTGATCGTCGTCGTCTTGCCGGCGCCGTTCGGTCCGACCAGCCCGACGATCTCGCCGGGCGCGACGTGAAAACTGACCCCGTCCACGGCCCGCACGTCGCCGAACGACTTTTCCAGGCGCTCGACCGAAAGGACGCAAGGGGCAGGCGGAATCATCAATCCTTCGTATCAGGCGGGCCGGAGAGCGCGTCAAGCCGCCGTCGAACCCTTAAGCTTGCGTGGCGCCTTCTCCGCAACAGCGCCAGGGCCTTGGCCGGTCGTAAAACTCGTATCGGCCAGCATAGCCGTTGAGGTCGGGCAAATCGAGGGCGTCAGCCAACCAGCGAGCCCTCGAGATCGAGCGTGAACAGCTCCTGCGGCTTGCCGACGCCGCGCAACGCGAAGCGCCCAACCGAGGCGAACGCGCGGCGCTGCTCGACGCAGGATTCCGCGAACGCCGCGGAGATCAGGATCGGCTGGTCCACCGACCGGCACATCGCCGCGATGCGGCTCACCTCGTTTACCGCCGGTCCAACGACGGTGAAATCGAGGCGCTCCTTGCTGCCGATGTTGCCGTAGAAAACTTCGCCAATATGGAGCCCGAGATACATTTCGCTCGCCGGAAGGCCCTTTTCGAACCGGCGCGCGTTCAGGGCCCCCACCGCCTCTCGCGCCGCTCCGGCGGCGTCGAGCGCGGCCGCGCAAGCGCGACTTCGTTCCTCAGCAGGGAATATGGCAAGGACGCCATCGCCGATCAGCTTCAAGACGTCGCCGGCGTGCTGGTGAATCGAGGAGACAATGGCCTCAGCATAATCGTTGAGCAGCGGAATGATCTCTTCCGGCGGAGAGGTGTCGGAGATGCGGGTGTAGTTGCGCAGATCGCTAAACCACAGCACCGTTTTGATCCGGTCGGCGACGCCCCGTTCGATGCGTCCTCTCAACACCCGCCGGCCCGCGTCGCGTCCGAGATAGGTCTCGACCAGCGTCTGGGCGATGCGAGCGAGAGACGCGGCTTTGATCGCAAGTCCGAGGAAGGGCGTGAGGCGCTTCAGCGCCCCGATCTCGTCATCAGTGAAGCCTTCGGCCCGATCGGTCATCCATGACGAATAGATGCAATCCATCTCGCCGATGACGCCGTCTTCGGCGAAACGATTGATCACCGCCACGTAGTCGCTGATCGAGGCCTCGCGCAACTCTGCAAACGACGGGAACTCGAGTTCGCCATCGACTAGGATGCGACTCCTGAGCACCGAATCGCCGGTCCCCAGCATCCTGAAGAAGGGACTTGCGCGCCAACGCTCGGCCGCCTCCCCTTCGGTGGTGCGTCCGTATTCCGTGAGCGTCGCTTCCGGTTTCTCGCGCTCCCAGCGGAACGCCCGCCCCTCGTGAATAGGGTGGAGCGTGTCGATGAACAAGATCGCCCGGACCAGCGGCAGTCCGCCCGCGACTGCGCGGCCGCAAAAGCCCTCAACCAGGGCGGTCTCGGTCCGTCCCTCAAGCCCCGCTTTCGCGAGCCAGGTCGCAAGCTTGGCGATTTCGGCTTCGGTCATGGGACTGATCATAAATCGTCCGGAAGCGAAGGCCAATGCGCGGGGTCCCGGTGCTTGCGCCTGCGCCTTGCGCGGCGTAACGGTCGCGCGGCCGAGGGGGCGCATGCTCGCTGTCAGGAGCTGGAGCTGCCCCGGGCGCTGTGTTTTTGGATCGACAAGCATACAATCTTACTGGACTTAAAGAGCGCTAACGGAGTTCCCCATGTCCCTTCGCATCAACGACAACGCGCCCAACTTCACCGCCCAGTCGACGCAGGGGCCGATCGATTTTCATCAGTGGATCGGCGACAAGTGGGCGATCCTGTTTTCCCACCCCAAGGACTTCACCCCGGTCTGCACCACCGAACTCGGCTACATGGCCAAGATCGAGCCCGAGTTCACCAAGCGCGACGCCAAGCTCATCGGTTTGAGCGTCGACCCGAGCGAGTCCCACGCCCGCTGGCTCGCCGACATTGAGGAAACCCAGGGCGCGAAGGTCAACTACCCGATCATCGCCGACCACGACCTCAAGGTCTCCAAACTTTACAACATGCTCCCTGCCGAGGAGCCGGGCACGTCGGAGGGCCGGACGGCGGCGACCAATCAGACCGTGCGCTCGGTGTTCGTCATCGGCCCCGACAAGAAGATCAAGCTCACGTTGACCTACCCGATGTCGACTGGCCGCAACTTCGACGAGATTTTGCGGGTGCTCGATTCTATGCAGCTCACGGCGAAGCACAAGGTCTCCACGCCGGTGAACTGGAAGCGCGGCGACGACGTCATCATCTCCGGCTCGGTCAGCGACGACGACGCCAAGAAAATGTTCCCCGCGGGCTGGCGCGCGCCGAAGCCGTATATCCGCATCGTCAAGCAGCCGGTCTGATCTGCGGGAGGCTCGCGGCCGATAAAAGGACATGAGCGCGCGGAGAAACCCTCGACGCGGCTGGGTTTTCGTGCCAGAGGTTGGTCGAGCGGGGGACGCGTCGAGAAAGATCAGCGGCCGCAGAGCATGCGATCTCGCCCCTTCGTGGAGGCCCCCCGATGATTTTCCGGCAATTGTTCGACAGCGTGTCGAGCACCTACAGCTATGTCCTTGCCAGTCGTCGGGGCGGCGAAGCGCTCATCATCGATCCCGTGCTGGAAAAGGTCGACCGCTATCTCAAGCTGATGGAGGAGCTCGATCTCAAGCTCGTGAAAGCGGTCGACACGCATTTGCACGCCGACCACATAACCGGCTTAGGCGCGTTGCGCGACCGCACCCACTGCATCACGATTATGGGCGAGCAGAGCCAGGTCGATGTCGTGTCGATGCGGATTGCCGACGGCGACAGGCTGGCGGTCGAGGGAGTGAGCCTCGATGTGCTCTACACGCCTGGCCACACCGACGATTCCTACAGCTTCCATTTCGGCGATCGCGTGTTCACCGGCGACACGCTGCTCATCCGCGGCACCGGCCGCACCGATTTCCAGAACGGCGATTCCCGCGCGCAATACGAGAGCCTGCAGCGCCTGATGCGGCTGCCTGAGGAGACGCTGGTCTTTCCCGCGCACGATTACAAAGGCGACACGGTCAGCACCATCGGCGAGGAAAGGCGCTTCAATCCGCGCCTTCAGGTTCGCGACGCCGACGAATACGCGAAGCTGATGGAGAGCCTGCATCTGCCCAATCCGAAAATGATGGACGTCGCCGTCCCTGCCAACATCCATCAGGGGCTGCATCAAGAGGATGTGGCGCGCAAGGGCTGGGCGTTTTCGGCTGAACAGGCGAAGGGGCTCGTCGGGCGGCCGGAGGTCGCGCTGATCGACTTGCGCGAGAGACACGAACGGGAGCGGACCGGCGCCATCCCCGGTTCGCTGCACGCCCCCTATGGCGAACTTCAGGACCACATCGGCGAGGGCTGCCTCGTCCACGAACTCGCGCGATCAGGCAAGACGATCGTGTTCTACTGCGCGTTCGGCGAGCGGTCGGCGATGGCGGTGCAGGCGGCCCAGGATCAGGGCCTCGCGAGCGCCCGGCACATCGAGGGCGGCATGTCGGCCTGGACGAAAGCCGGCGGCGCGACAGATTGACCTTGGCCGAGACTTCAGCTTAAGCCGTTGGCCCACGCCTTCGCGAAGAAGAGGCGCCAGCGCGTTGCGAGGGAGGCCTCCATGCCCAAGGTCAAGGTCAACGACATCACGATCAATTACGAGAGCCAAGGATCGGGCGAGCCGCTTGTCCTCATCCCCTATCTCGCCGCCGACAACGCCTGTTACGCGTTCCAGGTCGCCGACTACGCCAAGTATTTCACTTGCATTTCGCTTGATCCGCGCGGAGCGGGCGAGACCGACAAGCCGGGCGGGAGCTATTCGACCGAATTACTCGCCGACGACGTCGCCGGTTTCATGCAGGCGATCGGCGTCGAGAAAGCGCACGTGAGCGGCCTGTCGCTGGGCGGAGCGATCGGCCTGTGGCTCGCTAGCAAATATCCGGAGCGGGTCAAGACGCTGTCGCTGCATTCCTGCTGGCCAAAGAGCGATCCGTTTCTCAAGGTTATCGTCGGCGACTGGCAGACCATCGCCAAGGCTCTCGGCAACGTCCAGGAGATGGTCGTCCAGGGGATCCTTCCATTCTGCCTGACGCCTGAGCTTTACGCCGCCAAGCCCGAATATGTCGATCAACTCGCCGCCTTCGTGCGCAGCCGGCCGAGACAGCCGGTGGACGCCTTCCTTCGTCAGTCGGACGCGGTCGTCGCCCACGACGCGCTTGGTCAGCTGGGCAAGATCACGGCGCCAACGCAAATCACCTTCGGCCGCCACGACATCGTGACCTCGACCCGCTTTGTCGAGCCGTTCCGGAGCGGCATCCAGAACAGCGAGCTCGTCATCTTCGAGATGTGCGCCCACGCCCCGATCTACGAGAACGTGAGCGAGTTCAATGAGAAAACTTTAGCGTTCCTCAAGCGCCACGCTGGCTAGACTGGGATGTCTGGCCGCGTGGTCGCTCCGTGGGCGCGCAATTCGTTGACCAGGACCCGCTCATTCTCCGAATACTCGATTCGCGACGACACCAGATGCACGCCGCCGCCGGCGAACGCGGCTTCCAGCGTAGGCGCGACCCCGTCGGCGCTCTCCACCCGGCTGCCCTTCGCGCCATACGCCCTTGCGTAGTCCGCGAAGTCGGGATCGCCGAAGGTCATGCCGTAATCCGGGAACCCGTCCACGGCCTGCTTCCAGCGGATCATGCCGTAAGCGTGGTCCTCAAGCACCAGCACAACAAGGTTGAGCTTGAGCCGCACCGCCGTCTCAAGCTCCTGCGAATTCATCATGAAGCCGCCATCGCCGCACACTGCGAGCACGCGTCGGTTGGGGTTGAGGCAAGCGGCCATGATTGCCGAGGGCAGGCCAGCGCCCATAGTGGCGAGCGCATTGTCGAGCAGCAGCGTGTTCGCGACATGGGTGCGGTAGTTGCGCGCGAACCAGATCTTATACATACCGTTGTCGAGGCAGACGATCCCGTCCTCCGGCATCACTTGGCGCACGTCGTGGACGATGCGCTGCGGCGTTGGCGGAAAACGGCTTTCCTCCGCGCGGTCGGAGATATGCGCCAGGATGTCCTCGCGCAGGCCAAGCAGCGCCTTCGCCCTCGGCAGCCTATGTTCGAGCCGGTCGGCGAGCAGCGTGAGGGTCGGACCAACGTCGCCGACCAACTCGGCTTGCGGAAAAAACACCTCCTCGACCGTGGCCGGCAGATAGCCGACATGCAGCACGGTCGGCCCGTTCGGGCCCATGAAGAACGGCGGCTTCTCCACCGTGTCGTGGCCAATGGCGATAATGAGATCCGCCCGATCGATCGCCCGATGGACGTAGTCGCGCTCCGACAGCGCCGCGGTGCCCATATAAAGGCCCGACCCGCCGGTGACGGCGCCCTTGCCCATCTGCGTATTGAAGAACGGAATCTGCACCCGGGCGACGAATTCCGACAGCGAGTCGGCGAGCCGCGGCCGGCTCGCGGCGGCGCCGAGCATGATCAGCGGCCGCTCGGCGTCGAGGATGAGCTTAGCGGCCCGGTCGAGCGCCGCGCGCGGGGCAACGGGCGAATCGATCGGATGGGGCGGGATCGGAGCCATGTCGGGCCCCGGCTCGTGGGCGATGTCCTCCGGCAGTTCGAGATGAACCGGGCCGGGCCGCTCCTGCTGGGCGACGCGGAACGCCTCCCTCACCATCGTGGGAATGGTCGCGGGGCTCACGATCTGATGCGCCATCTTGGTCAGCGGCGTCATGGTTGAAACGATGTCGACCACCTGAAAGCGCGCCTGTTTGCGGCTCAAAATGCCCTTTTGCCCGGTGATCATTACCATCGGCATCGCACCGAGCAGCGCGTAAGCCGCGCCGGTCGTGAGGTTGAGTGCGCCGGGGCCGAGGGTGGTGAGACAGACCCCGGGCTTGCCGGTCAGCCGCCCATGGGTCGCGGCCATGAAAGCCGCCGCCTGCTCGTGCCGGGTCAGCACCAGCTTGATCTTGGAGCGGCGCAACGCTTCGACCACGTCGAGATTTTCTTCGCCCGGAAGGCCGAAGATCTGCTGCACGCCCTCGTTCTCGAGCGCGGACACGATGAGTTCGGCGCCGTTCATCGGACGCACTCCTTTGGCTTAAAATCCCTGAGCGCGCAGGCTCGCGCATTCTTGGCTCACCAGCAACCGCCTTCCCCGAGGGACAGATCGGCGTAGTGAACGCGCGGCCTGCCCCTCGCCGCCGGGTTTCGTCTATCGTTGTGGAACCGACGCCCGTTGATCCATGGAGCGCACGATGGCCCAAACCTCTGCCGATCAGATGGTCGGGGTTCTCGCCGCGGCAGGCGTGAAGCGCGCCTACGGCGTCGTCGGCGACAGCTTAAGCGGCTTCACCGACGCCATTCGCCGGCGCGAAGGGATCGAATGGCTGCACGTGCGGCACGAGGAGGTCGCCGCCTTCGCCGCCGGCGCCGACGCCCACGTAACCGGCGGCCTCGCGGTGGAAGTTGCGGCCCCGGCAACTTGCACCTTATCAACGGCCTGTTCGACTGCCAGCGCACGCGCGTTCCGGTGGTGGCGATCGCAGCGCAAATTCCCTCGCCCGAGGTCGGCTCGCACTATTTCCAGGAGACGCATCCCGATCGCCTCTTCCAGGAATGCTCCAGCTATTGCGAGCTCGTGTCGAGTCCCGAGCAGATGCCGCGCGTGCTCGAGATCGCGGTGCGCCGGTCGATTCTGGAGCGCTGCGTCAGCGTCGTGATCGTTCCCGGCGACGTGGCGCTGAAACCCGCCGTTCCGGCGCCTTCGCCGAAGCTGGCCGGACTGGCGCCGGCCGCGCCCACGATCGCGCCGTCGGACCAGTCGCTCGAAGAGCTCGCGCGATTTCTCAACCTGGCTGAGCGCGTCACGCTGCTCTGCGGCAGCGGCAGCGGCTGCGCGGGCGCGCACGCTGAGCTGATGCAATTCGCCGAAGCAGTGAAAGAGCCGATCGTTCACGCCTTGGGCGGCAAGGACCATGTCGAATGGGAGAACCCTTATGACGTCGGCATGACCGGTCTGGTAGGCTTTTCCTCCGGCTATAACCCCATGGAATCCTGCGACGCGCTTTTGATGCTGGGCACGGATTTTCCCTATCGGCCATTCTATCCGACGGAGGCCCGCGTCGCTCAGGTCGATATCCGTCCGCAGGCGATCGGGCGCCGCGTCCACATCGACCTCGGCATTGTCGGGCAGGTCGGGCCGACGCTGCGCGCTCATGCCCCGCATCAAGGTCAAGAGCGACCGGCGTCATCTGGACAAAGCGCGCATGCACTACGTCAGCGCACGCAAGAGCCTCGACGACCTCGCGACCGGCCGACCGGGGGGCTGCTGCACCCGCAGCACATCGTGCGCGTCATCAATAAGAAGGCGGCCGACGACGCCATCTTCACCCCCGACGTCGGCCTGCCGATCGTCTGGACCGCGCGCTATCTCACGATGAACGGCAAGCGGCGGCTTATCGCCTCCTACTGGCACGGCTCGACGGCGAACGCGATGCCGCAAGCCATCGGCGCACAAGCCGCCTCGCCGGGCCGGCAGGTGATCTCGCTCTCTGGCGACGGCGGCTTCACCATGCTGATGGGCGATCTCTTGAGCCTCACTCAGCTCAAGCTCCCGGTGAAGGTTTTCGTGTTCAATAACGGGTTGCTCGGATTCGTCGCGCTCGAGCAGAAATCGACCGGCTTCCTTCCGATCGGAACCGATCTCGTCAATCCAAATTTCGCTCAGATGGCCGAAGCGATCGGGATCAAGGGAATCCGCATCGAGGACCCCAAGGACGTCGACGCGGGCGTCGCCGAAGCGCTCGCCCATCCCGGCCCAGTCGTCGTAGACGCAGTAGTGGCGCCCGCGGAGCTCGCTATGCCGCCCGCCGTCACCGTCGAGATGGCGAAGGGCTTCACGCTCTATATGCTGAAGGCGATCTTGAGCGGGCGGGGCGACGAGATCGTCGACCTCGCGCGCACGAACTTGCGCCGGTAGCGCGCTGCGCGGCGCTCAGGCAGTGAGCAATTGGTCTGCCACCTGACGCACGCGAAGCGCAACCGACTCTTCCCCCTCAGCCGCAGCCATGGCCGTCATCGGCGCCTCCAGCGCCACCGGGATGTCCTGAGGCATTTGACTCAGATGGGCCTGATCCGATGCCGCCCTCGCCAGGCGGCAGACGCTCCGCGCGGCCCGCGTGCGGCAGCTCTTCGGTCGTGTAGCTCGCCTGCACCGGCGCGTCGGCTACATGAACGAAGGGCAGACGCGATGCGGAAATCCGGTCGAGATCGTCAAGCCTGCTCGCCGATCGGTTGAAGTGAAGTGTATCCACCAGGATCCCGAGTGCGGGACGCTCGGCCGCCTCGACGATCTTCACCGCCGCGCTGAGATCAGGAACCACTGTCCACGGAAAGAACTCCAGAACCGCGCGCAGTCCATACTGGGAAGCCAAGTCGCTGATCGGGGCCAGCCGGTCTGTGAACCGGCTGAGATCGGGGTCGTAGGCGGACGTAATCATGTATCTGGCGTTCAGCTCCGCACCGGCCGCCGCAAAGGGGCTCGAGCGACGAGACGTCGGTCTCCGGCGTGATCCTGACGAACTCGATATCGAGCACGCCGATACCGGTCGCTGACATTGCGGCCTTGGTGGCGCGCATCAACGCTTGTCGTCCGTCAGCGGATAGGCAGGAGTATTTCCGTTCCTCCGACCAGACGCAGCCCCACTATGTCGTAACCAGTGCGGGCGGCGACCTCGATCACCTGCGGCGGCGCGAGGCGGATCACAGTCAATGCGCGAGCGAAAACCTTGGTCTCACGGCTGGCCTCCGCCTGACGCTCGGGTCGCCCCGCGCCCCGCATGCGCCGCGTGGCTATCACCGGTGCGTTATCTTCGTGCTGGACAAGATTCAGTCCCTTGATCATGCACCTGAGAGTTCACTTGAGCTGGATAATTATAGTCGCACCACCATCCGACATAGCAATAAGCCACGTCCCTGGTGCAGGCGTACCCGGGAACGGTACCGCCGCAATCGGCATAATCGAAGCTGTAGTTGCCCGATTCTTTTCCGGTGGCGAGCAGAGTCTCGCCATGCTTCCTGATATGATCCTGGACCTGAGCGCAGGTCATGGTGAGGGAATTGGGGGTGGATGCGGCTGAAGCCCGACCCAAAGAATCGGCGCAAACGCCAACGACGAAGACAGCCGCCAAAAGCATTGGCGTGAAATTTTTCATCCCGGAATCCTTGATTTTTGAGCGCGGAATTGGCCGCGATCGCGCGTGCCGAAATTCCTCGCGAGGCGACCGCCTGAGCGCTCGCCGTCGCCATTGAAGATCAACCGTTATCCTGAACGGCGGTAAGGATTCGATACCGGTTGCGGGGCCTCGCCATAAGGAACGTGTAAACTGGGGTCCAAGCGCTCGATTCGGCGCTTAAGCATCCCTAGTGACCCGCTCCGGGTTTGCCGGAGGCTCCTAACCTTGAGAAGGTGGAGCGATGGCAAGCAAGACACCGAACCGATTTTCGCCGGAAG
>Ga0210386_10004762_pt1 | contig 11152 bp, 10 predicted proteins | sample IncBWH32OmetaG_FD_160091 | JGI IMG/M metagenome (GOLD analysis project Ga0210386, IMG submission 160091) | Forest soil microbial communities from Barre Woods Harvard Forest LTER site, Petersham, Massachusetts, United States - Inc-BW-H-32-O ... | reverse complement strand
CCCCGGTGCTGCGCGAATATTCCTGATCAATATCCTAACGCACTTGCATTACCGCGCTGCAACAACCGGTGTCCTAGTCGACCTTGATCCCCGCGTCCTGGATCACCCGGCGCCAGCGCTCCTCCTGGCTGCGTACATATCGATCGAGCTCTTGCGGAGGACGCGCGATCATGACCAGCCCCTCGTTGACGCCCAGTCTTTTGAAAGCCTCGGATTGCACGGCTACTGCCGCCGACTTGTTGAGACGGTCGATGACATCGGCCGGAGTCCCGGCCGGCGCGAACAGGCCATACCAGCTCTCCGCGGCATAGCCCGGAACGCCCGCCTCCGCGACGGTCGGCAATTGCGGAAATGCGGGTGAGCGTTCTGCCGATGTCACCGCGATCGCCCGCAGTTGCCCGCTCTCGATCAGCGCGGCTGCGCTCGCAACCGTCGTGAACATCACCTCGATCTGACCGCTGATCAGGTCGGTGATGGCGGGTGCGGCGCCTTTGTACGGCACCGTCGTCAGGTCGACCTTGGCCATGTCCTTGAACAGTTCGCCGGCGAGATGCGCGGACGTGCCGATGCCGAACGTCCCATAGGACAATTTGCCAGGGCTGGCTTTCGCCGCCGCGACCAAGTCAGCAATCGACTTGATCGGCGATGTGGGATTGACCACGACCACGTTGAAGGAACGCGCGATCAGGGCGACCGGCGTGAAATCCTTGTGCGGATCGTAGGGCAGCTTGGTATTGAGGCTTGGATTAACCGCATGCGAGAACGTCCCCATCAGCAGCGTATAGCCATCCGGCGCGCTGGTGGCTACCGCCTGGGTCCCGATGATGGTGCCCGCTCCCGGCTTGTTCTCGATCACGACGGCGACGCCCAGATCCTTCGCCATCTCCTGCGCGAGTGTGCGTGCCACCACATCGGTACCGCCACCCGGCGCAAAGGGGACGACGATCCTGACGATCCTTTCCGGATACAAAGCCTTGGCGTTGCCAGTCGAAAGCGCGGCGAGCGACAATGCCGCAAACGCAAGCAACAAGGGCCGCATTCTCTTGTTGAGTTCAAAGGGCATGCGCTTGCGACCGGAATTTACGAGAAGGCTCTGGCAGATTTCCACGTTCAACCCATTGCCATGCGCTGGGCGATTGCGGGCAGGATTTGGAATGCGCGCGCGAATATGGACGCAGGGACTGGCCGTAGACTAGCATTGGCGTGAAACACATCAATATAACGAACACTTTCGGGAGGATATCATGCGGCATTGGCTGATCGGGCTGTTGTTGTTGATCGCACCACCGGCCCCTGCCCAGCAGGCCGTGCCCTCAATCGCCTTCGACTCCGTGCCCAATCCGCTTAGGCTACCGCCCAACATGTATCTCGGCGAAGCGTCGGGCGTCGCGCTCAATTCGAAAGGCCATATCTTCGTGATATCGCGCGGCAATACCAGCGGCCCGGCCTTTGGGGCGGCGGCAACGCAACTGCTGGAATTCGATGCGAAGGGCCAATACATCCGCGAAATCGGCAAGAACCTTTATGCATGGTCGTTCGGCCATACCGTCAAGGTCGACCCCCAGGATAACATCTGGGTGACGGACAAGGGTTCCGACATGGTGATCAAGTTCGATCCTGAGGGCCGTGTCGTCATGGTGTTTGGCCGCAAGCAGGAAGCGTCGGATGAAGACACCGGGCCGCTAAAACATCCCAAACCGCCGTTACCCGCGGAAGACGGCCGGTTTCGTCAGGTCACCGACGTGGCGTGGGACAAGGCCGGCGACACCTTCATCAGCGACGGCTATATCAATTCGCGCGTCGCCAAGGTGGACAAGGACGGCAACTGGCTGAAGTCATGGGGCGACCGCGGCAAGGAGCCCGGTCAATTCAACACCCCGCATTCGATAGCGACCGACGCCAACGATAATGTCTACGTCGCCGACCGCGGTAACCACCGGATTCAGGTATTCGACCGCGACGGAAAATTCCTGCGCCAGTTCACGATCGATGTGCCGGTGCCACCGGATGCCAAGCCCGCAATCGGCAAGATCCCCGACGAAGCAGCGATGGCCAGCGGCACTTTCTTCCCCGGCTCGCCATGGGCGATCTGCATCACGCCGCCGCCTCATCAGGTGCTTTACAGCTCGGACGCATGGCCCGGCCGCATCTACAAGCTCAGCCTCGATGGCAAGGTGCTTGGCGTGCTCGGACAATCCGGCAAGCAGTTGAAACAGTTCGGCTGGATTCACGCGATGGCGTGTCCCTCGGAGAACGTGATCTACGCGGCGGAATTGCTGAACTGGCGGGTGCAGAAGCTGATTCTGAAGCCGTAGTCGCCGCTATTTTATTTCAGGCCGATGCGAGTTGCGGGGCGATGCGAGCATCGCCCCGCATGGCGGGCGCGAGATTTACCCCCGCGAGATCTATTCGGAAGTCTTGCGCGCGAAATCGATATAGATCTCGCGCAGCCGATTGGCCATCGGGCCAGGCTTGCCATCGGCGACAGTCTTGCCATCGATGGTGACGACCGCCTGCACGAACAAGCTCGCACTGGTGATGAAGGCTTCCTTTGCCGCCAGCGCCTCCTCAACCGTAAAGGGCCGCTCCTCGACGCGCAGCTGGCGCTCTTCGGCGAGCGCGACCACCGCCTTGCGGGTGCAACCCGGCAGGATCGCGCTGGAGTTCTGCCGCGTCACCAGCACGTCGTCTTTGGTCAGGATGAAGGCCGACGACGATCCGCCCTCAGTCACCTTGCCATCCTCGATCATCCAGGCTTCGCCGGCCCCCGCTTCCGCCGCGGCCTGCTTGGCCAGCACCTGCGCCAGCAGCGCCACGCTTTTGATATCCCGCCGCGCCCATCGGATATCCGGCACGGTAATGACGGCGATGCCCGACTTGGCCGACGGCGCGTTGACGATGTCCTTGACCGAGGTAAACAAAATCAGCGTCGGCGTGACGCCCTTTGGAAACGCAAAGTCCCGCCCGGCGGCGGCACCGCGCGTCACCTGCAGATAGACCAGGCCATTCTCGACCTTGTTGCGCGTGATCAGTTCTTTCTGGATCTCCCGGATGCGATCGAGCGTTTCCGGCAACGCCAGCGCGATCTCGCCGACCGAGCGCTCCAGCCGCGCCAGATGCGAGGCGTTATCGACCAGCTTGCGGTCCAGCACCGCCGAGACCTCATAGATGCCGTCGGCGAACAGAAAGCCGCGGTCGAGTACCGAAACCTTGGCGTCGGCCAGTGGCACGAACGAGCCGTTGACGTAAGCGATCTGATCCAAGCGAGGTCTCCCAGGAGGCAGCGAAGCAGCTGTGCTGCACGAAATTGTTAATTGCTTGATCGGCGAATTGAAAGACCGTCGTGCACCAAAAATGCGATTCTGTCATTGCGAGGAGCGCGAGCGACGAAGCAATCCAGACCTAACCCGTGGCTATGGATTGCTTCGCTACGCTCGCAATGACGAGGAGGGAGAATCCGCCGCCGCAAAGCATGGCATTCCCTTAAGCCCTAATGTGACAATATCTTCGACAAAAATTTCTGCGCGCGGTCGCTGCGCGGACTGCCGAAAAAATCGGTCTTGGGCGCATCTTCGACGATCTCGCCCTGGTCCATGAAGATGACCCGATGCGCCACCTTGCTGGCAAAACCCATCTCGTGGGTGACGACCATCATGGTCATGCCCTCACGCGCGAGATCGACCATCACGTCGAGCACCTCGCTGATCATCTCGGGATCGAGCGCCGAGGTGGGCTCATCGAACAACATCGCGATCGGATCCATCGCCAGCGCCCGGGCGATCGCGACGCGCTGCTGCTGGCCGCCGGACAATTCGGCGGGATATTTGCGGGCGTGGTCCTTGAGGCCGACGCGATCGAGCAGCTTGGCTCCCTTGGCCATCGCCTCCTCATGCGATCGTCTCAGCACCTTTTCCTGCGCCAGGCAGAGATTCTCGATGATCTTCAGATGCGGGAACAGTTCAAAATGCTGGAACACCATGCCGACGCGGGCCCGCAGTTTCGGCAGATCGGTCCGGGGATCATTGACCTTGATGCCGTCGAGGATAATTTCGCCGCTCTGGAACGGCTCCAGCGCGTTGACGCATTTGATCAGCGTTGATTTTCCGGAACCCGAGGGACCGCACACCACCACCACCTCGCCCTTGGCGACACTGGTCGTGCAATCCTTTAGCGCCTGAAAACTGGTCCCGTACCATTTGTCGACATGGCTGATCTCGATCATGAATCCCCGCTAATGAACAAAGGCGATGCGTGCCTGAAGGCGCCTGACGCCGAACGACGCGACGCAGGAAATAGCGAAATAAACGACGGCCGCAAACAGATACATTTCGACCAGCCGCCCGTCACGCTGCGCAACCTTGCTGGCGGCGCCCAGGAAATCGGGAATCGACAGCACGTAGACCAGTGAAGTGTCCTGAAACAGCACGATGGTCTGCGTCAGCAGCACCGGCAGCATGTTGCGAAAGGCTTGCGGCAGCACGACGTAGCGCATGGTCTGGCTGTAGGTCAGGCCGAGCGCTTGCGCTGCGGCAGGCTGACCTTTGGAGATCGACTGGATACCCGCGCGCATGATCTCCGAAAAATAAGCCGCCTCGAACAGGATGAAAGTGACGAGCGACGAGGCGAACGCACCGACGCGCACCGGCCGCGACGATCCCGTCAGCCACTGCCCGATATAGGGCACGAGGAAATAGAACCAGAAGATCACCAGCACCAGCGGTAGCGACCGCATCAAATCGACATAGACGCCGGCAAAACGCCCCAGCAGCCTGGAGCTTGACAGCCGCATCAACGCCAGCAGGGTTCCAAACACCAGCGCGCCGACAGTAGCGAGGCCCGTCAGCGTCAGCGTAAACGTCATGCCGTCAAAAAACAGATAGGCCAGCGAGCGGCGGATAACGTCGAAGTCGAAATTGGCAAACATGGTTGCTACTTGCCCGTGATGTAGCCGGGGACCGCCAATCCGCGCTCGACGAAGCGCATGGCGATGACGACGACGATATTGACCAGAAGATACAGCGCCGTCGCGGCGGTGAAGGCCTCGAACACCTGAAATGAGAATTCCTGCATCGCGCGTGCTTCCGCGGTCAACTCAATCAGGCCGATGGTAATGGCCACCGAAGTATTCTTGACGGTAGAGAGGAATTCCGAGGTCAGCGGCGGCATGATGATGCGATAGGCCATCGGCAACAGCACGTAACGATAGGTTTGCGCCGTGGTCAGCCCGAGCGCGGTCGCGGCGAGTTTCTGCCCGCGCGGCAGCGATCCGATACCCGACCTCAATTGTTCGGCGACCCGCGCGGACATGAACAATCCAAGCCCGATCGTCGCCGTAAAGAACGGCGCATTGGGCATTTGCTTCAGCCACAGCCCCCACGCGCGCGGCAGGATTTCCGGCAGCACGAAGAACCACAGGAACAACTGCACCAAAAGCGGCATGTTGCGGAAGAATTCGACGTAAGCGAAACCAATCCGGGACGCCGTCTTTGACGGCAGCGTCCGCAAGACGCCGACCACCGATCCGCAGATCAGCGCAATGATCCAGGCGCAGATCGCGGTCTCGATCGTCAACAGCAACCCCGACAACAGCATGTCGAGATAGGTGCCGGTGCCGTTGGGGGCCGGCTCCCAGAAGATGCGCCAGTTCCAGTGATAGTTCACAACGGCTCCCCGCCCATTGCGGCCGTGCCGCTACCAGCCGAACCGGCGCCATCCAGCGTATACAATAACCGCGCCATCGAATGAACCAGCAATCCCCTACATCGCCTTGTAGGAATCAGGATCGGCTGAATCGGAAGGCTTGGCGAATGCTTTTTTCAACTCCGCACCGATCGGGACGTTGAGATTCAATCCCTTGGGCGGAATTTTCTGCATGAACCATTTGTCGTACAGCTTCTGGCCTTCCGGGCTCTGATAGAGCGCGGCGGTGGCCTCATCAACCACCTTCTTGAAGGCCGGGTCGTCCTTGCGCAGCATGATGCCGTAAGGTTCCGGCTTATAAAACGCCTCGGTGGAAATGACGTAGGCATCCGGATCTTTCGATCCGGCAACGAAGCTGGCGAGCAGGATGTCGTCCAGCACCGCCGCAACCGCGCGATCGGTCTCGACCAACAGGAACGATTCGGCATGCTCCTTGGCCGGGATGATGTTGATGCCGAGGTTACGGGCGGCATTGACTTCGGTGAGTTGCTTGATGTTGTTGGTGCCGGAAGTCGACGCCACCGACTTGCCCTTGAGGTCTTCAATCGAGTTGAGCTTGCTGGACTTCTTCGAGACGAAGCGCGTCGCGGTCAGAAAGTGGGTGTTGGTGAAGGAAACCTGCTTCAGACGATCGGGATTGTTGGTGGTCGAACCGCATTCGAGATCGATGGTGCCGTTGGCCAGCAACGGAATGCGGGCCGACGAGGTCAGCGGATTGAATTCGACCTCGAGTTTCTCGAGCTTGAGTTCTTTCTTCACGGCGTCGACGATCCTGCTGCAGATGTCGATCGCAAAGCCGATCGGCTTCTGATTGTCATCCAGATAAGAAAACGGAATCGACGAGTCGCGATAGCCGATGGTGATCGTACCGGTTTCCTTGATTTTCTTGAGCGTCCCGGTCAGTTCCTCGGCACCGGCCCGCCCGGCACATAAAGCTGCGGCGAGCGCAAGGCCCATGATGTGCAGGCGTTTCATTCGTACTCTCCTTACGTTCGATGACTGCGGCAGCACATGCATAATTCGGGCCGGACAGACTGACAAAGCTCACATCGCCTTGTAGGAATCGGGATCCGGCGAATCCGACGGCTTGGCGAATTCGTTCTTCAGCTCCGGGCCGAGCGGCACATTCAGATTGAGTCCCCGTGGCGGAATCTTCTGCTGGAACCATTTTTGATACAGCTTGATACCATCGCTGCTCTGGTAGAGCGCGGCCGTGGCGCCGTCGACCACCTTCTTGAAGGCCGGATCGTCCTTGCGCATCATGATGCCGTAAGGCTCCGGCTTCGAAAACGCGTCGGTGGAGATAACATAGGCGTCCGGCTCCTTCGATGCGGCGACCAGGCTCGCGAGCAGGATATCGTCCATCACAAAGGCTACCGCGCGATCGGTCTCGACCATCAGGAACGCTTCGGCGTGATCCTTGGCCGGGATGATGTTGATGCCGAGGTTGCGGGCGGCGTTCGCTTCGTTGAGTTGCTTGATGTTGGTGGTGCCGGAGGTCGAGACCACCGACTTGCCCTTGAGATCGTCGATCGAGTTGATCTTGCTGGACTTCTTCGAGACGAAGCGGCTCGCGGTCAGAAAATGCGTATTGGTGAAGGCGATCTGCTTCTGGCGATCGGCGTTGTTGGTGGTCGAACCGCATTCGAGGTCGATAGTGCCATTGGCCAGCAACGGAATGCGGGTCGATGATGTCACCGGGGTGAGCCTGACCTCGAGCTTGTCGAGCTTGAGCTCCTTCTTCACGGCGTCGACGATCTTGTAGCAGATATCCATCGCAAACCCGATCGGCTTCTGATTGTCGTCCAGATAGGAAAATGGAATCGAGGAGTCGCGATAGCCAAGGGTGATCGCACCGGTTTCCTTGATATTCTTCAGCGTCCCCGTGAGTTCTTCGGCACTGGCCTGCGCCCCGCAGAGCACAACGGCGAGCACATAGCCAAATAGATGCTTGCAGTTCATACCTGTTCTCCTTGTTTGAAAATTGGGCCCGGAACGGGCGCGATGTGGCGGCGAAACGGGTCTGGATTCCCGCTCATCCGAAAATGACCGCTGGCGCCCTCGATCGGCCTTGAGCATCGCGGGAATTCCGGCAAACGCCCTGATCGAGGCGTCGGTGGCGTTCGGAGATGGCGTCATGCGCTTCAAGCAGGCGTTTTCCTGCGATGCCGACATTGGCGATTGAATGGAGCAGGCCTTCGATCGGGCATATGTTATGATCCGAACGTCCGGCCATCGCAAGCGGCCTTTGGGCGTACAGCCGCCGGTTGCGCCACTCGGTCACGCCCCTTGCGGAGCGGCGGAAGTCCGCCTGATCGTTATCAGCGTGACCAGACTGAGCAGGCAAACCAATGTCAGATAATATCCCGGCGCGAGATCGCCGATGAAGGCGAAGCCGCCGAGCGAGGCCATGATCACCGGTCCCATTCCGCCAAATAGCGTCACCCCGATGTTATAGCCGAGACCAAGTCCGGTGGCCCTTGTGGCGGCCGGAAACAACTCCGACATCAACGCCGCGAGAGGCCCGTAATAGAGCGATTTCAGGGTCGCGAGCCAGAATACAGCCACGACAATGACCGCCGACGTCGGATGCCTGGTGAGGAAAAGGAAGGTCGGATAGATCGAAACCAACAGCAGCAGACTGACCACGATCATGTGGTTGGTACGCCCGACCTTGTCGGAGATGATCCCGGCAATCGGCGTCAGCAACGTCAGCACCAGGCCCGCCGCGAATGTCGCCACAAAACCGACGGTCGGTGGAAGGTTCAGCGTTTTGACCGCATAGGTCGGCATGTAAATGATGAGGTAATTGACCGCTGTCGATATCGCGATCGCCCCGATGCCAAGCAGCACGCGAAACTTCTGACGCAGGAGGACCTCCTTGATCGGGGAAGCATGCTGCGCGGGCGGCGGCGTGGCATCCTCAAGGTGGTTGCGGATATAGATACCGACCGGTCCGACCAGGATTCCGAACAAAAACGGAATGCGCCAGCCCCATGATTGCATGTCGGCTGGGGTCAGCCATGAGGTGAGCCCGAGGCCGAACGCAGAGGCCAATAGCGTGCTCAGCCCCTGGCTCGCGAACTGCCAGCTTGCAATGAATCCGCGCCGCTCGGGCGCATGTTCGACCAGAAACGCCGTCGAACTGCCGAATTCGCCACCGGCCGAAAAGCCCTGCACCAGACGGGCAGCCAGAACCGCGATCGGCGCCAGGATGCCGATGGTCCCGTAGGTCGGCATGAAAGCGATCACGAACGTGCCGAGGGTCATCATCACGATGGAAATCATCAACGAGGCCTTGCGGCCGTGCCGGTCGGCATAGGCGCCGAGAACGACGCCGCCGATCGGTCGAATAAGGTACGATAGCCCGAACGTACCGAACGTCAGCAGGATCGAAATCGTCGGATCGCTATTTGGGAAAAATGCCTTCGAGAGGTACGCGGCAAAATAGCCATAGACCGTGATGTCATACCATTCCAGCGCGTTGCCGATCGATGTCGCAACGATGAGCCTGGTGATATTCTTTCTTTCCGGCCGCACTTGTGCGATTGCGGGCAATTCGAGCGGCACTGAAACTGTCTTCCCCGATCCTTCCAATATCATTTTTCCTCAAATCACTTTTCCCAAAATCGCTTTTCGCCGTTCGTGATCGCGCTGTCCGCCTGAAATTCTACAAGGCGCGCGGCATTTCACCCAGATCCCAGAACAGGCCCGCCATAATGCCCAGCGCCTCTTCGGTGACCGACAGAAGCATATGCTCGTCGGGCGCATGCTGGGAACAGCCCGGATAGGAGTGCGGCACCCACATGGTGGGCAAGCCAAGCGTTTCGGAAAACACATCATTGGGCAGCGAGCCGCCGAAATTCGGCAGAACCGCGGGCGCCTTCCCCGTGGTCTGGCGGATCGACTCCGCCGTCCAGTTGACCCAGGGGCTTTCGAAATCGGTTCGCGATGCCGCAAAGCGTTGCGTCGCCTCTACCGCGATCATCGGAAAACCCTTGTCGTGCAAATGGGTCCGGATCACATCGGCGATAGTATCGACCTTGGTGCCGACCACGAAACGAAGCTGGAGGATGGCTTGTGCGCGCCCCGGAATGGCATTGGCCGGCTTGTCGATATTGCCCGCGGACATCGCCAGCACTTCGAGCGTATTCCATGCATAAAGCCGCTCGGCGGCCGACAGGCCCTCCTCCCCCCAATTGTCGGAAAGGGCCGGCTCGTCCGGCATCGGCTCGATCTTCACGTCGGCTAATGCCGAGCGGATCTGGTTGGAAAGCCGCGGCGGCTTCAATTGCTCCACCAGCAGACGCCCGTTGCCGTCGACCAGCGTCGCAATCGCGCTGGCCAGGATGGTTGCGGGATTGGCGAGGACGCCGCCCCAATTGCCGGAATGATGCGAACCGTCGCGCAGGTTCACGTCGAGATGAATGCGTATGCCACCACGGCAGCCCAGAAATAAGGTGGGACGATCCGCCGACAACCGCGGTCCATCCGAGGCCAGAAGCAGATCGGCCGATAGCTCGTCGCGCAGGGACTCGCACACCTGGCGCAGATCCGGTGACCCGATCTCCTCGCCGGTTTCGATGATAAACTTGGCATTGAAGCCTAGCCGGCCGCCCCGTGCCTCCTTTACCGCGCGAAGGGCGGACATGTTGATGCTGTGCTGACCCTTATTGTCAGCGGTGCCGCGGCCATAGACCCGATCGCCAACCGTCGTGGTCCGCCACGGATCGAGATTGTCCCGCCATTCGCCGACCATGCCGTCGACGACATCGCCATGCCCGTACATCAGAATGGTCGGCGCCGATGAACTCTCGCGATATTCCGCCAGCAGATAAGGTCCCTTGCCGCTCGGAGATTCGATCAGCTTGGTCGCGAAGTCCAGTTGCGAAAATGCCCGCTGAAGGTCTTGCTCGAGATAGGCGCGCAGCGTATCGCGCCGCTCCGGGTTCTGGCTTTCGGTCTGAAAGGCCACGCGTCGATCGAGTTCGGCGAGAAACGCGCCGGAATGAAGCTGCTGGCGTGCCCGGGCGATAGCTTCGGTTCTGGTCATGGCTCATTATCCCCGGTCGCAACTTTCAATTTTCAATCAGCCTATCGAGATATGACGCCCGCCGGAAGTGGCACGATGGCCGGAATTTTGCCTTGCTAAACCCAGCCGGAATGCAACAATTTCAGCAACAGCCCGGCGTTCGATCGGGCGAAATTGTTGGGAGGATGCCATGAAAACGATCCTGCGCGCGTCCGTCGTCTGTATGCTGTTTGCGGGCTCCGCGGTAGCACTCACCGGCGAGCGCATGGCCACCATCCCGCTCGACAAAATGTCGCCCGCCCAGCGCAGCGTTGCCGATGCCATCATGTCGGGCCCCCGGAAATCGATCGGAGGTCCCTTCAACGCGTGGCTTCGCAGTCCGCAGCTCGCGGATCGCCTGCAAAAAGTCGGCGAATATAT
>Ga0210386_10004757_pt1 | contig 11160 bp, 9 predicted proteins | sample IncBWH32OmetaG_FD_160091 | JGI IMG/M metagenome (GOLD analysis project Ga0210386, IMG submission 160091) | Forest soil microbial communities from Barre Woods Harvard Forest LTER site, Petersham, Massachusetts, United States - Inc-BW-H-32-O ... | reverse complement strand
TTTACTGAATGGCTTGCTAATATCATTCACATAAGATAAGGGAGTGTAAAACATCCAATTCCCTTTATCTATTTCAACCAGATTAGGGGCAGGTGATTCATTGAAGACCTTTAACTTCATTTTTGCCAGTAAAGAAATGCTTGCGTTCCTGAAAGCGAACCTATCATTGAAATAATCAGCAAATCCGTAAAAAGTACCCCATATATAACTTATGCGGAATGAAGGAAACTTACTAAGGTTTCTTTTTTCAAGAGTGGTATCTTCTTTTTTTCCTAATAGTGGCGCCAAAAGCACAAACAAAAATACCGACACAAGCAATACTTTATCAAACTCGAATTCATTTAACAACTTACTTAATAATAAACAAACTACTATGGAGGCAATCAGGATTAAAACCCATACGAATAGTTGAGGCACATTAACATTGGTCAGTAAAGCCATCACCAATAAGCCGGTGAGAATAGAAATCAGTAAATATTTTGCTATACGCTTTATCAAAATCTGAAATATATAAATGGGTTATAGGTTCCATAAATTACATTCAATACCGAGTATATAAAAATTATGCAAAGAAAAAATGATTTAATATTCCTTACGGTTGATTTTATAATAAACGCTGAAATATTTGTATGATACCAGGCCAACACAATTACTCTAAGTAAACGATTAACCCCGTTTACAGCCATAATCATTGCGAGCACCATAATAATTATGTTCTCCTTATTAATAAAAAAATCAATTGTATACCTGGCCGTATTACCAATGCCAAATAAGCTTTTAGTAAAATGTACCGCATCGCTTAGGTTATCAATTCTAAAAAACACCCATGCTATTACTACTACCCCGAGAGTATATATATGCGGTATAAGCCTACCCGATTTTTCCAGTATCTTATCGAATCCAAGCCGTTCAATAACCATAAATAGCCCATGAATAAGGCCCCATATAACAAAATTCCAGCTTGCCCCGTGCCATAAACCGGTCAGAAAAAACACAATAAAAAGATTAAGATAAACCCTGGCATTACTTACTCTGTTCCCTCCTAATGGAATATATAAATAGTTCCTGAACCAATTAGAAAGAGAAATATGCCATCTTTTCCAGAACTCCCTGATTGACCTTGAAACATAAGGGAAATTAAAATTCTCCATAAAATCAAACCCCAGCATCTTTGCTAAACCAATAGCCATGTCTGAGTATCCTGAAAAATCAAAATATAGCTGCAAGGTATAAAATATTATTGCAAGCCATGAAGTTGCTACAGATAACATGGATGGGGCAAAGCCCATGATCCGGTCTGTAGTTATACCAAGTGTATTAGCTATTACTACCTTCTTTGCCAGTCCGATTATGAATCTTTCTATTCCCTTTTTGAAACGTTGCGATGTGAGCACCCTGTTCGTAAACTGCGATGCAATATCTTTATATCGTATAATCGGGCCTGCAACAAGTTGCGGAAATAGGGTTATATATAAAGCAAGTTCCGTAAATGATTTCTGAGCCTTATTTTCTTTGCGATATACATCCATAAGGTAAGAGATGCTGTGAAATGTATAAAAGGATATCCCTACAGGTAGTTTCAGATTAACAACTTTCAATGGGTGCACATGTATGCATTCCAACAAAACATTCAGATTCACTGTAATAAAACCCAGGTACTTATTTACAATAAGGAATAAAAGGTTTAAAGTTATTCCAACTGTAATTGCTGAAGTTGTTTTGCATTTCCCAACCCATTTACCAATAAAATAATTCATTACTACCGATGCAAGTAACAGCACAACTGCATCTGCCTCACCAAAAATGTAAAACAATAAACTTAATACTACAAGAACAATATTCCGGTATTTCGAGGTTCGGGTAATGTATGCCAATGCCAATGTAAGTGGCAAAAAGAAAAACAGGAATATGGGTGTAGGAAAAAGCACTTTATTATTTAAAAAGCTTAATCAATATGTTTTCCGTTAACAACATTAATTTCTACTCCACAAACAACAACATTCCCTTCAAATATTCCCCTTCAGGATGATAAATACTTATAGGATGATCAGCCGGTTGAGAAAGATATTGCAAAATCCTTACTGTTCTGCCCGTTTCAATGGCAGCAGCAGTTATCGCTCCGTAAAACAGGGGCTTATCCACTACCTGTGAGCATGAAAATGTAAAAATCAGGCCGCCTGGTTTTATACCTTGAATAGCCAAAGCATTTAATCTTTTGTAACCCATTACCGCCTGGTGCCTTGCATCCCTATGCTTAGCAAATGCGGGTGGATCTACTACCATAATATCGTACTGGCCCTGGTTATCCTTTAAAAAATCAAAAGCATCGGCAACATGAGAAGTTTGTTTGGCGCCCGACCCAAAATTCAGGGCAATATTGTCGTCGGTTAATTTAATAGCTGTCTTAGAGCTGTCCACTGAATGTACTTCATTAGCTCCGCCTTTTAATGCATACAGTGAAAAGCCACCTGCATAACAAAAACAATCGAGCACTTTTTTCCCTTTTGCATATTGCCCAACCAGTTTACGGTTTTCTCTCTGGTCAAGGAAAAAGCCTGTTTTCTGACCTTCTTCCCAATCAACCTTTATAGTATTTCCATTTTCCAATACTTGCTTTACATTATCTTCTCCAAACAAATATCCATTTTCAACGCCTTCATTATATTTATCCCCAAGGCTTTCTTTGCTTTTATCATATACCGATTTAAGCTCCTCACCATAAATCGCCTTTAAGGCGCTCACAATTTTTTCCTTTTCTGCATGCATACCAACCGAATGAGCCTGAATAACCGCCGACCCGTTGTAATAGTCAATTACTAAACCGGGCATTCCATCACCTTCTCCATATACCAGGCGATACGCGTTAGTATCTTTATTCCCAATAAGCCCTATTGCTTTACGATAATTATAGGCTTTCTCTATCTTCTCTTTCCAGAATAATTCATCAGGCACAACTTGCTGAAATGAAAATATACGCACTGCTATTGAGCCATTTTGTATATGCCCTGTACACACATACTCACCCTTGTTGGTATATACTTCAACAACATCACCGTCCTGCACGGTGCCTTCTATCCTATTAATAGCACCTGAAAATATCCATGGGTGAAACCGCTTTGGAGATTGTTCTTTGCCTGCATTAAGAATTACTTTAGCTAGTCCACTCATATAGGTAGTCGTTTATTATGTTTTGATTAAGTCTGAACCGGTAAGGCAATAATGCATCTTTACCTGCATAACCTACTCCTATCCTTGGGCCAGCCTTTATTTCTTTTTTTGTAAATTTCATTCCTCTGTCTTCCACCCAAATCATTTTTTTTGACAAGGGGATGCCAGTATGTTTTGTTTTTATCCCAAGGGCCTCTGAAGTCGTTCCAGGGCCATCTGTTGCTTTGGGGGTAACTTTTTCAAGCTTTCTTCTTTGCAAAATTTTTTGAATACCATCTTTGGGCACTATAGCTCTAACCAAAACTGCATGCGGGGTTCCTTTTACATTGGTTACTATGTTAAACAAATGATGGATCCCATAACAAAGGTAAACGTACGTATTTCCTCCTTCGCCATACATAATCTCATTCCTTTGGGTGCGCCTTCCTGCATATGCATGCGACGCTTTATCAATAACACCATTGTATGCCTCCGTTTCCACAATCATACCTGAAGTAATGTCTCCGTCAAAGTTAGTAACCAGGAATTTGCCTATCAACTCACGGCTTATATTCACAACATTCTCGCGAAGGAAAAATGCTTTTCCCAGTCTTTTCATAAATTACTTGATGGTGTGGTCAACTTCACCAATAGCATACACCACATCTGATACAAGTGTACCATGCTCATCGAATTGCTTGTCCTCACCGTCTTTCACAAAATCAAGCGCATCGCTGCTATAGAGCATTACCTGCGACTCCTTTAACTGGCCGCCCGGATAATATTCCATTTTGGTATAATGTATTGGTTTTTTATCGCCTACTGGCTGGAATATTGATAGCGGTTTACCATCTTTAAAATAGGAACTTCTTTGCATAAGACGTTCGTGCTTATTATCATATTCTTCAATGTAAGATATCTGGCCGTTATCAAAATAATCATGCCAAATAATAGAGTTACCATCTAAAAACTGCACATCAGATTTTAGTTTTCCGTTAGGGAAATATTTTTTCAACTCAGTTTTCCTTTCCGTAACCGGCTTGTACTCTCTTTCCGGAGCGCCATTCGGATAAAAATTAGTATACATAGTAAGCTGTCCATTAGCATAAAAGCCTTTGTGTATATCGCCACCTGCAGTGTACTTGTCTTCCACCCAACCGCTGGCGGCATAACCTTGTGGGCTCATCCGGGTTGAATCTCCGCCCATTGCAGGGCAGAACTTGTCAAAGTATTGGATACCATATGTGGAATCATACATCTGCCTGATATCATACGTTTTTGCATGGGGCACCTGGCCCTTGAAATTAATTTGTGCATTAACTTCAACTGCAAAAACCAGAAATAAGATTATGTAAATACTCCTCTTGATCAAAACAAAAAATAATAGTTGCAATATACCAAAAAAAATTAATGCAACCCTTGTGATGCCAGAAACCTTTCCGCATCTATGGCTGCCATACATCCTGTTCCTGCCGCAGTTACTGCTTGCCTGTATACCTTATCCTGCGCATCACCACAAGCAAATACGCCTGGTATATTGGTACGCGTTGAACCGGGAATTGCCTTTATATACCCCTGTTCATCCATATCAAGCCAGCCTTTGAATATTTGGGTGTTTGGCTGATGGCCGATAGCAACAAAAAAGCCTGTCACTTTAAGTGTTTTTTCTTCTTTTGTCTTATTGTTAAGCACTCTAACACTTTCCACAGCCTTTTCGCCCATTATTTCAAGGGTTTCGGTATTAAAGAGCACCTCAATATTAGGCGTATTAAATACCCTGTGTTGCATAGCTTTTGAGGCACGTAATTCATCTTTTCGGATAATCATATACACCTTATTACAAAGCTTGGCAAGGTATGTTGCTTCTTCTGCGGCAGTATCTCCGCCTCCTACTATCACCACGTCCTGCTTACGAAAGAAATATCCGTCGCAAACGGCACAGGCTGAAACCCCAAAACCATTTAGTCTCTCTTCAGATGGCAAACCCAGCCATTTAGCGGACGCCCCTGTAGCTACAATTACAGTATCGGCAAGGAAGGTAGTTTTTTCTTCCATAACCACTTTAAAGGGTGGTTTCGAAAAATCTACCGAGCTTACATACGACCAGCGGATGTCGGTTCCAAAACGTTGTGCCTGCTTACGGAAATGCTCCATCATTTCAGGGCCCTGTATTCCATCAGGATACCCCGGATAATTTTCCACTTCAGTAGTGATTGTTAACTGGCCACCTGGCTGTAATCCTGCTATCATAAGCGGTTTCATATCAGCACGTGCTGCATACACAGCGGCTGTGTAGCCAGCAGGGCCTGACCCTATTATAAGGGTTTTTACATGTTCTTGAGTATCCATATAGTATTGTATTAATTATCTTACTTTATTTTCGGCTTGCAAAAATAATGTATTACTTACAAACTACAGTATCAAGATATGAACCGTAGCCACACCAAATACCCAAAGCCCCGTTAACATTGCCTATCAAAGGTGCCGGAGATGCAAATGGGTTAAACGAATTATCGACCTGGTAGTAATAAGAGCTGTAGAAATTGAAAGCTGTTATATCAAGGGTACAGAACTTTATTATAACAATATCATTTTTCTTAAAATATCCGGCTTCTGAATTAGTATCATCAGCGGCTTTTGAGCCCGGTACTGCGCCCCTTCCATAAAAGAACTGAAACTTCTGCCCCCGGAAAGTATTATCATTAAAAACTGATTGATCAGGCGGAACAAAGGTTGTATCTGCTACTGTTGCAATGCGTTTTGCAAACCACCTGTAGTTATTTCCCCCGGGAGTAAGCGGATCGGTAAGCTGAGCCCAAATATACCCTAATGAATCAAGGTTTTGTTGAGGTTTAAACCACAATGAATCTAATTTTATAGGTGCAAGCAAAGTTGTTGTTGCAGTAGCTGTTTGCCCCAATGCAACTACCTTCAAAGTATACGTTTTACCGGGAACACCCTTTAAATTCTTATTCTGGTAGAACCCAAGTGAAGGATTGGTTTCATACATAGTATCTGTAGTTGTTCCATCGCTTACAGTAGCAAATGCCCCGTGTACAACATCGTTACTTATTATGCTTACTATAGATACGGTACCGTAAAAATTAAAATTGTGAGAAAGGTATAAATAGGCTGTTGAACCTGGTTCAATATGCCCCTCTACAACAAGAGAATTAGCTGCCGGAGGAACGTTCAATGTAATATTCTTTGTGCATGCTGTTGCCAGCAATATAAAACACAAAGCGCCATATTTCAGAGTTCCTTTCATTTATTAAAAATCAAAATTCCACGATACAGAAGGCAAAACAGGGAATAATGATACCTGTTTAGCCTGTATGTTTAAAGTATTATTATACACGTTTCCGGTAACAGCCAGGTAAATAAAATAAGGGTTATACCTGTCGTACACATTATATACCGAGAAGGACCAGCTTGTATGCCAGTTCTTTTCCCAGGTAGGCCTATTTTCAACATAAGTGGCTCCTGGGTTTGCTGCTTCCCATTTAGCCTGATGCCTTAATGCCCTTTTTTTCGCATCGGTGGTATAGGTAGCGGATATATCTAATCTGTCGTATGGGGCTAGCCTGTATCCATTTCTTGCCCCGTATTCTTCAACTAACTGGCCTTCCTGTATAAACCATGCATCTGGCATAGTAAGAGCATTACCTGAAGCAAAAACAAATACACTTGAGAAAGTCCATCTATCACTTAATTTGTAATTAGCTACTACTGAAATATCATTCCGCCTGTCGTATTTGGCATAAAAGGTCTGGCCATTATTCAGGTCAGGGAAATTCTCCGTGGTCCATGATAATGTATAGCCAATCCATCCGTTAAATTTTCCTACTTTTTTTCTCAGAAAGAACTCTGCCCCGTATGCCTGCCCTGTGCCTAATGTAAAGTTTTCATCAGGGTCAGCGCTAATGCCCGATTCAGGTGTAACCCCGTCTTTATATTCGAGCAGGTTATCCATATGCTTGTAATAAACCTCTACTGAAGATTCATATATGTTCTCTTTAAAATTCCTGTAATAACCTACAGAATACTGATCGCCAAGTGAAGGTGGTATAAGAGAGGTGCATGGAACCCATATATCGGTCGGTAATGATATGGCACTGATGGATGCCAGGTGAATATATTGATAGTTACGGCTGAACCCTGCCTTTATGGACGAATTTTCATCTAAAGTATACCGCGCAGAAAACCTGGGTTCAAGCCCGCCATAAGTTACAATGGGTTGCAAACTTTTATAGGTAACCGTATCTGTTATTTGCCCTGCTGAGTTTTCATTATATCGTGTAAATGGGCCCATTTGCTCAAAAATTGAATAACGTAACCCGCCCTCCATTTTAAACAATTCAGAAACATTCCACTCATCAGTAGCATACACCCCTACTTCATTACCATACAAATGCACTACATCTTTGGTACTGAAATTAACACTTGGTTCCTGCGCCGAAACAGCACTTGGAATAAATACATGCAAGGTGTACTCCGCACCAAATTTAAAATGATTCTTTTTACTCGGTATCCAGTCGATATTCTCTTTAAAATGATAATCATGTATCCCGGAGAAAAGGCTGAAATTAAAACCGCTTTCAGCCCCTGAAAACTGAAATGTGTAACTGGTATACGAAGCCGACATGGTAGACAATAGCTTATCATTAAAAATGTGGTTCCAGTTAATTGTACCTATGGCATTTCCCCAGGGCACTTTAGTACTAAAACCAACTTCAGCATCGCTGAAAGTAAAATCATCCTGTCCGTAGTAACCTGTTGCAGATATCTGGTCATGTGGTGAAAATCTATAATGGATCTTTGCATTAAGATCGTAGAAATAATAGCTTGTGCCCGAAAAAGCAGATGAGGCAGGAATAAAAGGCTTTTGCATAAACAAGTCAACATACGTACGGCGCGCAGAAACTATAAAGCCGGCGGTATCTTTTTTAATTGGTCCCTGTATAGTAACGTGCGACGCAATCAATCCTATTCCACCACTTGCGTGAATTTGCTCAAGGTCACCTTCCTTTGCCGAAATATCGAGTACTGATGAAATTCTACCACCATAATTAGCAGGCATATCTCCTTTAATAAGTGACACCGAGCTTAGCGCATCGGAATTAAATATAGAAAAGAAGCCCAACAAATGCCCTGCATTATAAACTGTTGCGCCATCAATCATTACAAGATTTTCATCAGGCCCGCCACCACGCACATAAAAACCGGTATTGGCATCACCTGCGCTTTGCACACCAGGCAATAATTGTATTACTTTAAGAATATCCTGTTCGCCAAAAAAAACGGGTATTGTTTTAAGGTCCTTTGCCTCCAATGTTATAGTACCCATTTTTGCACTTTCCACATTATTATTGGCCTTTAGTCCTACAACATTTACTGTTTTCGCGTTAATTGCATTTGAATTAATTGATACATCAATCTTAATGTCCTTACTAATTTTAATAGCTATTACTGTATCCTTATAACTAATAAGCGATACATGTAAGTGATATGTACCTTCAGGAACAGTGAAGCTATAGTAGCCATTTATGTCAGTTGCTGCACCTTGTTTCAGTTCATCAACAAACACACTGACACCGGGTAGTGTTTCACCATTACCTGCATCTTTAACGTAACCAAAAACTTTAAACTGCTGTGCAAATCCGGCCGGGGAGAATGTGTACAGGAAAGTCAACAAAAATAAAAAGCGCATGGGCCGGAAAAAAGTTATGCCATTTTTAAAAAAATATACTTTTGCAAAAGTAATTTTTTAGCTAACATAGCAATACGTAATGATATAAAATATTGAGACTTAGGGACAAATGACTCTATAAACTTAATAATTCGTTAATGTTATTATGATAATTCGGGATGTAGCGCAGCCCGGTAGCGCACACGCTTGGGGTGCGTGAGGTCGCAAGTTCGAATCTTGTCATCCCGACCAACCCCTTATATCATATTAAAGTAAGGCAATAAAAAAGGGACACAAATGTGTCCCTTTTTTATTGCCTTAGCGTATTTATTTAGCCTTCCATGCTATCATGTCTGCTATGGCCACCACCATGGCTTGACCTACCTGGGCCAGAACCTTCAGCGCGTGGCTTAGCTACAGATACAGAAATATTTCTGCCTTCGTAGTCTTTTTCGTTCAATTCATCAATAGCGCGTTGGCCATCTGATTCATTTTTCATTTCCACAAAGCCAAAGCCTCTAGATCTTCCTGAGAATTTGTCAGTGATTACTTTTGAAGAAACTACTTCGCCATACTGCTGAAATAAGTTTTTCAGGTCTTCGCTCCGAACTTTGAAGTTCAAATTTGATACAAAAATGTTCATAATAAAAAATAAGTTAATTGATTAATCAGGGCAAATATACCATTTTTTGATTATAGAAGGAAATTTTAAGGATTTTATAGATAAGGCCTAAAAAAGAACGATTATGGTTCTTTTCTTTAAGTTTGTCCATTGGAATTACAATAAAAAGCCGATTTCATATAAAACATGAAAGTATTTGTCAGTATTATTTGCGTTTTATGCCTTGTATCGTGCATGGATAATGATACTGTTACGCCTAAAAGAACCGGGTACTTTAGAATTAAACTTCCTGAAAAGCAATATATAAAATACAGTGCTGAATGCCCTTTTACATTCGATTATCCGGTTTATGCACAGGTAGTTAAGGACGATGACCCTTCGGCCGAACCATGCTGGCTGAATGTTGTTTACCCGCATTTTAAAGCCAAAATTTATTTGAGCTATAAAGTGGTTGATAATAATCTTACTCAATTGCTTGATGAATGCAGAACGTTTGCAATAAAACATGAAGTAAAAGCATCGGCCATAAACGAAAATGAGGTTGTAAACCCGAAAGAACATATTTATGGACTGATATACGATATACAGGGTAATGCTGCCTCTAATATTCAGTTTTACCTGACTGACAGTACAAAAAACTTCATTCGGGGTGCACTCTACTTTTATACAGCCCCTAATAAAGATTCACTTGAACCCGTTCTGCAATTTATTAAAAAGGACGTATATAATATGGTCCAAAGCTTTCGCTGGACTAACGATTCTCCTAAATTGACAGGAGGATTTCCTTCAGTGTTAAAAGATTCAGTCAAAACTTCACGATAGATCAGTATGTGGAAACTGAAACTTATACTTCCAATAATATCGGTCTTTCTATTTTCAACTTTTAAAAGTATAGGGCAAGATAGTATCCGGTCCGGTTCATGGTTAAGCGCTACGGTGCATTATGGCTTTATATTACCCATATATACCCAGGACATGAACGTATTACTTACAGGGCATTGTCCGGGAATTGAAGTCGACTATTTGAATAAGCCTTCCGGTAACCAACCCTGGCAGCTAGATTATCATTATGCTGAAACGGGGCTTGCTTTTTTTTATTCATCATTAGGTAACCCAACACAATTAGGAAATGAATTGGGGTTATACCCGTACATAAACTTTCATCTTCAGCGCAGTGCCAGGGAACGCCTGTACTTAAGGGCCGGCTTAGGGCTTGCCTATTTGCCTGTTATTTTTAACCAGCAAACCAACCATAAAGATATATTGATAGGCTCTCATATTAATGCCATGATAAATTTACGTTTAGCATACCATTACTATATTTCAAACACCTTGCGCCTTGAAACCGGTTTCGGAATAACGCACTGCTCAAATGGCTCTTTTAATACCCCTAACCTGGGCATAAACTTAGTTACGTTTAATACCGGAATATCTTATTGTATTAATGAACATAAAGTTTTAGCCCATACTCCTCAACCAGACACTTCCGACCGAAGTAAACTGTCACAGGAATTATACCTGGGTGTTGGTGCATCAAAACTTGAACCTCCGGGAGGTGCCCGCTACCCCGCCACCACCTTAACTTATGTCATGTATCATACGCTTACAAAAAAGAGCAGAATAGGTGGAGGTATTGATGTGTTCTACAATAAAGCAAACCTTGTAAACATTGCTGATGATTCAATTCCTATACATAGCCAGA
>Ga0210386_10004755_pt1 | contig 11162 bp, 8 predicted proteins | sample IncBWH32OmetaG_FD_160091 | JGI IMG/M metagenome (GOLD analysis project Ga0210386, IMG submission 160091) | Forest soil microbial communities from Barre Woods Harvard Forest LTER site, Petersham, Massachusetts, United States - Inc-BW-H-32-O ... | reverse complement strand
GCTGCGCCCGGTCTCGGAAGTCCCGCTCGACAAGGACGCCGTCGCCCGCTTCCGCTCCGCCTGGCGGGAGCTGTACGAAGATGCAGCGGACGATCCGATCTACCAGTCGATCTCCGCCGGCCGCCGCCATCCCGGCATGGAACACTGGGTGCCGCTGTTCCACCCACGGATGGAAACCCTGCTGGACTACCTGCCCGGCGCGTCCGTCAGCTTCGACCACCAGGCCGACGAGGTTCTGACCGCGCGCCTGGAAATGATCGCCGATCACTTCGACGCTCGCCGCGCCATCCCGCGCGACGGCGAGGTGCCCTATCGCCCGCTGCCGCCCGACCGTCTGTATCTGAGCCGGACCGAGTGGGCGGCGATGCTGGCCGCCGGTCCGCTGTTCGCCTTCTCCCCCTTCGCCAAGCCGGATGGCGCCGTCGGCGTCGATGGCGGCGGCCGTCCCGGCCCGATCTTCGCGCAAGCCGCCGCCGCACCCGGTATCAACGTCTTCGATCAGCTCCGCTCGCAAGCGGAACGATGGGCCACCGAAGGGCGCCGCCTCGTCATCGCCGCCTGGACCCGCGGTTCCCGCGACCGCCTGGCGCATCTGCTGCGCGAGCACGGCGTGCCCAACGTCGCGCAGGAAGACAGTTGGGCCGCGGTCCGCCGCAAGCCCGCCGGCGACGTCTCGCTTGTCACCCTTGGCATCGAACGCGGCTTCGTCGCCGACCGCCTTGCGATGGTCGGCGAGCAAGACCTGCTGGGCACCCGCATCTCCCGCCCCACCCGCACCCGCAAGCGCGCCGATCAGTTCATTGCGGAAGCAACTGAAATCGCCGAGGGCGACCTGGTCGTGCACCAGGAATACGGCATCGGCCGCTACGAGGGCTTGACCACGCTGCACGTCACCGGCGCGCCACACGACTGCCTGCGCTTGATGTACGACGGCGAAGAAAAGCTGTTCCTGCCGGTCGAGAACATCGAAGTTCTCTCACGCTACGGCAGCGACCAGCAGGGCGTCGCGCTGGACAAACTCGGCGGCACCGCCTGGCAATCCCGCAAGGCGCGCATGAAGACGCGCATCCGCGACATGGCGAGCGAGCTGATCCGCATCGCCGCGACGCGGAAGATACGAGATGCGGAGATCATGGCGCCCCCGGAAGGAAGCTGGGACGAATTCTGCGCCCGCTTCCCCTTCGCCGAGACCGAAGACCAATCCCGCGCCATCGCCGATGTGCTGGAAGACCTCGCCTCCGGCCGCCCGATGGACCGGCTGATCTGTGGCGATGTCGGCTTCGGCAAGACCGAGGTCGCGCTGCGCGCCGCCTTCATCGCCGCGATGTCCGGCGCCCAGGTCGCCGTCGTGGTGCCGACCACGCTGCTCGCCCGCCAGCATTTCCGCACCTTCTCAGAGCGCTTTGCCGGCCTGCCGCTACGGGTCGCGCAACTGTCGCGCATGGTTCCGGTCAAGGAACAGGCCGAGGTAAAGCGCGGCCTCACCGACGGCACCGTCAACATCGTTGTCGGCACCCACGCCCTGCTGTCCAAGACCATCCAGTTCGCCTCGCTCGGCCTGCTGGTGGTTGACGAGGAACAGCATTTCGGCGTCGCCCACAAGGAACGCCTCAAGGCTCTGCGCGCCGACGTGCACGTGCTGACCCTGACCGCCACGCCGATCCCGCGCACTCTGCAACTGGCGCTGTCCGGCGTGCGCGAAATGAGCCTGATCGCCACGCCTCCCGTGGATCGCCTCGCCGTCCGCACCTTCATCATGCCGTTCGACAGCGTGGTGGTCCGCGAGGCGATCCAGCGCGAACGCTTCCGCGGCGGCCAGATCTTCTGCGTCGTCCCGCGCATCGAGGACATGGGCCGCATGGCCGAGCGTCTCACGCAGATCGTTCCGGAAGCGAAGATCGCCACCGCGCATGGCCGCCTAGCGCCGACCGTGCTGGAAAAGGTCATGACCGAGTTCGGCGACGGCCGCTATGACATCCTGCTGTCCACTAACATCGTCGAAAGCGGCCTCGACATGCCAGCGGTGAACACGCTGCTGATCCATCGCGCCGACATGTTCGGTCTTGGCCAGCTCTATCAGCTCCGTGGCCGCGTCGGACGCGGCAAGCAGCGTGGCTACGCCTATCTGACCTGGCCACCCAATCACCGCCTGTCGGTCGCCGCCGAGAAGCGCCTGACCGTGATGCAGACGCTGGACGCACTCGGCGCCGGCTTCACCCTCGCCAGCCACGACCTGGATATCCGCGGCGCCGGCAACCTGCTGGGCGACGAACAATCCGGCCACATCCGCGAGGTCGGCATCGAACTCTACCAGCAAATGCTGGAAGACGCGGTCGGCGAGATCCGTGGTGGCGATGGGCGTGCCACCGGCCAGGAACGCGAGTGGACGCCCAATATCAGCCTCGGCCTGCCCGTTCTGATCCCGGAGTCATACGTTGCCGACCTGCCGGTGCGCCTCGGCCTCTACCGCCGCATCGGCGCGCTGGCATCGGACGGCGAAACCGAAGCCATGGCCGCCGAACTCACCGACCGCTTCGGCAAACTTCCCCAGGAGGTCGAAAACCTGCTCGAGGTCGTCGCCCTGAAACGTGCCTGCCGCGAATCCGGCGTGGAAAAACTGGAAGCCGGCCCGAAAGGCATGGTGCTGTCCTTCCGCGGCAACGCCTTCGCCAATCCCGCCGGCCTGGTCCGCTGGCTCTCCGGCAAGGGCAGCCAGGTCCGCCTGCGCCCTGACCACAAGCTCGCGATCGTCCGCGAAATGGACGTCGCCACCCGCCTCCGCCACGCCCGCGACACGCTGCACAGCCTCACCCGCATCGTCGGCCAGGCCAAAGCCGCATAACCGGCCAGGCCGGCGCGACCGTCCCGGCTTTCAGGTCATGCCGGCGCCATACGGCGATGTCGCTGCGCATGATGCCCAGCTGGCGGGTGTTGCGGAGGCTGCAGGTCAGCTCAGAGGTGGCGATTGGCCTTGTCTTGTGCTCAGCCGCCGCCTCATTTCCACGCAGCCGAGGCGTTCCCCTCATGTTGCGGCCCATCCTGCCACCTGGCTGCAAGCATCTCCGTGCCCCTCAAAGGGGTATGGCGCCCATTCCGTGACCGCGGCGTCTCAGGATCGCCCGGTCCTCCAGCTCCAGCCGTTGCCGCCACGCGATCCTGATATTCAGTTCGTCCATCGTGATCGCGTCGTCGCGCTCGCTCTCAGGTGCCGTGTCGCGCCCAATTTCTGGCTCGCGCATCGCCTTGCGAAGCGTCTTTGGCCGGTCGGTTGTTACAACGACAAGCAAGCCGCTCAGATCCGCCACTGCGCTCGGGTCGAGCGCAGGCGCCCCGCGGTCTCCCGCCGCAATCCATCCACGTCGGTTTGCCGGGTCTCCAGATCGCGAGCGGTAACAATTGTCCCGGGGGAATCCGGCCATGGGACCCAACCCGTGCGGCGGAACGCACATCTAACCCGCCGGGTGTTCCGCATATCCGGGCTTCATTGGAATGAATGCGTATCATCCGTGTGCCCGGCGGAATGGTCGCGCCATCCACCTTACCGTGAGCGCAATAGGACCAACACCACCGCACTCAACCCCGCCGCCAACGTGAACGCGCCGCGGAACCCCACCAGGAACGCATCGGCCCCGTCTCCCATTCCCCGCACCGTCTGAAACACCAGCATCAGCACCGTCGCGCCCAACACCACGCCGCCGGTGCGCGTCAGCATCCCCAGACTCCCCGCCACTCCCCGATCATGCCGTGGGATCGTTCCCGTCACGATCTCGAAATACGCCACCTGGAACAGCCCCATGCCGAACCCCTGTGCCAGCATCGCCACCACCAGCACGCCCGCCGGCACCCGACCCGCCAAAGCCGCGATTGCCCCCAACCCCACCACCGAGCACGCCGCCCCGACCACCGTCAGCACCCGCGGCGCCATCCGCCCCGCCAGCCGCCCCGCGATCGGCGCCGCCAGCATCATCCCCACGGGTGACGCCGTCAGCACCGCGCCCAGCGCCAACGCCGGCAACCCCGCCACGCGATCCAGATAGAATGGCATCAGCAGCATGATGCTGAACCCCGCCAGGTTCATCAGCGCATGCCCCAGGTTGACCTGCTTGAACCCCGGCACCCGGAACAACCGCAGATCAATGATCGGCCGCGTTGCCCGCCGCTCCTGCCACACGAATCCGCACACGCCCGTAACCGTCACCACCGCGAACCCCACCGCCAGTTCCAGCGTGCGCAACCGGTTCAAGGTCAGCAGCAGCGCGCTGATCGATACCACCAGCAGCACCGCCCCGGGCGCATCAAACCGCTCGCGCAACGCCGGCCGCGGCGTCACCGGCAGCAGGAACCCCAGCGCAAAGCTCCCCAACGCGAGCGGCGCCCGCGCCCAGAACACCGCGCTCCACCCAAACCGGCTGACCAGCACGCCCGCCACCACCGGCCCCAGCGCCGACCCCAACCCGAACATCATCGTGTAGAAGCCCAGCACCCGCGCGCGCCGTTCCTCCGGCACGTACCCGGTCACCAGCGCCGCCCCGCAGCTCAGCACGAGCCCCGCCCCCACACCCTGCAGGCAGCGCGCCACCAGCAGCCACGCATAACTCGGCGCCGCGCCGCAGGCCACAAAAGCGATGCCGCTCCAGAACGTCCCCAGCAGGAAGATCCGCCGGTGGCCCACCATGTCGCTGATCCGGCCGAATACCAGCAGCAGGCTCGCGTGGGTCAGCGTGTAGCTGATCACCACCCATTGGATGTCCGGAATGCCCAGCGCGAAGTGTTGCAGGATCGACGGGAAGTCCAGGTTCACCATCGAATCCAATGGCACTACCAGCGTGCCCACGCACACCAGCAGCACCCGCAAGAAGGCGGCTGTTCCCCCTGAATCGGTCATGCGCGCCAGCGTCGCACGCGGCACGCCGAAACGAAAACGGGCCAGGCCGCGCCGGCGCGCGCCCTGACCCGAAACCAGCCGAAATGAAGACCTAGACGGCCTTCTTCAGCGACGGCGACGCCTTGAACCGCACCGTTTTGCCAGCCTTCACCTTGATCGACTCGCCCGTGCGCGGGTTCAGCCCCTTGCGCGCCTTGGTCTTGCGCACGGTGAAGGTGCCGAAGCTGGGCAGGGTGAACTTGCCGTCCTTCTTCAGGGACTTGACGATCGCGTCCATCAGATCGCCGGCCGCCCGGTTCGCCGCGGCGCCGGTCAATGAGGCCGATCCTTGCAGAACCTCGGCGATGAAGGCTTTGGACATGCTCTACTCCTGGTTTGGTCGAGTGGTTGTCACGGTCTTCCGACGACGGGACCATGCATGCCGCTGTGGTGTGGAAAAATCACCGGGTCAAGCGAATCGCCGCGTCGTGACAGCAGGTTTAGACAGAGGCAGCGGATTCGCACCAGGGGGACAAGGCAGCGGTGTTGCCCCCCTTGGAACTGGCGCCGCGGCGCCTACATCACTGCGATGTTGTGGCGTGACAACCACACCCCCGAGCCGTCTGCCCGGCCGCGCCACGTCCTGGCGGGGATGGCTGCGATGCTCGCCTTGCTCACCCCGCCGCAGGAGACGGGGGAGCTGGTCCCGTCTATCCCGATTGCTGGCCTGCCGCCGGCGCACGACTGCGCCGCCGCGCTACCGATCTTCGGCCATATGGGTCAGGACTACACGGCGCCGCACGGGTCAATGGAACTGAGCAACGACGGCGGCTGGTGTCTGCTGCAGTTCACCCAGACCTTCCGCCAGATCTACATCGTGCCGAGCGTGAGCGTTGTCGACCCACCGGCGCACGGTGAGGTCGTTGCCCAACGCCTGTCCGGTCGCATCGCCTTGGCCTATCGCCCGGCCACAGGCTTCACCGGCGCCGACCACTTCGCCGTCCGCACCAACGGCCCGATGCCGCACACGATCCCGGTCGATGTGACAGTGCGATAGCGTCGTCACGTGGCGACGCTGGACGGGCTGCTGACGCAAGACGCCGCCCGGCCCAGGCTCATCATCCCTTGCGCGCCGGCCGCTCCGGTGCCTGTGCGTGCGACCCGCCGTGCTCCGGCCATTCCCATGCATCCCGATCCGGACTGTCCACGTCGATCCCCTTGGCGCGCAGCATCTCGCGATAATCCTCGGCATTGTCACGCGGCTGATACCCCAGCACCTCCCAGTTTGGATCGAACGTCTTCAGCCGCGTATTGCCGGAGTAGCCGTTCACCACCAGGCAGCCCGGATCCGGATGCCGCAGCGACAGATCGACCAGTTGCGCCACGTCACGCGGGCTGAGCCAGGTCGCCAGTGACCGCTGGTCGATCGGTTCCGTCCGATAAGTCCCAATGCGCAACGACACTGCGCGTATCCCGTGCCGATCATAATAGTTTCGTAACATCGTCTCACCCAGCACCTTGAACACGCCGTACAGGCTGTCCGGCCGCGGCGGCAGAGCAGGGGAGACAGGCTCGGTGATCGGATAGCAGCCGAAGGCGTGGTTGCTGCTGGCGAACACGATCCGCTCCACACCCGCCAGCCGCGCGGCCTCGAACACGTCGAACAGCCCGCGCGCGTTGACGCGGAACAGGTCCTCCAGATCGTAATTCCCCAGCACGCCCGCCAGGTGCACCACCGCGCGCACGCCCTGCATCATGCGCTCCAGCGCGGCGCGATCGCTGATATCGGCGACGACCGCTTCCTCGTTGTTCGCCAGGTCCGGCACCGGCCGCACATCGCTCAGCCGCAGATGGTGCCAGTCCGCCCGCAGCCCGTGCCGCAGAGCGGTGCCGATCGCCCGGCCGCGCCGGTGATCAGCACACGATCCGATTGTGGATCGATCATCTCCATTTCCCCCGATTTCGTCGCCGCGAGGGATCGTAGCCTAATCGGCCATTTTCAGCACCACGCGAAACCGCGCCTTGCCGCTGATCATCCTGTCATACGCCGCCTGGGCTTGCTCCAGCCGATAGATTTCGTTCATCGACGCGATACCGTTACGCTGGCTGAACAGCAGCGTGTCTTCCGAATCCGACGCGATGCCCGAATACCAGCCTTTCACCGAAGCCCGCTTGCCCAACAGCGCCAGCGAATCCACCGTCAGATTGCCGACCGCGCCGATCACCATCATCGTGCCGTTCACGCCCAGACCTCCCGATACCGCCTGCATCGCGCCGGCATGCGTGACGGTGGCGATGATCGCCTTCGCGCCACCCATCGCCATCAGCGCCTGGGCGGGATCGCCGTCGTCGCTGTCGATATAGTCCTGGGCCCCCAGCGATCGCGCCAGCGCTTCCTTGTCGCGCCCGCGATTGATCGCCACGGTGCGGAACCCCTGCCGGGCAGCGAACTGGATGGCCAGATGGCCCAGCCCGCCCACGCCATGGACCGCCACCACGTCGCCCGGCCCCGCCCCGCAGTTGCGCAGCGCATTGAACGTCGTGATCCCGGCACACAGCAGCGGCGCCGATTCCACCGGATCGAGATCCGTCGGCACATGCGCGACCGCCGAGGCGTCGGCCAGCATATGCGTGGCATAGCCGCCGTCGCGCGATACCCCCGTGGCGCCCTGAATGGTTTCGCAGGCGAACGAGTTGCCGCGCCGGCAGTTGTGGCAGTGCTCGCAGGCGCCGCTGAACCAGCCCACACCGGCCCGCTCGCCCAGCGTCCATCCGTCCACGTCCGGACCGATCGCATCGATCACGCCAATCACCTCGTGCCCGGGCGTGCGGGGATAGGATATGCCGGGAAACAGCCCCTGCACGGTGAGGGAATCGCTGTGGCACACGCCGCAGGCCAGCACGCGGATGCGCACCTCGTGCCGTCCCGGCGCGGGCAGGTCGCGCTCCACCCGCTGGAAGCCGGCGCCGGCCTCGGGGATGGTCATGGCAATCATCTTTGGCATGGCAAGCCTCCTGTACGGATCAGGGCATCCGCATCGCCTGGTTACGCCGTTCCGTCATCGTATCCTCCATGCTGCGCGGATAGCGTCGCGGCGATGCCGAGGCCTTGTCCAGTTGCGCCCGCGCATCCCGTGGCAATGTCCAGCCGGTGGCCGCCAGCGTGCCCGCGAGTTGCTCGGCGCTGCGTGCACCGACGATCGCGCTGCTCACCATCGGCTGCTCCAGCACCCACCGTATCGCCACCTGCGCGGGCTCGCGCCCAAGCTCCCGCGAGACCGACAGCAGTTCTGTCAGGATCGTCTCATGGTTTGGATGGAAGAACCGCGACGGCAATCCCCAGTTCTCCGCCGAGCGTGTTCCCGCAACGCGCAACTGGCCCGGCTGGTACTTGCCCGACAGATAGCCGCCAGCAAGCGGCGACCACACCACCATTCCCAGCCCTTTCAGCTCGCAGGCGGGCACCAGCTCTTCCTCGATGTCGCGAACCACCAGGCTGTATTGCGGCTGATAGGCCTCGAACCGCGCGAGGCCCTTGCTATCGCTGATCCACAGCGCCTCCATCAGCCGCCAGGCTTCGTAATTGCTGCAGCCGGTGTAGCGAACCTTCCCCTGCCGAACCAGATCGTCGAACGCGCGCAGCATCTCCTCCAGCGGCGTCTGCGTATCGACATGATGGATGTAATACAGGTCGACATAATCCGTCCCCATGCGGCGCAGACTGTCTTCCACCGCCTGCATGATGTGACCGCGCGACATGCCGGACGCGTTCGGGCCCGGCCCCATGGGGTTGAACACTTTTGTCGCGATGACCACATCACGCCGGCGCGATTTCAGTGCCTCGCCCAGCATCACCTCGGCGTCCCCGTTGTTGTAGCCGTCGGCGGTATCGAAGAACACCACGCCGGCGTCCAGCGCGGATTGGACGATGCGGTCCACCGCGGCTGTGTCACTGCCGCGACCGAATGTCATGGTGCCCAGGCAAATCTCGGAAACCTTGAGGCCACTACGCCCCAGACGACGATATTCCATGCTCTGCTCCTTTGCCCTGGCAAGCCCGTTCGTATGTCGGAACGGAAGCGTCTGCGTTGGGTCGGTGCGAGGGGCACACCCCACCGAGATGATCGACCGGATGGCCGCCCGTGATCCCGCGATCATCCACCATGTTGCGTCGATCGCCAACCGGCAGGACCCACACCGGCAGGACCCGCGGCACGATGTGTGCCCCCGACGCGATCGGGGCGGAGCCATGGTCCGCGAATACCGTCAGGCGACGTCCGCGATCGCGTCGCCCGCAAGGCGCAAGAGGCCATCCGCGCCAACCTCAACCTCGACGTCCTGCGGTGGCAAGTCCCCGGGTGGGCGCCGCTCCTGTAACGCCTGCAGCAATGCCAGGGGATCGCAGGTGAAGCGCACCCGCCGTGTCTCGCACGTGCCGTCCAGCGCGAGTAATGCCTCCGCGAACGCCAGAACCTCATCCAGATATCGGACGTCCAATGCCTGCTGCCGCACATAGACGAGGAAGTGCCGCGCTTCGTCGGCACCGAACTGCTCCGGTGGCAGCGCGGCATGGAAGGCGGTGATCAGTTGCATCGTCGCGGGTGGCCCGATCGACAGCAGCAGCAGGCGCACCAGGAAGGGCAGCGCCTCGTACAGCACGCCCTCACGCATGCTGGCGACGAGGTCGGCATAGAGCGCCACCGCAGGGTCATCGGTCAGCGCCGGATCCGGATCCCGCGGCGCGCGGCCAACAGCCAAGGCGCCAAGTGTGTTGGCACGGCGCAGCGCGGTGCCTGGATCAGGTGCCTCGGTCTGTCGTTCCGGTAGCGCACGCAGATTGATCCGCGTCGGACGCCCGCGTTCCGTCCACAGCGTGCGCATGCGGCGTACGTCGCCCTGCAATGCCTCGCGCGCCGGCTCGCCAACATACTGGTCCATGATCTCGAAGATGATCGCCCGCAGGTTCGGGCAGGCATCGACAATCTCGCGTGTCATCGTATGCAGCGCATCATCGATATGACTGCTGTGCGAGTCCAGCCAGTAGCCGCGATACGGCATGCCGCCGCCAAGATGGATCTCCCACACCCGGTCGGCGGGAATTTCCGCGAACACCGCGCGCGCGGACGCGCGGCCGTTCCGCTCATTGGTCAGCAGGTTGTGCAGGTCCAGCAGAATGCCGCAATCCGCTGCCTCCGCCACCTGCCGGATGAACGCCCCATCGGACAGCTCATCGGGCCGCGGCCGCAGGTAATTCACGCCGGTCTCGAATGCCACCGGCACACCTACCGCACCGCGCATCTCGTCGATCCGCGTCGCGGCGATCGCCACAGCTTGCCGGTCCTGCAGCGGTGGCAGGAAGAAACCGGCCCATAACCGTTCCGAACCATGGTCGAACGCATTGAAACTCAGATGCTCACTGACATAAGGCGCATCCAGCACGTCGATGTTCCGCCGCAGACAGGCCAACGCGCGCGGGTCGTGCGGCTGACTGTTGCCCACCGGTAGCGTGACGCTGTGCACCAGCTTGTGCTGCGGCAATGCCCGCAGCGTCGAGAACTGCGCATCATCGATCGCGATCGGATCATCGGGATCACCGGTCGCCCGCCAGAACATCTGCGGCTCGACCTCCAGCACATCGACCAGATCAAGATCGAGAACCCGCGCCAACCGGGGTGAATAGACAACGCCGATCCCAAGTTCGCGCGGGTCCCTCATCATCATATCAGTCCACAGCCGTGACGTTCAGCTCATCACGGCCTTTGCCTGTATCGCAGTGCTCATCGGCAGTTCGACTTCCTCGCGCAGGGTGAAGAAGCCACCCGACGTGCAGCGAGGGCAGCTTGTCGCGCCGAACACCGACCGAACGAGTTCGACAATCTCGTCGGTGTTCATGCTTTTCCGCGTCGTGACGGCGATGGTCTTTCCAGCAAGTTCAGCAGACATGGCCCACTCTCCTTGGTGTCATGGAAGCATGAGGACACGTCGGAACATTCCTGTACCGTGCCCATTCGACGGCGGAGAACCAGGCCACAGGGCCGCGGCCTCCGTCCGTCAGGTCACAGCTTCGGAAATAATCGGGAAAACGTCAGTGAGCTAGGTCACAGGAGGGGCGCACCCCTCCTGGCTGCTCCTGCGTATGCGGGCATCGATATACGAACGCGACGCTCAGACCGGCTCCGTATCCAGCGCGTACCCCGCCGCCCGCACCGTGCGCACCACGTCCAGCTCCTCTGGCCCGTTGATCGCCTTGCGCAGCCGGCGGATATGCACGTCCACCGTGCGCGGCTCCACGTGGATG
>Ga0210386_10004751_pt1 | contig 11164 bp, 10 predicted proteins | sample IncBWH32OmetaG_FD_160091 | JGI IMG/M metagenome (GOLD analysis project Ga0210386, IMG submission 160091) | Forest soil microbial communities from Barre Woods Harvard Forest LTER site, Petersham, Massachusetts, United States - Inc-BW-H-32-O ... | reverse complement strand
GATGGCGGCGCCACGTTCCGGATGCCGCGGCACGAGGATCGTCAGCAGCCCGGGATGTGCCGCGGCCAAGGTCCGATGCACCGAGAAGGTCAGCACCTCCTCACCCGGATGCGTGCTGGCCGCGAGCCAGATGGGTCGTCCCGCCAACACCATCCGCAGCCGTTCCAGCTCAGCAGCGTCGACCGGCAACGGGGGCGCGGCGAACTTCAGATCACCAGGCACGCTCACCTGTCGCGCACCAAGCGTGCGCAGCCGTTCCGCGTCCGAGTCGGACTGCGCGCGAACCTGGGTGATGCAGCCCAGCACGGTGCGCGCCAGCCCAGGCACCCGCCGCCAGCCCGCAAAACTGCGCGCCGACATGCGCGCGTTCAGCAGCATCACCGGTACCGCGCGTCGACGACACCCCAGCAGCAGGTTCGGCCACAACTCGCTCTCGACGAACACCGCCGCATCGGGCCGCCAGTGGTCGAGGAATCGCGCCGCCCAGGCAGGCACATCCAGTGGCACGAAGCGATGCAGGATGCGCGCCTCCAATCCAGCCTCCAGCCGCCCGGCGAGCAAACGCGCCGAGGTGACCGTGCCCGTCGTCAGCAGCACCGTGAGTTCTGGAGCGTGCTCACGCAACGCGGTCAGGACCGGCAGCACGGACACCGTTTCGCCCACACTTGCCGCGTGCAGCCATAACAGCCGCCCCGCGGGGCGCGGGGTTGCGTCAATGCCACGCCGCTCCGCCAGTCGGCCGGCGAGTTCCTTGCCACGGCGCAGCCTCAGCCACAGCATCACCCGCAGCGCCGGCGCTGCCACGGTCGTCGCCCCAGCCCAGAACACTGCCAGCGCCGTCATGACCCGCACAGAGCATCCGCCCGATCTGCCGCCGCGGTGAGTGCCGCCGCGATCGTCGGCAGCGCGGCCTCCCACCCGTCACGCGGCACCGTGATCGGCGGCAGACAGACCAGTACGCCGCGTCCGAACGGCAGCGGCACGACCATCCTGTCCCAGCTCCGTAGCACCCGCCGCCGCGAGGTCTGCGCCGCACAGGCCAGCACGGGAACCTCGGCCAGCGCCGCGACATGCGCTACGCCCGGCGCGGCCTGCCGCCGCGGTCCGCGTGGGCCATCGGGTGTGATGACCAGATGTTCGCCGCGTGCCAGAAGCGGCAGCGCCGCCAGCACACCCGCCGCGCCGCCGCGACGCGAGGACCCAAACACCACGTCTACCCCGAACCGTCGCATCACCGCACCGATCAGCCGTCCGTCGCGATGTTGGCTGACCAGCACATGGCCACGCTGCGCCGGATCCATGCGCCGCAGTGTCATCCACAGCATCGGCATCAGGGCCAACCGCTCGTGCCAGAACGCCGCGACCGTGGTGCGTCCGGTGGCGGATGGTGCCAGATGCTCCGCCCCGTCCAACACCCAGCGCGTGGTCCGCAGGGCAAACAGCAGATACAGCCCGCCCAGCCACGCCAAAGCCGCCTGGATCGCCTGATGCCGCAGCACGCGCTTCATGCGCGCGCGGTAGCATGCGGAACGAAGCCGAGAAAGCTATAGGATCTTCGCGCGCCGCCAGGTGCAACAGGTCGCCCACCATCTCTCGCCAGGCGGCAGCGGCCTCAACCGGTTCAATCGGCTGATGTGGCGTCGTGATCAGATGGCCTAACGTGGTCGTCAGTTCGATCGCTTCAGGTTGGCAAAGCGTGGCCAGCTTCGTGTCCTGCAATTGCTCGGTCCGGCCGCCAACCCGCGTTGCCACCACCCGCCGGCCGGATCCCAGGGCCGTGGCCGCGACGCCGCCCTGGGCGGCCTCGGTGTAGGACAGCACCGGGGCGCCGGGCCAACCGAACAGCCGGCCGACCTCCTCCTCGGGCCCCCAGCGGTTCTTGACCGAGACACCCGGCGGTGCCCGCAGCACCGCCAACGCCGGGGTCTCAGGTCCGCCGCGACCCGGCGAAACGCCGGCGTTATGGCCAACGCCGGACGAGGTTTGTTTCGGGATTAGCTGGGATCAGGCGGGATCGAGTGGGACGCGCGTCCCTTCGTAAGTCCGAACGATGCGTTCCACGATTGCCAAGAACTCAGACCCCCCGATCGGATCAAGGTCGCGCCGGGTCCACACGCCAGGCACATGCCACCAGTGATGATGCCGGCCCACGTCGTCCAGGAAGTCTGCGGCGGCTTCGATGCCTTTCGCGTCGCGCATTGGGGCGCCTCCTGTTGGTCACCCACCATCACCGGAAAGATAGCTCAACCGCGAGCGGCCCAATTTCAGGGGATCGGCGGCAACCGACCTTGTTGCGGTGCGCGAAGCCCCTGTGTTGAACAAACTGTGGTCGGGGACACCGCTTGCTGCCGGTGCCCGCCCGTATAGACTGCCCCTATGCGCCCCGCCACCGAACCATCTTTGCTGACCACCACCGAGCTGCTCGCGCGGCTGGTGGAATTCGACACCACCAGCCGCAATTCCAATCTGGAGCTGATCGGTTTCGTGCGGGCGTATCTCGACAGCCATGATGTGCCGTATCGCGTCAGCACGGATCCGACCGGGCAGAAGGCCAACATTCACGCCGTCATTGGCCCGATGAGCGCTGGTGGGATCGCGTTGTCCGGCCATGTCGACACCGTCCCGGTCGATGGCCAGAGCTGGACCAGCGATCCGTTCGCATTGCGCCGGCACAATGGCAGGCTGTATGCGCGCGGTGCGGCCGACATGAAGGGCTTCGTTGCGGCCTGTCTTGCCGCCGTGCCGGAGATGCAGGCGCGTCCTCTCGCCAAGCCGCTGCATCTGTTCATCAGCTACGACGAGGAAGTCGGTTGTGACGGTGCGCAGCGCCTGATCGTGGATCTGGACGAATCCGGATTGAAGCCGGCGCTTTGCGTGGTCGGCGAGCCCTCCGGGATGAAGCCGATCCTGGCGCATAAGGGCAAGCTGAACCTGCGTGTGAAGGTGCGCGGCAAGCCGGGCCATTCCAGCGAACCAGGTAAGGGCGTCAACGCAATCTTCGCCGCTGCCCAGGCGGTTAGTTACGTGGCGGACGAAGCCCGCCGCTTCGCCCAGGAGGGCCCGTTCGAGGACGGGTTCGATCCGCCACACACCACCATCCATGTCGGCACGATCCAGGGTGGCAGCATCCTCAACATCATCCCCGAACATGCCGAATTCATCATGGAATGGCGTAATATTCCCGGCGATGACATGGCACGCCATGTCGAGCGGCTGAAGGCGTATGTGGTGGAGCATATCGAACCCGCGATGCACGCGGTCGATCCGGCCACCGGCTTCAGCTACAAGGTGCTGAACGTCATGCCGGGCATGGCGATCGCGCCGGACCATGCGCTGACATCCGTGGTCAAGCAGATCACCGGGGCCAACAGCGCCGGCAAGGTCAGTTACGGCACCGAAAGCGGCTATTACCAGGCCGCCGATATCCCAACCATCATCTGCGGTCCCGGGCATATCGCTCAGGCGCATCAGCCCGATGAATGGATCGCACAGGAGCAGCTCGATTCCTGTGACGCCTTCATTCGCGGCCTGGCCGAGAAGCTCCTCGTCTGAGCCGTATGCATGGGCCAGCGCATCAACCAGCCCCCTGTGCCGCCGTTCGAAGTGCGCATCCCGGTTCCGGATATCGCCCCTTGGCTGGAGGGCAACACCGGCATTCGCGGCTTTACCACGCATGCCGCATCGACACCCGGCCAACATGTCGCGCTGCTGGCCCTGACGCATGGGAATGAGATTTCCGGTGGCATCGTGCTGGATCGGCTGCTGCGCGCAGGCGTTAAGCCGGTGCGCGGTCGCCTGACCTTCGGCTTTGTCAATCTGGAGGCCTTTCAGCGCTTCGATCCACGTCAACCGACCGCGTCACGATTCGTCGATGAGGACATCAATCGTGTTTGGGACACTGAGGTGCTGGATGGTCCCCGACACTCGATCGAACTCGAGCGTGCTCGCGAGATCCGGCCCTTGGTAGACACGGTGGACGTGCTGCTCGACCTGCACTCGATGCTGTGGCCCTCGGATCCGCTGACGTTGTGTGGTGAATCCGAATCGGGCAAGCAACTAGCACTCGGCATCGGCGTGCCGGCGTTGGTCGTCGCGGATCGTGGCCATGCTGGCGGCAAGCGCATCGTCGATTATGACCGCTTCGCCAGTCCCGACACGCCATTTGCTGGCAACCTGATCGAGGCCGGGCAGCATTGGGAGCGCGCGACAGTTGACATCGTGCAAGAAGCCGTCTCGGCGCTGCTGCACCAATTGGACATGGCGCCGCCCTGCACCCTGCTGCCGCCGCGCTTGCCGCGCCGACCACCGCGTTTCGCGCGAGTGACACGAGTCGTCACCGCGACGACGGCGAATTTCAGTTTCGTCCAGGCCTATCGCGGCGGAGATGTGATCGTGAAACGCAACACTGTCATCGCGCTGGATGGCACCACCGAGATCCGTACGCCACACAGTGACTGCCTGCTGGTGATGCCGAGCCTGCGGCCCAGTCGGGGTCATACCGCGGTGCGACTGGCGAAGTTCGAGTAATACCAAGGGCAGTTGCGCCTGACCGATCCCCGTCGTGCCGTGGCCTGGCCGCGCCATCCACGGCTTGCCGCGCTGAAATCAGCACAGTCGCGGACAGCCGGCATTCGCGGGCCATGCCGTTGGTGCTGGCGCCGAGGCCTCATTGCCGGCGACGGTTGGTATCAGTGCCTCAGGCACGGAAGTGCAGCGCCAAACCACCGGCCGCTTCCGGTAGCACGGTCAGACGATTCCTATCGATCCGGTGTGCGAGCGAAACCTGTTGCATAATCCGCGCGATAGCGGCGTTGCTGTCGTCGGTGCGCAGCGTGACGCTGACGATGGCCGGTATTGTCAGTGCTGGAGACGCGTCCGGGGGCAGCAGCCGGATCTTGCCGCGCAACAGGTCAAGCGCGAAGCCCCCAGCGGGATCCGGCACCACGGCACATCCGGACAGGCGTGAAAAACGTTCCGCGGTCACCATCGGTGCGGCGACGGCGAGCGTGACATCGTCCAGCGCAATGGCGTGATTCTGGTGCGTAAGAAGGTGCGGCTGCCATAACAGCTCCGGGCTCATATGCTGGATCAGAGCGATCCGTGCTTCCGGCTGCTCTGGAATCGCCAGATGTGCGAAGCGAGCAAGCGGCCCACCTCTAACGGCATCGACGGGTCGCTCCGATTGTTCGACACCCGGACTGTCATAGCCAGCGTGCCGCAGGCGGATGCTGGTGGCCGCCAAATCATCGACACTCAGGGCAATGATATGTGCGCCTTCGTGGCGCGCCAGGAACTGTTCCAAGGTCGCGCTGGCACCCCCCGGTGCCAGTGCCATCAGCTCGAGATAGCCCTGGCGCAGCATCGCGCAGCGGTTGACAATGCGCCCACCCGCCGTAGGCACGCGTGGCGTCAAGGTGAAACCCAGCCGCTCATACAGCACTGCCATGGCGTCGAGGTCGTGGCCGACCACGCCAACGTGATCCAGTACGATCGTCGCGGTCATCCGGCCGTTTCGTAATCGGGTAACAGCCAGTCATCCGGCTCGGCGGCTGCCGCATCGTGCCAGGCAGCAACGAGGGGATGGGCGCGGACGGCGTCGCAATAGGCTTGGGTTGTTGCAGTTATCGGTGGTTGCCAGCCCAGAAATCGAGTGACCACCGGTGCGTACATCGCGTCCGCGACCCCCATCGCACTGCCAAACAGGAATGGCCCACCGTTGCCGAAACGATCGCGCGCTTCGGCCCATAGCGCCTCGATCCGCGCCACATCGGCCAGCGCCTCGGGCGTACGACCCAATCCCGCGAACGTGCGGCCCAGGTTCATCCACATCGCCTGCCGCAGTCCACGGAAGCCAGCGTGCATCTCCGCGGCGATCGAGCGGGCGTACGCACGTGCTACCCGGTCTACCGGCCACAGTCTGGGTTCAATCTCGGCACAGTACTCGCAAACGGACAGCGATTCCCAAACGCGCGCGCCGCGATGCTCGAGATAGGGCACCAAACCGTTAGGCGACGCACGGGCGATCGCCTCCGTCGGGCCAGGACGACTGAATGGGATCAGTTCGACATCCACATCCAACCCCGCCAACCGCACCGCCAGCCAGCCGCGCAGCGACCAGGACGAATAACGGCGGTTGCCGATTACCAGACGGCCTTCCGACATGTGCAAACTCCTGAGAATGGCGTGGCGCGCAGGGTGACAGATTGTGGTGCGGCGCATCCAGACATGCTGATCATTCTGGTCCCGCTGTTCCCTCGCGGGTCTGCGGCAATTTCCAGCCGAGCACTTTGCCGGCCACGAAGGTGCGCAGCACCTGCGCGGTGCCGCCACCAATGGTGAACATCCGGGCGTCGCGTACCATGCGTTCCATGGGTCGGTCACGCGAGTAGCCGCGCGCGCCAAATAGTTGCAGCGCATCATTGGTTACGCGGATCGCCATTTCCGATGCGAACAACTTCGCCTGTGCCGCCAGTTTCGGGTCCGGGAAAGGATCGGCACTCGCGGCCGCCTGATGAATGCACAGCCGGGCCGCGTTGAGTTGCGTTGCCATGTCGGCGAGCATCCACTGCAGGCCTTGGAATTCGGCGATCGGACGACCGAACTGATGACGCTGTTTGGTGAACTCGGTGGCCGCTTCGAACGCGCCCTGGGCGATGCCGAGCGCCACGGTGGCGGCACCAACGCGCTGGCTGTTGTAAGCGTCCATCAATTGTCCGAACCCGTGTGGGTGACCGGCATCGTTGCGCAACACCATGTCGTCGGGGACCATCAGATCCTCAAAGCTCACCTCGGTCTCCGGAATGCCGCGCAGGCCCATCGTGGGTTCGCGCCGACCGATCGTCAGGCCCTCGGGGCCGCCGGCGGGATCACGCACCGCGATGAAGCCACCGATACCCTGCCGGCGTCCGCCTTCATCAAAAATCCGCGCGAAGATCAGATGCAGGCGAGAGACGCCGCCGCCCGTGATCCAATGCTTCTTGCCGTTCAAGACATAATAGCCATTGCGTCGGTCGGCCCGCGTGGTCATTTCGGTCGCGGCGGAGCCGGCATCCGGCTCGGTGATGCAGATCGCCGGCTTGTCGCCCCCCAGCACCAGCTCGGCGGCGAGCTGCTTCTGCGCCTCGCTGCCATACTGCATGATCGCGGAGATCGCGCCCATATTGGCCTCGACAGCGATGCGGCCGGTCACGCCGCAGACGCGCGCCATCTCCTCGATGATCAATGCGGCGTCGAGGAAACTGCCGCCGCTGCCGCCATATGCGCGCGGGATGGTGTAGCCCATCAGGCCGGCATCCCGCAGCGCGGCGACATTGTCCCAGGGATAGGCCTCCGCGCGGTCGACGTCAGCCGCACGCGGCGCGATGACGCTGTCCGCAATGCGGCGCGCCTCGCTCTGCAAGCGAAGCTGATCGTCGCTCAGCCGGAGGTCCATCCCCTTCTCCCTAATCGAACAATTGTGCCGGTGCTGGCGCGTCGCGCGAATAGTCAATCGCACAGTACCCACCACCCATATACCGTTCCTCAACCGGATCATTACTGGTCTTGCCGGCCAACTGACCGGCGAAGGGATCGGCACTGTCCTGCGGCGTCCAGCCCAGCGCCTCGCGCGCGTCGGCACGCCACCAGGTCATGCGCTCGTTGGCCGATGCCCCCCACACCACGCAGCAGCCGACCTTGTCCGTCATAACGCAGCGCACCACCAGGCGTGACAGGTCCGGATAGGACAGCCAGGTCGCCAGCATCCGCGCATTCACCGGTTCCGGAAAGCTGGAGCCGATGCGGATCGCGACGCTCTCGACCGCATGCTTGAACCAATAGAGCCGTCCCATCAGCTCACCGTAGGCTTTTGACAGCCCATAGAATCCATCCGGCAGGAACTGCGTGTCGGCGCCGATGGTTTCGGTGCGTTCATGAAAGCCGATGGCGTGATTAGATGAGGCGAAGATCACCCGCGCCCGTTCGCGCCGCGCCGCCTCATAGACATGATACAGGCCGCGGATATTCGGCCCGATCACTTCCTCGAACGGCCGTTCGGTCGACACGCCCCCCAAATGCACGATCGCCTGGCAGCCCTCCGCCAGACGCAGAAGCGTCACCCCATCGCTGAGGTCGGCCCGCGCGAAGCTCGCATTCTCCGGTACCGCATCAGGGAACGGCGAAATATCGGTCAGCCGCAAGGTCCAGCCCTGCGCCGCGAGGGAGTCGGCCAGCATGCGGCCCAGATTGCCGGAGGCGCCGGTGATCAGTACCGGTTTGGCGGGTCGGTCAGTCATCATGCTTCCTTCATCGTCAGGACTTACCAGGGGCAGCGGGGCGTGCTTCCGTCTCGCCCGAATGCGGGAGGACCATGCATGACCAAGGTGGCGTTGTCAGGTGCCAGCGGCGGGATCGGCGCGGTGCTGCGCCCCGCCCTGCTCAACCATGGATTGGCCCTGCGGTCGGCCGGCGGCCGGCGCGCCCTGACCCCGGTCGCACCGGAGGAGGAGGTCTGTCACGGCGACCTGCGCGACGCTGCCTTCGTTGACACGCTGCTCACCGGCGTCGACGTGCTGGTGCACATGGCGGCGACCAGTGTCGAGCGCCCCCTGCCGGAAATCATCGAGAACAACCTGGTCGGCCTGCAGTCGGTCTACGAAGGCGCGCGCCGTCATCGCGTCCGCCGCATCGTGTTCGCCAGCTCGAACCACGCGGTCGGCATGCACAGCGTGAGCACCCAACTCGATCTCGACTGCGACCTGCGGCCGGACGGTTGGTATGGCCTCAGCAAGGTCTGGGGCGAGGGGATGGCGCGGATGTACTGGGACAAGCACGGCATCGAGGGCATCTCGGTCCGCATCGGGTCCGCGATCCCCAAGCCCACCGAATTTCGCCATCTGAGTACGTGGCTGGGTCTCGACGACCTCGTCCAGCTCATCACCCGCTGCATCACCGTGCCGGATATCGGCTACATGGCGGTGTGGGGCGTCTCGGCGAATATCCGCAGCTATTGGAACAACGAGGGCGCGGAGAAGTTGGGCTATCGGCCTATGCAGAACGCTGAGGACTATGCGGCCGAGATCGTCGGCAAGCCCAATCCGCTTGATCCGGTGGCGCAGCAATATCAAGGCGGCGGCTTCGTCACGATCGACTACACGCCACCGGCGCAACGTCCCGCTCGTCTGGGCGCATGAGGGAAGCGATACCATGCAGACCATCGCGCAGATCGCCCAAGCTCTGGCCGAAGGCAGCACAACCAGCCGTGCACTGATTGAGGAAAGTCTGTCGCGGATCGCCGATCCAGCGGGTGAGGGCGCACGCGCGTTCATCAAGGTGAATGCGGATGCCGCGCGGGCCACGGCGGACGCCATGGATGTGCTGCGCAAGGCCGGTCGCGCGCCTGGTCACTACGCCGGCATACCCATCGGCCTGAAGGACCTGTTCGACATCGTCGGCGAGCCGACACCTGCCGGCTCGCGCGTGCTGGCCGACGCGCCGCCGGCCAGGTCAAACGCACCGGTTGTACAACGAATGCTGGCTGCCGGCTTCGTTCCCATCGGTCGCACCAACATGACCGAGTTCGCCTTCTCGGGCCTCGGCATCAACCCGCATTACGGCACGCCGCTGTCACCCTGGGATCGCACCTCGAGGCGCATTCCAGGTGGCAGTTCCTCCGGCACCGCGGTTGCCGTCGCGGATGGCATGGTCGCCGCCGCACTCGGCACGGATACCGGCGGATCCTGCCGGATCCCTGCGGCGTTCTGCGGCGTGGTTGGCTATAAGCCCACCGCACGGCGTGTGCCGATCGACGGTGTGTTGCCGTTGGCGCCAAGTCTTGATTCGGTTGGTCCCCTCGCACCGTCCGTCGCATGTTGCGCGATCATCGACGTGATCCTGGCAGGTGAAGCGCCGGTCTTGCCAGAACCCGTGGCGCTCGCGGGCTTGCGCCTGGCGGTGCCGGAGAATTTCGTGTTCGATGGCACGGATGCGCATGTCGGCGCCGCGTTCGAGCGGACGGTGGGTCTGTTGTCCGAACTGGGCGTGCGAATCATCCATAACTACTTCGCAACGTTCGACGCCATCCCGACGGTCAATTCCAAAGGCGGCTTTGCGACCGCGGAAGCTTATGCCTGGCATCGCGCATTGTTGGCGGCGAAAGGTACGCAATACGATCCGCGTATCCGCTTGCGGATCGAACGCGGCGAGAAGCAAAGCGCCGCCGACTATCTCGATCTGCTTGTCGCCCGCCGCCGTCTGATTACCGAATTCGATGCCGCCACGCGTCCATTCGACGCGGTCCTGTTGCCGACGACGCCGATCGTGCCGCCGCGCCTCGCAGAGCTGGAGGATGAGCGGGAATACAACCGGCAGAACCAGTTGATCCTGCGCAACACGGCGGTGGGCAATTTCCTCGATCGTTGCGCGATCAGCCTGCCGTGCCATCGTCCCGGAGAGCCGCCAGTCGGGCTGATGTTGATGGGAGAGACCCTTGGCGACGCGCGATTGTTCAGCATCGCGGCAGCGGTGGAGGCGGCGCTGGCGTGAGCGCACGCAGGTCGGATCTCGCACCGCGACGTTGTCGCTGCCGCTTCGTGCCGCGCTGAAAGGCACCGACCTGGGGCGGGGTTCATCTCAGCCTCGTCTTCGGGTCACGGTCACAGCATCGCGCTTTACTGCGACAACCTCTTGGGAACCGCGCCTTGGCGCGTTTCGCGTAGCCAGGAACGGCACGCAATTTCAGGGACCTGCTTCGGGTGATCGATGAGTTGCAGGGTACCGACGTGCCGCAAGACGCGGTGTATCCGATCCGTTAGGCGATCGAGCTAGCCCAACTTGCGCAGAATCGAGGGTGTGCTCCGGACGAGACAAGGGCTTAGCGAAAAAGTCGCCACTACATTTTTGACCGGGTTCAGGCGGTGAGGGAGAGACCCGGCAGTTCCTGCTGGTCGTGGCGCATGCGTTTGGGCAACACCAGGCCGAGGCGATCGAGCAACGCGGCCTGAGCGGCATCGGGCTGTGTGACGCAGCGCAGTCGGAGTATTCCGTGGGTTGCGGTGGGCAGCGCCACGTCGTGCGATTGGATGCGCGCCAATTCCTCCAGGATGGTGCGCGGCGTGTTGCCCAGACCGGCACGCTGCTGCCACATCTCCAGGCTTTTCCACAGCACGAAGGCGAGGAAGCAGACGAG